>JADMIO011631504.1_pt1 | contig 81250 bp, 78 predicted proteins | sample 8958161 | NCBI WGS metagenome assembly JADMIO01 (sample SAMN16585339, study PRJNA669376) | soil metagenome | isolation source: Crop rotation soil | place: USA: Cullars Rotation, Alabama | collected 2011
GCCGCGACTTCAAGTCACGTGAATTCCAAGCTTCGGATCCCACTGTGCTGGAAAGCGATCAACATGCGCGTCAGCAAGGTGTTTGGGTTCGGCAAGGAGGGCGGGAAGACTCCCGGAGCGCAAAGTGGCAGCAGTGGTGGAGAGCATCGAGGCCCTGGCGGCCCGATGGGACCGCGTATGGGTGGTGGTGGCCCGTTCGGCGGCGGGCCGACGACAAATCGCAGATATAACCTGACGCTTAGCGTTCAGGCAATGAATATCCTGAACCACGTCAACTACGGCAATCCGGTCAGCAACTTGAGTTCGCCGTACTTTGGAGTTCCCAAGACGCTGGCGGGAGGACCTTTCGGCAGCAACGTGGCGGTACGGCGCCTCTTTATGCAGGCGCAATTCGCGTTCTAGAAGTTCGGCTGGACGAAGTTATTGGAGCGCGGCGAGAAGAGCTGTTTTGAGTGCTTCTTGCACTGAGGGCTCCAGCTTCGCGCCCGACTTCGTCAAATAAAAGACGTCGATGGCGGTGTGTCCCTCGGTATCAATCAGGGCTATCTCAATATTGATGTCCAAATTGGCGATTTGCGAGCTGATGAGGTAGAGCAGTCCTGGTCGGTCCTGCGCAACGATTTCCATCAAGGTGCTGTGCGTGGAGGCTTCATCATCGAAGGTCGCTCTGGCGGGAATGATTTTCTTCGAGGCCTTAGGATCAGTCTTTCGACGTCCGCGGAGAAGAGTTTCCAACGGGATCGTTCCGTCCAACACATCCTTGATGCTCTTGGTGAAACGGTCCCACTCTGGGAGATTCAACTCGAGCGTTCGGTAGGGGTCGGTGAAACGGAATGTGTCGAGCACCAGTCCGGCGGCATTTGAGAACGCATCGCCCTTCACGATACTCATTCCCCAGCCCGCAAGGATCCCCGTCACATTCGAGAAGAGAAGCGGTCGATCGTTCGCGGCCAGAACGAGTTCGAAGATCGATCCGCGGCGGTTGAGTTTCACCTGTACGACATTGCCGTTCACTTTCGACGCTAATTCCACATGGCCCACAATCTCTTCTGCTGAGTGCAGACCGAGGTATCGTTGCGGCATTCCTTCCAGGAATCGGCGAAGGCGCTTACCGAGTTGCGGCGCAAGCAGGCGGATATGTCGCAACAACTCAGGGTCGGCGTCCGCATGGAAACGGTCGTCGTCGACAGATCGGTTCAAGTCGTTCGCCGCCGCTATGTAAACCTGCCATAGGTTCTCGGCCTTCCACGGCGTCAGCGCATCTTTGTTCACCGACTTGATATCGGCATACGTGAGCAGCATGAGCATCTTTAGCCGCTCCGGCGTACCCACCTTCTTGGCGAATGCGCGAATGGTCATTGCGTCAAAAATATCGCGACGCATAACTAATGACATCTCAAGATGCAATTCGATCAGGGAGCAGACGTCCTCAATCTCGCGAGCGTTCAGTCCGAGCGACTCCAGTCGTTCTAACGCGATCTCCAAGCTGGCATCGACGTGAGGTTTGTCAGCAGTTCCCTTCCCGACGTCGTGGAACAACAGCGCGAGGAAGAGCAGGCTTGGCTCTTCCAACTCTTCGTAGACCTCGCGGAACCTGACTTCCCACTCAGCCTCTGCTTCCTGTAGCCGGTGGATGGTATCGATCGTGAGGAACGTGTGCTCGTCGACCGTGTACTGATGGTAGAGGTCACGCAAAGCAAGTGCGTCAATCTCGCGGAACTCGGGAATTATCAAATTCAACATGCCGAGCTGTTGCATGCTTCGGATAGCCATTGCCGCATGCGGTCGCACCAGCACGGATGACAGATAACGCCACCACTCCAGCTTGATGGGACTGGACTTCAGCTCTGTGACAACTTGCTCAATGCGCTGCTCCGTCGCATGGGCGAGTGGAATGCCATTTTGTGCGACAAATTCGAATGTGCGCATCAGAAGGTCGGGATCGACGATCGCGGATGGCTGTTTCAGGTACACATAGCCATGCGTGACCGCGAAATCGGTGTTCGAGACCTTCGATCGCCAGCTCTGAAACTGTTTCAAGAGCGAGGAACGGTTTGCCGCCACATGCTCGTAGTAATGCGAAGACAACCGCGAGAATGTGCGTGCTTGCCGGAAATATTCGCGCATCCATGATGCCGCGTCAGCTACCGACTGGCCCTTCGTCCCTATCTGGCGCGAAGCCGCTTCTTCCTGCGCGTCCCATGACAAAACGTTCTCATCACGCGAGTGCCTGTAATGTAGGAAGCACCTCGCTGCGCACATGAACTCGTAAGCGCGTTTAGCGTCCTCGCGGAATGCTGCCGGAAAAGACTTTGCGGGCTCTGCCCAACCCGCTCCATTGCTCAAGTTGGAGACTTGAACGATCCAGCACGACTGGTTGTAATCGCGCAGGCCCCCGGCGCCATCCTTCAGATTTGGTTCGAGATGGAAGATGGAGTTGCCGAACTTTGCACGACGCGCATTGTTCACCTCGATCAGCTGCTCAATCAAGCCCTGAGACTCGCGCTTGATGAGCACAGGGATCACCTTGTCGTGCAACTCGCGAAAGAGTTTGTCGTCACCTGCCAAGGCACGGCAATCGAGGAGCGAGATGGTGAACTCGACGTTCTCGGGATGAAATGTGTCGCATTCGGTAAGCGTTCGAGTGGAGGGACTGACCCGTATCCGCAAGTCCCAAAGCTCCTGGCAGAAGGAGCGGATACTGTCCTTCAGCTCGCGCTTCAGGTCCTCCTTCTCGCAGAGGAAAAGGAGATCGATGTCGGAATGCGGGAACAGCACGCCGCGCCCGTAACCACCCACTGCGACCAGTGTGAGTTTCGCGTCAGAGTGTTTGGCGAGATATTTATCCCAGAGCGCAGCGCAGAGTTGATCCAATAACGCAGCTCTTGCGTGAATTGTGGCAACGCCATCGGCAGAGGCTTCGAACTCCTCGCGAATCCTCCTGGTTTCGCGCTCGTAGGTGTCCCGTACCTGGGCTACGCCGGAAACGAGGGGACCATTCACAAGGTTCAGCCTCTGCTCAAATGCGCTCACAGTGCGTTCGGGCCGCGCTCGTCGTTGCGGATGCGAATCACATCCTCGATCTTGGAGAGGAATATTTTGCCGTCGCCGATCTTGCCTGTGCGGGCTGCGTCAGAGATGACCTTTACGACTTCTTCTACGCGCTCGTCGGTAACCACAAGTTCGATCTTGATCTTGGGCAGCAAGTCGACGGTATATTCACGACCTCGATAGAACTCCGTGTGACCCTTTTGCCGGCCATGACCGCGAGCTTCCAACACGGTCATGCCGTCGACGCCGATCTCGAGCAAGCCGCTCTTTACGGCATCGAGTTTGGACGGTTGAATGACTGCTTCCACTTTCGTCATCGCGTTGCGGTCTCCCACGAATAGCCTTCTTCTCCGTGCTGCGTAACGTCGAGTCCCGTGACCTCGTGCTCCTCGGTAACGCGCAGCCCGACAGTTTTGTCGACCAGGAAGAGTATGACAACGGTTCCCACGATCGCCAACCCCCACGCGATCAGAACGCCTACAAGCTGATTTCCAAGCTGATGCCAATTCCCGTCGAGTGCGCCCGAGCCTAACGCGTTTCCTTGGGCGTCCTTAAAGATCGGGTTCACCAACTTGGTCGCGAATATCCCTGTCAGTATGGCCCCAAGGGTCCCTCCCGCCCCGTGTACACCGAAGGCATCCAGCGAATCGTCGTACCCGAAGAGCGCCTTCACTTTGGCGACCATCGTGTAGCAGAATACGCCGGCGATCAAGCCGATCAGGATGGCCGACATCGGACCGACGAAACCGGCGGCCGGAGTGATCGCGACGAGACCCGCCACGGCTCCGGAGATAGCGCCGAGTGCACTGGGCTTTCCGTTACGAACCCACTCTGCTGCGCTCCACCCGATCGTCGCAGCTGCGGCCGCAAAGTGTGTTGCGACAAACGCGCTCGTCGCCAGGCTTCCGGCCGAAAGTGCTGAACCGGCGTTGAACCCGAACCACCCAACCCACAAAAGGCAAGCCCCGATAAAGCTCAACACTACGCTGTGCGGAGGCATAACTTCTGTCGGATAGCCGATTCTCTTGCCCAGGTACAGGGCGCACACCAGAGCGGAGACACCCGATGTAATGTGCACCACCGTTCCCCCCGCGAAATCGAGGGTTGGGAATCGGCCACCTAAAGCCGCGTTCAGAAGTCCGCCTTTGCCCCAAACCATGTGCGCCATCGGCGCATAAACAATCAACGTCCAGAGCACGAGGAAGATCGCCATAGCGCTGAACTTCATGCGCTCCGCAAACGCTCCGGTGATCAACGCCGGCGTGATGATGGCGAACATTAATTGATAGACCATGAAAGTCTGGAGCGGAATCGTTGCGGCGTAATCGCCGTCCGGTGCAGCTCCCACTCCGTGCAGGAACAGGTGCTGGAACCCGCCGATGAAGGCATTGCCCTTTCCGAATGCAATGCTGAAGATGACGATGGCCCAAAGTATCGTGATGAGCGCCATCATCGCAAAGCTCTGCATCATCGTTGAGAGCACGTTCTTCTTGCGAACCAGTCCACCATAGAAGAGCGCCAGGCCGGGACCGGTCATCATGAGAACCAGCGCCGAACAGACCAGCATCCAGGCGTTGTCGGCATTACTCTTCGCATCAGCAATGCTGGCTTCGAGTTGTGCGATCCTGTCGGCGGATGTTGCTGGCGCAGAGGTTTGCGCCAGCCCCAACGCCGAGGAACTCAAGAGTGCTAGATACACTGCGACCAGCAGAACAACTAAGTACTTGCGCATGCCTAGTGTTTGGCTCCCAGCTATCCAAGAGTGCGAGTAAAGAGGTGTGTTCTTTATTACTAGGCGGAAGGCGCTACAGGAAATCCAAAGTATTTATCGGGCCTATCAGGGAATGTTATGAGAACCGAAAGCAAGAGAGCCTTACTGCTCATTAATTTTTGATTTTGCTCATACGCTTTCTCCCCGGAGGATTCGCACTGGATCTGGCGACCCATCGCCGTTGCGCGACTTCGACTCTGATCGCTCCTGGGTCTCCGACGATTCGCCTTCTCCGGGAGCCAGGAACAGGTTTTCCTGCAATCCGTGCTGCTTCGTGTAAAGCTCGAAGTATCGACCCTGTTGTGTATATAGCGATTCGTGGTTACCGCTTTCCAGTACGCGGCCATTTTCCACAACAAGTATCTGGTCGGCGCGGCGGATGGTCGACAAACGGTGCGCGATGACGAAGGTGGTTCGTCCCTTCATCAGGTACGACAGTCCTTCCTGAATCAATGCTTCTGATTCGGAGTCGAGACTGGACGTCGCTTCGTCGAGGATTAGGATTCGCGGATCGGCGAGGATCGCCCGCGCGATCGAGACTCGTTGGCGCTGTCCACCGGAGAGTTTTACCCCACGTTCACCGATGATGGTGTCGTACTTGTCGGCAAACCTCTCCGCGAATTCGTCTATTCGCGCGATCCTGCATGCGCGCAGGATGTCTTCTTCTTTCGACTTTGGCCGAGAGAATGCGATGTTCTCGCGAATCGTGCCGTCGAACAAGAACGAGTCCTGCAGGACAACACCTAGCTGGTTTCGGTAGGAATCGAGGCGAACCTTCGAGAGGTCGTGACCGTCGACAAGTACTCGGCCACCGTTTGGCTTGTGGAACGCCGCAATAAGACCGATGATAGTCGACTTGCCGGAACCTGATGATCCAACGAGAGCAGTCACAGTTCCCGGCCTCGCGTGGAACGAGACGTCATGCAAGACCGTCTTCTCGGGGTCGTAGGCAAACGTGACGTCCTCGAATTGCACATCTCCGTCAATCGTTTTCAGATCGATGGTCCGGGTGGGATCTTCATCTTCAGGATGCTCGCTCAGGACTTCACGCGTGCGTTCCAGGCCTGCGATCGCTTCCGTGATCTGCGTTCCGATACCAACTACCTGAAACAGCGGAGCCGCGAGAAAGCCCAGCAGCATGGTGTATTCGAAGAAGCCGCCAACCGTGAGTGTTCCGGCGGTCATCATGCGCGCGCCCATGTACATGACAATCGCCCCTACGATACCCATCAGCATGGCCGACGATAAGCCCATTACAGAAGTCGCCGTCAGGGTCTTGAAGACATTTTGCAGCAATCGCTGCACGCCGCCGGCAAAGACCTCATGCTCGCGATCTTCGGCGTGATAGCCCTTCACGACGCGTACGCCACCGAGTGTCTCTGTCAGGCGACCTGTAACTTCAGCATTGATCTTTGCGCGTTCGCGGAAGATAGGCCGGATCACTTTGAACGCCTTGCGCAGCGCGACTCCGAATACGAGAAGAAAGGTGAAGGCGATCATCGTCATGGTCACGCTGATTTTCATCAGGATGACAAACGCGATCACTGCCGTCATCAAACCCCCGACGAAGTCGACCAAGCCGGTACCGATGAGATTACGGACACCTTCTACGTCACTCATGATGCGGGAGACCAACATGCCTGTTTTGTTGGAGTCGTAGTAGGAGACTGGCAGGCGGCCGATGTGCTCCTGCACCTTCTCGCGTAACTCGGCGATTAATCGCTGTGCCGCCTTTGAAAGCGTCTGGGTGAGAGCAAAGGACGTGACGCCCTGGATGATGGTCGCCGTGAGTACGCCCGCGATCAACCAGCCGAGTAGGTGGACCTGGTGTTTTCCGATGATGTTGTCGACGAGGAACTTGCTTGCAGGGGGTAAGGCAAGGCCACAGATACGATTGATCACCATCAGGCCGAAGCCCAGCGCGAGCAACCCACGTCTCGGGCGCATCAATGCCCAGATCTCTGGGAGTGCTTTGAATACGTCTGTCTTCTTCTCTGGTTGCTTACCCGGGGTAGGTTGGCTCACCTGATCTTAGATTCCAGCACTGGGTACCCCGATTCTGAGTTATTAGGCCGAATCCTTCGGCACTGATTTCGCAACTGCGCTTCCGGAGCCGGCATCTCTTAGCCTTATGTACAACATGTTGAAGGATCGCTTTATCGTAGGCGCCCTTGCGCTTTCCGCGGTCGCAGCCATGACCTCCTACATGGTTACCCGCCGGCCGCGATTGGTGGAAGCCGCGGACGTCCCAGGTTCGGTATTCCATAGCTATCGCGGAGAGAGTCCGGGCAATACGCACAAGATCACGGTTGCCGACTTGCCTGCGCCAAAGCCGAGCGAGTCCGTCGATAACGGACAAGACGTCGTGCCTCGTCCTTCGAACGCATGGCCGAAGGTTCCACCAGGATTCAAAGTCGAACAGTACGCGACCGATATCAAAAGCCCGCGACTCATTCGCACGGCTCCTAACGGCGACTACTTCGTTGCGGACAGTTATGCGAACCAAGTACTGGTTTTTCGTGGAGTCGATGGTTCTGGCAAGGCGAAACAGTCGAGTGTCTTCGTGACCGGCCTCAACAAGCCTTTCGGAATCGCCTTCTACCCTGCCGGCCCCAACCCCCAGTGGATTTATATCGGCGACACGGACGCAGTGGTACGCATTCCTTATCGTATTGGCGATTTGAAAGCCAGCGGCGAGCCACAGAAAATTGCAGAACTGCCCGGCGGTGGGCGCTTGCGAGGCGGCGGCCACTGGACACGCGACATCGCCTTCTCGAAAGACGGTAAGAAGATGTTCGTTTCCGTCGGATCACATTCCAATGTCGACGATACCGATGACAATCCAACCGAGTTCCATCGTGCGGATATTCTCGAGTTCAATCCTGACGGCTCGGGTGAGCGCGTCTATGCGTCAGGAATTCGCAATGCGGTCGGCATCGCCACGAACCCACAAACGGGCGAACTCTGGTGCTCGGTGAACGAACGTGACGGCCTCGGAAACGATCTGGTACCCGACTACATCAGCCACGTTCAGGAAGGTGGCTTTTATGGATGGCCCTGGTACTACATCGGCAATCACCAGGATCCGAGACACAAAGACAAGCATCCTGACTTGCGGCGAAAGGCGATTGTTCCCGACGTACTCATCCAGCCACACAGTGCGTCGCTGCAGATGACTTTCTATGATGGCAAGCAGTTCCCCGCCGAATACCAGGGTGACATCTTCGCCGCTGAACACGGCTCATGGAATCGCAATCCACCGGCGGGTTATGAGGTGGTCCGTGTGCCTTTGAAGGGCACCGGACACGCGAACGGAGAGTACCAGGACTTCATGACCGGATTCGTTACGCAGGATGGAAAAGTTTGGGGACGTCCCGTTGGCGTAACCGTTGGGAACGACGGCTCGCTCTTAGTCACCGACGACGGCTCGGGCTCCATCTGGCGTGTCACTCACCAAGGCAAATGAAGCTTCGCTTGCCGGGAGCAGCGCTTTCAATACGTCGCTCGCAGAATATGTCGTTGCTCCCGGCGGTAGGAATCGCGCGACCGAGGTAAGGTCGTCGCCCGCAGTAATTAGCCCGTTTTCAACAGAGCCATCCGGCCGAACCTGCTCCTGCCCAATGTTGGCGAGCAGGGCATTGCAGAGACACTTCTTCCCGACGGTGTTCTCTTCCTTACCGCCCTTAGCGAGATAAGTTGCAACCGGCTCGGATCCGCAGCGGAATGCGACTCCACCTGAATCTGTGCGGTAGGCTTCGCGAAGGTGACCGACGTCGCAAATGCGTGTGCGGGTTGCATAAACATCTTTGTCGGAGTTCGTGTTCTCGAGTTGAGCTGCCTTGAAGGGGAAGCCTGTCGGCGAACTTACCGGATCGGTAAACACTCTCGCCATTCCGGCGGTTGATTTCTTCAGCAATCGCTGCTTGTATTCCTCTTTCATCCCGGACTCTTGGCAGAACGCAAACGCCGTACCCACTTGTACCCCAGTAGCGCCGGATTCCAAAGCCGACTGAACCTGTGCCGCCGTACCGTACCCGCCAGCCAGCCAGAACGGAACTCCCAGCGTGGCGATTTTCGCGAGATCCACGACGTCGCGCTCTCCGTAAATCGCTTCACCCTCGGAGTTGAGTTGCAACTTTCCGCGAGGTGGCGCATTGTGTCCACCCGCCGTGGGACCCTCGATCACAAATCCATCGACCCGTCCGTTGGATTTCTTGAGAAGAGTGACAGCCAGTGTGTTCGACGCGATGATGGCAAGGAACTTGGGCCGCTTCAACGCCTGCAGATCGCCACTCATGAATTCGCGCGGATCAAAACGCATCAGGTTGTCATCCCCATCTTCCGCACCGCTGACGTAAAGGGGATACGTGGCCGACTCGTGATTCACGAAAAGGTCGAGCACACCGGGGACTTTGACCGGGATTCCCGCGCCCATCAGAATGAAGTCAACGCCCGCCAGCATCGCTCCGTAAATCGAGGGCAGATGTGGAAGCTGAATCTTTTCCAGATAGTTGATGCCGACCGGATTGTCGTGTCCCTGGCGTGCGAGGAATACTTCAGCGAAATTCGCTACAAGACACGTCTCCACCAACTCGCGCGAACTCCGTTTCCCATACATCGCAACCGGCTTGTAAGGCTTATCTTCGGACTTGCCGCCAGGGATGAAATACGTCTGCCAGACACGCTCCGCCATTTCTGGAACTGGGAAGTCGTCGACGGCCTCACGCATGTGACCACCCGGATCACCGTCCTGCAATCTACGTGCGAAAATCGTCTCCAGCGCGGTGCCGGACACGACTCCAAGCTGACCCTCTTTGGACACAGCACGCGCGAGCCTCCAGCTGGAAACGCCCGCACCCATACCGCCCTGTATAACGACAGGAAGATTGCACATAGTACAAGTGTTTCAGGTAAGTTGCGGGTCAATTGTCAGAGTTTTGTATTAGTCACGTCTACGGACACGATTGGCCATGTCCCAAGAACCAAGCCGGGCGCGGCTCTAGGCCCCTGCGGCCATAGCCGAATTCTCTTCGCTGATAGTCAGCTGAAGCTGGTTCTTATGGCGGTTGAAGAACGCAAAGCTGACGAACCGTCGGCGAGTGGTTTTACGGATGGAACATACTCCCATGATCAATTCGCCATCTTCTTTCATCGAACTCCAATCGAGCGGGCTGGGCTCGACCGTGTCCATGGGATGGGAGTGTATGGTGCCGAGAATGTCGAATCGCCTTGGCTCCTCGCCCTCGGTCATCGGGTTAACATCGTCGTCCAGCGTGATATCGCGCTCTGTAGCCTCGTGCTCGATCGCCTGAAAAGCGAAAACGCGCACCTGCGAGCCTACGATTCGCCCGACCACCTGCTCGAGCAATTCCAGAGGATAGACCTTGAGTGCACGACGCTTAAACCCGTCGAGCACCTTACGATCGACAATGACTTCTGTCAGTTCTCCCATGGGCACATCAACATACGCCACGCGTCGCAGAAGTGGAAGGAGCGAGCCGGAAATAACAAAAAGGCGTCAGCACCCGCGGTACCGACGCCTTCTTTTCGGGGAGGGTTCTCCGTTATTCGAACTCCACCACGACCTGGTCCACCGTTACCGGATCGCCGGGATTGACGTTGATCGATTTGATCTTCCCGGACACCGGTGCGGTGATATTCGTTTCCATCTTCATTGCTTCCAAAACCATCAGCAGATCGTTTTCCTGTATCTGCTGACCCAGTTGCGCGTTGATCTTGACGACGACCCCGGCCATGGGGCTCTTACAGACGTTCCCGCTGGCACCGCTTCCGTTGGACGGTGCGACGCCGGCCGTCGGTGATGCAGGCGGGGGGGGTTGCACCGTCACGCGCGAAGTGGGAGCGTAGGGCGGCACATAGCCGCCCATATAACGTGGGCCGGACTCCTCCGGAACATCGACTTCTACCTCGTACAGCTTGCTGTCTACGCTGATCTGCAGCTTCACAAATGTCTCCTGCTGAGTTCGCTCGCTATCTCATTGCGAGGTTGTGCGAGGCCTGAATGATGACGCGGCCCTGCTGTGCCCAGGCGTTGCCTTCCGCCATTGGAACCATGCGTGTCGAACGGATACGCGCACCAGCGCCGACGAACTGCGCCACCGCGGCCGCGATGATCGCGAGGATCTCCGGTGTGATCTCTTCTTTCGCTGGCTGTGGTTTCGGAGCTGCAACGACGGCCTCCGGCTTAGGCTCAACCTTGGGCACCGGCACCTTCGCCGCTGGGATGGACGCCGCAACCGGAGCAGCGTCGGCCACCTTCTCTGCCGTCGCCGACTCGACCAGCTTCCTCAACTCCGAGATCTCAGCCCGCATTTGCCCGCGGAGCACGAAATATCCCAGCAGCAGTCCGCCTACCAGTAATACGAGAAGCAACGGACCGTAAAAAGTCATCGTGCCCTCCCCGCAACCGCCACACCTACAGCCGGTCGCGTCTTCTTATGTACTGCCGTCGCCTCTCGCCGAAGCCGCAGGTAACTCATCAGAAATACAAAGACGAAGAGTCCTGCACCTGTGGCGACGAGTCGACCAAATTCTGTTGTGATCATGTCGTCTCCTTGCTCACAGTGGCATCAAGCCGTGCTTCTTGGGCGGGCGCAATTCGCGCTTCGCGTGGAGTGCGTCCAGTGCCGTGCAGATGTACCGTCGAGTCTCGGCCGGCTCGATGATGTCGTCCACCAGTCGTCGACCTGCCGCGACGTACGGATTGGCGAACGTGTCACGATATTCTTCGATCAATTCCTGGCGCCGTTTGGCGCTGTCTTTCGCAGCATCGATCTCTTTCTTGAACACGACCTCGACCGCACCTTCCGCGCCCATTACAGCGATTTCTGCTGTCGGCCATGCCACAACGCGATCGGCGCCCAGGTCCTTGCCGCACATCGCGAGATACGCACCGCCGTATGCTTTGCGGAGCACGATCGTGATCTTCGGGACCGTCGCCGCCGAGTACGCGAAGAGCATCTTCGCGCCGTGACGAATGATTCCACCGTATTCCTGCTGGACACCCGGGAGGAAACCTGGGACATCCACGAAGGTCAGCAGAGGAATGTTGAAGGCATTGCAGAAGCGAATGAAGCGCGACGACTTGTCAGAGGCGTTGATATCTAGCGCGCCAGCCATGACCTTCGGCTGGTTGGCGATGATGCCGACCGAGCGTCCCTGCACGCGACCAAAGCCGATCACGATGTTCGGAGCAAAGCCATCCTGAATTTCCATGAAGTCCTGGAAATCCAGCACTGCTCGGATCACATCGCGAACGTCGTAGGCCTGCTTCGACGACACCGGCACGATCTTATTGAACTCCGGATTTGCATCCAGCATCGGATCGGATGGCATACGTGGCGGATCTTCGAGATTATTCGAGGGCAAGAAGCTCAACAGCCGGCGGCACGTGTACAGCGCCTCTTCGTCGTTTTCCGCAATGAAGTGGACTACGCCGGAGTTATTCATCTGCGCCTTCGGACCACCAAGCTGATCGGCAGTCACAACTTCGCCCGTAACCTGCTTGATGACCGAGGGTCCGGTAATAAACATCTGCGCCGCTTTAGTCTGGATGATGAAATCAGTCAGCGCCGGACTGTAGGCTGCTCCGCCTGCGCACGGTCCGCAGATCAACGAGACTTGCGGGACAGTGCCGGAGAGCATCACGTTGTTATAAAAAACGCGTCCATAGCCGGAGAGGCTATCAATTCCCTCCTGCACGCGCGCTCCGCCGGAATCGTTAATGAATACGAACGGCGTTCCCGTTTTCAAGGAACTGCGCATCATCTCGGCGATCTTGTCGGAGTGAACTTCGCCGGCCGCGCCGCCCGCTACCGTAAAGTCCTGGCTGGCGAGGTGAATCGTTCGGCCATCGACCGTCGCGCATCCGGTTACGACACCGTCTGCCGGCATTTCTTTCCCGGCCATCCCGAACAGAACCGCGCGATGCTGGGCAAATAGACCGATCTCCTGGAATGAGTTCGGATCGACCAACTTGTCCACGCGTTCGCGTGCTGTCAGCTTCCCGGCTTTATGCTGCTTTGCAATGCGCTCTTCACCGCCGCCTTGGCGAACAACGACTCGGCGGCGTTCGAGTTCATGCATGCGCTCTTCAATCGTGTGCGGACGCTGTGTTGTGACTTCTTCCTTTTCTTTAACTGGCATGGCTCACACTCCTACTTCGCTGCTGGGGCCACGCTCACCGCGTGCGATTGGCCGTTGATGGTGATGACATATTGCATCGCGCCTGGGAGCTGCGAGGCATTCGGAAGTGGTGCCGCTGGCTTCGTCGCCGTAGGCGCTGGTGTCGGGACCGCTTTAGGCGGGACCTTACTCAGGTTCTTCGGTCCCTGGTCTCGGGTCCCAAAGAACTTCGGCGCAACCTGGGGGAACATCGCAAACGTCAGCACATCTTCATCGCTGCCGTTACATCCTTTTAATGCCAGCGCATCCGCTCGCAGAGTCTCCCATTCCGGTTTCAACAGATCGGCAGGCCGGCATGTGATCGGCTCCTTCTTCGCATGTTCGCCGGCGCGCTTCAGGACTTCTGGGTCCTTCTCGCCGAGCGTGCTCCCGTAATACCCGAGCATCAGGTCGGCGAATTCGCCTGTTAGCACTTTGTACTTGCCCATGATCACGTTGAACACAGCCTGTGTTCCCACAATCTGGCTCGACGGCGTAACCAGAGGCGGATATCCACTGGCTTTGCGAACATTGGGCACTTCTTCGAGTACTTCTTTAATCCGATCTCCGGCGCCTTGACCCTTCAACTGGCTTTCCATGTTGCTGATCATGCCACCCGGAATCTGGCTCTTGAAGATCTCGGTATCGACTCCGAGGATATTGCTGGCGAACTCCGCATACTTCGGCCGGATCTTGGCAAAGTAATCGTTCACCTTCAAGATGCGAGCCTTGTCGAGCCGCGTTTCGAACTGCGTTCCTTCCAGCATCTCGACGAAGCTCTCGGTCGGATTATGTCCCGGCCCGAGACTTAGCGAACTGATCGCGGTATCAACGATGTCGCAGCCCGCCTCGACGGCTTTCATCAAGCTGACCAGCGTTACGCCAGTCGTCGCATGCACGTGAACATGAACGAGCGTGTCCTCACCGCATTTTTCCTTGATGCCCTTCACGAGGTCGTACGCCGGTTGCGGCTTCAGCAACCCGGCCATGTCCTTGATGCAAATCGATTGGCATCCCATGTCTTTCAACTGCTGCGCCATTTCGACGAATGCGTCGATCGTGTGCACCGGAGAAACCGTGTAGCAAATGGTTCCCTGCGCATGCTTGCCGGACTTCTTCACGGCTTTGATCGACGTCTGCAAGTTGCGAATATCATTCAGGGCGTCGAAGCAGCGGAACACATCCATGCCGTTCTCCGCCGCCTTGGCTACGAATCGTTCCACCACTGTGTCCTGGTAATGGCGGTAGCCGAGCAGGTTCTGCCCGCGCAACAACATCTGCAATTTCGTCTTCGGCAGCAGCTTGCGGAACTTCCGCAGCCGCTCCCACGGATCCTCATTCAGAAACCGGATGCAGGAATCAAATGTCGCTCCACCCCAGCATTCCAGCGACCAGTAGCCTGCGTTATCCAGGTCTTCGCAAACCGGCTCCATGTCCTCCATCGCCATGCGCGTGGCGAGCAGACTCTGGTGCGCATCGCGAAGGATCAGGTCAGTCACTTCGATCGTTTTCTTTGCCATCTCATCCTCATGTGCCGCGATATGAACGTATGAAGGTTCAGCGGTTCCGCATGCGGCGTGCGAAAACCGTTAGTAAGGAATCCCGATATGAAGCTGTGCGTATCCGAGCACGCATTCAGTTTTGAAAACTTCGGGCGAAGGCGATGTGATGGGGGGAACGTCTCGCTGTGATAGCGCACTCACACAGCCGTGTGTGATTCATCACGTCCGTCGACGTGGTGATATCACTCACAGAATGTGCGCCTGAATCCGGTCACAAATCACCGTGACATGTGCGTTGAATCTGGTGGGTGACAGACTCGCTCGATTCATTTATGCTCTCGCCCGGTGCTCTATAGCAGCTTGCGAAGCGCCTGAGTCCACAAGGGTTCCATGAACATCCTGCTACCGCAGTCTGAACACTTTCCGTCATTTATGCCTTTATCTCTATTAGTTGCGATCTTGCTTCTACCGACTTGCCTGTTCATCGCCACGTCGGCCTCGGCACAAACAGATCCCGCATCGGGAGTCGTGTTGTTTTGGGAACAGGGATTCCCCACAGCGGACGCCGCACCCTTGATTTCATCTCAGGCTGAGCATCTGTTCGCCGGAATCACTCATGCCGACAGCAAGAATCTTGCAAACGCATTGACCGATGCTAACGTTCTCGTACTTCCTTATGGCTCTGCATTCCCAGAGAACGATTGGCCGGCCATAGAAGCATTTCTTCAGCGCGGGGGAAATCTCCTCGTGCTCGGCGGCAAGCCATTTGCTCGCCCTGCGTACCAGAAGGAAGGTCGCTGGGAGTTGCGCCCCGAGACGCTGGCTTACTCGCGCGCCCTGCGAATATTCGGTTATCAGCCGACGCCCGGAAGTAGCGGTTTCGAGCAGACGTCCAATGGCATCGCTCTACCGAAGCTCGATTGGCGACAGGCCTGGAGTGTGACGGTCCGACTTAGCGAGACGGCGGTGAACGATCGCGACGGCGCAAGCGGAACACTCGATGCCACGCTGACTCCCCTGCTCTGGGGTAGCAAAGGCAACAACCATCTCGCGGCACCTCTGATCCAGATCGATCACCTCACCCGGGCCTTCATTGGCGGACGCTGGATATTGCTCACCGGAGACATTCCGAAAGAGTTCTGGGACAGCAAAGAATCTGCAGGGTTCGTCCGGGTTCTTGTCGAACGGGCGCAAAACGGTGCGCAACGATTCACGCTCGAACCTCAGTACGCCGTCTTTGCCCAGGGAGAGCCTTGGCGCTTCAAACTCAATCTCGAACAACCACATCGCACGGCGCAGCCGATTCGCCTTGAACTCACGATCGAGTCCGAAGGCGCCGCGCGACGCACTGAATCGCTCGATTTCACTCCGACCCAATTGCCATTCCAGATCGGATTCCAACTGAAGGATTCAGCGGCGAAGGGTCTAGTACACGTTCACGCTCGCGTCCTCGAAGCACAGAAAGAAGTCGCCTCTTGCGACACGGGCTTCTGGATGCGAGACGAAGCCGCACTTCGTTCCGGACCGATCGTATCACTCAACTCGGACTACTTCCTGATCGACGGCAAGGTGCAGCCCATCGTCGGAACAACGGCCATGGCCAGCGACGTTCAGCGCCAATACTTCGAGCATCCCAATGCCTTCGTCTGGAACCGCGACATGGACCAGATCCAGCAAGCTGGTCTGAATATGCTGCGCGGCGGCTGGTGGTCGGGTTGGGACAAGATCACCGAGAACGGGCTCCCGACCGAGAAGTCCCTGCGTGCGCTGGAAGCCTACTTACTCACCGCTCAGAAACATCGCCTTCCCGTGCAATGGACGTTCTTTGCGTTTGAACCGGAGGTCCTCGGCGGGAAGAATCCGTATCTCGATCCGTCGGCCGTCGAATCGCAGAAGAGGATGATCGGTGCTGTTGTCGAGCGCTTCCGTGATGTGCCATTCCTCATCTACGACCTGATCAATGAACCTAGTTTTTCGAACCCCAAACGCTTGTGGCAAACGCGTCCGAACGGCGATGAATTTGAGCAGCAGCTTTGGACGAATTGGCTGCTGCGGCGCTACAAGGATCGCGAAACGGTCGCGGCTGCATGGCACGTGACTACGCTTCCGTCGGATGGACCGCTTCCGCTGCCGGAGGACATCGACTTTTCGAATACGGGAACCATCTCGGCAAAATCCGCCGCTCGCGCTCATGACTACATCCAGTTCGCGCAGGAAAGCTTCGCCGCATGGGCTGAGACACTCCGCAATTCCATTCGCGGAGCTGGCAGCAAGCAATTCGTTACCGTCGGGCAGGATGAAGGCGGTGTCGGCGATCGACTCCTGGTCTCGTATTTCGGCGAGAACCTTGACTTCACCACCAATCACACCTGGTGGCTCAACGATGCCCTGCTGTGGGATTCGCTTGCTGCGAAGCTCCCCGGCAAGCCACTCCTGATCCAGGAGACCGGGATGCAGCACGAGACCAACCTCGATGGCTTCACGCGGCGGACCGAGGAGAACGAAGGCTGGGTCGTCGAGCGCAAACTCGCGACCGCTCTAGCCACCAGCGCTGGCGCGATCGAGTGGCTTTGGAACACCAATCCATACATGATGCCCGAGCAGGAGTTGCCGATCGGTGCCCTCCGGCCTGACGGTACGCTCAAGCCCGAGGGCGAAGCGATGATTCGGATGGCGAAGTTCGCGCGGGAGAACGCGCAGTACTTCGGCCCACCGGCATCGCCGGACGTCGTAGTTGTTACATCTCAGGCCATGCAGTTTTCTCCATATATAGAAGAGGCTATCCTGGCCCAGCAGCGTGCGGTCCGGACGTTGGCGTATGACCTGCACATCAACAGCTCGATGTTGGGCGAGAACCAGATCGCCAGACTCTCGCGCGAGAAGCTTGTCGTACTTCCATCGCCTCAGACCTTCAGTCAACGTGCTTGGGACAGCTTGCTTGCCTACGTGCGTTCCGGCGGCAACCTGCTCGTCACTGGACCGGTCGAGCGTGATGAACACTGGTATCCAGCGGATCGCCTCGCTGCGCTCACGCACTCGAATGTGGTTCCTCTACAGACGCACTATTCGGAGATCAAATTCGGCAACGAACGTATTCCGCTGAGCTACAACTACCAGCGGCAGCAACGACTCGAGCGCCTCGACGGTGTCTCTGGCGTTCAGGAGATCCAGCTTGGCAGCGGTCGTATCTTCGTCACTGCAGAGCCGGTCGAACTCGCCGAGGGTCCCGACGCCACCGCGCGGGTTTATGACTACGTGCTGAAGAAGCTGTCGATTCGTTCGGACTATGAAGTGAAGTCGGTTCCTAACTCCGTTCTGGTTCGGGCTTCGGTTATGCCTGATACAGTGCTCTATCTGGTGATGAACGAATCGAATAACGAACAGCAAGTCACGATCAAGGATCGAAATACCGGCGCTGAACTAAACGTGAAGATCGGCTCGCAACGGGCGAAGCTCGCTATCATTCGCAAATCTGACAAGAAGATTTTCTGGTCACCTGAATAAGGAAGGTCCTGTGTCCAACGTCCTACTGGAAGTCTGTTGCGGTTCGCTGGATGACGCCATCCAGGCTGAACTTGGTGGCGCGCAACGCGTCGAACTCTGTTCGTGTCTCTTTCTCGGCGGACTTACGCCGTCGATCGGCTCGGTGATCGAGGCGCGCAAGCGACTCAAGATTCCCATCATTGCCATGCTGCGTCCGCGCGGCGGCGGGTTCTGCTACACCGAAGCTGAGTTCGCGGCGATGCAGCACGACGCGCGAGCCATGCTCGATGCGGGTGCGGATGGCATCGTCTTCGGCATCCTCAGTCCTGATGGGACGATCGACGTCGAGCGTAACCGTGTGCTGCGCGAGATCGCCGGCAAGAAGCAGTCGGTGTTCCACCGGGCCATCGATGTCACTCCAGATCCGTTCCGCGCGCTCGAGCAACTTATCGAGCTAGGCTTCACGCGCGTGCTCACGAGCGGCCAGGAGGACTCGGTGCCGGAGGGCATCGACCTCATTCGGCAGCTGGTCGAGCGAGCGGGCTCGCGGATCGAGATCATGCCTGGAGGCGGCATCAAGCCTCGGGCGGTAGCGGACATCCTGCGAGTCACGGGCTGCAAGCAGATCCACGTTGCGTCGTGGAAGGCGCAACACGATCCGTCGTGCGAGGGCCGTCCGCAGGTGACGTTTGGTGGAGCGCTGTATCCGCCGGAGAACCGTTACGACCTGACGGACAAGGACGTAATTTCCGGGATCGCGAAGACGGTGAGGGGGTAGTACCCCTCCCCCCTTTTTTGCGAATCACCGGAATCAATCAGTTAAGGAAATCAGAGCAAGAAATCTAGTCGAATCAGAGAGATAGATTTCAAAATACTAAAAGCAAAACCATTCACCACAGAGACACAGAGGCACAGAGAGAAACAGGTATAAAGACTCAAGATTTCGAGTGCGGTGCATATTCGCGCCTTGTGCTAAAACGAGCGGGTAAATGGAAACGGCGTCCTTATAGAAGGACGCCGTTGTTTTCTCTATCTATATTCAGGATAGCAAAATGGGTGGGGGTGATGGGACATTTTGGGGAAGTTTATATTTCGAGTGGATGGAATATTTTAGGTCCGATTTGTGATCTGGCGGCCTCTTGACACGCGGTTGCGACACAAATCGATTGTGATAAGAAAGGATTCACTTATGGTTTCCCGAGTTAAGGTTAGAGGGATTAATTGGTGGTAATGTCTGTTCTCGCCAACAATCGCATATGGAGTAACTTCGGCGGTCATGACGCGGAGTTGAGGAATGCAAGAGTGCCTTTTAATTTTGTCGAAAGCTGAGAAGGTCAATGAGATGTCGTTATGGGATCTCAAGAAGAAACTGGGGTTTGAGGGCGACTTCTGGCCTATTCATGCTTACAAGCTTGATGAGCATGGTGACGATTTCTTTTCATCAAGTGAACTCTTAGAACTTGCGGGAGCTGAATATAAGTGGGTGATTCTGGTCGAATGTTATCTGGACGAGATCGACCGTATACGGCCGCTCCTTAGAGCGATTCTTATTCAAGTGGAAGGAGTAGTCATGTATTCGTCCTTCGCGGAACGCTACACACCCGCTGAACTTGATCGCTTCAAGCCGTCGTTAGATTGATCACCGACGGTAGCCGACACGGGTTCGGGCATCACCGCAGATTGTTTGCGATAAATCGCGTTACCATAAACTATCCCGAGCTGCTGGATACGTTACGATAACGGCTGTTCCCGCCAACAATAGCTGGCGTTCATAGAATCCCGGTATCGCATGGTTCACGCTGCTACATCGGCGCACGAAGATAATGTCATCTCTTACACTCGTTATTGTTGCAATGCTGTTGGCGCTTGGAGCAGGTTTGTTTATCGCCAGCCATGCGCAAATATCCGAACTGCGGTCAGAGGTCAATGCCCGACTACCAGAGGGACAGAAATTCGAGCCTCTGTTCTGGTCTCTTGGGACATACTCGCGTCTTCGTGCGCTCCAGCGGGAAGTTTTGCCAGAGAGTGGTCGCTTCACGAAGTTCATACGATTGGGTGCCTTAGGCGGCCTAGCTGTTTTGGGCGCATTTCTACTGCTCACCCATTGATAACGGTGCAGAGCAGGGATTTCTTGAAGGAGCGAACCTTGATTTTTCTCAAGAGCTTGCTGGTCGGTTTGGGTGCCTTGGTCCTTGCGGTAGTCGCAACAGCAGTGACGATTGTCATCAGTCTCAGCATTAAGGGTCGCAATCTCCCGCAGGGCGAAGGGTACGGTTGGGACCCGGTCAGTCTCTTCCGGAACTCGCTTTTGGTGTGGGTAGTTTTGGCGCTAGCCTTCTTAATCGGATTCGCTTGGGAATATCGCCGCGCGATGCCCCACCATTGATAGCTAGCGGAAAATCGCCTTGCCATAAACAATTCAGAGCAGCCAATTAATTGTCTTGCGATTCCTTATTGGCTCAGTACTGCAAGCTATCCAGTCTGTTGCGGAGGTTCAAGCTGTACTGTTTGCTTCACTGAGAACTCGCAGGCTGAGTACCGACAGCCGGGCAAGTTTGAGTAGCGTCCTCAGGTCGTGCGCTGCCGGGGGAGAAGTTCTTGAGCCAGTCGACTACGTTCCGAATCGCTGGAGGGAATGGACTCTGTCCATCAATATCAATCGCCCGAACGAACTTACTGTTTGCCATGCCGGATTTGGCCGAAGTCGGGAGTTCCGCAGTGAAGGTCTCGCTATTCCCGCTCCGCAATAGCCCAGCACCGCGTGATTGGTCGACAGTTAGAAACTCGGGGTTTTCAAGCAGTGTCTTGAGTTTCTTAGACTGTTCAGCGTCAAGTGTGCCAACCAAAGTTTCCGAGGCACCTGTTCGAGTGCGCTTCTGCAATTGATACTTTCCACTATCGTCAACTGCAAAACAAACCTGAGGAAGGCCCTGCTGCTCAAACATCAGGCGAGTACTTGGTTTGAACGCGTTGCGGTAATCGGGTCCTCTAAGTGGTTCTTGTGCCAGCGACACCATGGCGCAGAACAAAACGATAGCAGTAGCCACAACCAGAGACCTAGATTTCATTGTGCCCTCCTCAGCTACCTTTATAACCATCCGATGCTGGACGCTAATGATGGGAAGCTTGCGAGATTCAACCTCGGGAAGACTGCACATTTCATAAACTTATGTCAGGCTGGATAAGTTGCGATAACTGTTGTGAAATCGCGTTATCGTAATCTATCCAGAGCACGTCTAATGAGGTTCGGGGCTCTATTAGTTGGATTACTTAATGGTATTTTCTGTTATCGACAGCAATCGGCGCGCTTGACTGGGGTGACGAAGAGGCACTTATAATTCGCCTGCAACTTCCATTCAGGAGTCACCCGTGCGCTCAGCAAATGAGGCCATACGCGAAGCCTACGACCGATTTGAAGAGGCATTCTTCCGCGGAGATGCTGCCAAGCTCGCCGAGATATACACCGAAGATGCGCAATGGCTGGTGCCCGGCGTTCCGCCGATTCGCGGACGAGAATCGATTGCTGCCGCTTGGAAGAACGTGCTCGGTTCTGGAGGCAACAGGGTGCGGGTCGATGTTCATGAGGTCACCGAAAATGGTGATTGGGCTTTCGAAATCGGCGAATTTACCGCAACTGGTCCGAATGGCCAAACAATCAACTCCGGGAAGTATATGGTGATTTGGCGACGCGACGGTTCAGGCAATTGGAGAGCCCACAGAGACATCTTTCATTGGGATTTACCACCGGAAGGAATCGCAGCTTGAGATGCTACCGGCGATCCGGTGTCCCTAATAAGCGTTAGCGAGGGTCCTGTACAGTAAATGCACGGTACGTTCAGGAATGCCTGCGCATAGCTGCGAGTCCAGAACTATGCTTTTACGGCCTCGACGATGGACATCGGGCTCTCAGTCGCGATGACTCGCGACAACCTAAACCCGGCACCGCGCAGCAACCTTGCAAACTCCGCCTTTGTTCGCTCACGGCCTCGCGGTGTAAGCACAAGCATCTCCAAGTCAAGCAGCTTGCCATAGTGTGGCACGTTTCCAGAGGGAACGACCGGGTCAACGATGAGCACCTTGCCTCGAGGGCCGAGTGCCCGATGGCAAGCTTGAAGAATCCTTGTCGCCGAGTCGTCGTCCCAATCGTGGATGATGTGTTTCATAATGATCGCATCGGAACCCTCTGGCAGTTCCTTGAAGAAATCGCCGCTCGCGATCTGCACTCTGCTGGTGAGCCCAGCGCGACTGAATGTTGCGGTTGCACCGGCTGCAACATGCGGAAGATCGAAGAGAACACCACGCATCTTCTTGTGGCGTCCTAGGACCGTAGCTAGCAGCAGTCCGTGTCCGCCCGCGACGTCCATCAGAGTCCCGACTCCATCAAAGTCGTATGCATCGGCTGCCGCCCGCGCTTCCATCGCGCTGATTGAAGTCATCGCATCGTCGAAAACGGCTGCGACCTCGGGATTCCGTGAAAGGTGCTCGAACACGGATTCGTTGAAAACATGATCGAATGCCGGCAGGGCTGTCTTGACGCTGTAGTTGAGCTTTCCCCACGGGCGCCACGTTACGTCATGACCAACGAAGCGCGCGTACCCTGCAAGGCTCTGTGGGTGGTCAGTCCGAAGCAGCTGCCCCATGCCGGTAAGTCGAAACCGACGATTGGCGCCTTCCGAGAACAAGCCAACACTTGCGAGTGCCCTGAGTAAGCGATAGAGCCCGTCCTCCGACACTCCAGCCTGACGCGCAATATCGTTGCAGGGCCTCGCTCCCTTGGCGAGTTGGTCAGGGACACCGAGTTCGACTACGGTGCCTAGCGCTTGACTGATCCACTTGCCGATTATCATCTGGAAGAGGACTTCGTATGGACGCAATGGAGGAGTTCGTTTCGCCCGTGTCTTAGCCATAACTCTCCTTACGAATTCGTGCGGGCATGGATTTTACTGGTGTCACTTGAGAACGTAAAGCCGCTCCGAGATTTGTAGCCCGGCGACCCTGATGGGCTTGTACTTAGCTTATTATGTGCAGCCATGACCAAAGCACAGGTGAGACGAACATTCGTTATAGCGGGACTGGCCCTTACAGTCACCTCAATCGCCATAGGGCAACAACAGAGCACAAGCAGAGATCAAAGAAGCGGCGTCGAGCAGGCGATAAGACAACTTGACAATGAGCGCATTCAAGCGCAGATCAATGCCGATGCCAGAGCTCTTGATCGCATCTACGCGGATGATTTTATTGGCGTGGGACCAAGCGGCACAGTTAGAACCAAGTCTCAGGTGATTTCGGATTTCACGTCGGGTGATTTGACATTCAAATCAATCACCACCGACGAAGTTCAAGTGCGCGTCTACGGAGAGGCAGCGGTTGAGACTGGCCTCTCGACAATGGTTGGGCAAGACAAAGGCAAAACCGTTCCCCGGGACACGAGGTTCACCAGGGTATGGGTAAAGCAAAAAGGGCGCTGGCGATTGGTTGCGAACCATTACTCCATACGAGTTACGCAGTAGTAGTAAAGGCTGATGTCCGGGGTTACTGGATAGCCGCTTCTATTGATAAATCGCGTTGTCGCAAGTAATCCAGAGCAGCGGGATAGCTTACGATAATGATTGTTATCGACAGTAATCCTCCGTTAGCCGTGGAATAGATTGTTGCCGCCAAGGATCTCATGAACGAAGACGCTGAACTTCTCGCACAACTTCTCGCCCGAGAATTGCCAGCGAACCACTTTGACTTGCGAGAGAGCGATAATCCGGAGCCGGGCAGCCTTACAGTCGAATTGAGTTCGCCAACGAGGGGAGAGCGCAAACTCTTTGTTCGTCAAATAGGAAACACCGTCGAGGTCGCGTACAGCAGTGGAAAGCAGACTGATGCAGGTCCAGCGGAAATGCAATTTGTTTTCAACCGGGGAGAGCAACTGGAGGCGTTTGAGAGCGTCGTCAACTTCGTTAAACAAGTAGTAAATGAAGAGATAGTGGTCGTGCGCGAAAAGTTCTTGTTACGCCGACAAACCTTACTGGGTTTTGTCGCCCGAAGCGACAAGCCTACGAAGAAGAGGAGAGTGCTGGGATACGAGTCATGGGTTGGAACTTATGATCGGCAGTTCCGCCCTGAATCCAGAACTGTTGTAACCTTCCGGTGCTCCCGTTTCAACACCTCTGAGCCGAGGAACTACTTTATCAACGATTGTTGCTTCGGTGATGATGTTGCGAAGTGGCTCATCGAGCAGTTAAGTCGCGCTGGATACCAATGCGATGAGTCGGCGGGTCAAGAGGATTTCGGCTGGTATCTCACTTTTCGCGTATCCGAAATAAGACATTGTTTTGTAATCGGCTATCGACCCGGCGCCCCAGACGAATTGGGCGATTGGATCGGATCGTTGGAACGCACAGGCTTCTGGAGGTCCTGGCTTGGCGGGCGGCAACGCGGAATTCTGCCGGAGGCTGTGGGGGCGATAAATCAAATCTTAATCAATGAAAAAGCTGTTCATGATGTTACATGGCATTTCAAGCACGACTTTGATGCTGGCCGAGAGGAGCGCGGCCTCCCTGCCGCACGGAACTGAGGCAGCGTGGCGATTGCTTTTGTGTTTACCGTAAGCTATCTCGCGTTGAGTCACTTTACAGTGATCTCCGTTTCCGCCAGCTACTTCCTTCTGAGGACAATTCATTTGGGGTCAGGCTCTCAAGCGAGTAACCTTCTTTCATGCTGAGTCTACGTCTAGCCTTGGGAACATTCCTTGCTCTCCTGATCATCATCCCAGCTGCACAAGCGCAACAATGTAAACAACTGGACAGCGGTACTCCTGATGATTGGCTTTCATACTTGGCCCAGACTCAAGCCGAGCAAAACACTGAATGTGTGTGCTTCGCACTCCGCGGATTGGAGAATATGCACTGGGACCCGGCGGCAAGCACCCTTGTCAAGTTCTTGGATTTTAGGTGCGTCGGCTCTCGGGAACCGATTAGCCCTCTGCGAGAGACCCCATACCCAGCGATACGCGGGCTGGCGGGTCTTCGGCAAAGAGCCCTGCCCGAGGCATTGGCCGTCATGGGATCTCGCTCCGCATCGGAGTTGGCGAGGCACAACGCCGTATCGGTTTGGCAGCTAGTGTTCCGGGACGATGAGCCGAAGGCGGTTGCCATGCTCGCAATGGAGGTAGATAAAGCTCCAACGGAAAGTGCGAAGCAGCTCCTCAAGGAAGCCGTCGCTTACGCGGTGAGGTATTGGGCTCCCGAAAATCACACCAAATGCGCGGCAAATGAACCGAGAAAGGAAGCTGCGCAGTAAAGCAAAATCTTACACTACCCTTGTGCATCGCTAAGGTGCCGCAGGAGGCCAAGGACTTGGGGTTGCTGATCTCACCATCTTAAAGTCAGAGTTCCCGCCTTATCGCGCGTTGTTTGCGCGATAAGGACGGCGCACTCCGTTCCAGTTCCAGTTCTATTTCTGCGGCCGCGATTCCGGGGGGACTAGTCCCGCTAGACGGTAATACACGACAAGCTGGCCGTAGTGCTCGCCGCTGTGCTCGATCAAACCATAGGCTATGTCGAGGACGCGCGCTTCCTGCTGCGCGTATGGCACCGTCTGCATGAGTCCTTTTTCGCCTTTGGATTGAAGGGAGCTGCGCCGTCGCCGACGGACTTCTTGACGAATGCGACGACATCGGCCTTGGTCTTGTAGCTCTCCCGCTTCGGATCTTCTGCCGCCGGGAGCTTCTGCCCCGTGACTGAATTGGTGAAGTAGTAGTTGGCTCCAGCAGCATGCAGCAACTGCTCGGCGAAGCTACGCTGTGCGGGCGTGGGCTTGAAGTCGTACTTGTCTTCGGGAAAGTCTTCAGCCATGGCGATGAGTTTTTTCCCGACTTCATTCCACGAATCGAGCACAACCTTCAATTCCGGATCGGCAGGTTTTAGGGCTGCTTCTTTTTTCGTGGCGTCCTGCGCATGAGCGGGAAAGGCAAATATCGACGCCAGCAGGGCCAAAGCGAGAAACGGAAATCTCTTCATTGTTTTCTCCACGATTGAGTTTCGGGAACCGTGAGTGGTGGACATTTTAGCGGATTCGACCGAAGAAGAATGCCTCGTTCCTCGCGAGCGACCAGATCTCTGCATAGACCAGACTAGTTCGCTGGGGGGAGACCGATCTTCTGTACGATTGCGCGGTATCGTTCATCGGAGTGCAGGAAGTCGAAATAGGGATCGGATTGCAGAAAAACGAGAGAGGGAGAGCGTTCCTCATAAGCGGCTTCGAGAGCGTCAAGCGTTTGCTTTTTCATGTGGAGCACGGCGTAGGCTTCGGCAAGGCCGAATGCTGAGACGTACTGCTTCGTTGACTCGGCCTTCAACTTCTGAAGTTCCTGGCGTGCGACTGCGTTGGCGCCGCCTGTACGGAATGCGTCTCTGACTGCGTCCGCCTCTTTCTTTTGGCCTTGGGTCTCGTACAGGTAAGCCAACTCCATTGCTGCCTCTTTATCCATTCCCTTCAGGCGATAACACTTTGCCAGTAAGTAGCGGACAGCGGGATCTGAAGGCTGCGCTTCCTTACGCAGGCGCAGTTCTTCGATGGCCGCTTCGTACTGGTGTAAGTTGAGTAGCGCGAGGCCCACGGAGAACGGATGTTGAAATGGAGCTAATTGAGCGCTTCGCCTTTCTTCCTGAAGCGCCTCGTCCAGACGGTTCATGGCGGTGAGGAAATACGCGCGCAGGTGATGATGCAGCGCCAGGTTGGGATCGATGGCGAGGGCTCGTTTCAATTCTTCGTCAGCGACCTTCCAGTTCCAGTCAAAAAACAATTTTGCAGCTCCGGCGGCGCTATGTGGTTCGGCAGCGGAATCGTCCAGTTGTAGCGCTTTGCTGTAGGCCTCCTCCACCTGCGACCTGACCTGCCCCGGAGGGACCCATCCGGCGACAGCCTGCACCGCAATGGCATCGGAGAGGCCGCTCCAGGCGACCGCGTAATCCGGCTGTAGTTGTACGGCTTGCTCCATGTAGTCCTGCGCTCGCTTGTAATCCATCGCGTACCAGAAGTAACGGCCGCGCAAGTAGGCGTCGTAGGCCTCCGGACGTACGGGACGGAGTGAAGCGGTGACGACCTTCGCAGCGTTCAGTCTTCTGCCCACTGCCTGCGCGATATCGGCGGGCAAGGACGCCACCTGGCTGCCGTCACGATCATAGCTTTCCGCCCAGAGATGAGTATCGGTGGGGGCATCGATCAGCTGCACCGTCATATGCAACCGAGTTCCGGACCGTTCCAGCGATCCCTCGATAATGGCATCCACGTGCAATGCGTCTGCGATCTGCTTCATGGGCTGGTGAGCGTTCCTAAACTGCATCGCTGAAGTGCGCGACACTACTTCTAACGAAGTATTCCGCGCCAGCATCGTGATCAGTTCGTCCGTCATGCCATCGGCAAAGTACTGCTGCGCGGGGTCGCCGCTGAAGTTTTCCAGCGGGAGCACTGCAATCGATCGAATCTTTGCTGCCCGGGTCTGGGGAAGCAGGCCCCACAAAGGCGTGTATCGGATCGATAAAAACGCAACCAGGACGACGGCAACAACACCCGCCGTTAGATAGGCAGACCTTCGGCTTGCCACCCGTGGACCACCTTGCGCCAGGCCCAAAGTTGGCGGGACGGAGGGTGAAGAAACCTCGACATCACTCTGCGGCAGATCACGTTCGACGGATCCGATGAACCGGTAGCCTCGACGTGGCAGAGTCTCAACATATCGAGGGTTGTCGGCGGAATCACCGAGCGCCTCCCTAAGTTTTCGGATGGCCGTGTTCAGACCGACGTCAAAGTCCACGAAGGTGTCCGCCGACGCCCAAAGCGCCCGCCGCAACTCTTCTCGGGTGACGAGGTCTCCCTGGCGCTCCAATAGCAGGACCAGGATCTGGAAGGGCTTCTCCTGAAGGTGAACCGGGTTTCCGCCCTTGATCAACTCCCCGGTCCGGAGATCGACGACGAAGTCATCGAACCGAATCTGGCGAAGTTGTGTGCGCGAGTCCATTTTTAGGGTGGGGGAGATGTAGCTTACCACAGCAAGGACGGTCAGCAAACCACTGCTGCTCAATCACTTAAGGAGGTCACGATCCGGTTATCTAGAATTCAGATGCAGTTTATGGACACTTAGGTCGTGTTGAAAGATGGTCGCTCTGCAGCGCCGTTCGCGGCGCAAAAAGGAGACCGATCATGGAGTGGGGAAACAACGCACAGCGATCGAACTCGGCCCTAACCGGCTGGGTTAGGGGCATGTTCCATCAAAAACGGTTCCGCAACGGGATAGCTGCGGTACTTGCTGTCTCGCTGCAGGTTATCTGCACTATCACGTTTGCGCATGCGCAACAGTTCGGAGAATGGCAACCGGCAGTCAGCGTGGATCCGACCCGCACTTTTGGCGTAAACACCTCGGCCAACGACGGCTGCCCGATTGAAGCGCCGGATGGACACATGCTTTTCTTCGCTACGGACCGCGGCGGGAACCTCGATATCTGGGTCGCATACCGTGAAAAGGAAACCGATCCGTGGGGTTCGCCAGTACGCCTGCCGGCGCCGATCAATACCGGTGCTTCGGAATTCTGTCCGACGCCGCTCCCGGGAAACGGACTTCTCTTTGTGAGCACCCGCAGCAACAACTGCGGCGGAACCGGAAACAATCCCGATATCTACTACACCCGGCTGCACCCGGTTCGAGGGTGGCTGCCGCCCGTCCCGCTCAGCTGTGATGTGAACAGCGGCGCAGAGGAATGGTCTCCTTCTTATGTTGAGTCTGATGGTGTTTCGATGCTGTTCTTCTCGAGTACGAGGAGCGGAGCGCAGAAAATCTATTCAAGTACTCTATCCTCCGACGGTAGTTGGTCTCCAGCCATGCCGGTTGATGAACTGAATTGGCCGGGAGCGCAGGACGCTCGACCGAATGTGCGTAAGGATGGGTTGGAAATCGTGTTCGACTCAACGCGCGGCGGCGGAGCTCCTGATATCTATACTTCCTCGCGCTCGAGCATTTTTGAGCCTTGGTCGGCGCCAGTTCCGCTCAGCGGGAATGTCAATTCACCATCCGCAGAATCAAGGGCATCGTTGTCTCGAGACGGGGAACGGCTCTATTTCGGCTCCGCTCGAGCAAACCAGGGAACGGATCGTGGCAGCGACATCTTCGTCTCCACGAGGCCGCGTCATCCTTGAACTGTACCTTCGATGGAATTCCAGGCTTGGGTCGCAAGCGGCATCATTCACCGCTGCGACCCAGGTTGCCGAGGTTGCAATCTCGCAGTGCTGATTTCGGGCGTTCGTTGCGCCACAGGCCGTACTCATCGCTTCTTTCCGCCGACGAAGGGCATGGTGGCGGCCTGTTTCATCCACGACGACAACTGGCGCTCGTCGATATCGTCAAGCGATGCTAACTCGACTCCGCGAGTGGATTTGCCCATTCCGATCGGGGCGACAGGCGGTTCGGGCTTGATCTCCGTGCCGCGTATGAACATCAGTTTCAGGTGGCCGACGAAGGCGCCGGAGGAGAAGCACCAGCCGCCGTCGACGCCGTAGTACGCCATGCCCCACTTCACCGCTCGCTGCAGGTCCGGCAGAGTCTTGGCCGCCAAGGCATCGATGCGCTCGGCGATCTCGCGCTGCGGCTGCGGCAAGCCGGCGATGTAGGCGAACACGGGTTCGTCGCCTGTTGCGGCCTTCGCGGCGCTTGCCTTCCCAGTCATGGCGACCAGCAGCTTCGTCGCTGTCTTGGTTTGGGCGGCCTTCTTACCCTGTCGTCCGGCCACGCGCTTCTTTGATCGATCGGTTAAGCGCGTCATTTGGTCGCCGAGTTTGATGTCAGGCTGACGAGAAGATCTTCGAGCTGGTCGAGCGTCTCAGGCATCCCGCCGGTCGATCCGGAAGCGATCGCGGCATCGAGCGCTTCTTTGGATGGATAGAGATCGTGCACCACCAACAGCGTCTTGCCGGCGTTTTCGTCGAAGGTCACGGTGGTGACGGTCTCGCCGCCATCGGCTTCCTCGTTCGTCCAGACGAGACGCGAGTGCGGTGTCACTTCGCGGTATGTGCCGAAAAAATCCATGGTAGAGCCCTGGTGGCTAAACACCAGGCGGTACCTGCCTCCAACACGAACATCCATGTCGCAGGAAAGCAGGGTCAGACCATACGACTTTGGCACCCACCACCTTCTGAATAGATCTGCCTTGGTCCACGCCTCGAATACGAGGCGCGCCGGACCGTTGACAGTTCGCGTGACGACGAGTTCGCGCTCGGACTTCCGTTCCACCGCCGTGCTGTTCTTCATTGGGGTGGCCTCAGTTCCTCTTCTTTCGTCCATCGGCTTTCTCCTTCAGTTTTAATTCTTCGACAACCTTGTCTAACTCTTCGAAGCGTGCGTCCCAGAGCTGGCGGTACCGTTCGATCCATGCCGCCTCTTCTTCCAGTCGACGCAGGCCGAGCTTGCAGGTCCGCACGCGCCCGACTTTCTCGGTGGTGACGAGCCCCGCTTGCTGCAGGACGCTTACATGCTTCTTCATGCCCGTGAGCGTCATGTGAAACTTCTCGGCAAGGGCGGTGATCGAAGCGTCTGCACGCCCGAGCTGCTCCAGAACGCCGCGTCGGGTGGCGTCCGCGAGCGCGCCGAACGAGACATCGAAGTGGGTCTGGGAATACTGAACCATGTGGTTCAGTATATAACACCAAAAGGCGACATGGCTACCGAAATTAATTCAGGCTGGATTTCAGGTCATAAGCCTGGCGATCACCAGGACGAGGACAACCAGGATCGCAAAGAATGCAAGACATTCGATACCGAGCGAGACCGGAACCCAGAACTCGATTGGATGATAGTGGCGAAGCATAACTGCATCTCCCACATGTTCGGTATAGGGTAGCGAGGTGGTGGAGGGCAGTTCAGTGATGGGGAGCACATCAGGGTTGAGGAATCGGGCGATCGGGCGATCGGGCCATCGGGCCATCGAAAGGCGGATTCGATACTGAGGTATCATTTCTGGCGATTGAAAGGGGCTGGGATGAACTTTGCTCGTGGATTCTGCGCGATCGTCATGGTGAGTGCGCTGGTTGGGTGCAGCCAGCAGCAGCGGACGGAAGACTTGAAGGAAAAGACTGCGCAGATCACGGCGGAGGCGAAGCGCGATGCGAAAGCCGTGGCTGCCGGAATACGGGAAGGCTGGAGTCGCGATAAGCCACTCGACCTGAACTCTGCCACGAAGGATCAGTTGCAATCGCTGCCGGGTATAACCGCTCCGCTCGCCGACAAGATCATCGCGGGGCGTCCTTACAATGCGCCTGCGGATCTGCTTACGCGGCACATTCTGCGGAAACCTGTGTATGACAAGATTTCTGATCGGTTAATCGCGAAGCACTAGCGCGAGATTGGGGCGATGCGCGAGGTCCGTGCTGACCGAGAGAAAATGCAGGTCCCTCGGCTCCGCTTCGCTGCGCTCGGGATGACGGCATTAAGAAATCTATGGATGGGGGACGCCCAGGAGTTTGCTCATTTCCTCGTAGAGGAAGCCTTTGCCGGGACGGTAGGGCTGGACCCAGGTGCCGTCGATGACGAACTGCGGGATGGCGCGCTTTCCGGTGTGGCGGATGACTTCGGCGGCGGCGCCGGGGACGGACTCGATATCGATCTCCTTGTAGGCGATCTGGTGCTTATCGAGGAAGCGCTTGGCGACACGGCAGTCGGGACACCAGGCGGATGTGTATACGAGCAGGTCCATGATTCAAGTTTAGATTATGGAGTCAAGTTTGGGGATTCCAAAGGCAACCGAAGAACCGAAGATCGGGAGAACCGAAGAACGAAAAACCAACTACCCCACTCAAAAATCAAACTACCCGGAGCATCTTTATTACCGGTCAGCTGATGGCGCGGGTTCCGGATTTGCGGGGCCACCAGCCTTGCTCGCGGACGTGTTCTTCTTCGAGGACGCGGAGGCGGGCGGAGAGGATACCAGAGCGTCCGAGGTAGCCGACCAGGCGTTTGGGATCGAGGCGCTCGACGACCGGCAGGCGTCCGATGTTGCGCTGGAGCATCCGTGTGGCGGCGTCATAAAGAGACTCGTCGGCGTAAGCAATGATGGGTTGCTGAGAACCGCCTTCGAGTACCGTCTGCTTCCCTTCCGGGTCAGATTCGAGAGCTCGCAGCAGATCTCCGCGCGTGATCAGCCCGACGAGGTGGCCGTGGTCGTCGACGATGGGCAGTCCCTGGTGGCGGGTGAGCAGCGGATCGTGCTGGGCGATGCGGCGCGCGAGTTCGCCGACGGACATGGTTGACGAGACAGTCGGGACGTCGCGGCTCATCGTCTCGCGGACGGCGACGCGGTGCAGCACGTCGGGTTCGAAGTCGGTGTGGATGCGCAGACCGCGACGGGTGAGCTTCTCGGTCATGATGGAGTTGTTGCCCTGCAGCATGATGGCGATGCCGTCGGCGATGACGGCCACGAGCATGAGCGGGAGCACTGCGTTGTAGTCGCGCGTGATTTCGAAGGCGAAGATGATGAAGGTGAACGTCGCGCGTGAGGCTGCTCCGAAGACGGCGCCCATCGCAACGAGGGCGAAGGCTCCGGCGGCGAGTGCCATACCCGGCATGACGTGATTCACGCCCATCGCGAATAATCCGCCGAGCGCGGCAGAGGCCATGAACATCGGCGCGAGCAAGCCGCCTGAAGTTCCAGAGCCGAGCGAAACGACCAGCGCCAACGATTTAAAGATGACGATCAACAGCAGGACCTGCCATGCGAGTCGAGCGGCGAGGATGTCGGAGATGGTGTCATAGCCGACGCCGAGGACGCGCGGCACGAAGAAGCCGATGATGCCGAGTGCGAGGCCGCCGATGGCAGGCCACCAGGTGTCCTCGATGGGAAGCTTGTCGAACTGATCTTCCACCCAATACAGCAGGCGCGTGAAGCCGACGGCGGCGAGTCCGCAGATGATGCCGAGCACGATGTAAAACGGCAAGGCGCGCGGAATGCCGAAGTCCACCTGGCCGACGGTGAACATGGGGCCGCGGCCCATCAATAGCAGGTGCAGGCTCGTCGCGAGCGTGCTGGCTATGACGAGCGGGATGAAGGAACGCGACTTGAATTCGAAGAGCAACAACTCGATGGCGAGAATGACGCCGGCGATGGGCGTGCTGAAGGTAGCGGCCATTCCGGCGGCGGCTCCGCAGGCGAGCAGGACTTTGCGCTCGGAGGCGGTGGTGTGGACGATCTGCCCGACGAGCGAGCCGAATGCGCCGCCGGTCTGAATGATGGGACCCTCGGCGCCGAACGGGCCACCGGTGCCGATGGCGATCGCTGCAGAGATTGGCTTCAAGATAGCGACCTTGGGCTCGATGCGGCTGCGATTGGTGAGCACGGCCTCCATCGCTTCGGGGATGCCGTGGCCGCGGATCTTGCGCGAACCGTATTTCGCCATGAGGCCGACGATGAGGCCTCCGATGGCAGGCACGATGATGACCCAGGGGCCGAGGACGTGGTTGCGCAGACCGGTGAACTGCAGGCTGACGCGGTGATAGAAGACGATATTCGAGATGAGCGCGATGAGATCGTAGAGCAGATACGCGATCACTCCGGCGAGCAAGCCGATGCCGGCGGAGAGGAAGGAGATCAGTCCCAGGCGGAAGCCCTGTTCACTGCCGGGATCGGGCATGGTGGAGGTGAGTGGCTCGGATGACGGCGGCATACTGGTCTTACTTCCTTCTGGAAACAGGTCGGCGGCTGGCGCCGATCATTTTTTCTGCACTGACGGAAGATGGCGTGCGGGCGGTGAGACGGCGGAGCGATTGCGACAGTGCGGGGCCGCTGTCGCGGAGTTCCTGCTGGTGATAGAGGGAGAGTTCTCGTAACAGGCGCTCACCCTTGGCGGAGAGTTCGATGAGGACTTCGCGGCGGTCGATTTCACTGCGCGTACGGTCCACCATCCCGGCCTTCTCGAGTCGATCGATGAGTTCGACGGCGCTGTGATGCTGCAACTGCATCCGGTCGGCCAGTGTGCCGATGGTTGGACGAAGCGATTCCGGCAGTCCTTTGATGGCCAGGAGAAGCTGGTGCTGCTGCGGTTCTATACCGGCGGCGCGTGCGGCCTGCTCGCTGAAATGCAGGAATCGGCGGATCTGGTAGCGGAATTCCGCGAGGGCTTGGTAGTCGATGCGATCGTCGGCCATAGATATATCGTATCACGATATTATCGTACATACCAGTTGAGCCACTCGGAATGGCGGCGCAGGCTTTACAATAGTCTGTTCGGGACCCCGCGCCAGACTTCACTGACAGGAGCACGCCCTTGATACCCCGCTATACGCGCCCGGAAATGGGACGCATTTGGAGCGATGAGAATAAGTTTCGTACATGGCTGGCCGTAGAGGTCGCAGCCACAGAGACGCTGGCTGAGGCCGGTCTGGTGCCGAAAACAGCGGCCGAGGCTATCCGCACCAAGGGCGACTTCGACCTCAACCGTATCAACGAGATCGAGGCCGAGGTAAAGCACGACGTGATCGCTTTCACTACTGCGGTCGCGGAGAAAGTGGGGCCGGAGTCGCGATGGCTGCACTATGGGCTGACGTCGAACGACGTGGTGGATACGGCGCAGGCGTTGCTGGTGAAGCAGGCTTCGACGATCCTGCGTGCGGATATCGAGAAGCTCGTCGAGGTTCTGAAGCGGCGGGCGCAGGAGTTTCGGCATACGCCGCAGATCGGGCGTACGCATGGGGTTCATGCTGAGCCGATCACGTTCGGGCTGAAGCTGCTGAACTGGTACTCGGAGATGCAAAGGAACCTGGAGCGCTTCAACTTCGCGGCGGAGCAGATGCGGGTGGGCAAGCTTTCCGGGGCCGTCGGCAACGCAGCGCACCTGGACCCTGAGTACGAGGTGAAGATCTGCGAACGGCTGGGACTCGGCGTTGCGGCGGTGTCGTCGCAGGTGATCCAGCGCGACCGGCATGCGTTCTATGTGGCGACGCTGGCGGTGATCGCGTCGACGCTGGATAAGTTTGCGACCGAGATCCGGCACCTTCAAAAGACGGAGGTGCGCGAGGCCGAGGAGTTCTTTAGCGAAAAGCAGAAGGGCTCGAGCGCGATGCCCCATAAGCGCAACCCCGTGACCTGCGAGCAGATCAGTGGACTGGCGCGCGTGGTGAGGGCGAATGCGCAGGCGGCGTTCGAAGATGTGCCGCTTTGGCACGAGCGCGATATCTCGCATTCATCGGTGGAGCGGGTGATCCTGCCGGACTCGACGATACTGCTGGACTACCTGCTGTCGAAGACGACCAATCTGATCGACACGATGTTTGTTCATCCCGAGCGCATGCTGCGCAACTTGAACTCTACGGGCGGGCTGGTCTTCAGCGGACAGCTGTTACTGGACCTGGTGGAGGCGGGAGTGCTGCGCGAGGATGCGTATCGAATAGTTCAGCGGAATGCGATGAAGGCGTGGAAGGAAGAATTGAATTTCCGGGAACTCGTGCTCAGCGATCCGGAGATCATTGGGAAGGTCGAACGGAAGAAGGTGGAAGCCGCGTTCGATCTCAACCGGCAGTTAAGGAACGTCGACAAGATTTTCGAGAGAGTCTTAGGGAAGTAGCTTCCGGCAACCACCCTTTCCGCCAAAGCGGAGAGGGTGGAATACCCGGAGGGTCAACTCATGGCGTTACGCTGCCAGGCGCTCGCCGACGTACTGTGAGTGCTTCTTCTCGGCTGGGGCTTTGAAGAGAACGTTGTCGAGGGCGAAGGCTCCGCCGCCAGCTACGACCAGCGCGATGTTGCCGACTAAAAGTGTCAGCGGATATTCAACGCCCTTGGGGGCATAGAACCCGCCCTGCAAGTGGACCTGCAGGATCGCAACAACCATCGTGAACGCTACCGGGATCGCCGCCAGGCGAGTGAAGAGCCCGAGCAGCAGAGCGAGGCCGCCGAAGAATTCCGCGAAGGTGGCCAGGTAAGCCGATAGGTGTGCGGCAGGAATACCCATCTGAGTGAAGGTTCCGGTCACGCCGCCGATACCGTAGATAAACAGTTTCTGGTAGCCGTGGGCGAGGAACACCACGCCGAGGATGACGCGCAACAGTGTGAGTCCGAGATCTTTATTGGTCTTCATGAGCTTTGAACACCTCCGTCAGTGTCAGTTATACAGATTGTCGTTATAACGAATAAGATGCCAAATTTTTTAGTCGTTTGTTTCCGGGAAGTTACGGAGTTCGTTGAGCAGCTCCGAGAGTTGCCGGAGCTGCTTGTCGCCGACATGCTGGCTGATGGAACGGGTGAATTCTTCCAGCGGCTTATCGATCTGTTTCAGGAGGTCGAGACCTTTACGGGTGATCCGGGTGATCACGACGCGGCGATCCTTTGTGTCGCGAGCGCGTTCGATCCAGCCCACCTTTTCGATACGATCGAGCAGGCGGGTGATGTCGGGATCATGGGTGACCATGCGTTCGGCGATGGCGCCGCAGCGATGGCCTTCGGGGCCTGCGCCGCGAAGGATCCGAAGGACGTTGTACTGTGTCCCGGAGACTTCCCATTGCTTGAGGAATTTCTCATAACGGCGCTCGATGATGTCGGCCGTTCGCTGCAAGGTTAGGAAGGTCTCCTCAGCCGTGCTCTTAAAAGGCTTGCTCTGCTTCAACTCCGTTTGGATGTTCTTTTGTTTAGCAGTCACGATATATGTGATAACGATATCTTTAGATTCGATTCAAATCAATCAGAGCCGGTTGATCATACTGGCGACGTAGGCCGCGCCGAAACCGTTGTCGATATTCACGACAGTCACATTGGAAGCGCAGGAGTTCATCATCCCGAGCAAGGCTGTAAGGCCTCCAAAGGAGGCACCGTAACCAACGCTGGTGGGAACGGCGATGACGGGGACTCCGACCAAGCCGCCGACCACGCTGGGTAAGGCGCCCTCCATGCCGGCACAGACGATAAGTACCCGCGCCTCCGACAGCTCCGACTTGTGGGCGAGCAGGCGGTGGATGCCGGCGACCCCCACGTCGTAGATGCGAGAGATTTCGTTTCCCATGAGTTCGGCGGTGACGGCGGCCTCTTCGGCGACAGGGACATCACTGGTTCCGGCACAGACAATCGCGACAGTTCCCTTCCCTGTCTTTTCACTTTTTTGGCGGAGGACGAGAGTGCGCGCGACGTCGTTGTGTTCGGCTTTGCGTAGCTTTTTGCGAACGGCGCGAACCTGATCTTCGGCGACTCGGGTGGCGAGGACGTTGTTGCCCCGCTCGGCGAGACGGGCGAATATTTCGGCTAGATGAGCCGGCCGCTTACCGGGGCCGAATATGACTTCGGGCATACCGACGCGCAGTGAGCGGTGATGATCGACCTTGGCGAACCCGAGGTCCTCAAAGGGCATATGCCGCAACTTCTGCACGGCATCATCGGGGGAAATCTTGCCACCCCGGACCTGCTCAAACAGAGTCTTCAGCTCTTTCGCATTCACGCCAACAGATTAGCATCCCTTCAGGCGGCGAGGTCCCAGCGGCGGCTGCGGCATTTCTGGGCGAGACGAAAGTACGCCGTCTTGGGGTTCTGGTGAGGATCGAGAAGCAGCCTGCGAATACTTCGCTTGGCGATGCTGCCCTTCAGGTAGGCGTCGTAGAGTTCGCTGCCGAGGAGACGACCGAGCCACCGGGTCGCGAAGTGGAAGCGCTTGTCGGCATAACTTCGGCCCTCGCGAATGAGTTCGGGGATGACGCGATACTGGTTCGTGTTCAACTCGAAGTCACGATGCAGGACGATGAAGTCGATGAGCCGCATGAAGTCGCGATGATTAATGTCTGCGACCGGCTTCGGCTCGTCGGGATCGGGACTGTAAAGGGAGTAGAGTTCGTACTCGCGCAGCGGAGCGCGTCCTGGACAGAGCACTCGCGAGCCGTATTCACACAATGCATGGAGCAGGCAGGAGCGATAGAAAGCGGCTTCGCCGACGGAGGTTGTGGATCTTAAACCGACGTCTCCCCAGCCGCTGGAGCATACGAACCGAGCGGCTTCTTCGGCGGCATAACGAAGATCGAACTGCTGAACCAGCAAAGTGTTGAGGGAAGGAACGTAGCAACAGCCTGCTTCGGCGAGGCGAGAGTGCACGTGGTCGATTTCATCCTTGCTCATTCCCTGCCGAACTGCCGGACCTGCGCTGAGAGACGCGCGCTGGGGACTTGCTAGTAGCGCTCGGAGAGATCCGAGCTCGCGAACCGGAGAGACTTCGGGGAGGAGTCCGGGAGCAAATCGGGCGTCGCAGCCGGGTGCGCATCGATCCACGTTCAGGAATCGCAAAAAGGCGTCGATAAGGTTGTAGAACGTGGGGGCGACATCGGGAGCACCGGGCGGGCGATCCTTGAGCCACCCGTCGATGCATTGGCGATAACTCTCGTACTTCTCCAGAGGTGTCGAGTTGAAGACGCAGATCGTACCGTCATCGACACGAACGGCGTTCACCGGATCGACGCGCTCGCCAGAGGCTTGCCAATAGATCTGGTCGACGTTCTGCAAGAGCACGAGCACGCGAGCGTCAGGGAAAGCGTTTCGTACCAGCCTGGGCAGATGCTGCGGAGCGAGGTGCGATTCGCCGAAGAGGATGACCTGTACCGCATCCGGCATCTCTTCTCGTATCTCTTCGATCTTCGACGCGGCGTGTCGGTCGCGAATCGCGATGCGCCGCAAGTCGCCGCGCGGCAGACAATCGAGTCCACGAATTTCTGCGCCTTGAGCGCGGGCCCGGAGGAGCAGATCGCGAAGGGGCTCCCAACTGTAACCCCACTCGGTGTCGTGCCGAATGCGATGCCGGAGTTGCTCATCGCCTATCTCGCGGCGCTGCCAGGCATTGAGGAAGCGCTGGTCGCGGGCGAAGACCATCTCCAGCCCGAGGACGACTTTTCTCCCGGCCCGGGAAAGCTGCTCTACCAGCTCGGCTGCGAATTGCTGGCTGCGTGGAAGCGCGTGATAGTCGCCCACCAGGAGCAGGTCGGATTCGAGAATGGCTTCCGAGAGCTGGGGTGGCGTGAGAACGTGTGAGTAGCGGGTGTAGGCTTCGGCAAACTCGCGAAGATACTTGCGGCGGGAGTGAGGATCGGTGGCACGGATTTCTCGCTCAACCTTGGCTAGCGCATGAAGTTGCGCCGCACTGCGCCTCATTCCGATCCTGGAAGTTACTGCCATCGTGCTTGGGGGCCGAAGTCGAGTGTTGCCGCAGGGCCACTACACCGACTAACCTAGGTTGGATGCACGACACGCTGCCCACAGAACGGGTCACGCTAACTCTTGCGGCGACGGGAGCTTCCGGGGCGATCTTTACCCGGGAGATGCTGCTGGCCCTGGAGGCCGAACCTCGGGTCGGGACGGTTAACTTTGTGCCGTCCGACAGCGCCTTACGGGTGATGGCCGAGGAACTTGGATTGAAGGGCCGGAGCAACCTGCTGGTGCAGCTACTCGGACGAGAGCCGCAGAAAACGCAACTCCAATCCAACGACGATATCGGGGCGAACATCGCAAGCGGTTCGTATCCGACGGACGCGATGATCGTGCTTCCGTGCTCGATGGGAACCCTGGCCCGGATCGCAAATGGGATTGCTGAGCGACTCACCGAGCGCGCCGCCGATGTTTGTCTCAAAGAACGAAAGCCGCTGGTGCTATGCGTGCGCGAGACTCCGCTGAACAAGATCCACATCCGCAATATGTCCTACGCAGCTGATGCCGGGGCGACAATCTATCCACTGATTCCTACCTTCTACAATCTGCCGGATTCGATCGACAAGATCGCGCGCGAGTTCTGCAATCGAGTGCTGAAGCATATTGGGCTGACTCAGGATGGGGCTTACGTTTGGAAGGGGTAAGTTGCCGGTTGCCGGTTGCCAGTTGCCAGTTGCCAGTTGCCAGAATAAAAATCTCTCTCTTTCGCTTGCACCCTCGTATCTCGCACCTCGCACCTCTTTCCATGTTGCTGATTTTGACAACAACTTCGGCGAGGTCGTAATATCGCCTCAACACTGGAAAGGAGGTGGTCCGATGGCGAAAAGTTCAGACTGTAGCCATAAAAGACTAATTAGTGAGGTGGCTGAGGCTTAGGGCGGACTTGCTCTAAACACTCGCCGGATTCCGGTGGTTCTGGGATCTGTCGCAGGGTAGCAAAGGTCGATTTGCGAGTTGATTGGGTAACTCGGGATCGACTGGAGTGAAACCCGCCTCAGGCCAATCCCAACAGCTTACCGACGCCCCGTCAGGCTACAGTGACGGGGCGTTTTATTTTTGGGCATCTCAGGTACGGCGAATTACAAAAGCAGTTGACATAGCCGTTTGGTGGGGGTATTTTTGTTCGAGTAAAGTAAGTGCTTACTTAAAGCATTCTCCTCCAGACTTTACGCGGTCTCCTTCCCGGGAGCACATATGGACCGCTGTCGCACCGATCATCGGCAAAATTCATTTCTCCACCAGCTCACTTCCGATAAACCTGCCGCGCTCGCGCAGGAGGCACTGATGAAATCACTCCGTCTGACGCTTGTGTTGTTAGCAGCCATTGGCGTGGCGATCGCGCAGCGTGCGCCGACCGCCGGTGACAGTCGCCCAAGCCCCGCGCCTTCCAGTTCGGCGGGTCCATCAAGTTCTGCAAACTCCGGCGGTGGCGGCTTGCAGAGCCATTCTTCTGCGCCATCGTCGGGAGGTGGAGGATCGCAAAGCCATGCGGCTCCGGCGTCCTCAGGAGCCGGCGCAGGTGCCGCGCGATCGAGCGGCGGAAATACGAATGGCGGTGGCCGCCCTGATATGGGCGGTGGTCGCAGCGATCGATCGAATGCCGGTGGGGCTTCACGTTCTAACGCCAGTGGCGCTACTCGATCGGATCACAACTTCAACGGGACCCGCTCGAATACACCCTCCAATGATCGACACGGGCAGCCTGCTTCTACTGGAACTAAAGGAGAAGCGTTTCACGGTCGCGATGGCGAGGTGCCGCGGTCGGGAAAGCAGCCGGCAGGAAACAACGTCGCGCCGGATGTAAGGCGAGATCGCAAGGGCGACCTTGGGGGCACAGGAAAGCCTGTCGATCACAATGCAGTTACACCCGAGACGAAAACCCCGAAACACTTTCACTGGTTCTGGCAGAAGCGGAAAGACGATGGAACGAACGAGCTGGCAAAGGCCGGTAATCCCGAGTTGAAGAAACCAACTCCGTGCAAAGGAATCAACTGCAAGCCAGTATGTCCGTCTGGACAGACGGCGGGTGAACGAGGCGGATGCGTGCCGGTAACGCCGATTCACGCGACGTGCGACGGGACTATCGATGCGCACGGGAATTGCATTGCGGGCGACCCCTGCACAAACAACGGCGTGAACAACCCAAACTGTCCGCAATATGCGAACCGGATGGCTCATCGAAATGACTGCTCGAGTGAAGCTTCGCAAGTAGCTTTGCTAAGACACGAAATCGAAGTGTTGAAACAGCGGGCCCAACTTGTATGTGCGCAGGATCCTAATGGGCCGATCTGCAAAGATGCGAACGAGCAGTTGCGGCGCGCAGAAGAGCAGCTCATGCAATTAGAGCGTCAATATCAGTACTGCCAGAGCTCGCGGTCGCAGTACCCGTAGGCAGGTGACAGACATGGCGACAAATGCATTCGCCGGAAGTGCCACTCAGCCGTCTGATGCCGAGTTGAGCTCGGCGCTGGGAAACCAACGAGCGTTGTGGGATGAACTGCTCGAGAAGCTGCGTGCGCTAGGCATCGATGGGCGCGAGTGGAGTTCCTATTCGCGAAAATCAGGATGGGCGCTCAAAGTCATTCGCAAGCAGCGAGTCATCGTGTACCTGAACCCGATGCATGGCGAGTTCCGCGCTTCGTTCGCCCTCGGCGACCGTGCTGTCGAACAGGCTCTTGCGAGCAGATTTCCAGAGAAGGTGCTGATGATCATTAAAGAGGCTCGACGTTATGCCGAAGGGACCGCGGTGCGGCTCGAGGTGAACTCGCATGCGGACGTGGCGACCGTCGTGAAACTGGCCATGATCAAGATGGAAAACTGACGAGCCCGTGCATGATCTCCTGGCCATCGCGGCCAAGCACCAAAGTTCTGCAGCTTTCGATGTATTAACTCTGCATCGAGAGTTGCATTGGTCTGGAGTTTCTCACTCACTACACTCGTCAAAGCTCTCCTATTCGTCACAAACGTGAACCTGTTGCAAGGGTGCAATATTGGGCCCAGCCGTGAGTAAGACGGCCTCGAGATCATTCCCATCGTGCGGACGATCCTTTGTGTTGATGATCATCCCGCAGCATTGCAGGCAATCTCAATGCTCCTGGAGTCACGTGGCTACCGTTGCGTGACTGCGTCAACTCCGGAAGAGGCGCTCCGACTGCTTTCGGAGGATCCTGTCGACCTGGTGGTCGTCGACCACTGGTTGACGGAAAGTACCGGCACCGCTCTGGCTGTGCAGATGAAAGCTGTCCGCAATATCCCGATCATCATGTTCACCGGGGATCCTGACCTGAAGGACGCTCCGGAGCCGGTGGATCTGCTGCTCGGAAAGCCACAGGTGCCGGAAGATCTGCTGGCATTCGTGGCGGCCTTGCTGCCGGACGACCAGGAGCAATCAGCCAAGAAGATCGCGAATGGTTTTTAGCAGGAGAGCCGGATCGGTAGGCTTGGCGAAGAGAATGTCCACGTCGGGCGGCTTCTCCTGGAGATCACCTGCACCCGAGATCATGACGATAGGAATGTGTTTTGCCTTGGCTTTGAAGGTGGCCGCCAGGCGTCCACCGTCGTGATCCGGCAGGCCGTAATCCATCAAAACAACATCGACCGGCTTCTCGGCAAACAGACGCATGGCGTCATCGGCGTTGGGCGCCGTCAAACACTTATACCCGTTGCGTTCGAAAATCAGGCATAGGGATTCTAAGGTGACCTTATGATCTTCGACGATAAGGACGGTGGGCATAGTCTTGATTCCCCGCCAGCTTGTCACCAACCGGTCGACATCCCCAGCATCCCTTGCGTGATCAGCAGATTCAGGGATGGATGTGTGCCGGTAACCTAGTTGGAGGTAACGACCGAACCAACGGTTGTTAGCAAAGGTAAGCTTTTACTGCAGTTACGGCTTCGGAGCTTTGGGTTGATTGGCAGGCGACTGGTCGGTGGCCGGAACAGGTGTCGGTACCTGGAGACGATTAATGACACCCTTCGTTCCTCGGATGGATGCGGCGGCAACCTGGGCCAGGCCGAATTGCTCCCGACTGTTAACGGTTCCTGACAGGATGACGGTCCCTGCGTCACAGGTAACTTTGATGTCTGAGCCCTGCAGCCGCGTGTCTTTGTCGATCCTATCGCGGACATCCTGGACGATCTGGTGGTCGAAGCGCTTTTCGGGGGCGGCTGGTGCAGCCGCTCCCGGTGTATCAGAGCCGCAACCCACCATAACCAGGCAGAGACACAACGCCGCCGAGAGTTTAACGAAGGATCTGATCGTCATGCGGCGTCTCCATCCAAGACAAACCAAATTGTAATCACTCGGCCATGTTACGCAAGAGGCGGCGTACACGATCCGCTAAGAGGAATACTGTCCGGCACCCTTTTTGGATGGAGGAGGCAGAATGTTTTCGGGATTATCGATCTCTTCCCAGGAGATATCCGGTGGGTATTCCCGGTAGAAACATGGCAACATCCGAAGGTCGCCGAACAGGGACCATCCCGGAGGCGTAGTCTTGCCAGCAATCCAGTAGACGCCTTCCGCCACGGCTTCAATACGTGGTCGAGGCTTCTTCAACTCGGCGGAGACTGCCTGTAACAACTTCTCGTGCGTGATCGCGGCTTGCCCAAGCCAGCGCAACTCTTCGGCGATCACGTTCAATCCCTGCGGACTGCTCTTGCGCTCGATACGATCGAGGATCCAATCCATGATCGGAACGTTTCCGCGAACGGCGGAGTACTCACTCAGATCGGTGGAACCAACTGGGGGCGGCGCTACCTTGCGGAAGTTGGCGCAGAGGCAGATCCTGCACTCCCCGAAATTGCTGGTCCCGCGGCGCGGCGGGCGATGGTCGCGCTTCTCGTGCCCGCACTCACAGTTTGGTTGGCTCATGCATCCTGCCCCGGAGTGCTCTCTTCGTCGTCCAAACGATGCTGTTCGGACGCGGCAGACCAATCGATCTCCGGGCCCGAAGAGGTCTTATCCTGGGAGCGCTGCTTTTTGCGCTCAAGTTTGTCCTGACGCTTTTGCATGCGCGTCTGTTCTTTTTGGCGTTTGGTGAATGTTGATCGGCCTGCTGGCATCAGCACCTCGATTATGGGACCGCTCCGGCGGAGGGTCCCGGAAAAGGTTATTTCTTGGCTTTGGCGGCAGACTTCGGAGCAGCCGCACGGGTCGATTCCGAACCGGGTGCGCTGACTATGGCGCTACTCACAGTACGGCGGTGAAGCTTCTGCTTGCGTAAGCGGTTGAATCTGGAGCGATCACCGTTTCGTCGGGACATATGAACTCCTTCGAGTGGAGTAGCCGGTTCGGCGCTCCGGATTGTCTTGCTGGACGAGAGCCGCGATGCTTCGCGCCTGGATTGCGGGCTAGGCGCCTAAGAGGAAAAAGGCTTCAGATTGACTGACTTAGACCAGAAAATCTGATAGAGAGAGGAACAACTCACCCTACCTTGAAGCTACGCTGATTAGGATGGCATGTCAAATGCTCAGGGCCTTACAAATCACCCCAACTGTGGCTGTTTTCATACCTAGTTGCGACGCTTCCTCGGCAGAGACCCATTTGGCGTCGCTAACGTCGCTGGAGGCCTGGAGGGTTCCGGCTTTGGGGTAGCAGACGAAATCGATGAGAACGTAGTGATATTGGGTCTTGCCCTCGGCATCCGGGAAGATGCTGTCGAAGACGTCGAGGACTTCGCCGACTTGGACGATGAGGCCGGTCTCTTCGAGTACCTCGCGGGCGATACCGTCGCGTAGCTTCTCACCCAGTTCGAGCATGCCGCCGGGAATCGACCACTCGCCCTTGAGGGGCTCGGTGGCGCGACGGACGACCAGTGCAAGGCCGTTCTGAACCACAACGGCACCCACGCCAACAATAGGACGATCGGGATAGTCGCGACGCATTATTGGAAGAAGTTCCTTGGACTGAAACCGACGATTTGCCAGCCGTTCTTGCCGGGGGCCAGTTCGAAGCGGACCTGGGCGTCACGGCGTTGTGGAGGCTGTGCGGAGTCGCGTGAAGATTCAATCTGCCACTCGGCGAGAACAACGCCGTGGTCCCCCTCTGTGGAAGTCTGCAGGATCCGGAAATAGGAGCGGAAGCTGTCGTACTGATTAAAGTAGGCGTGTACCTGATCTTCGAAAGCCAAGTAGTCGGGTAGCTTCTCGCGATCGAAGGCGGCGAGCATTCGGGCGGGACTGTGACTGTGCAGACCGTCACGAATCAGCCCGAGGACCTGAACCGCTATGTCCTGCGAGAATTCTTTCGAGGAAGGCGGGGTCAGCGGCGGCCGCTTCGGCTTGGACGCTTTACCCTGAGCAGCAGGCGCTGGGGCATCCTGGGCAAACAGCGCCGCCGACGAGAGCAGCAGGAAAATCAGCAGAGCTGGGCGGGCGAGTTGCCGGATCATCGCGACCAGCTTACAGCAGAAGTGCGAAAGGCGTGAACTGTGGTTGGTGGCTCCTGCTCGAGAGACAACAATTACGAGCCACGAACCACGTCGTTGCCTGAGGGCATCTAAGTTCCCCATGGCACTTGAAGAGTATCGACGCAAACGAAATTTCCAAGCCACTCCCGAGCCTCCGCCGAAGCTGGATGCGAAGAAGGGATTCCGCTTCGTCGTGCAGAAGCATCGGGCTTCGCACCTTCACTATGACTTCCGACTGGAGATGGGCGGAGTACTGAAATCGTGGGCGGTACCGAAAGGGCCATCGCTCGATCCGGCCGACAAGCGGCTCGCGATGATGGTCGAGGACCATCCGGTCAGCTACTTCGATTTTGAGGGCATCATTCCCGCCGGCAATTACGGTGCGGGAACGGTCGAAGTGTGGGACATGGGAACCTGGGAGCCGCTGATGGGGCCGGGGAAGCACTCCCGGGCGGAGATGGAGAATGCGGCTGAGACTCTGTTGAATAAAGGCGATTTCAAGTTTCGCATGAATGGCAAGAAGCTCACGGGCGAGTTCGTGCTGGTGAAGACTCGGTCACGACGCCCGGGGAGCAAAGGAAATGAATGGCTCCTGATCAAGCATCGGGACGAGGCGGTTGAGGAGGGTTACAACATCGAGGAGCAGGATGGTTCGGTGCTGACCGGGCGCTCACTCGAGGAGATCGCCGGAGACGAGGGCTCACGCGAGTGGCAGAGCAATCGCGCGGCGGCAAAGGGAAAGCAGGATTGGCTGGCGAAGTCGATCGCGGTACACGACAAGCAGGAGCGGACCAGCGCGAAGAAGACGACCGCCGCCAAGAAAACACCGGCAAAAACAACGAAGGCGAAGGCCGCGAAGAACTCCGATGACAAGGAGTCGCACACAGAAAGTCGAGCCACAGAAGCAGCAGGGCTGCGTGAAAGACTCGCTAATCTGAAGGGCGCAGAGAAGCGGTCAATGCCGAGTTCAGTGCGACCCATGCTGGCTACGCTGGTGGATAAACCATTCGACGATGCTGAATGGCTCTACGAGTTGAAGTTCGATGGGTACCGAGCCGTCGCGTTCGTGGAGAGCGGGAAGGTACGACTCGTTTCGCGCAACCAGAACGAATTCACGTCGGCGTATCCCGAGCTCGCTGCCATTGCGAAATCGATTGATGCGAAGGTGGCCATTCTCGATGGCGAGATTTGCGCGCTGGATCCGCAGGGGCGATCGAGTTTCAGCCTGATGCAGCAACGTACGGGGCTGAGCGGCGAAGGTGGACGGAAAATTCGCAACTCGCGTCCGGATATTCCTATCGTGTACTACGTCTTTGACACTCTCTACGTGGACGGCTATTCCCTGTTCCGCGTGAACCTTGAAGAACGCAAAGAACTGCTTCGTGAACTGCTGAAGACCACCGACCTCGTTCGCTACTCCGAACACTTCGACGATGGCACAGCACTCTACAAGGCCGCTGCCGAGCGCGAACTGGAAGGCATCATCGCCAAGCGCAAGAAGAGCTGCTATATCGAGAAGCGCTCTAGCGAGTGGCTGAAGATCAAGATCACGCAGATGGTGGAGTGTGTCATTGGCGGCTACACCGACCCGAAGGGCACGCGCCCGAACTTCGGCTCGATCGTGCTCGGACTGTATGACGATCGCAAGCGCCTGATCAGCGTTGGGCAAGCTGGCAGCGGCTTCACCGAGCGTACCCATGCGGAGATGTGGACGAAGCTGAAGAACTTAGAGACGACGAAAAATCCGTTTGCGACGAAGGTGGAGTCCTCTCGACGTACACATTGGGTGAAGCCCGAACTCGTAGCGCAAATCAAGTTCAGCGAGTGGACCCACGAGGGTCAGAGCGGCGCCGTGAAGATGCGGGCGCCGGTGTTTCTGGGATTGCGGACGGATAAAAAACCCGAGGAGTGCAGGTTCGAGCAGGTGAAGAGCGCGAAAGAAGAAGTTGAGAAAGCGGAGAGTGGGGAGGCGGCGTAAAAGCAGGGCGGTGCTTCCGTCGAGTTAGAACAAAGGGTGTTTCGACTCCGGCCGAACAGCGCGGCCTCCGCTCAACATGACACTTACTTGGGGCGGCGTACGCTCAACATGACACTTCATTAGCGCAGCTCAACATGACACCCACTTGGGGCGGCCTGCGCTCAACGTGACGCTTCGTCGGCGGAGCTCGACATGACACTTACTCGGGGCGGCCTCTGCTCAACGTGACACGTGTCCTGACTAGTTCTTCATCACTCCCGCCAGTGCCTGCCCCGTATAGCTCTTCTTCACCTTCGCCACTTGCTCGGGAGTTCCCTGCGCGACGAGGCGGCCGCCGTCTTCGCCGCCTTCGGGACCGAGGTCGATGATCCAGTCGGCGTTGCGGATGACGTCGAGGTTGTGTTCGATGATGATGATGGTGTTGCCGAGGTCCGTCAGTCGGTGGAGAACATCGAGCAGTTTGTTGACGTCGTCGAAGTGCAGGCCGGTGGTCGGTTCATCGAGCAGGTAGAGCGTGCGTCCGGTTTGGCGCTTGCTGAGTTCGCGCGCCAGCTTGATGCGTTGGGCTTCGCCGCCGCTGAGCGTGACGGATGATTGGCCGAGGTGGATGTAACCGAGGCCGACATCGACGAGCGTCTGCAGGCGCTGCTTGGCCTGCGGGATGTTCTCCAGCAGTCCGAGTGCGTCCGAGATCGGCATGTCGAGGACGTCGGCGATCGAGTGACCTTTGTATTTCACCGCGAGGGTTTCGTGGTTGTAGCGCTTGCCGCCGCAGACTTCGCACAGGACGTAGACGTCCGGCAGGAAGTTCATTTCGATGCGACGCTCGCCTTCACCCTGGCAGGCTTCGCAACGGCCTCCGGCAACGTTGAATGAGAAGCGTCCGGCCTTGTAGCCGCGCTCACGGCTCTCCGGCAGCATGGCGAAGAGTTCGCGGATGTGCGTAAATACGCCGGTGTAGGTGGCCGGGTTCGAGCGCGGTGTGCGGCCGATGGGCGACTGATCGATGCGAATGACTTTATCGATGTTTTGCGCACCTTGAATCGACTTGTGCGCGCCGGGTTCTTCGCGAGAGCGATACAGCTCTTTCGCGAGCGAGCGGTAGAGGATGTCGTTTACCAGCGTGGATTTTCCGGAGCCCGAGACGCCGGTCACGACCGTCATAACACCGAGCGGGAAAGCAGCATCGAGTGCGCGCAGATTGTGCTCGGTGGCGCCGAGAACCGTGATTTGGTTGCCATTAACGGCGCGGCGCTCGTGTCGGATGCCGATCTTCTTCGAGCCAGAGAGGTACTGACCGGTGAGCGACTTCTCCTGCTTCTGCACCTCCATTGGAGTTCCCGAGGCGACGAGCTTACCGCCGTGCTTGCCTGCGCCGGGACCAAGATCGATGACGTAGTTGGCGCGTCGGATCGTCTCTTCGTCGTGTTCGACGACGAGAACGGTATTGCCGAGGTCGCGCAGCTCTTCGAGCGATTGCAGAAGCTTTTCGTTATCGCGCGCGTGGAGGCCGATCGACGGTTCGTCAAGCACGTAGAGTACGCCGCGCAACTTCGAGCCGATCTGGGTTGCGAGTCGAATGCGCTGCCCTTCCCCGCCGCTCAGCGTTGCCGCGGAGCGTTCGAGCGATATGTAGCCGAGGCCGACGTGATCGAGAAATCCGAGGCGCTCGGAGATTTCGCGGACAATGCGTCCGGCCAACTTCTCTTCCCTGTCGCTCAGCTTGATCTTGGCGGCGGCATCGACGGCGCGAGAAACCGGCAGAGCCGTGAAATCCGCGATCGAGAGTCCATTCACTTTTACGCCGAGGCTTTCCTGCCGCAAGCGCTTGCCGTGACACACCGAACACGGTGTGGCTGACATGTATTGCAGGAACCATTCGCGGTAGGCTTCGCTCGTCGCTTCCTCAATCGACTGCTTATGAAAGTTCAATATCCCGCGAAATCCCGATCGCCGGCCCGTCGGCTGCTGCGGCCCATACAACAGCGCGTTCTGTTGCTCCGGCGTCAGTTGCTCGAAGGGCTTGTCGACATCGATGTTGTTGTCTTCGGCGAAGCGGCGGGTGATGGTCTGCAAGTATGCCGAGCCAGAACCTGGCCCCAAGCCGCCATCGAACAGCGGCTTCGACCAGTCGACGATTACTTTTGCCGGATCGAAGTCGTACTTCGAGCCAAGGCCGTTGCATTCCGGACATGCGCCATAGACGGAGTTGAATGAGAACGAGCGGGGTTCGAGTTGCGGAACGTTGATGCCGCAATCCGGACAGGCCAATCGCGCTGAATAGAGGTGCTCTTCGCCTTCGACGACCACCACCTGAACCAAGCCGCCGGCGAGTTTCATTGCGATCTCGACTGAGTTGGCGAGACGCTTCTCGATGCCGGGCTTCACGAGCAGGCGGTCGATGACGACTTCGATGGTGTGGTTCTTGCGCTTGTCGAGACGGATGTCTTCGTCGTCGATGTTGCGTAATTCGCCGTCGACGCGGGCGCGGGTAAATCCGGCCTGCGCCAACTTCTCCATCTCCTTCTTGAACCCGCCCTTGCGGCCGCGAACGATGGGAGCGAGCAACATGACGCGATCTTCCGGCTTGAGGGCCATGACGCGTGCGACGATCTGGTCGACGGACTGGCGCGTGATCTCGCGACCGCATTGCGGGCAATGCGGCACGCCGATGCTGGCGTAGAGCAGCCGGAGGTAGTCGTAGATTTCGGTGATGGTGCCGACGGTGGAACGAGGGCTGCGCGAGGTGGTCTTCTGCTCGATGCTGATCGAGGGACTCAGGCCGTCGATGGAGTCGACATCAGGGCGCTCCATCTGGTCGAGAAACTGGCGCGCATAGGCGGAGAGAGTCTCGACATAGCGACGCTGCCCTTCGGCGTAGATGGTGTCGAAGGCGAGCGACGATTTTCCGGAGCCGCTCAGGCCGGTGATGACGGTGAGCGTGTTGCGGGGAATATCGACGTCGATGTTCTTTAAATTGTGCTGGCGCGCACCGCGCACCGAGATTCGGGTTATCGCCATTACTGTTCCGGTTCCCTAAGACTTGTCTTATCCCCATGCGAGCAACAACGGCTCGCATGGGCCACCCGGGCTACTTTCGGGCCCAATTTCGGCTGCCCGGAATAGGCTCAAAGCCACGGTTACCTGAGGTACATCGACCCTCGGTGACGTGGACAGGCCGCTAGAGTGGGCAGAGAGTAGGTGAGACAAATCGACTCAAGTATCTTAGTTGCCAACAGGAAGACAGGTCAAACGCGACCCAAGTTATGGTAACTAAGGAAACTGGGACCGAACATGGTGGGCTAATGTGAAAGGTTCCCGAGCCGAAGAAGTCAACGGCATGACATCCGGGATGCGCAACGAACGCATCTTTGTTGGGTGAGGCGAACTTGATCACATTGCTTATGACGCTGCTGATGGTTGTCACAGTCGTTCTGGCATTAACAATTGGAATTTTGATGGGCTACGGCGCGATCGCCGGCATTCTTTGGGCTTTTCAGCACAACCGCACTGCTCATAACGCAGCTCCTGCCCTGGCGCACAGCACCTCAGGCGACTAAAGTTCAGCTATAACGAAGCTGTTGGACGAGCAAAAAGCCACGCTAACCCGCGTGGCCTTTTGATTTTGTGCTTACCCCATGCAAGCAACAGAAGCTTGCATGGGCCACCCAGGGTTATTTCAGTTTCTCGAGAAGGGCCGAGGCAGAATCGATTATCGCGGCTTCATCGGTTAACGCCTTACTGACTCTCACAACTTCCTGCTCGGCTTCTGCGTAGCGCTCTAGCTCGATTCCTTCGCGAACACCCGGCACCGTCTTGGGCGAGTACCCGGTGTAGACTCCGGGGGCGTACAGCAGGTGTTTGTAGTAGCTTCTGCGCGGCAGGCCTGCATCGTTGGTCAGGGCACGCTCGGTCGCGATCAGCTTCTGGTTGAGTTCGTTCAGCATCGCGGAACTTGCTGGATCACCAGCCTTGCCCTGTGCAGCTGCCAGCGCCTTCTCGTAGCGATCAGCGCTGTGGGACAGAGTATCCAGCGCATTCTGCAGCGGGGCGAAGTTGATGAAGGGCGGAACTTCCTTTTGATTGGGGGCGACGGTCGGCTTTTTCGGATCGTCCGCGGCCTTGTATGCGCCCTCTTCCAACTCTTTGTTCTGCTCCTTGATCTCGTCCTGCTTGTCCTTCAGGAGCTTCTGCAACTCGGTGTTGTACTTTGTTACCGTGTCGGCGACGTTGCCGAATTCGTACGGGAGTATTTCAGCGTCGGCCATTCGCATCACCGTCGATCCCACGGTTTGCGCCAGCGCACGTCCGTAGACAAACTCCGTGTCGGAGAAATGCGTGTACCAGTAGAAGTCGTCGTAAATGGAGTGATAGATCCCCTGAGGCGACTCTCCCTCGAAGCCGAGGTTCAGGGCGGCGATACCGAGGTGGTCGACGAACGCGGTGTAGTCGGTTCCGGAACCCAGAGCTTCCAGTCGCATGTCGGCACGCTGGCGTAGTTCGGCGCGCTCCTCGGTTGATTTCGTCTGGTGGATGCTCGCCAGGTTGAGCCGCTTCCAGACGGACATGTTGGTCTCGGGATCCTGAACTTCGCGCGCAACGTCATTCATCATGCGTTCCAGAGAATGAGTTCCCTGCATGGAGAGGAAGCCACGGTCGTTGCCGTCGGTATTGATGTAGATGGCGGCGTGCTGGCGAAGTTCGTCCGCATGTGTCTCAACCCATTCGGTCGAACCGAGCAACATCGGCTCCTCGCCGTCCCACGCACAGTAGATGATGGTGCGGCGCGGCTTCCAACCTTGCTTGAGCAATTCGCCCAACGCTCGCGCTTCCTCCAGTAGAACCATTTGACCGGAGGTCGGATCTTCGGCGCCGTTCACCCATGCGTCATGGTGGTTGCCACGCACGATCCACTCATCCGGCGTGACTGCGCCGGGAATTTTCGCGATGACGTCGTTGACGGGCTTGATGTCCCAGTTCGACTGTACTTTGAGGTGGACTTTGGCCGCACCGGGACCGACGTGATAAGTGATAGCCAAGCTGCCGCGCCAAGCTTCGGGAGCGACAGGGCCTTTTAGAGCAGCGAGTAGCGGTTGGGCGTCGCCATAGGAGATGGGCAGAACCGGGATCTTGGTGATGCTCGCGGCGTCTTTGATATCCAACCGCTTGCCATTGGGTGTTGCGCCATAACCCGGGGTCAGCGGATCACCGGGATTCGAGGATGGAAAATCCATGGCGCTGCCGCGCTGCACGCCGTTGGAGTTGCGCATGGGACCTTGTGGGAAAACTTCTTCTTCGAAGTAGCCGTCGTCCTTGGGCTCGGAATAGATGAGGCAACCGATCGCTCCATGTTCGGCGGCGACCTTCGGCTTGATACCGCGCCACGAGTTCCCATATTTCGCGATGACGATCGCACCTTTGACGGAGACGCCTAAGCGCTCCAGTTCCTCGTAATCCTTAGGCAGGCCGTAATTCACGAAGACTAGCGGGGCGGTGACGTCGCCATCGATGGAGTAGGCGTTGTAGGTCGGCAACTGTTCGGACTTTTGGTTGGTGGTCGGGTCGCTGGCGATCACTGGCTCATCGAGCTTCAGCGTGTACTTCGTGGGCTCGATCATTTCGACGAGGCGGACCTTCGGTGTCGGGAACAGCACGCCGAAGGTTTCGATGTGCGCGTCAAGTCCGAACTCCTTGAACTTGGAGAGGATCCATTCGGCGTTCTCTTTGTCGTAGGGAGAGCCGACGTGGTGCGGGCGCGCGCTCAGGCGGCGCATGTACTCGCGCATGTTGTCGGGCTTGGGAATTTCGCGGAACTTGTTCTCCCAGTCGCGCTCGGTCTTACTGGAGGCGGGCGTGAAGCCGCGAATGGAATCGTCCGCGGCGGCAAACAGCGAGAACGGGAACATCATGACAAACGTCAACAGCGCTGCGCAGAAACGTCTCATGCACTCTCCGGACAAAGATTGTCGAAAATTGAGAGAGAAACATTAACACGCCGGGCCGGAATGTCAGCGGAAGGAGTGACGAATGGAGGAAATCGGCTACGCAGCGATGAGTGCGACTGAGAGAAGCGCGAGAGCGATGCCAACGGCCTGCATGCGTGCGATTTGCTCTTTCAGAATGACGCGCGCAAGCACCAAGGTGCTGGCGGGATAGAGCGAAGACAAGACCGCGGCTACATCCAACCGTCCTCGTGTCGCGGCATACACAAAGAGGAAGTTGCCGAGAGAATCGAAGATGCCGCAGGCCAACAAGGCGGGCCACGCGGAGCGCTGCGGCTTCCAATCCACCCGGCCGATCGCGATGAACAGGATCATCAGCGCCAGCGAACCGACGCGGGCTCCAACCAGCGGCCAGAATTTCGCGACCGTGCCGGCCATCTTGATGCACAGCAGAAAACCGCTGAACCCGAACCCAGCGAGCAACGCCAGTTCGATTCCCTTCGGTCGGCCGAGATCGCCGGCCGGCATGGAGATGAGCCAGATGGCGAGGAGGGCCAGGATGAATCCCGCTAGCTGGAGTCGCGATGGTAAACCGAGGGTCAGGAAAGTAAACGCAACCGGTAGTATGCCGGTGACGACCGACGCAACCGGTGCATTGATACCCATGGTTCCGATGGCCAATGACCGATAAAGCGAAACCAATCCGACGCCGCCGGAGATTCCTGCGCCAATGCCCCACCACATAGCATGTGAGCCGGGCCACGGATCTCCCCAAAGCAGTGCGACGAGTGCTGTGAAGACGAGTCCGACTGCGTGCGCACCGAGCACCACGCCATAAACATTCGATTTCTTGCTGGCCAGTCCGCCGGAAAAATCTCCGGCACCCCAGGAGATGGCGGCGCCAAGAGACAGCAACGAGACGATGGCGGTGATTGGCATGGAACAGACAGAGTATCAAAACCGGTCTGTTCCCCATTCGATGGCGACAACGGCCTTCGTCAGGGTGAGACGGTTACATAGATGGTCGTTTTGAAGTAGACGCCAGAGTTGTCTTCCGCCTGAAGAGTCAGGCGACGAGTGCCAGATGCCATCGCCAGGTTGGTGTCGATCGTGGAGCCCGCGACTTGGTAGAGCTTCACTCCATCGACGTATACCTGAACGAGTTTGACTCCACCGGCCGCGTACGCCGTCGCGAGGATATGAACGGGCGAGGTCGCAGATGCGGCAGGCGAACAGATGTGCACGGTGCGCGAAGTCGTAGGAGAGGAGCAGGAGCTGGTCGTTGAAGTCGTGACCACCAGGTTTACAGACTGTGTTGATGTTCCGCCGCCCGGAGAGGGATTGAACAGACGGAGCGTGTAGGTGCCGGGCTTCGCGAAGTCGGATGCGGTGAACGTCACGTTTGCAGCGGTCAGGCTGATCAGTTTGGTTGTCCGCGGACTCCCGTTCAGCGTGAGGTATCCAGTCGGGACGAGCGCATTGACGCCGAAAGTGATGGTTCGTGACGCGCTCCCGACAGGCACTTCTACATCCGCGAGATTGTTGAATGCGGGTACGGGATTGCTGGAAAGAGACACGGTGCGTGAGGCAGAAATGGTGCTCCCGTTGTCGCGCGTGGCAGTGACGTTAAGAGTGTGTGTGCCGTACCCGAGATTTAATACGGCGTTCAACTCTCCGGGCGAACTGGTTTGATAAGCAGTGACACCATCGGCGGCGACCTTCCATGCCCGTGGCAGGCGCGTGTCGTGCAGCACTCCTCGTAACACCACCGGGTAAGCACTCGAGGCTCCGTCAGTCGCTGGACGACAGATGGAGATGGACGCGGGGGGGGCAGTGAGAGCGGCAGGGGTCCATTCGGTCACGAAACCTTCCGGGAATTGAGACGCAGGAACCGCAGTTCGCAGCGCACCGGAGGTGGACTGAAGGCCGGGAACGGTGACGAAACCGGCGGAGCAGAGATCTCCGAGCGGGTTGAAGCCGCTGCCGCCCGGGACGACGCTGTTGCCGCTCGGGTCGAAGGGCGCGAAGTACTTTGAGAAGAGGAGATGACTGAGGTCGGCTGAGAAGACAGCCGTGAACATGCCGAGGCGGTCTCCGCATTGATCGTTGCCATTGGCGGTGGTCGGGAAGATCGGGTCGCTGTTGAAGCCGCTGATCAAGACGCGGCCGGTGGAATCGATGACGATGGAATTCGCGTAAGCGCTGCCGATACTGCCGAGGAGCGTGGCGCGAAGAAGCGACGCGGAGCCGGACTGCGAGGTATCCAACTTGGCCACGAAGGCCTGGTTGTCCGAGCCGCCGGGCTTTACCTGGAAGGCGCCGGAAGTGCCGCTAATACCACTGGAGACGTCGCCCGCGATGTAGACGTAGCCTGTATTGGAGACGGTGACCGCGCCGACACCGAGAAACGGATACGCGTAGCCCGAGAGCATGCGGCTGTTTCCAAAATAAGTGGAGTAGAGCAAGTGAGAACCATCGGCACTGATGCGGGTGAGGAAGCCATCGGTGCCGCCGACCATTGTGGTGCGATATGCGTTCGAGGTGGTCGGGAACGCGTTGGATTGCGTAAAGCCGCCGACGAAGGCCTCGCCTGCGGCGTTCGTCGCGATCGCCTGCGGTTCGGTCCCCCACTGACCGGAGTTAAAAGACAGTGATCCTCCCAGCCGGGCGGAGTAGACGAGCGAAGCGAAGTCGGGGCTGAGTTTAAGTGCGAAGGCTGAAGGGCCAATATCCGAGGTATGAAATGCGCCCGCGGTGAATGGGAAGTCGCTCCCATAGGTGTAGCCCGCGACGTATGCGGCGCCGGAGGTGTCGACGGCGATGGCTTTGGGATGGTCGTTACTGGTGCTGCCGAATCGTGCGACATAAATCAAGTGGGTGAGATCGGCGGAGAGCTTGGCAATGAAGAGGCATCCCTGGCCGGAGTTGTAGGCCGTGACGGGCAGAGCTGCGTCGCAACTTGAACCAGTGAGATAGACGTTCCCGGCGGAGTCGAGGGCGAAGGCACTTACATATACGGGGAAGAAGCTCGAAGCGAGGAGCGTGGCGCCGTCAGCGCGAAGCTTGGAGATGAATTGGACGACGCAAGGCGACGGAGCAACGGGGCCGGGACACTGTTGTCCTGCGTTCGAGGTCGGCATGAGTACGCCGGCGGTGGTCGGGAAATCGGAGGACTGAGTCTGGCCGATCAGGACGATGTTGCCATGGGCATCGACGTGACTTGCGGTGATGCCGTCGGCGCTGTTGCCACCGATGTAAGTCGAGAACGCGACCTGAGCGAAGGAGTTGAGAGAGAGAAGGAGAAATAACCCGAGGGCCTTGGACATGCCGCACCTCTGGACTGCGCCGAAGCGAAAAGATGTGAGGAGCGGAAGGTATGTTGCCCAGAGTTGGATGAAATGCGAGTCGGCACTATGGTGGCGGGATTCTTCGTCTCGAACAGGAGATAGTTGCTCCGGGAAAGAGACAAAAGGTCCTTCGGCTTCGTCGCTTCGCGACTACGCTCAGGATGACACACCCTCGAAGCAGTTCAAATTGCCGTTCGAGCCGAGTTTCTCCCCGTTCGCTGCAGGGTGATGTCCGTGATTCCGTGATTGGCGTCACACCGGCGCGGTGACTGCGGCTGGTACGCTTGAGGCCGGAAAATTATGCGCAAAGTTCCCTTGAAGCAATCGCTCCGCATCATTGCGCGTGGCTCGCGCAACTGGCTCACCAAGCGTCCCATCGTGCTGTCGTTCGAGGTCACGGATTCGTGCACGGCGTACTGCCGGCATTGCGACCATGGCGGCCCGAAGGACGAGTCGCAGAACATGAAGCCCCGCGACTACAAACGCTATATGAAGGTGCTGCGCCCATGCGTGGTGCAGATCTCTGGCGGCGAGCCTCTGATGCGCGACGACATCGTCGATGTGGTGCGCAACGTGAAGAACGGCGCCAGCATTCCGTACATCATCTTCGTCTCGAACTGGTCGTTGATGACCGAAGAAAAGTACGAGGCGTTGCGCGCAGCGGGTGTGGACCAGTTCTCGGTCAGCCTCGACTTCCCCGATGAGCGACACGATCAATTCCGCGGGCTGCCGGGTCTGTACGAGCACCTGTGCGATATCGTGCCTAAGCTGGCGAAGCACGGCCACGACGATATCGTGTTGAACTCCTGCATTCACAGCGAGAACCTGCCGGAGATCAATCGACTGGCAGACAAGGCGAAAGAGTGGGGCGTCAACATTTGTTATAGCTCCTACTCGGCGAAGAGAACGGGTGAGAAAGCGCTATCGCCGCAGCAAAACCAGTTGGTGCAGTTGAATACGGAGTTCGACAGGGTGAACACACGGCGCGATGAGACGAACTGGATCGTGAGTGCGCCGACGACGCTCAAAGAGACTCGCAAGTTTTTCACCGAAGGCAAAATGACTGGCTGCAAGGCTGGACATCGTTTCCTGGTGGTTCGAGCTCATGGCGTGCTGCAACCTTGCTCCATGGTTTTCCGGCAGTGGCCGTTGATGGAGCAGAAGCGCATGGTGCGGGAGTTCACGAACCACAATACGTGCGACGAGTGTTACGTCGCGATCCGCTCGAATCTCGACAAGAGCTTCTCGAAGCTGTTGTGGGAGAACGTCAGCAACTATCTGTCGGTGGCAAAGACGTAGAAGCATGGAATTTCTATAGCCCCGGGCTACGGCTCGGGGCTTTTGTTTTCGTTTAAGAGACTCCACATAGTCAATTTCACCTTACCTCAAGAATCTTGAGAGCGACCGCAATCCGAAAGCGAGCCACTCGCGTACTTCCATCGCCGACTTACGGCTTTCGGAGTTGCAAATGAAATCGCGTTTCTCTCTCGCACTTGCTTGCGCTGGCCTCTTTTTTGCAACGGCCGGCTTCGCCCAGAGTCCCGTACCGACATATCCGTTGCAGACCAATCAGACAGAAGGCTTCGCCAAGGACCAGGTTGTCGCGTTTACCTACAATCAAAATTATGCGTGTGTTGTTGATCCGAATGCCGACACCAACCATAACGGGAAGACGGCATCGGTAGAACCGTCGGAGTTCAATCCCTTGATAGCGACCGTGGGCCCGTTGGCTGGAAAGGCCTATTCACATTGCCTGCTCGGCTATCAGCCGAAAATCGATCCGAGTGGCGCACCTATCGCGAAGACAGCAAAACTTTACGTCCTGGTTCCCTTCTTCGGTACGGATACGAACGCTGCCGACGCTTTCACGCCAGAACTCGGCTCGACGCTGATCAGCCTCTTCGGTACGGTTCCGGAAGCTTTCCGCAGGCATCCCTCGGTGCCGGTGCAATGTCCTGAGCCGGGCCTCCCGCGTACGAAACACAAGGGCGATCCGGGCACATGCACCATGCACACGACGACGCTCGACTTTGCGGCGATCCTCGACGCCACGCTGGGTTTGCCGGCAGGAACAGCGGTGCCTTTGCAGACTCCGAATCATAGTCACATCATCGACTCGACGAATAATCCACAGATCTGGTGGCAGGTAGTTTCGGTGCTGGTTACGGATCCCTCGGCGTGGCCGAATGCGGATGGCACGTCCGGGATCACCTCTGTGGCATCATTAGAGGCCGCACAAAGCGCACACAAAGCCAGTGCTGATGTGCCAACGAACTTCTTCCTGTTCTTCGGGTCGCATCACTTGGGCCACTAGATCTCAGTTTTGACCCGGAAATAACCCGTTTGAGCGTTAGCTCAGGCGGGCTATCTTTTTGAGAGCTAGCCTTTCTCGTCTCCACCAAAGTGCCTTTCCAGGGTTTAAAGTATTCGACATACATGTCGAAACTCCTGATCTTCGTTTTATCACTCTGTCCATTTCTAAATGCACAAGAAATCGACACCGATCACGACGGTCTCCCTGACGGTCTCGAGCAGCAGTTGCTGGAGAAGTTTCGACCGACGTTCATGGTGAGCGCGGATGAGTGCGATGTTGCTCCGGCAGAGTTTAAGCCGGACCGCAAGATTCCGACGACGCTGCACAAGAATGGGACGATTTACGGACAGGCATTTCTGGCTTCGGCGGGAGCACCGGGCGCAGTGCGAATCGAATTGCATTACTACCATCTGTGGTCGCGAGATTGCGGCCGGTTGAATCATCCTCTCGATGCCGAGCACGTTTCGGGGCTGGTGCAAGGCACCGATCTGACATCGCTGGCGGAGACGTGGCGTGCGACGTACTGGTACGCGGCTGCCCACCAGGAGACGTTGTGCGACGCGAGCAGTGCTGCCAAGGCTGCGGTGCTGAAGGCGGAGCAGCATGGTCCCGTGGTGTGGATATCGAATGGCAAGCATGCGTCCTTCTTCGATCTGCAGGAGTGCGAGCACGGTTGCGGTGGAGACCGATGTCGGAACATGAAGGAACTCAAGCAGGCATCCGTGATCAACATCGGTGAGAAAGACGCGCCGATGAACGGTGCGCTCTGGATCAACGCGACGACTTGGCAGCTGCCGCAAAAGCTGGGAGCGGATTTCACGCCCACGCTCGTGGCGCAGATCGATACGTTGAGCGAGAAGAGCGACATCGCTTCGGTTTCGACCGTTCCCGGCTCGATTCGCGGAATCATTCGAGTGAGCAACACGACGACTAGCGGTCTCGCCACCGGCAAGAATCACACCGGTTCCGCACTCGGTACCGCCACCAGACACACGGGTAAAGCATTGGGAACAGGTTATCGGGCGGTAAAAGGGGCGCTGGGTGGCAAGCTGAAAGAAGAGCCTAAGCCCGAAACAGCGCCTCAGCCTGAGCACTGAAGCTACCAAAAGTTCAGATACGCTATTGTCCGTTACTTTCGTCGTGGCCGCTGTTTGGCCGAGACGGAACGGATGAGCTTTCTTTTTGCGCCTGGAAGCGGTTTCTTCGAGAGCTCTTGGGCAGCGGAAATCAAAACGTTAACCTCGGGGCGGCTCAAGGTTGCGGCTGATTCGAGACGGACGTAGCGGTTCTGGGTGCCGGAGCCGAGCAGGATTTTGTGTGGATCCGGGAGTTTGGAGCCGCAATAAGGAAAGGCCAGCCCCGCTCCGTTCGCGTTTACAGCAAGCGAAATGATCGAGTCGGTCGGGCGTTCGGTCGGAGAGTAGCCGATGACGAAGAAGTTGTAATTGTCGTAGACGAGTTCATACGAACCGGGAAGACGCTTTTGCAGGGCTTTGCGGCAGGAGCGAATGAGAGCCCGGTTCTTTGAATCGAACTTGGCGATGAAGCTTCTGAGTTGGGCCTCGGGCGTAGCGGAAACTTTGCGAGCTGGCGTGGCGGACTTCTTCATGTTCGGCACCTCACCATGTATCTCAGTGAAGGTCGGATCGCATACCAAGGTAAGCGATCCGCCATACAGGTTTCCTACTTCGCCGTTGTTGCGTCGATGAAGTCGGCAAAATCTTTCTTCATCTTCACCAGCCCCTGCTCTCGCAGGTAGACCATGTGACCGGACTCATACGTGGCGTACGAAATGTTCTTGTGGTATTCGTCCGGAAGATTCATGTGGTCCATGCTGTAGGTGGCGGCGAAATATGGCGTCGCGAGGTCATAGTAGGCCTCCATCACCAGCACCTTGAGCCATTTGTTCTTCACCATGGCTGAGCGCAGTTGAGTTGCCGTCTCGGGCGAGCCCTCGCCGTTCGGATATTCCCAATTGAATCCCGGCATGTCGCGCGCTGAGGTGTTGTAGGGCATGTCGGTCTTGTAGCCGAGTTCGCGGCGGATGTAGTCGTTCACCGCGGCTGTGTAAGGCGGCGCGGTGTTCGATGAAGTCGGATCGTAGAACGGAGTGTCGAGGAAGCCGCGAGGGTCCGGCCCGCTATAGCGGCCGTCTAGACGTCCGACGCGCAGCTTCTGGTCGGCGAGCAGGTTGTGCGTGAACTGGCGGACATCGATGCGCAGGTCGGCCTGATCGATGAGTTCGGGTTTCAGTCCCGTGTAACGCGCGAGTTGATTGGTGATGGTCTGGCGCTCTTGCGGACTGAGAGCGTCGCCCTTACCGAGCGCAACGGTGTAGTCGTTGGCGGCCCAGTGCTCGACCTCAGCGCGCGTTTTGGCGAGATCCTGCATCAGTTCGGGGGCGAGCTTCTTGTGATAGGCGGCGATCATCGTGTACGAAGGCACGATCAGCGGATAAGGCAGATCGTTGGTCATGGCGAAGTCGAGGGTCTCAAAGCTTGTTACCGTTGAGAGCAGGACGATGCCGTTGAAGCTGATGCCGCGATCGGCGAGATAACCGGCGACTCCGGCGGAACGCGTTGTGCCGTAGCTTTCGCCGAAGAGATAGAGCGGCGAAGACCAGCGCTCGTAGCGGCTGATGTACATGCGAATGAATTCGCCGAAGGCTTCGATGTCACCTTTCAATCCCCAGAACTTCTTGCCCTTGTCAGGATTCGCGGGACGACTGTAGCCGGTGCCGATGGCATCGACGAGAACCATGTCGCTTTTGTCGATGGGGTTGTAGCCGTTGTCCTGGAGACGGTATGGCGGCGCTGGCAGAAATCCTTCCGGGCCAAGGACTACACGACGCGGGCCGAGTGCTCCCATGTGCAGCCACATCGAGGCCGAACCGGGGCCACCGTTGAAGGCGAAAGTCACGGGACGCTTGCTCGGATCCTGTCCGTCGAGCGTGTAAGCGACGAAGAACATTTCAGCGGCTATGGTGCCGTCGAGTTCTTTGATGGGCAGGCGCCCGGCGGTAGCGGTGTAGCGCAGAGTCTTGCCGTCGGCCATTTTCACTTCGTGATGAGTGACGATGGGCGCAACTTCCGCCATGTCGAAATGCCAGGAGCCTGTGCTCACATTGACGTCGCGCACGTTCTCGGCGGGCCGCTGCGGCTGCTCGGCCTGTTTGGGCTGCGGAGCGGCGGGTGCTTCAGGAGTAGTAACTGTCGGGGTTTGCGTCTTTTCGGCTGGAGCCGTTGCGGGCTTCTTAGCAGGAGGTGCAGGTTGTTCTTTCTTTTGTTGAGCGAATGAAAGATTGCAGAGCACCGTGAGGACGAGTGCGGCGCGCAGGAGAAGTTTCATCGTTACTCCGAGAGAAAAGGTGAACGAAATTCGAGCGCAGGAATTGTAAGAAGAGATGAGCATCGTGCAGGGGAAAGGGATTCTTCGGAGGGCTTACGCCCTCCTCAGAATGACAAATTTAAAAGGTGGCTTCTGGTCCCCATGCAAGCAACGGCGGCTTGTATGGGCCACCCAGGGCCGTTTATCAGCGGGAGCGAGACGCTCCCGCCCCTGCCGGCAAGATGCCGGCGCTACTTACTGCCTTGTAAGTTTGTGGCGCTCGCAGGCGGCGACCACGTTGTGCGGATCGATGGCCTGCTTGTCCAGATGCACTTCGAGCACTTTGCCGTCCTTACCGATCAGGAAGGTGGCGCGTCTCGGTGCTTTGTATTCCTTGTTGTAGAGGCCGTACTTCTTTGTCATGTCGCCGCCCCAGTCGCTCAATAAGGGGAAGCTGACACCGATCTTGTCGGCCCAGGCTTTGTTCGAGAACGGTGAATCCATGCTCACACCCAGAACCTGGGTGTCTGACGCTTCCAGCTTGGAGAGGTTCTGCTGGAAGGTCTTCATTTCCTGTTCTCAACCACCGGTGAAAGCGAACACGTAAAAGGCCAGCGCGACGTTCTTCTTGCCGCGGAAGTCACTTAACGAGACATCCTTGCCGTTCTGGTCCGTCAGTTTGAAATCCGGGGCCATGTCGCCGACTTTGACGGTCGGGGCGGGTTGGGCCGGTTTCTTCTCCTGGGCGAAGCCTGCCACGCAAATGGCTCCCAAGGCGACGGACAAGACGGCGCTGCGAAGAGTGTGCATGCACCATCCTCCGAGCCTGCAGGTTAGTGGCACTTGCGGGTTTGGTCAATGGCTCACAAGCGTGTGTGACATTTTGTTGACAATTGCCGAAGGGGATTCAAAGCAGTACAGTGATGCTCGAACCCGCAAACGCAACAAGTTAGCGGCCTCGGAGAAAAGGTTCGGATTGGCTCCAAGACGAGATGCATCGGACGTCCCGGCCGGCACTGCGCTTCCCCGCAGCAGTCCTGAAAAGTACCAGCGGATACTGGAAGCGGCCATTGCCGTGTTCGCCGAACGGGGCTTCCATAATTCCCGCGTAGCCGACGTCGCGGCCCGGGCTGGGGTCGCAGACGGAACCATCTACCTCTACTTCAAAAACAAAGAAGAGCTATTGATGACGGCCATCAACTCGGCTTTTGATGGGTTCATGAAGCATGCGCGAACCGAGATCGCTGCCATCGACTCGCCGGTCGACAAGTTGCGCAGGCTGGCCTTCCTGCATCTGGACGCGCTGGGGTCGAACCGCGACCTGGCCATTGTTCTCCAGATGGAACTTCGGCAAAGCGTCCGGTTTCTGGAGGCTTTCTCGCACCACCAGATGGTGGAGTATTTCGGGCTGGTCCGGGAGTGCATTCGGGATGGTCAGCAGAAGGGTCTGCTACGTCCGGAGTTGCATGAAAAGATCGCCGCCAACTGCTTTTTCGGGGCGCTCGATGAAATGGTCACGTCGTGGGTGTTGGCGGACCACGAATACCCACTTTCCCAAGCTGCCGAAACGGTGGCAGACATCATCCTAAAAGGGTTGGAGAAGTAGCTGGACAGCATGAGCTCGGCCCCCACAACCCGCCACCCTAAGAAGCCACACCCAAAAACCCTTGTAGACATTTTTTATGCCGTTCTGGAGCGCGACTCACCGCGAGTCATGCTCTACAAGAACGAATCCGGCTGGCATCCGATCTCCGCGCGACAGCTATATAAGCGCGTGGTCGGGACGGCGAAGACGCTAAAGAGCTGGGGCGTCGAGCGGGGAGACAGGGTCGCCATTCTGAGCGAGAACCGGCCAGAGTGGGCCACGGCAGATTTCGCCACCCTCGCCATCGGGGCCTGCGTGGTTCCGATCTACGCGACTCTAACGGCTGAGCAGTGCCTGTACGTGCTGCAACACTCGGGCGCAAAGGTGGTGTTCTGCTCGACTCCGACTCAGGTGGAGAAGATCGAGGCGATTCGGCGCCAGAGCTTGGTCGAACAGATCGTCCTGATGGAGGGGCAACGACCGGTCGGCGTGCACTCGATGGAAGAGATCATGGCGTCGGGCCCGAACGAGCGTGACGCTGAGTTCGATGCCCTCGCGCACTCGGTGAGGCCGGAAGATCTGTGCACGATCATTTACACATCGGGAACGACCGGGACGCCGAAGGGCGCGATGCTGACGCACGGCAATATGGCCGCGAACCTCGACTACTCGCTGGAGGCGTTCGAGTTCGACCCCGATGCCGGTGAAGTGTCGGTCAGCTTCCTGCCGCTGTCGCATATCACGGCGCGTCACCTTGATTACGCGGAGTTCCATCACGGCGTCACCATCGCCTACTGCCCGGACATCAACAACCTGCCGGAACTGCTGACCGAGATTCGCCCGACGATCTTCGTGGCTGTGCCGCGCGTTTACGAAAAGATTTACAACCAGGTACAGAAGCAGGTTGGCACCGGACTGAAGCGGCGCATTTACGACTGGTCGATGAAGATCGGGCGGAATTACACATCGAGCATTCTGGCCGGTAAGACGCCGAAGTCGATGCCGTGGCGCGTCGCGAATGCCCTGGTGTTCTCGAAGATCATGGAGCGGCTGGGCGGACGGGTGAAAACGTTCATCTCCGGTGGCGCGCCCCTCGGCAAAGAACTGGGCGAATGGTATGCGGAAGTGGGGATTCGGATCAACGAGGGGTACGGGCTCACTGAGACGTCTCCAGTAATTGCGCTGAATGCGCCTTCGGCGTACAAACTCGGCACCGTGGGTCGAGTGCTGCCAAACCTCGACGTGAAGATTGCAGAGGATGGAGAGATCCTGGTGAAGGGACCATCCGTGTTCTCTGGCTACTGGAATATGCCCGAGGAAACAAAGAACGCCTTCGAGGGAGCGTGGTTCAAGACCGGCGACGTTGGGACGATCGATCCCGACGGCTTCCTGATCATCACCGATCGGAAGAAGGATTTGATCAAGACCTCAGGCGGAAAGTTCATCGCGCCGCAGCCGATCGAGAACTCGCTTAAAGCAAACCCGCTGGTGAGTGAAGCGGCGGTGATCGGCGAGCGGCGACGCTTCCCTTCTGTGGTAATTGCCCCATCACTGCCGGTCTTGCATGAGTGGGCGAAAGAGTACGAGATCGCTTACGACTCTGATACTGACCTTGTCGCGAACCCCAAGGTGCAGGCGCTGTATGAGTCCATTGTCCACCATGTGAACAACAATCTGGCGCAATTCGAGAAGCTGAAGAAGGTGCTGGTGCTGCCGGAGGAGTTGAGTGTCAGCAACGGGACGCTTACCCCAACGCTCAAGTTGCGACGACGCAAGGTGGAAGAGCATTACCGGGACATGATCGAAAAGCTATATGCGGATGGAGTCCCGGAGAAGGTCGGGTCCTAGTCACTCCTGTCGTAAGTGGAACCCAACCATCCAGCCTAGCTGTATCATCCATCTAGCATGTCCGAGCGGCTGCGCATTGCGTCTTACATTCCGGAATTGGACGGCCTGCGCGGACTCGCGATCGGGAGCGTGCTGCTCTATCACTGCCACGAAAAGCTGCGCTCCAGTCATCTCGATGTGATCGCGCAGTGGGGATGGGTGGGCGTTAATCTGTTCTTCGTACTGTCCGGCTTTTTGATCACCGGCATCATTCTCGATTCGCGCGACGACCCGCACTTCTTCCGAAACTTCTATGCACGACGCGGACTGCGTATCTGGCCGGTATACGTTCTCGTCCTGCTGCTGAATTACTTCGTCGTGCCGTTTGTCTTCGGCAGCTTCTGGTGGGCGGTACACGAGGTTCGTTACGCGCCGTGGCTGCACTACATCTTCTTCGTGCAGAATCTCATTTTCCTGGCGTTGCCGGGAACGATCGGGCCGACGTGGTCGCTGGCGATCGAGGAGCAGTACTACGTCTTCTGGGCTCCCATCGCTCGGTTCGTGAAGAATGCAATGCTGCTGCCACTATTGATCGCAGTCTTCATCGCATCTCCGTTCATTCGGCTGGCGAATACCGGCTTCCTGACACCGACGCACACGCTGACGCATCTCGACGGGCTCGCGATTGGATCGCTCATAGCGCTCACGTTGCGAAGTTTCGATTTCACCCGTGCAACGTGGCGCAAGTTTTCGAGTGCAGGGCTTCTTTGCGGATTCTCGGGCGTGGTGCTGATGATCTTCCACGGCTCGGCGTTCACCGATAGCCTGCTCGCGCTGGGATTTGGTGGGATGCTGGTGGCAGGGCTACTGGTCTCGCGCAACGGAGCCTGGTACAGCCGGTTCCTTACCTGGCGGCCGCTGAAGTTCCTGGGCACGATCAGCTACGGCCTCTACATGATCCACATTCTCTGCTTTGTTGTGATCGGCGCCTTCGATCTCAAGATGCAGAAGTATGGATTGGCGGGCGACTTGGCGATCGTGATGGTGCGGCTTGGACTCTCGATCTCGGTGGCGACGATGATGTGGTATGGGTTCGAGAAGCCGATTCTACGGTTGAAGAGGTACTTTGTTTCGACGCAGGAACGTCCGGTGGTAGCAGAGGTTGCAGTGGTATCGGCTGACTAGGGGCGGCGGGTGCGAGATCTGCTGCGGGAGCAGGATGCTCCCGGTACTGCGGCAAGATGCCGGCGCTACCAAAGAATCAGGGCGGCCCCGGCCGCCCCAAACCTTTCAAATCCAGACTGGTTACTTACTGCCTTTGTCCGGCATCGCCGTCACCTTGTCGACCTGCAACGAACCATCGGCCGTGGTGGAGCCTTCGATCTGTACGTGCTCGCCAGCGTGGTCCTTCAGCGAGTCCTGGTTGGCGACCTTCATTACTTTCTGGTCTTTGTCGGTAACGAAGACAACGGCTTCGCCGCCGCCAACGCACTTCTTTGCGCAAGCAGCGTGACCGCCATTCGCACCCTTAGCGCCGCACATTGCGTCGCTGACCCAACCCGTCATCTTTGTCGACTTCGGGCTCGCCCAGACCGCGACGGCTGCTAACAGACACAACACCGCAACTAAAGAAACCTTCTTCATGAATTCTCCTCCTGGTGAATACCTGAGAAGCCGCCGGACCCACATCCGGCACAGCGCGGAACATTGTGCCATAAACTGGAACTTCCTGCTTGGCACCGTCTTTGTGGGAAGACTTCTGCCCCGAAAGTAAGAAGGCGGCCTGGGCCGCCTTTCATCCCGCTAGATAACTTATTTCTTGGAAGTGTCGTTCCTGGCCTGTGCGGTTGCCGGGATCTCTGCCTTCGGAGGTGGCAAGTAAATCACGATCTCACCCGGCTTGGCGTACTTCAACGTCTCTCGTGCCTGCCTGGCGATGGCTTCAGGATCGTTCTTCAACGCAGTGATGTTGTGCTGGGTATGTTCAATGTCCTGCTTTATCTGTTGCACTTCTTCGGTGACTTTCCGATATTCGGTTTTCTTGTTCTCGTAAGCCATCCAGCCGTTGGTCCCGAACACAACGTGGAAAGCGAGCAACCCTGCTAATACGAAAAGAGCCCACGTCCCGAGCTTGCGGCGCAGACCGTACGCTTGCTCCCATAAGTGCTGTAACAGCTCCATCGAACTCCCATCCAGCCGACTGCTACTGATAAATCCACTGCTTCGCGGCCGCGCTCAGCTTCTCCATATTGGCTTCGCTGCGCGCTTCCGTATAGGCGCGAACCACCGGCTCGGTGCCGCTGACCCGGTAGCAAACCCACGAGCCATCGTCGAGCACCAGCTTCAAACCGTCGGTGCGCACCACTTTTGCGACTTTATGTCCTGCAAAATCAGCAGGATTGGACTGCAACTTTACAGTGAACTTCGACTTCTCCTCATCCGTCAAGCGGAAGTTCTGCCGTTCGGGGTAGAAGGAACCAACTTTGGCAAAAAGCTCCTTAAGTTGTGCACTTAAACTCTTGCCACGCTTCGCAACCATCTCACAAACCATGAGACCGGCCAGAACACCATCCTTCTCCGGTACGTGGTAACGGATCGTCAGTCCGGCGCTCTCTTCTCCGCCGATCGCGATCTTGTCCTGCTTGATGAGCTCGCCGATGTACTTGAAGCCAACCGGGGTCTCATGCAGTTCGACTTTGTGAAAATCAGCCAGTGCGTTGACGAGATTGGTGGTGGCGACGGATTTTGCGACGCCGTTCTTCCAGCCACGGCTCTCGACAAGGTAATCGAAAAGGAGTCCGATGATGTAGTTGGGCGATATGAAGGTTCCGTCTTCATCGACGATGCCGAAACGGTCGGCGTCACCGTCGGTGGCAATACCGATCTTTGCACCCGTCTCCTTCATGCTGCCTCGAAGTTCGTTGAGCAGATGATCGTCCGGTTCCGGTGCGTGTCCGCCGAAGAGGACGTCGCGAGAGTCATGAACGGTCGCGACAGGAATACCAGCGTCGCGAAGGAGCGAGTCGCTGTAGCCTCGGGCAGCGCCCCAGAGTGGATCGAAGACGACCTTCACTCCAGACTTCTTGATGGCTGCGAGATCGACGACTTCGGCGAGGCGTTTGAGGTAGTGCGACTTCACTTCGATCGATTCACGCTTGACCTTGGGTGAACCAACGGCTTCGGCATGATCGATCTTCGCGATCTCGGCTTCGATCTTCTTGGTAACGTCCGGGAGTGCGGGCGCGCCGTCAGGCGTCGAGAACTTGATGCCGTTGTACTCCGGTGGGTTGTGAGACGCGGTGAAGTTCACGGCACCATCCGCCTTCTGTCGCATTACTTCCCAGGAAATGGCAGGTGTGGGCGCCGGATCACTGATGACCAGCGGTTGAACGCCATGCGCCTCGAAGATTCCGGCGGCAATGTCGACGAAGCTCTCGCCCATAAAACGGGGATCTCGACCGACGACGATTCGAGCTCCGCTCGGCTTCTCGCCTGCAACATATCGCGCGATACCTGTTATCGCACGACGAATGTTCTCAACCGTGAACTCTTCGGCTACAACCGCTCGCCATCCGGATGTCCCAAACTTGATCTGTGTCGGCATGCTTTCTTTCCTGGTGAGAAGACAGAACTCTGTTGGAGTGTGCCCAAGTGGCACGCGTTGCATTATAGTTCCCAGTTGCCAGTTCCCGGTTCGCAGTTTTGCGTGTTGCTGGCACGTGGGAAGTTTTCTTATGACCGACAAGAGGCTCGTACTCTCCACCGCTGCGAGTGACGAAGAGGCTCGCGTTATCGCCAGCGCACTGGTCGAAAAGCGACTTGCAGCCTGTGTGAATATCCTTGGGCCGATCCACTCGATCTATCGCTGGAAGGATGCAGTCGAGGACTCTCAGGAATATTTGTTGCTGATCAAGACGGCCGAATCGATGTTCCCGAAGTTGCGCGACGAATTGAAGAGCCTGCACTCGTATGAAGTTCCAGAGTGCATCGCGATCGATATCGAGGATGGGCTGCCGGCGTACTTGGAATGGATTGGGGAGAGCGTGAAGTGAGGAGCATTCACCACGAAGACACGAAGACACGAAGCGAATCGGTCATCAATTCCAAGGTTCCCGTAGGTAGTGCCTTTCCATGGAGAGTGAGCTTTTAGAAAGAGTATTCTTCGTGACTTCGTGTCTTCGTGGTTTCTTACGGCTTTCTCGATCGGATGGTCAGCCGCATGTAGTCGAGCGTGTAGGGCGGATCGTCATCCTTCGCCATCTCTACTACTTTCGCGGCGAATTGATCGCTCAACTCATCCGGCAGCGCCGCCAGGTACCGATGCAGATTCACCTTGGAGACGAAGGCCTTCATCAACGCCGGTTCGGGAAACTGCACTGGTTCGGGATGTCGGCTGGTTTTAACATCGACAAAGCCTGCGGCCTCAGCCCGTCTTCGAGTGGCTTCTTCGCCTTCGTAGTGCGCGCCGTCGCTGAACTCTTTCATGTACTTCGCGAAGGGCTCGACGTGACACAACTCCCGCGTACGGGCTTTCAGGCGAGCCAGGTTCCCTTCTCCGCCGAATTGCGCGATCAGCCATCCGCCCGGCTTGAGAGCGTTGTACAGCGAATGAAACATCGTGTCGTGGTCGGAGACCCAGTGAAACGTCGCGTTGCTGAAGATTCCATCCACCTGCACAGGTATTTCGAAGTTCGCGAGGTCGCAGCGATGGAACTCAACTCGATCGCCGGCTGACTTCATGCGATCCTGCGCCGCCTGGATCATGTTCTCGGAGAGATCGAGCGCAATGACGTGTCCATTCGGAAGTCGTTTCAGCAACTCCTCCGTCAGACGACCTGAGCCGCAACCGGCATCCATCACCGTCTCGTCACCGCGAAGCGGCAGCCCCGAGAGCAACTTCATGCCCCAGTTGTATTGCGGATCAGAGAGCTTATCGTAGGCGGTCGCATCCCACTCGACCGACTTCCCGGGTGCTGTCATGGACGGCTCAACTCCTAAAGAACTTCCAGCGCCTGTTGCAGGTCCTTAATGATGTCTTCAACGTCTTCGATCCCGACGGAGATGCGCACCATTCCGTCAGTAAGGCCGATTTTCCTGCGGCCTTCGACACCGATCGCGGCGTGGGTCATCGTGGCAGGATGCGAGATCAGCGTCTCGACCCCGCCGAGCGATTCGCCAAGTGTGCAAACCTTCACGCGCTTGAGCATCTTCTTCGCGTTGTTCAGCGAACCGGTTTCTAGCGTGATCATCGAACCGAAGCCCGTCATCTGATGCTTGGCTAGATCATGCTGCGGATGCGAAGACAATCCGGGGTAGAAGACCTTTTTCACCTTTTTGTGATCGGCAAGAAAATCGGCAACCATTTGTCCGTTCTCGTTGTGCTTTTCCATCCGGACAGCCAGTGTCTTGACGCCGCGAAGGATCAGCCAGCTTTCGAAGGGCGAGAGGATGGCACCCGCCGACTTCTGAATAAATGCCAGCGCGTCGGCCTGCTCCTGCGTCGTGCAAACCAAAACTCCGCCGAGACCGTCGGAGTGGCCATTCAGGAACTTCGTCGTCGAATGCATCACCATGTCGGCCCCGAGGTTGATCGGCTGCTGGAAGTAAGGCGACATGAAGGTGTTGTCGACGAGGACCTGGACTCCACGTTTGTGCGCGACTTCCGCAACCGCAGCGATGTCGGTCAAGGTCATGAGGGGATTCGTCGGCGTCTCGAGATGAATCCACTTGGTGTTTTTGCGGATCGCCTTCTCGAAAGCACGAACATCGGCAGGATCGACGTAGGTGAACTTCAACCCGAACTTGGTAAGGATCTGGTTAAAGAGGCGCGGTGTGCCGCCATAGACGTTGTTGGAACACACGACGTGGTCACCAGACTTCAGCGTCGTATAGAGCGCGTTGATGGCGGCCATGCCGCTGCCGAAGACGCGCGAAGCCACGCCGCCCTCAAGCGACGCAAGATTTACCTCGAGACGGTCGCGCGTAGGATTCGTAACTCGGGCGTACTCGTGACCCAATCGCGGTTCGCCAAGGCCATCCTGCGCGTAAGTCGAGGTCGCGTAAATCGGCACGGAAACCGCGCCGGTGAGTTTCTCGGGCTCCTGCCCGTCATGAATGGCGCGAGTGGCGAAACCGGTCCTACCGTTCTTTCTATTAGCCATTGATCCTCGGTGAAAAAGCTGCTCAGCGGCTGAGCCACTCAGCTTCTGAGCAAGTCAACAACCTCAACGAAGCTTCTCTTAGTAGCTGAGCCGCTGAGTAGCTGAGTCGCTATTCCTTAAAGTTGAACACGTCTTTCGACAGATACCGTTCTGCTGAGTCGGGGATGATCGTCACAACGCGTTTGCCTGGGCCGAGTTTCTTGGCCACTTGCAATGCGGCGACGACGGCAGCGCCTGCGCTGGATCCGCCGAGCACGCCCTCTTTCACGGCCAGTTCGCGAACCATCGCGAAAGCGTCGCGGTCACTCACCGTGATGACCTCATCTACCAGAGTCATGTCGCAGACAGCCGGTATGAAGCTCGCCCCGATGCCCTCGACCTGATGATCGCCCGACTTTCCGCCACCGTAAACCGATGCTTGCGATTCGACGAGAGCGCAGTGCACTTTCCCGCAATGTTCTTTCAGATACTTTGCAACGCCAGTGAACGTTCCGCCCGTTCCGGCACCGATCGCGATTCCATCCACGCGTCCCTGCATTGCCTCACAAATCTCGCGGCCGGTGGTTTCGTAGTGATACTCGGGATTGCCGGGGTTCTCGAACTGAGCGGCGAACCAGGCGTTCGGAGTTTCCTTGGCGAACTTTCGTGCCGGATCGATGGCGCCGGTCATGCCGAGCTCATTCGGCGTGCGAATCACTTTCGCGCCGAAGGCTTCCATCAGCTGAACCTTTTCCTGCGAGAACTTTTCCGGCACGTAAAAGACGACCTTGTAGCCGCGCTGCACGCCCACCAGGGCGAGACCGACGCCGGTATTGCCGGCCGTCGCTTCCACAATGGTGTCGCCCGGTTTGAGCTTGCCCTCGCGTTCGGCGCGCAGAACCATTCCCAACGCGGCGCGATCCTTCACGCTGAAGCCGGGCTGGAAGGCCTCAAGCTTGGCGTAGATGTCCGCCGAACCGGGTGGAGTGAGTTTTCTGAGATGTAGTAAAGGAGTGTTGCCGATCAGTTCCAGGATATCTTCTGCTACTCGGAGGGACGTGGTCGTTTCCGCCGTCTTCATTAGATTGTCATGCCAGCTCCTGCAGGACCCGCCTTAGCGGTCCGAAAACTCCCACACAGGGGTTTTCGGGACCCGGGAAGCCTGGGGCCCCCGGGCGACGTTACAGGTTATCAAGGGAGCCGCGTCGATAGCAAAGGGCAAGACAAAGCCCGGGATCGCTCCCGGGCTTTGACGAAGATTGATCTTACCTGGCTGCCGAGGCCTGCTGCTTCTGGCCTTCGTTCGCGTAGTAACCGGTGCGAGTACGAACCTGGAGGTGCTTGTAGCCCACAGCGCGAGCCTCCACCTTTACAGTTCGGAAGCCGCCGGAGGTCTTCGGCGTGGTCGGCTTGTAGCCGATGGTGTACTGGTTGCGGATGTCGTGGGCGACCTGCTTAGTGATCGAATCCACGTCGTTGTAGTTTTCCGGGAAGAAGGAGACTCCGCCGGTCTGCTCGGCGATGAGCCGCAGGGCGCGTTTGGCGCGTTTGGCCGAACCCTTCTCTTCCTCGTTCAACAAACCGATGGTGTAAACCGTAGGACCGCCATCCACGGCAAGCTTGCGGATCGCCGCTTCCAGGTTCTCGCGGCTGGCATTGTCTTCACCATCCGTGATGACCAGCAGGGCCTTCTTGTCGAGTTTTGCGGACTTCCGCAAGTGATCGGAGGCCGCGACCAGTGCGTCATACATGGCGGTACCGCCACGGGACGCCACCCGCTCCAGCGCTTCTTTCATCTGGTCGATGTTATTGGTGAAATCCTGATCGAGGAATGGCTCCTCATTGAAGTTCACAATGAAGACTTCATCCTGCGGATTGCTGGCACGAACAAGGTTCAACGCGGCCTGGTTGACGCTGGGCCGCTTCTCGCGCATGGAGCCGGAATTGTCGATAAGGATGCCGACAGAAACGGGTACGTCACTGCGCCCAAAAGATGTGATCTGTTGCGGCTGACCGTCTTCGAAAACCGTGAACGCATTCTTGTCGAGGTCCGTGATCAGGCGCTGGCGATCGTCAACAACCGTCGCGTGCAGCGTCACTTCTTCCACGCGCTTGCGGATGATGAACGCGCCGCTCTCCTGGTCGACCGGAGCGCCGCCCTGCTGTTGCTGAGGAACTCGTACGGTGTCGCTGGGCTGATTCGCCGGAGTAGTCGGGGCCTGGGGTTCGTTCGCTGGCGGCTGCGGGTTCGGGTGCGCCACCGGAGGCTGCGACATCGGTTCCTGCGAACCAATGGGCGTGCTGGATGGCGCCTGCTGCTGCGCACTCAAACCGATGGCACAGGCAAGTACCAGGACTAGGGGGAACAAAAACTTATTCACTCGGGGCATAGTATCCGCTCTTGGCATACACCGTCAGGGGCGGCAGGCCTTTCGGAGGATTGAGTTTTACCTTGATCTTCCGCCACTTGCCATCCTTCACTGGAGTCTTTGGACGGTATCCAAGCACATATTGGTTGCGCAGCTCTATTCCAATCTTCGTCGCCACATCGGCTAACTCGTTTGGATTGTCTACGGTAAAGGTTCTTCCGCCGGTCACGTCGGTGATCGTCGAAAGTGTCGCCGGCCCGGTTTGTTCTTCCACAGTGCCGGGAGCGGACGAATATAGTCCGATGCCGTAGATCTGGACGTCGGCCTCTTTCACCAGCGACTTGATCTCGGATTCGGTATAGCGGCTGTGGTTATCGCCACCGTCGGAGATGATCAGAAGCGCCTTCTTCTGGTTATGAGCTTCCTTCATCTTCGAAATTGCCAGGTAGATCGAATCCAGCAGCGCGGTGCGGCCACGAGGCTCGGCATACACCAACTGCCCCTGGATCGATTCGATCGACTGGGTGAAGTCAGACAGCAGTACCGGCTTCTCGTTGAACGCCACCATGAAGAACTCGTCCTGCGGATTGGCGGTCTTGAAGAACTCCACCACCGCCTCGCGGGATTTCTCGATCTTGTCCTTCATGCTGCCGCTCATATCGAACACGACGCCCAGGGAGATCGGAGCGTCTTCGCTCGAGAAGTGCCGTATTTCCTGCTTTTCACCGTTGTCGATGACCGTGAAGTTCTCTTTCTCAAGCCCAGTGACCAGACGATTCATCGGGTCCGTGATGGTGACGGGTACGAGAACGAGGTCGACCTCGACCTTGTAGGGCTTGGTATGAGTCTTGAGCGAAGGATCCAGTTCGGCCGGCGTCGGCACGTTCGGGTCACGCGGGCTCAGGTCCTTTGGCGCCGGAGGCTTGTCAGGATCGACACGCGGCTTAATGTGGACCTCATCGTACGTACTGTCGACCGGAGCTTGCGGCGTTGCAGGCGTCTTGGCGGGCGCCTGCTGCTGGGTCGAGGGAGCCTGGGATGGAGTCTGGCCGGTCGGCGCCTGGTTGGCAGGTGACTGGCTCGTCGGTGCCTGGTTCGCAGGTGCTTGTGCGGGCTGCTGCGTTGGGGCCGTTTGCGTAGAACTCGAGGGGGTGGTGTTTTGCGAGCCGGAGGTTTCCTGGGCCAGGACTGCAACGCTCAGAAATGCGGCAAGAACAACGAGACAACTCGCGCGCGACTGCGTCCGCCTGATCATAGCGATGATAGGAGAGTGATTATAGAACGGGTACTGCCGCGGCGTTGGCCCGAACCCGAGATGAGAACCGCGGGTCATTTCAGCCTCATTTTTGCCGATGTTAGCACATGCCGGAAGCATGAAGTCCTCCGTGTCTGGAGTATGAACCCCCGGCTGAGTAGCTTCTGATAACTTCGATGTGCTTCCCGGTATAAGGGTTTCCCTTTTTTGCTGCTAGAATCCTGCTGAACCGCTTCAGTTTCAAGCCGGTACGGCCTGCGAGGGTCGAGGGCGGCGGTGTGCGCACTTGCGAGCGAGCGATGGCCATCATAAAACCCTTCCAGGCGTGGCGGTATGACGCGGGAAAAGTCCGGTTGGACGACGTTGTGACCCAGCCTTACGACAAGATCACGCCCCAAATGCAGGACGGTTATTACGCCGCGAGCCCGAATAACCTGGTTCGTATCATCCTTGGCAAAGCCGAGTCCGGCGATGGTAACGAGAACAACGTCTACAGTCGGGCCGCCGCGAGTTTCCGCGACTGGCGCAGCTCCGGTGTCCTCCGCCGCGATCCTGAACCGGCTATCTACGCCTACCAGCAACATTTCAAAGTACCTGGTGATCCCTCTGGGATGCGCCACATGCGTACAGGTTTCATCGCGCTTGGCAAGTTGCATGACTACTCCGAGCGCGTAGTGCATCGCCACGAGCAGACCCTCTCGAAGCCCAAGGCCGATCGCCTCAACCTGTTGCGCGCCACCCACGGCCATTTCGGGCAGATATTCATGCTTTATAGGGCGCCGCACGACCTAATCGGGTCGCTTGTGCCGCCACCCACGATGTCGGTTAAAGACGAGTACGGCGTCGAGCACAAGGTCTGGCGCATCGACGACCCCAAGTTCATCTCCCGCTTGCAACACGACATGGCGGACAAGAAGCTGATCATTGCCGACGGTCATCATCGTTATGAGACTGCCCTGGCTTTCCGCGAAGAAATGCGTGCCGCTCATGGAACTACCTCGGAACCCGCTCCGTGGGACTTCGTGATGATGACGTTCGTGAACATGGATTCGCCGGGCCTCGTAGTACTTCCGACGCATCGCGTGGTCAAAGGTCTCGACAGTTTTGATCTGTCTGGGCTTCTCGAGAAGGCGGCGCACTGGTTCGCGGTAGAAGACGTGACCTCGCGCTTCCATGCTGACCAGTCGATGGATCTGCTGGGCGGCGATGACGCTCCGCACTACGCCTATGTGCCTACGATGCTTGCTGTTTCGTCCGACAAGGTTCACCTGCTGCGCGCGAAGCCGGGAGCCGCGGATGTAGCACTTCCCGCTCTCGACGCGAAGGAGCGACAACTCGACGTGGTTCAACTGCACAAGTTGTTGCTCGAAAATGCGCTCGGCATGACGGAGGAAGATATTCGCGCGCAGAAGCATCTGGCATATATCCGCGATCCGCGTGAGGCGGTTGCGAACGTACGAGGCGGTGGAGCGCAGCTGGCGTTCCTGATCAACCCGGTTCGGGTGGAACAGATTCGGGACATCGCGTTCGGCGGCGGAGTGATGCCGCAAAAATCTACCGACTTCTACCCCAAACTGCTGAGCGGACTCACCATCTATGCCCTTGATTGAGGCACTGATCATCCGCACACGAACGCTGCTGCGCCCGCGAACTCTTCCGGAGGGCCGCTGGCTGCTTGCGTTCGTGTTGCTGGTGACCTTGCCTCTGGTAGCGCAGGAAAAACGACTTTCCATCTATGCGCCGCAGATGTTCTACCAGGTATCGATCACTGATCATGGGAAGGACGCTTACGTCGGGTTATTCGATCTGCTCGAACCGCTCGGCCGGGTGGAGGCTCGCGTCGCAGACAAAAAGTGGAAGCTCAGTTTCACCGGCGCCGGTCAACCGGTCGACGCCGAATTCCAGGACGGAAAGCGCAAGTGCAAAATCCACGGTAATGATTTCGAGATGACGGGAAACTTCATCTTGCAGGGCGGCCGGGGCTACGTGCCCGTCGCCTCACTTGCGAACTTGCTGCCGCGAATCATCGAGAAAACTTTGGAAGTCCACGCGACGCAGAGGCGACTCTTCATCGCCGGCGTCGCCATGAAGTTCACCTTGGACCTGAAACACAATCCGAATCGGCTGGTCGCGACCCTTCCCTCTCCGATCGCACCGCAGATCGCGAGCGACGGAACGCATTTGCGGCTGACATTCGTTCGCGATCCAGTCATTGCAAGCGGTGTTGATGTGTACTCTTACACCGAAGCGCCGTTTGCCTCTTCGAACTTCTCAGAAGCGAATGGAATTGCGACGCTGGATGTCGTAGGGACGGTTCCGCTGCAGGCTTCGATGAGTGATGGCGGCAAAACGCTGACGATTGCTGCGGTCAATCAACAGGCTGCTCCTGCGCCAACCACGCCGAATCCGCAAGCGCCATCGCCGACTGCTCCGTCCGCCGGCACGCCCTCTTCGGCGACTGCGACGGTCCCCGCAGCTACACCCAAACCGCGAACGGGACGGATGTACTACGTCGCCCTCGATGCCGGGCACGGTGGGGATGAACGCGGGGCGCAACTCACCGAGACATTGAACGAAAAGGACGTGACGCTCGCGCTCGCTCGCCGCATCCAGCACGAACTCGAAGCGCGAGGCATCACCGTCTACAACGTGCGGCCGGGAGACAACACGTTGACCTCCGATCAGCGCGCAGCGTCGGCCAACGGTTCGCGGGCGGCGATCTACATCAGCGTGCATGCCGCAACGCTTGGCACCGGACTGCGAGTCTTCACGGCCATGGTGCCTCCCCTCGCGACTCCGAATCGCCGTGCTTTTCTCCCGTGGGACACGGCGCAGGCCGCCTACATCGCGAACAGTTATGCGGTAGCGGGCGCGGTTGCGGCCGAATGCAACCAACGAAAGATCAACGTGAAATCGCTCGGTGCTCCGGTTCGACCGCTGAATAATATCGCGGCTGCTGCTATCGCCGTTGAGATCGCACCACAGGCCGATACTGTCGAGAGCATTACGGACACAAAATATCAGCAGGACATAGCTACGGCGATCGCCGCCGGAGTCGCGGACATGCGCGGGAAACTGGAGGGTCAATGATCTCGCGCCACATGAAGATCGCGATCGTCCTGCTGGTTCTGCTGGCGATTTTCCTGGCGGCCTACAATCGAGCGTTGAAGAAACACGCGGAACGATTGCAGGCGAAGGTCGCTGACCTTCGACCGATCGCACCGCCGGTTGCCGGCCGAGTGCAAAACATCAACGTCTGGGTAGCTCACGATGAGGACGGCACCCTTCGCAAGCAGGAAACCCGCGTCACGCTTCCCGCTGAAACTACGCAGCGTGCGCGACAGATCCTGCGGGCGCTCTTCACGATCTACCTGGATCGTCGCAGTCCCCATCCCATCGGCGAAGGCTCCGACGTAAAGGACGTCTACCTTCTAAACAACGACACTCTGGTGGTCGACCTGAACGCGCCGTTCGCGGACGCTCATCGCTCCGGGGTTTTCGTCGAAGAACTGACGATGCTCTCGTTCGTCCAAACACTCGCGGCGAATGTTCCGAACGTGCACCAGGTAAAGTTCCTCGTGGACGGCAAGGAGCGGGAAACACTTGCCGGACACGCCGACCTGAAGCAGTCCTATGACGTCGACCTCGTCGCACAGTCGGCAAAGGCACTCCAGTGACAGGCAAGAACAGCACGTCGTCGCGCCCGAAGATCGCCGTCTTCGACTCTGGCGTTGGCGGACTGACCGTGCTCCGCGCCATCGTTGAGCGCATCCCGAACGCGGATTATCTCTATTTCGGCGACACCGCGCGTCTGCCATACGGCAGCAAGTCGCGCGAGACCATCGCGAGATATGCGATCGGCGCGGCACAGTTTTTGCAGCAGAAGGGCGCGACGCTTCTTGTGATCGGCTGTAACACGGCTTCGGCAATGGCGCTCTACGACGTGAAGGGAGCCGTCGATATTCCGGTGATCGGCGTGATCGAACCCGGCGCCGACCGCGCCGCGGAGATCAGCCAGTCGCGTGAAGCCGTGGTGATCGGGACTGAGGCGACCGTCGCGGCTCATGCGTATCAGCGGGCGCTGGCAAGGCGTGGATTCGCAACACATGAAAAAGCCTGCCCGCTGTTCGTCCCTTTAGTCGAAGAGGGCTGGACCGATCATCCGGTCACCGAACAAGTCGCACGAATCTATCTGGCCGAGGCCCTCAAGGCTTCCAGCGTCCACACCGATGTTCTCGTGCTCGGCTGCACCCACTACCCGCTGCTGAAGACGATGTTACGACGCGTCCTTCCAGCAAATATTGAGATCGTTGATTCCGCGGAGACCACTGCGGAGGCCGTGGTGGAAGAACTCAACGCCGCAGCCCGGGAGAACACCGGGGGCAAGCGAGGCGAAAAAGCGCCGTCGAGCTCCGCCCCCACTTTCCACTTCTACGTCACTGACTCCGCCGATAAGTTTCGACGCATGGCTCCGATCTTCCTCGGGCGCGAAGTCGAGAACGTCGAGCACGTCGATCTCGGAGGCTAGCGATGAACGCTGATAAGCCACGTTGCACTTGGCCAAGTAACGAACTATCCATCCGCTATCACGATGAAGAATGGGGCAAGCCCGTGCACGACGACCGAGTCTTCTTCGAGTTCCTCATCCTCGAGGGCGCACAGGCCGGGCTAAGCTGGGACACGATCTTGAAGAAGCGCGACAACTATCGCAAGGCGCTCGATCGGTTCGACTACAAGAAGATCGCGAAATACGATAAGCGCAAAATTGCAGAACTGATGGCCAACGAAGGCATCGTGCGCAATCGGCTGAAAATCGAATCGACCATCAGCAACGCGCGAGCATTTATGGCAGTCCAAAAAGAGTTCGGAACCTTCGACAAGTACGTCTGGCAATTTGTCGGCGGAAAGCCGATCGTCAACCACTGGGATGGGCTGAAACAACTACCTGCCTCGACTCCAGAGTCGGACGCGCTCAGCAAAGACCTACGTAAAAGAGGCTTCCGCTTCGTCGGGACCACCATCATCTACGCTTTCATGCAGGCGACCGGATTGGTCAACGATCACCTGACCAGCTGTTTCCTCTACCCCAAGAGCAAAAAATAAGGGCCGCCCCCTACAGGCGACCCCTAAGAAAATACCCAGAACTATTTCACTGAAACCGCTGTAATGCTGGTTCCCCAGTTCGCAAGGGAGGTCCGGGTACCACCGCAACTTCCAATCGCGCCCGTCAGATATTGCGCCAGGGTGCAGCTCTGCCCGATGTATTCCGACGCCAGCCAAATGTTGCCGTCGGCGTACACAGCGGCTCCGTAGTCACCCCAACGTGGCCGCGGGTTGCTGCCCGGAGGATTTGCTTCGGCGCGATAGCCACTGAATCCATCCTGAGGCCCAACACCGTCGGCCGCGATCCAGACCTCGCTCACGCCCAGCTTCGCGTCAAGATTGCTATACGCAGCGGAGGGGTAAAAGTCAGGCCCGGTCAGCGTGAACGCAATCGCTCCGCGTCCGGTTGGAGACCTTTCCAGCACATTGGGATCCTAAGCTTAGAATTCCACGTGGACAAGTTGTCGC
>JADMIO011475745.1_pt1 | contig 81236 bp, 85 predicted proteins | sample 8958161 | NCBI WGS metagenome assembly JADMIO01 (sample SAMN16585339, study PRJNA669376) | soil metagenome | isolation source: Crop rotation soil | place: USA: Cullars Rotation, Alabama | collected 2011
CGACAACTTGTCCACGTGGAATTCTAAGCTTAGGATCCCAATGTGCTGGAAAGGCCGATCACTAAAGACAACAATCCGATCGTTAAATAAACCGGCAGCGGACTTCTGCGGTTGCCTTCGGATTGCAGAGTTTGCCGAACGTCGGGCAATGATTGAGTGACGGCTTCTTTCGTCGGCGAATCCGGGATAAAGACAAGCGGCGTTCCGTCGAGCAAACAGAACTGCAAATCTGCGTTAGTGTCAGGATATGTCGTACCACATTGCGGGCATCGTTTCATCAAATTAACTTATAAATCACTTTATTGTTTTAAGCAACAAAAAAGGGGAAGCCCGAAGACTTCCCTGAAACATATAAACATTTCTCAAAAACTAAATGCCGAGAACGTCGATCAATTCCTGAACCGCGCCCGCCGATTTGTGCAGAGCGGCGCGTTCTTCGTTCGTCAGCGAAATTTCGATGATCTGTTCGACGCCGTTTTTGCCGAGCTTGACCGGAACGCCGACAAACAGATTGCTGATGCCGTATTCGCCTTCGAGATAAACGGCGCACGGCAGGATTTTCTTTTTGTCTTTCAAAATCGCTTCCGCCATTTCAACCGCTCCGAGTGAAGGCGCGTAATAAGCCGAGCCGGTTTTCAGAAGTCCAACGATTTCCGCGCCGCCGTTTGCCGTGCGCGTGATGATCGAATCAAGACGATCCTGCGGAATCAGTTCGGTGATCGGAATTCCCGCCACGGTCGAATAACGGGGAAGCGGAACCATCGTGTCGCCGTGACCGCCCAAAACGAAACAGGTCACGTTTTCGACCGAAACATTTAATTCTTCGGCGACAAAGCAGCGCATCCGCGCCGAATCCAGAACGCCCGCCATGCCCATCACGCGGTTTTTCGGGAAACCCGAGCGCACGAAGGCGACCTGCGTCATCGCGTCGAGCGGGTTCGAAACGACGATGATACAAGCGTTCGGCGAATATTTCGCGACCTGATCGGTCACGCCGCCGACGATGTCCGAGTTGGTTTTCAGCAAATCATCGCGGCTCATTCCGGGTTTGCGCGGCAGTCCCGCCGTAATGATGACAATGTCCGAATCGGCGGTTTCTTCATACGAATTCGCGCCGACGAGCTTGACGTCAAAACCGTCGATCGGCGCGGCTTGTGCTAAATCGAGCGATTTTCCTTGCGGCGTTCCTTCGACGATATCAACCAGGACGACATCCGCTAATTCCTTCGATGCAATCCAATGCGCGGCGGTCGCGCCGACATTTCCTGCGCCGACTACCGTAATTTTATTTCTTCCAGCCATTATGTATATTTCCTCTCAAAAATAAGTATGTTTAATAAAAACTTGATTTTCTCATAGTTCGCGAAAAACGGCAAAACGTTGAGAAATTGTTTATAAATTAGCCTGTCGCAAACTTGCTGCGGTACTTTATTGATGTTAAATTTCGAGGTAATTGCTTTACCTATCCTGAAACGTCCGAAAAATTTATGTCGAAAAAAATCGTCCGCGCATTTTCTTTATTGTTTCTCGTTAGTTTTGTGCTTCAGTTAACCGTTTTTTCGCAGATTACGAGCGGAAAACGTTACAGCCGTTTAGTTATTCGCAACGCGATGATAATTGACGGAAGCGGAAAACCAGCATCGGGACCATTTGACATCGTCATTGAAAACGATTTGATTACGCAGATTGCCGGACTCGATCCGGTTGCCGTCAAAGCCGGTACGGCGAAACGCGTCGCCAAAGGTGACGTTGAAATCGACGCCGCCGGAAAATATGTTTTGCCCGGTTTGATAAATATTCACGGGCATACGCAGGACGAGCGCGGCGGCGTTGCGCAGCCGGTCGAATACTGTACAAAAATGTGGCTGGCGTGCGGAATCACGACCGTCCGCGATGTTACGGCATCGCAGAAAACCCTTGCGTGGCGCGAACAGAGCGCGAAAAACGAATTGTTCGCACCGCGAATTTACGCTTACGGCGTTTTCGGCGGCGCAAAAAACGCGGCGGAAGCGCGTGAAAAAGTTCGCGAGCTCAAACAATTAGGCTACGACGGCATCAAGCTTTTCGGCGTCGATCGCGACATTATGGAAGCTCTGATGGACGAAGCCAAAAAGCTCGGAATGCGCGTCGCACATCATACGGGCGTTGAGGAAACCAATACCTGGGACGACATAAAATTCGGCACGACGAGCATCGAACATTGGTACGGCATCCCGGACGCGGCGATCGAATCGGGAAGACAAAATTTTCCGCCTTCATATAATTACAACAATGAAGTTGACCGTTTTCGCTATGCGGGAAGATTATGGCGCGAAGCCGATTGGGAGCGTTTAATGAAGGTCCTGGACGGAATGATTGCGGCAAATGTTGCGTGGAATCCGACGCTCGATATTTACGAAGCCTCGCGCGATTTGCAGCGGGCGCAAACGAATCCGGCTTTTGCCGAATACCTGCATCCCGTGCTGGAAGAATACTTCAAACCAAATCCGCAGAATCACGGCTCGTATTTTATCGGCTGGACTTCGACGGATGAAACATTCTGGAAGGAAAACTACCGAATCTGGATGAAAGCTCTGCTCGAATTCGAGCGGCGCGGCGGACTCGTCGGCGCGGGCGAGGACGCAGGCTTTATCTATCAAATGTATGGTTTCGGGCTTATTCGCGAGCTCGAACTGCATCAGGAAGCAGGTTTTCATCCGTTAAAGGTAATTCAGCACGTCACGTCAAACAATGCGCGTATTCTCGGGCAAGAGGACAAACTCGGAAGAATTCGCGTCGGTTTCAAAGCCGATCTGATCGTCGTCAACGGCAATCCGCTCGAAAATTTCAAAGTTCTTTATCCGACCGGAATCGAAGAAATTCGCGACGGTCGCGTTTTCAAAACCGGCGGAATCGAATGGACGATCAAAGACGGCATCCCGTTTCACGCGCCGACACTCGCCAAAGAAATTCGCGAAATGGTCGCGAAAGCGCGACGGAAATAAGTCCCAGGTTAAAGAAAAAGACTTGGGACTTTTGAGACTTGGGACTTAGGACTAAACCGCGTCCGAAGCCGAAGTGAAATTAAACGCCTTCAATTTCAAAGCCGGAAGCAGGGCAGCGCTGCCGCCGTCGCCGACGCGTTCGGGTGCGCCGATCATTTCGATATTGCCCTCGGCGAGCATCTGAATAATCGATTGATTAAAGCGGAAATTTCTGACCGGCGTGGTGATTTTTCCGTTTTCGATCATCCAGATTCCGTCGCGCGTCAAACCCGTGACGCTTGCCGTGCGCGGGTCGGTTCCGCGAATGTAAAAGAAACGGCTGATGATTAATCCTTTTTTGGTCGCGGCGATCATTTCTTCCGTGGTCGAAGCCTTTGCGCTCGATTCCATGATCGTATTAACGGGTCCGGCGGTCGGTTCTTTGCCCGATTTTTTCGCCCAGAAACGCGAGTAAATCAAATTATCGAGCACTCCGTTTTTGACCAGATAAATTTTCTGCGCGGGAATTCCGCCCTGCGCCGAACTTGAAGCGGGAAGTTCCGCATTCCACGGATCGCTGTAAATGTTCAATCTTTCGTCAAAAATCTTCTGTCCGAGTTTCGTTTTGCCGCCGGTCATCGAATACGGACTGCGACCTTCTTCGGCGCTGCGGGCATCAAACTGAAACGACAATCCGCCGAGCAGATCGGCGACCGCCTGCGGTTCTAAAATTACGCTGTAAACGCCGGGTTCGATAACTTTTGCGTTGCGCCCTTCGAGCGCTTTGCGGATCGATTCGCGGGCGATACGGGCGGTGTCGAGCCGTCCGATGTCGAAATGACTGCGGGCGAAATAGCCCGAGCTCGTTCCGTCTTCGGTGCGCGCCGTCACGGAAAGTCCGGCGACCGTCCGACGTTCAAAACCGAAATTACCGTTCTTCGTGGCAAAGCCCTGCGCCGTCGCCTGCGTTTGATGAAAACCCGCGCTGATCACGCCGGATTTTGTGCTGTCCTTTAAGATGCCGCCGATGATCCTGGCGCGGTTGGTCAGCGATAGATTGGCGGTCGATTCGACGTAGCCGTTTGACGGTTTGTAGGTTTGCGCTCCCAAAGTCGGCAGATATTCGCGGTCAACAGGCGAGATTTCGGCAACTTGCTGCGCCTGTTCGACCATCGCTTTCAGGCTTTCGTCTGAAAAATCGTTGGTCGAAGACGCGCCGCGTTTTCCTTTGATCCAAACCGTCACGGCGGCGGTTCTTTCAACCGTATTTCCGCTCGTCAAAAAAGCGTTGCGGGCAAACCGCAGATGCGAGTTTTTTTCACTGCTGACGGAAACCTGCGCGTCGTCGGCTTTGACGAAGGAAAGGATTTTATCGGTTAATTCTCGGGCTTCTTTTTCGGTTAAAAGCATTATATTTTCTCCAAAATCTATTATTTTTGCGCCGCCGTGTTTAAAACATTGATTCCGCGAAAACGCGCCACGGGACAGCCGTGCGAAACGGCGTTCGATTGTCCGGGTTCGCCTTTGCCGTCGTTGAATGTGCCGGGCAAAAGATATGTGTTTTCGCCGCCGAGCGCATCGCAGGCGTTCCAAAAATCGGTCGTTCTCGATTGATACGCAACGTCTTTGAGCATCCCCGTGACCTTGCCGTTTTTAATTTCCCAGAAGGTTTGTCCGCCGAACTGGAAATTGTAGCGCTGCTGGTCGATCGAATAACTGCCGCGCCCGTGAATCATAATCCCTTTCTCGACGCCCGAGATCAAATCGTCCGCGGAAGTATTTTCTTTTGCGGGTTCGAGCGAAACATTCGGCATTCTGGGGAAAGGGACGCTCGCCCAACTGTCGGCGTGAAGGCATCCGTGCGAAGCGTTTTGACCGACGAGCGGCGCGGAATCGCGCGTCGTCTGCCAATCGACAAACGTTCCGTCTTTGACGAGATACCATTTTTGCCCGGCGACGCCTTCGTCATCCCAACCGACGGTCGCGAGCCCGTGCGCTTGAGTGCGATCGGCAAAGAAGTTGACGACCTTTGAACCGAGCTGTAATTTACCCGTTTTGTCGGGCGTGAGAAAAGAAGTTCCCGCGTAATTTGCTTCCCACAAAAGCGCGCGGTCAAGTTCCGTTGAATGTCCGACCGATTCGTGAATCGTCAGAAAAAGATGCGACGGATGCAGGACGAGATCGTATTTTCCGGGTTCGATCGGTTTTGCCTTTAATTTTTCGACCGCTTCTTCGCCGGCTTGTTTGGCTTCATTGATCCAATCGTAACTGTTTGTATATTCGTAGCCGATCGTTTGCGCCTGCGCGAGCGCATTGCGCGTTTGAAAATCGCCCGAAGCGCGATCAACCGCCGTCACGCTGAAATTCGGCAAACCCCGAATCAGATATTGTTCGGTGCGCGTGCCGTCCGAGGTTGCGAGAAATTTTTGTTCGTTGACCCACGCGAGCGATGAATTGACGAAGCTGACGCCTTTGGTCGCGAGCGCAGCTTCGTTTAATTTCATTAGAAACTGAATTTTATCGTCCACTGACACCTCGAACGGGTCGCGTTCAAACGCGCTTTTCCAGTTGCCGGAAACCTTCGGCGCGGGCGCTAATTTAATCGGTTTTGTCTGAAACGCGGAATTTGCTTTGGCGATTTCGACGGCTTCGCGCGTCACGCGGCTGACTTCTTCAGTTGTTAAAATCGGACTCGCGGCAAATCCCCAGGTTCCTTTCACGAGAACGCGCACGCCGAAGCCGAAATTCTGACCCTTAGAGACATTCTGAACCTGCCGTTCGCGCGTCGAAATAGTTTCGAGCCGGTAACGATTGATGCGAATGTCGGCGTAATCTGCGCCGAGCTTTTTAGCCAAGCTGAGCGCGGCATCGGCAAGTTTGTTTTTATCGACTTCGGGCATCGGCGCACTCGTTAAATCTGCCGAATAAACCCAACTCGGCAAAGCCAGAGTGCCGAGCGCAAAGCTCGTCGCCTTCAAAAAATCGCGTCGGGAAATTGTCATAAATTTAAACCTCGCTTAGTGAATTTCTGTTCATTCACAAAAAAATACGAAAAACTTTTTAGCACTTATAAAAGAAAAAGATTGGAATTGAATTGTCTTTAGGTAATTTATATTTTGAGTCAAGGTGTGTCAAGAATCAGAAAATCTGCCCGAATCGGGAGGGCGTTCATTTTACCACCTGTAGGGGTAATTTTTTCAGCATATTTTTCGGCAAAAGCTAATTCCGACCTTAAAGCCATTCGATGATTATTGATTAAGTCTAATTATTTCAGTAATTAAAGTTATTTTTAATTGCTACCCACAGAGGTGGCGGCAAAGGTTTTAAAAAGTTGTAATTTTAACGAGTGGTTTTTTAATCGCGCTATTGAAACGCAGGAGTTATAAAAATTTTGAATTGGAATCGAAGACAACATTTTATAAGAACGGTTAACGGATTCAACAAAAATCAACTTGCGAGAGAGCGTTAGAATTTTTCGTCTACAGAGAGCGCAAAAAAAATATTTTTATAGACTGATACCTTTTTTTTATCTTTTTGCGCGTTAGAGAACAGGTATATTTTAGGGCTGATTTTCAGCCAGTTTTATTTATAAATTAACAGGAGTCATAAAGAAGTGATAAAAAGAGCAATTATATTCGTAATCTTAGCTTTGGCGCTGGCAGGAAGTGCTTTTGCGCAAAGCTCGGCATTTAACTATCAAGGACGTTTGAACGAGACGGGATCGGCGGCGACCGGAACGTTTCAGTTTCAGTTCAAACTCTACGACGCCGCTGCGGGCGGAAGTCAGGTCGGTGCGACCTTGAACGATGTTTCCGTCAGCGTTTCAAGCGGTGTTTTTTCGGTCAGTCTCGATTTCGGCGTGATGGCGTTTTCGGGCGGCGACCGGTTTTTGGAAGTTTCGGTTCGCAAAACCGCGAATGAAGCTTACACGCCTCTGACGCCGCGCCAAAAGATCAATTCCGCGCCGTATGCAACTAAAGCAAATTCGGCAAATACCGCCGATAATTTCAGCGGAAACCTGTCGGGCGACGTTTCGGGAACGCAGAATTCGACGGTCGTCAATTCTGTCGGCGGACAAACTTCGACCAATATCGCGAACAGCGTTCAGGCGACGAACAATGCGACCTCGGTCAACACGCCGAACACGATCGTCAAACGCGATGCCAGCGGCAAATTTACTACTTCCGGCATTATGTTCGGCGACGGCACGACGCTGACGACCGCGAACATCGGCAGCGGCGCAAACCTTCTGACCAGCCAGAACAACTGGACCGGTCAGAACACTTTCAACGGAATTTCGCTCAACAATACAAATCTTGTGAATGTCGCTAATCCGGTCAGCGCGACCGACGGCGTGAACAAGCAATACGTTGATTCCAACACTATTCGTTTCGTTCCGGGCAGCGCGCAGCTTTCGGTCGGTGATGCAAACGGCACTGCGCCGATGCTTAATTTGCGCGGTCAAAGCACTTGCTGCGGTGCAAATACCGGATTCGCGGATTTCAAAGTTTTTCAAAACGGCAGCTTTGTCGCCAGCGGAAACCTGGGAATCGGTGTTTCCCCGATGCAGGGCAAAGGTTATCGCACGTCCTGGGACACGTATAAAGGTGCGTTCCGTTCGGGCTATGCCGATTTGGAATGGGACGACGCAAACGTCGGGTTTTTCTCGTGGGCAGGCGGCAGCAATTCAACCGCGATTGGACTTTATTCGTTGGCGTTCGGCGATACGAACCAGGCTGAAAGCACTTCGAGCATCGTTTTCGGCAGCGGAAATCAGGTCAAAGGCGCGGCGGGCTTTTCGGCAGGCGCGGGCAATCGCGTTTGTGATACCTACGGCGTTGCCCTCGGCAACAAAGCGCAATCAGGCGGACCGCTGATCAACGGCAAATGCGACCCGGATTCGTTTAATATCAATGGACTCGCGGCTGTCGCGATCGGATACAACGTCACGGCGAGCATGGATCACACGATGGCGTTAGGCAAATTCGCTTCGAACAACGGTTTTTCGGGTACCTTTATCTGGGGCGACGGCTCGCCGACGTCTTCGGCTGATACTTTCAAAAATACTGCGAACAACGAATTTGCGGCGCGCGCAACGGGCGGTTTTCGTTTCCGCACGAATTTAGCTGGAACGACCGGCTGTAACCTTCCGGCGGGTTCGGGCGTTTTCAACTGCACTTCGAGCCGCTACACAAAAGAAAATTTTCTTGCCATCAAAGGCACGGACATTCTTTCGAAACTTCGTCTGATTCCGGTTACTTCGTGGAACTATATCGACGAAGGCGGCAAAGTTCGCCACATCGGTCCGATGGCGGAAGATTTCTTCGCGCAATTTAATCTCGGTGTCGGAAATACTTCGATCGGCGTTCAGGATTTAGCCGGCGTGAGCATCGCGGCGGTCAAAGAGCTCGACACGCAATTGCAGCAGAAAAACGCGGAAATCGAACGTCTGCAAACTGAACTCAAGCAAATGAAAGCGAGCCAGACGGAGCTCGAAAAACGCCTCGCGGCGATCGAGCAATCCTTGAAAGCGCAAAAATAATTTAATTCCAAAGAGAAGAGAGGTAAATAATATGTTAATCAAAAAACTTTGGAATAGCGCGCTTTTATTATCGTTGATCGTTTGCGCAAGTATTTCGGTTTTGGCGCAAAGCGGCGGAGCATTTGAAATCAAACAAACCGTTATTTCAAACGGCGGCGGCAAAGCATCGGGCGGCAATTATACGCTCGATGCAACGGTCGGGCAGTCAGTCGCGGGTAATCAATCGAACGGCGGAAACTATTCAGTTGCGAGCGGTTTCTGGACCGGCGGAACAACTCCGGCGGCGATCAGCCACGCGAAACCATTCGATTTTGACGGCGACGGAAAAACTGATATTTCGATCTTTCGACCCTCAGCCGGTGAATGGTGGTATCTGCGCTCGCTCGATGCTCAAAACCGCGCTTTTCAGTTCGGCACGGCAACCGATAAACCCGTCCCGGCTGATTACAGCGGCGACGGCAAATTCGACGGCGCGTTTTTCCGACCTTCGACGGGCGAGTGGTTTATGCTCCGCAGCGAAAACGGAAGTTTTTATTCAATTCCGTTCGGCATCAATGGCGACATTCCTGTTCCGGGCGATTACGACGGCGACGGAAAAGCCGACATCGCAGTTTTCCGACCATCGGCGGCGACCTGGTATATTCAATACGCTTTGGGCGGAACTTCCATTTTCCAATTCGGCGCAAACGGCGATATTCCCGTCGTGGGTGATTATGACGGCGACGGCAAAGCGGATGCGGCGATTTATCGACCTTCGGTCGGCGAATGGTGGATTCAAAAAAGCACCGGAACGGTCGCTTCCTTCCAGTTCGGACTTTCAACGGACAAAGCCGTCTCCGCAGATTTTACAGGCGACGGTAAAGCTGATGCGGCTTTCTTCAGACCTTCGACAGGGTTTTGGTTTGTTTTAAGATCGGAAGATTCGAGCTACTTTTCGGTTCCGTTCGGATCAAACGGCGACATTCCGGTTGCCGGAGACTATGACGGCGACGGAAAAGCAGATTTCGCGGTTTTCCGACCCGCTGACAAGAACTGGTATCTGCAGAGAAGTCAGGCGGGTTTTGCGGCAGTTCAATTCGGCGTGGGCGGCGACAAACCTGTTCCGGCGGCTTTTATTCCGTAGAAAACGACTAACCCAAAATAGAAAAAATCCGATGCGCTCTCCCCTTCACATCGGATTTTTTCATTTGGTCAGCGGAATAAAATTCCGTCAACCAAATCTTTTTATAAACTTTTCAATAATCCTGAACCGGCAGCGTAACCTGTTTCTTTAATTCGATTTCAAACTTTTCGTCCGTCTTGATCCGGACGTTTTTGCCTTTTCTGACGAGCGCCACGCCGGTTCCTGCGCCCGCTCCGATTCCGGCTCCGATCAGTGCGCCGTTTTCCGCTTTTGAAACCGCGCCGAGCAATGCGCCGATTGCCGTTCCGCCGAAAACCGCCAAAATACTTGTCTTTTGCGAGCGGGAGGCTTTTAATTCATTGACCAGAACTCCTTCGATTTCGCGTTTTTCGCCGTTTTCGAAACGCAGTGTTTCAAATCTGACCGAAAGAATCCCGCCTTTGCCGCCGCTTGCCGCGCGTTCAACTTTCGTGACGCGACCTTCGATCACCGTTCCGATGGGCAAAACTATTGTTTCGCGCACTCTGACGGGTTCGGCAATCTTCGTTGTAAAAGTGTCGTTGACGCCTGCAACTTCGGAATTTATTTCGTTGTCCATCGAAACGCGGATTTTTGTTCCGGCTTCGAGCTGGTAAATCGAATCCTGCGACCGAGCGGCTGAAAAACTTGCAAAGAACAAAAAAAGAAAAGCGAAGATTTTGGTCGTTTGACGACGAAATTTCATACCTGACCTCCATCTTCGCGGATTTTATCAAACTATGACATCCGCGAAGGTATTTGCAATGAACGTGCCATTGCTTGCCAATAAATTGTAAATTTAACAAACAACTAGATTTTGACGTATTTTACGCGCATTAGCAAAAAAAAGTCTATCTGTCGGGGCTGACAATATCGTTTACTGACTGCACGATATAGTTTATAAAAAGGGAAAAAGGTTAAAAGAGAAAAGAAAAAAGGGAAAAGTTTGCGTTTCTGAAAATAAACAAAACTTTTTCCCTTTTAAGCCTTTCCCCTTTTAACCTTTTCTTCGGTTATTGAAGAATGGGATGCGCGCCGCCTTTGCTGTGATCCATCGTTTCGTTATAACGTTGGCGGTCATTATGAAAAAGTACGATATGCTCGCCTTCGTAACGCACGACATCGGAAGCGCGGTTAAAATCTTTTGTGTGTTCGCCGATCAAAAAAGCGCACGGATTGTAGCCGATAACCATTCCGGCGACATATATATAACCGCCTTTGTCATAGATCGACCCGGTATATTGCGCCGAGCCGATGGCAATGTCGGGCGAATAATTGCCGTCATAATTTTTCTGTCGGTCAGGGCTCGCAATAAAAATCACGTAATCCGAGTAGCTCAGTTTTTTGTTGTATTTATTTTTCTTGGCAACCGCGAAAAGGTCGTTCAAACCTTTATCGATCGCGGCGAGCATTTGCGCGCTTGGTTTTTTAACGCCGTAAACCCGCGCGCCTTTCGGCGAATTGACGACGAAATTGAATTTGTCTTTCGAATATTTCTCGGCTTCGGCTAAAACGGTCTGGTCGGCACGGTTTTGCGCCTGAACAAACAAGTTTGCCGAAAACATAACGGTACAAATAATAAAAATCTGCGATAAACCTTTTAATTTCAACATAATTTCCCCCTCTATAAATCCCGCCGAAGCAATCGCAACAATCGTGCCAATAAAAAAGCCTTACAATTTTGTAAGGCTTAAAATTAATTATAATAAATTTTTCATTTAAGGCACAAAGACATTCGGAATCGGACGGTCGCCCGCGATGCCGAAATTTGTGATCAAGGTTCCGGCAGTTGAGCGCTGAACATACCACGTCGAACCGTTCGGACGAAAAATCGCCGTGTCGAATTTCCCGTCGCCGTCGTAATCGCCCGGGCTTGGGATATCGCCCGACGCGCCGAACGGAACAGAATAGAACGAGTTGTCCTCCGAGCGCTGGACGAACCATTCGCCGGTCGACGGTCGCCAGACGGCAATATCCGCTTTACCGTCGCCCGTGTAATCGCCCTGTACGGGTTTATCGGTTGATCCGCCGAATCTGAAAACGCGATATTGATTGTCGGTCGAACGCAGATACCACCACGAGCCGTCCAAGGGGCGAAAAATCGCAATGTCCGTTTTCCCGTCGCCGTCGTAATCTGCCGTCACCGGAACATCACCCGCCGCGCCGAAGGTTGTAATCGCGACGCCGCCCGAAGATTTCAGGATGAACCATTCGTTTGATGAAGGACGAAAGACACCGGGATCGGCTTTCCCGTCGGCGTCGAAATCGCCGACCACCGGAACGTCGCCGTTTGCGCCGAACGTGAAGGAAAGGAACGAAGAATCTTCGCTGCGAAGAATAAACCATTCGCCCGTCGAAGGTCTGAAAAACGCAACATCGGTTTTACCGTCGCCCGTGAAATCGGCAGGCGCGGGTTTATCGGTCGATAATCCGAACTGCGCGGCAACGGTCACGCCGGTTGAGCTGCGGTTAAGCCACCATTCGCCGCTTGCCGGGCGAAAAATTGAAATATCCGTTTTACCGTCGCCGTCAAAATCGAAAACAACACGACCAAAGGCGGGACGCGCATCGCCGAGATAGCGCCAAACGGTGACATCCGCGCGCGCGTTGTTTGCGCTATATCCCGCGGTCACAATTTTCCCGTCTGCCTGCAGCGCAACGGCATACGCTTCCTGCTGCGTGGCTCCGATGTCGCTTGCAATAATTCCGCCGCTGCCGAAGCTCGAGTCCGCCAAACCGCTGCTTTCATAACGCACGACAAGGGCATCGCTTTGTGTCGCCGGATTAACAGTGATTCCGGCGGCAACGATTTTGCCGTTGGATTGAATTTCTACCGAGGACAACCCGTTAGCCAAACTTCCCGGAGCTTGAACAAACGCGACGCCATCGCCGTCAAACGAGTTGTCGGGAGAACCGTTTGTGTTATAGCGAAGAATTGCTCCGACGCCGCTCGAACAGGCAAGATCGCTGCATTTTGTGCCCGAAGCAACGATTTTGCCGTCCGTTTGTAATTGAATATCAGAAATTATGTCCGGGAAACTGCTCAGGACGGTAATTACCTTGCCGCCCGAACCGAACGAGTTATCAAGACTGCCGTTCGCGTTAAACCTCACGAGAGCCATATTACCGTCGATATTTTCGCCGAAATTTGCAGCGCCGGAAAGAACGATTTTGCCGTCCGTTTGAACTGCGATCGAAAACGGGATGTCGTTTCCGGAACCCAAATCAATCTTGGCGACACCGCTTGTGCCGAACGAATTATCGCGCGAGCCGTCGCCGTTAAAACGGTAAACGGCAAAATCTACCGTTTGACTGACAAAGTTTGGAATTGCGCCGCCGACCAGAATTTTGCCGTCGGGCTGCAGGGCAATCGCCTGACCTAATCCGCCGCCGTCAGCGGAAGCGATTTTGGCAAAACCGTTTCCGCTCCCGCCAAACGAGGTGTTGCGTAAGCCGTCGGTGTTGAATTGAACGACATATAAACCGGCATCCGTTTGATCTTCATAAGTGCCGACGGCGAGAATCTTGCCGTCGGGCTGAATAACGACCCCGTTTAATTCCTGCGTCAGCGCGCCGGGCACGATAACGGTCGCAAATCCGAAGCCGTCGGTCGCGCTCGCGAACGATGAATCGAGTCTTCCCTCGGTTGTGTAGCGGGCGATCATGCCGACGGTCGTCGTTTCATTAATAAAGCGATTGCCGCCGACCACAATTTTTTGGTCGGTTTGCACCGCGATGCTTCGACCATCGCTCGATTGGTCTGTTTGGTTGAACGGGTTGGTCACGACATATCCGAAAACTCCGAGCGATGTTTCCGGCGTGCCGTCCGAATTGTAACGCGCGAGCACGAAATCTTCCTCGATTCCGCCTTTGACGGCGCTTCCGGCGACCGCTATTTTTCCGTTCGGTTCAATTAATACCGCGCGGGCAGCGGCGGAACCGCTCGAATAAATCGGTGTCAAAACTATTCCGTTACTGCCGAAAGCCTGATCGGGCGAGCCGTCGGTGTTTAATCGAATCACGGCAAATTTTAAGATGCTGTAGCCGACCGCGACGATTTTGCCGTCCGGCTGAACGGCAACGCCATAAGCTCTTTCGTTTCCGTTGCTGCTGGTCGGCACGACGACTTTTCCGTCGCCGCCGAACGATGTGTCGAGCGAACCGTCAGTGTTATATTGAGCGATCGTAAAACCCCGAACACCATTCTCTCCGCCGTAGCCGGCAGCGACGATTCGTCCGTCCGGCTTAATGGCAATCGAGGCGATTCCTTCGAGCTGGTTGTTACCGCCGAAAGAGGTTCGAACCTTACCGTCGCCGTCAAATGTTGTGTCGAGCGAGCCGTCCGGATTGAGCCGCGCAAGCGTAAAATCGCGTGCGGTATTCAAAAAATCGCTTTCGCCGCCGACCACGATTTTGCCGTCCGTTTGAAGCGCGATCGCGAAAGCCAGGTCAGTGTTTCCGGCGCTCGGATCGCTAATCGAGACGATTGCTTTGCCGTCGGTATCAAATGTCGTATCAAGCCCGCCGTTCGGATTGACGCGCACGATACAGAAATCGGAGGAGAAAAAATCCAGTGAAATGCTTCCGGCGGTGACAATTTTGCCGTCCGGCTGAATTGCTATCGAATCAGGGTGTCCGATGCCTGAAACCGTAAAAATTCCGTCGCCGTCAAATGAGGTATCAAGCGAGCCGTTCGGATTGTAGCGAACGATCGTATAAAATCCGGTCCCCGAAATAGTGGAGATTCCGGCGACGACAATTTTGCCGTCCGGTTGAACAGCGACCGCCGATGCTTCGGTTCCGGTCGTCCCGACCTGCGTTGTGACGATTCCGTCGCCGTCAAAAGATGTATCGAGTGAGCCATTCGGGTTGTAGCGAACGAGCCCGATATTCGATGCCGAACTATTTTGATTACGCGTACCGGCGAGAATGATTTTACCGTCGGGTTGACGCGCAATGGCAAATGCCCGATCCATTCCGGGACTGAGCGACGTGATTACGAAGCCGACCGGTCCGAATGTCGGGTCAAGATCTCCCGGAGAAGCGAGGAGCGACTCAGCGAAGTTTGCGCTTTTTGAAGTCTTAAGATTGGTTTCAGAACTTCGATTATCGCTATTGCCGCGCTTGTTAAAATTACGGGTGGCGAGACTTTTTCCGCCTTGAAGATCGCGGTTCTTTAAAAAATTAGCGGCTGTTTGTGAAAACGCAGTATTGACGTTTAATAAAAATCCGCTGACCAGAATTATCAGGAAATACTTAAATTTATCGGACATAAAACATTTATCCTTAGAGTTTACATTTAAAGTTGTGATTTTGTTGTATTAAGGAAACAACGCGTTACCCTTAGATATTTAACAATTATCTTGAAATTGAGATGTAAGTAGTCTGCAAACCGTAGCCTGAGCGCTTAAAAATTTGCTCGAACGCAATTGGGCACGCTCCAAATTTTTTCGCAGACCGCCGGCGAGATAAAGAAAAAGAGCATCTCGCAAGATACCCTTTTCTTATTGTTTTTAAATGGTGCTTAGGGCGGGAATCGAACCCGCACACCCCGGAGGATACAGGATTTTCTTACCAGCTACGGCTTTCACCGCCTGCAAGAAACAGTTTGTGGTCTGGACTATACCTTCACCTTTTACTATAAAATAGCAGTCAGGCAGGAGCCGTCTAGTCTCTACACTTTTTTGGAGTTTTATGAAACTAAGAAAATATTCCGAACAAGAATTAAGGAATGCTGTTTCCAGTTCATTTTCATTAGCTCAAACCCTAATAAAACTTGGCATCGCACCTTGTGGTGGTAATTATCAGGTGTTAAAAAAGCAATAAGCTACTTTCAAATTGATAATTCTCATTTCAAGGGACAAGTTTGGAATAAAGGTCTTTCAATTGGTTATAAACAGCCGCTCGAAAAATATCTAAGCAATGAACTAAAAATCAGTTCATACAAGTTAAAGAGAAAACTTTTATCTTTCGGAATTTTTTCTCCAATTTGTTCTAACTGCAAGAATGATAAATGGCTAGGTAAACCAATACCATTGGAGTTGGATCATCTTAATGGAAATAATTCTGATAATAGTTTGTCAAACTTGCGTTTACTTTGTCCAAATTGTCACGCATTAACGCCAACTTATCGGGGCAAGAATAAAAAACTCCAAACTTAGCTCGGTATTGCCATTTTACAGGTTTCACCGAATTTGACTCCATTCATACGGAAGATTTCGCTTCCGATGCTCAATTATCTAAGTCCTGTGCGTCTACCTATTCCGCCACCCAAGCAACGAATTAAGAGATTAGCACGACTCGGTTTCAAGTTCAAAGTTCGCTCGCGCAAAGTTTCATATTCTATGGCAAATCAAATGAAAAACTATGTTATCATTTGGGCAAGAAGAAGGGTTTTTAAAACAAATGGAGCAATTAGCTGGAATTTTGTGGGCGGTTTTGGGCGTTGCACTGATCATCGCCGAAATTTTTACGCTCGGTTTTGTCTTGTTGTGGTTTGGCATCGGCGCATTCGCCGCCGGGTTGGTCGGATTTTTAGGTTTTGGATTTATCTGGCAGTTTTTGGCGTTTGCTCTTGTGTCGGTCAGTTTAACGGCGATGTCGCGCACGCTCTTTTCAAACTATTTTTCGCATAGTGCCGAAAACGAGATAAAAATGGGGGTCGACTCCTTACCCGGACAGATCGGGACGGTTTCATCCGCCAGCAAAGGCGCTTTAAATGAAGGCGCGGTAAAGGTTTTCGGTTCGACCTGGACGGCATTTCCGATTGACGATGAACTGCCTTTGATCGAAGGCGAAAAGGTCGAAGTCGTTCAGATCAAAGGTTCTTCGATTTATGTTCGCAAAATTTCCGCCGAAAAAGAATTGCCCGAATGGCGCAAAGAAAATTAAAAATCAAGAGTTAAAAAATAAAAGTTTAAGAATTAAAAAGCGTCTGATTTAATTGAAATTATTACAGTCAGACGCTTTTTTAACTTTTAATTTTTAGTTTTTAATTAAATAATTTCGGCAGTGTCCTGATCGGCGGTGTCGTGAATATTTCCGATATTCAGAAGTTCCAAACGAACTTCACCTTCGGTCGGGTCGGGCAAATCATCGCTCGTGATTTTTGCTAAAATCACGGTAATATTGTCTTCGCCGCCGTTTTCGTTGGCTTTTTTGACGAGTTCGGCGCAAGCCATTTCGAGATGTTCGAGATTTTCCGAAACGATTTTTTGCATTTCAACGCCGCCGACTTTGTTTGATAAACCGTCGCTGCAAAGCAAAATTATGTCGTTGCGGTTGGGCGTCAATCGTGCCGAGACGGGAAAAATCTCGTTCTGTGCACCGAGCGCCTGTAAAATGACGTTTTTCAGCGCGTGTGTTTCAGCTTCTTCAGGTGAAATCTGATTCGCGTCAATCAATTGCTGAACAAGCGATTGGTCTTTGGTGATTTGATAAATATTATTGTTGCGCACGAGATAAGCGCGGCTGTCGCCAACTTGGATCAAATCAACCGCATCGGGCGTAATTCCGATTCCCGTAAAAGTCGCGCCCATTCCCTGATACTGCGGGTCCGAACGTCCTTGTTGATGAATCAGATGATTGGCGTAAAGCGTTGCTTCGTAGAGGTTTCCGATTAACGAATTGTTAAGTTCGCCGGGCGCAATCGTTCTTTCGGGATCGTCGTCCAAAAACTTTTGACTGACGGTTTCAACCGCTAATTGGCTTGCTACTTCACCCGCGAGCGCGCCGCCCATACCGTCGGAAACAGCAAGAACGATTCCGCTGTCGTCAACTTCGAATCTCTGCGATTCGATGACAAATTCTTCCGGGTCCTGCGAGCTCGTCCACGCTTTCGCGCCGGAGATATTCAACAAGAGATAATTGTCCTCATTGCCCTTGCGGACACGCCCGATATGGGATGTAGCATGTGTTTCAACAATCAACATAATTTATCGAGTGAAAAGTTAAAAACGAAAAGTGAAAAGTTAAAAACTATTCACTTTTTACTGGTAACTATTCACTAACTAAGTGCCTGGTCTAAGTCTGCAATGATGTCTTCGACATCTTCAATTCCGACGGAAACTCTCACGAGTCCGTCGGTAATTCCTAATTGTTCGCGTTTCTCGATCGGGACGGATGCGTGCGTCATTGTCGCCGGATGCGAAATTAAAGATTCAACGCCGCCCAAACTTTCTCCCAAAATGCAAAGTTTGACGCTTTCCAAAACCTTTTTTGCATTATCAAGCGAACCGGTTTCAAATGCAACCATTCCGCCGAATCCTTTTTGCTGGCGTTTGGCTAATTCGTGCTGCGGATGCGAGACGAGTCCGGGATAATAAACTTTTTGAACTTTTGGATGCTCGGCTAAAAAATTGGCGACTTGTCTGCCGTTTTTGTCATGCGCTTCCATCCGCACGGCTAAAGTTTTCGTGCCGCGCAGGACAAGAAACGAATCCATCGGCGAAAGAATCGCACCGACCGAGTTTTGGATGAACTGAATCCATTCCGCGTCTTTTTCATCGTTAAGAGCGACAAAGCCGCCGACCGAATCGGAGTGTCCGTTTAAGTATTTCGTCGTCGAATGAACGACAATATCAACGCCGAACTCGATCGGTCGCTGCAAATACGGCGACATAAAAGTATTGTCGCAAACCACTTTTGCGCCGTGCGCGTGCGAAATTTCGGAAACCGCCGCTAAATCCGTAACGCTCATTACGGGATTGGTCGGCGTTTCGACGAAAACCATTTTCGTGTTCGGTTTAAATGCTTGTTCGAGATTCGTCACATCGGTCGTATCGACAAGATCAAACTCGACACCGTAATTTGATAAAACTTTGCTGAAAAGCCGGAATGTTCCGCCGTAGGTATTATCGCCCAAAATTACGTGCTCGCCTGCTTTAACAAGCTTTAAGGTCGCGTCGGTCGCCGACATTCCGGAAGCGAAAGCGTAGCCAAAGCGAGCGCCTTCGAGCGCGGCGATATTCTTTTCTAATGCTGAACGCGTCGGGTTTTGCGTTCGCGCATATTCGTAGCCTTTGTGTTTGCCTAGTGCGTCCTGCGCGTAAGTTGAGGTTTGATAAATCGGCACGCTGACCGCACCGGTGGCGCTGTCAGGTTCATTGCCTGCGTGAATTGCAATCGTCGAAAAGCCCATAGAAAAAGCGAAGCAAGTAAAGAAATCTAAAAACCTTAAAATTCTATCTTATTTTTGGGTTTAAGGCTAATAAAAGTCTTGTTTTAACGAGAATTTATGGTAACTTATCCGAATTAAAAAATGCAAACAGGGAATTTTTAAATTTAGTATTAAAGCGAGGCGAATCCGTGAGATTTTTTCTTCAAATTTTCATACTCGGAGATTTTTCCTTCATTTTGCAAAGTCAAACCGATGTCGTCCAAGCCGTTTAACAAGCAGTACCGGCGAAATTCGTCAATTTCAAAACTTGCCCGAAAATTTTGATTGTCGAAAACCGTCCGTGTTTCCAGATCAATCGTTAATTCGTAATTGTCCGACGTTTCAGCTTTGCGGACGAGTTCGGCAATCGTTTCTTCGCTTAAAACAATCGGCAATAAACCGTTTTTCAATGAATTATTGTAGAAAATATCCGCAAAACTCGGCGCGATGACGGCGCGAAAGCCGTAATCCGTCAAACTCCATGGCGCATGCTCGCGCGAACTGCCGCAGCCGAAATTTGCCCCGGCAAGCAAAATCGAGGCATTTTTATATTTCGGATCATTCAAAACAAAATCGCTTTTTGCGCCGCCGTCCGCGTTAAACCGCCAGTCGTAGAACAAAAATTCGCCGTAACCGGTGCGTTCGATGCGTTTCAAAAATTGCTTCGGAATTATCTGGTCGGTATCAATATTAGGCTGATAAAGCGCGACAGTTTTTCCGGTATGTTTTGTAAATTTATTCATAAAATTTTTGCCACAGAGAACACGGAGTTCTCAGAGAAAATAATTTAAGCTCTGAGAACTCCGTGTTCTCAGTGTTTAAATTAATCCTTAAACTTCCAATCTCTGACATCGACAAAATGTCCGGCGATCGCCGCTGCCGCCGCCATCGAGGGCGAAACGAGATGCGTTCTGCCGCCGCGACCTTGCCGACCTTCAAAATTTCTATTCGAGGTCGAAGCGCAGCGTTCACCGTCCTTTAAAATGTCTTCGTTCATCGCGAGACACATCGAACAACCCGCGTCGCGCCATTCAAAACCGGCTTGGACAAAAATTTTCGCCAAGCCTTCTTCTTCCGCCTGTTTCTTGATTTGCATCGAACCGGGAACGATCATTGCGCCGACTCTTGAGCTGACTTTATAGCCTTTCGCAATGCGCGCGGCTTCGCGCAGATCCTCGATCCGCGAATTCGTGCAGGAACCGATAAAAGCGCGGTTAATTTCGATTTCTTCGATCTTTTGCGAAGGCTCTAAATTCATGTATTGAAGTGCGCGTTCAAAAGATTTTCGCTCGTTTTCATCTTTTGCCGCAGATAATTCGGGAACGCTTTCGGAGATTTTCACGCTCATTCCGGGCGAAGTTCCCCAGGTTACGAAAGGCTCTAAATCGGCGGCGTTGATTTCGACCGTTTTATCAAAATCGGCTTCGGCATCGCTCGGCAAACTTTGCCAGTATTCGACCGCCGCTTCCCAATCTTCACCTTTCGGCGCAAAAGGTTTACCGCGCAAATATTCAAAAGTCACTTCATCGGGCGCAATCAAACCCGCCTTCGCGCCGCCCTCGATCGACATATTACAAACCGTCATTCTGCCTTCCATCGAAAGGTTTTTGATCGCGCTTCCAGCGTACTCAATCACATAACCCGTTCCGCCGTCCGTGCCGATTTGGTTGATAACTCCCAAAATCACGTCTTTTGCCGTGACGCCGAAAGGCAAATCGCCCGTAACCTTGATCAATAAATTCTTCGATTTGTTTTGCTGAAGGCATTGTGTTGCGAGAACGTGTTCGACTTCCGAAGTTCCGATGCCGAACGCCAGCGCGCCGAACGCGCCGTGCGTCGAGGTGTGCGAATCGCCGCACACGATCGTCTGTCCGGGCTGCGTCAATCCCTGTTCGGGACCGAAAACGTGAATGATTCCTTGTTCGATACGGTCTAAGTCATAAAGCTTAACGCCGAATTCTTTCGTGTTCTTGCGCAGAGTTTCAACCTGCTGCGCGGCGATTTTATCGTTGAAGGGAAGATGACGGTTGATCGTCGGAATCGCGTGGTCGAGCGTCGCAAAAGTCAGATCCGGTCGGCGCACCTTGCGGCTTGTCAGGCGCAAACCTTCAAAAGCTTGCGGCGACGTAACTTCGTGAACAAGATGCAGATCAATATAAATCAGCGCGGGTTTGCCCGCTTCTTCGTGGACGATGTGCGATTCCCAAATTTTGTCGTAAAGCGTTTTCATAAGAGTTTTAGCCACGAATGGACACGAATAACACGAATTATTTTGATTTATTTATATTCGTGAAATTCGTGCACATTCGTGGCAAAAAAATTAAACTGTCTGCGAATTATAGCGAATATTGGCAAATTCGACCGCGTATTTCGCAACCAAATCGCCGATTTCGTCGGTACGCGCGAAATTTTCTTTATCATTCGAAATATCCGCCGTCCGGTAACCTTCCGCTAAAACTTTATCGATCGCGTTTTCGATCGCGTCCGATGCATCATTGTTTTTTGCCGTGTGGCGTAAAAGCATTGCGACCGAAGCGATTGCGCCGAGCGGATTGGCGATATTTTTTCCGGCAATGTCGGGCGCCGAACCGTGAACCGGTTCGTATAAATCAATCTGCCCGCCGATCGTCGCCGACGCGAGCATTCCCAAACTTCCGGTGAGCACCGCCGCTTCGTCAGAAAGAATGTCGCCGAAAAGATTCTCGGTCAAAATCACGTCAAACTGCGTCGGGTTCGTCACCAGATGCATTGCGCAAGCATCGACAAAAAGATGTTCGAGCTTAATTTCCGGATAATCTTTCGCAACGCGTTCAACCGTATTGCGCCACAAACGCGACGTTTCGAGCACATTCGCTTTATCAACCGACGTAACTTTTCCTTTTCGAGTTTTGGCGGATTCAAACGCGACGCGCGCTACCCGTTCGACTTCCGCCACCGAATAACGCATCGTGTTAAAAGCCTCGCTTTCATTAATCGCGCGCGGCTGACCGAAATACAAACCGCCGAGAAGTTCGCGGACAATCAAAAGGTTTGTGCCTTCAAAGATTTCCTTGCGGAGTGGCGACGAATCAATGAGCGCGGGAAACGCTTTCGAAGGGCGCAGATTGGCAAAACCGCCAAGCGCCTGACGAAGCTGAAGCAAACCGATTTCGGGACGCTTTTCGGGCAAAAGATTGTCAAATTCGGGCGCGCCGACCGCACCAAGCAGCACGGCGTCCGAATTTAAGCACGACTGTTTGGTTTCTTCGGGAAACGGTGAACCGGTTGCGCTGATCGCCGCGCCGCCGATTAATTGTTCGTCGGTTTCGACCGGCAAACCGTAAATTTCGGCAACTGCCGACAAAACCTTGACGGCTTCGCGCGTGACTTCAATGCCAATGCCGTCGCCTGCTAAAACTGTAATTTTCATAAGATTTTTAGCACGAATTAACACGAATCTTCACGAATCAATTTTATAATAAATTTCGTGCAATTCGTGTTAATTCGTGGCTGATTTTTTATGCCGCCATCAAAGTCGGTATTTGTGACGGCAAAATTGCCAGTAGATCCTGGTCGTAAATATTCTTTTTCTTGTCGGCGAGCGCCGTAAATTTCTGATAAACTTCGCCGATTTCCGCCGCGTCGAGCTCGACGCCGAGCTGCGTGTAACGCGCAACGAGCGCGTGTCTGCCCGAATGTTTGCCGAGCACGATATTATTTGACGGCACGCCGACCGATTGCGGCGTCATAATCTCGTAACAAAGCGGATTGCTCAAAACTCCGTGCTGATGAATTCCGGCTTCGTGCGCGAAAGCGTTGCGCCCGACGATCGCCTTGTTCGGCTGAACGCCGAAACTGATGATTGAAGAAAGCATCTGGCTGGTCGGATAAATCTGCGTTGTTTCGATATTGTGTTCAAACGGCATTTTGTCGGCACGCACGACCAAAGCCATGATTAATTCTTCCAAAGAAGCGTTTCCGGCGCGTTCGCCGATGCCGTTGATCGTACATTCGACCTGCCTTGCGCCGGCTTCGATTGCCGCTAAACTGTTGGCGACGGCTAAACCCAAATCGTTGTGGCAATGAACGCTGATCGTGACATTTCTATCGCCGACAACTCTTTCTTTAACCGTTCGGATCAGGTTTGAATATTCGTTCGGCAGCGTGTAGCCGACCGTATCGGGAACATTTAAGACCGTCGCGCCTTCTTCGACCGCCGCCGCAAAAACTTCGCAGATGTAATCAATATCACTGCGCGTGGCGTCTTCGGCGGAAAATTCAACTTCATCTGCGTGATTTTTCGCGAGACGCACGGAATTTCGCGTCATTTCCAAAATCTGCGCGCGCGTTTTCTGCAATTTGAATTCGAGATGAATGTCCGATGTCGCGACGAATGTATGAATTCTTGATCTTTTCGCTTTTCGGAGCGCTTCGGCGGCGCGCGCAATGTCGAGCTCGGTCGTGCGGCAAAGCGCGGCAACCGTTGCCGTCTCGCACGTTTCGGAAATTGCCTTCACCGCGAGAAAGTCGCCCTCGGACGCGATCGGAAATCCGGCTTCGATGATGTCCACGCCGAGATTTTCGAGCTGGCGCGCCATTCTGATCTTTTCCTGCAAATTCATCGAACAACCCGGCGATTGTTCGCCGTCGCGCAAAGTCGTGTCAAAAATTCTAATTTTTTCGCTTCTCATTAATTTTCCAGTCTTTCTCCAAAATGCCTCATTATTTATCCAATACAACCTGTTTGTGAATGTTACATAAAACTTTTAGTGAAAGTCAAGATTATAATTTAAATTAAAACATAACTAATAATGATACAAAAACCTTTGAGAATGAAAAAAAACGAAAAATGAATTGTAGAACTTTTAATTATGCGAATTTTAATTTGATAAATCTTTGTAAATATTAGATAGTTCCTATATTTAGTGTTTTAAATTCTCAATCGGCGATAAATCTATGGACATAAATCAATTGGAAGTTTTAGTTGCCGTGGCGCGCGAAAAAAGTTTTTCGCGGGCGGCGGATGTTTTAAATCGAACACAGCCCGCCGTCAGCCAGGCGGTGCGGCGCCTCGAACAGGAAATCGGCGAAAAACTTTTCGACCGCTCATCAAAAGACGGAACTTTGACGCTCGCGGGCGAATTACTGCTCGATTACGCCCGGCAAATGCTCAATCTGCGGCAGACGGCGCACAACGCCATCAGGGAAATGCGCGATCTTCATCACGGCAAAGTAACGATCAGCGCGAACGAACACACGGTTTTTTATCTTTTGCCCATAATTGAAGAATTCCGCAAGCTATATCCGCTCATCAAGGTCGAAGTTCAGCGCGGCGTGGCAAGCCGGATTCCGAAGGAAATCATGGCGCGCGAAGCCGAGCTCGGAATCGTTTCCTTTAAACCGAGCGACAATTCGGTTGTTTCGACGAGCGTTTTTTCCGACGAGCTGGCTTTGATCGTTTCGCCGAACCATCCGCTCGCCGGCAAATCGAGCGTTTCGGTCAAAGAGCTCGGCGTCGAAACCTTTATCGCGCACAATGCGCCTTCGCCGTATCGCGAAAAGGTCATCGAAACATTCGAGAAATACCAGACAAAACTCAATATTTCGGTCGAACTGCCGTCGCTCGAAGCGATCAAAAAATTGGTTGAAACGGGAATCGGCGTGGCGCTTGTGCCGAAACTGACCGCGCAGAGCGAGATCGACAGCGGACAGTTAAAAGCCTTAGGCGTCAAGGAAATGAAGCTCGAACGAAAGCTCAATATTATTTACCGCAAAAATTCGGTTTTATCGCACGCCGCGAAATCGTTTTTGAAACTGGCAAAAGATATGGGCAAATAGACGCAGTGAAAAACGAATAGTGAAAAGTGAATAGCCGGCGATCTATATACTTAAGTTTTTAGTTATTCATTATTCATTTTTCACTATAAAAAAGCTATTGATTTACCGAAAAATAAGTTAGAATATGTGGCAAGTTTGCGGAAAGGCAAATTTGCAGTCACAAAATTCTTATAAAAACTCGGAAAAACGATAAAATATGAGCGAAAATGATTTTACCGAAGCACTTGCGCCTTCGGAAAAACGGCAATCAGACCGCAAAAAATTGATTGTTGACGTAAATTTTGACGGCGGCGACGCAACCGGAATCGCCAACACCCGCGACATCGGAATCGGCGGACTTTATATGACGACCAATGCCGGGCTTGAAACCGGAATGCCGATCTTTTTACGAATGACCATCGGCGGAAAAGAAATATCTTTGAGCGGCGCCGTTGTTTACACCGATCCCGGACAAGGCGTCGGCGTTCGTTTTCACAATGTTTCGGAAGAAACCGCCGAACTTTTAAAGCAGGAATTGGAATTAGCTTAGATTCATTCGTTGTTAGTTGTCGGTTGTTCGTTGTATTCTCTTATAAACGAACAAAGAAACACTGACAAGAGAACAACTGGCAAGGGGTAAAAAAATATATGTTTAAGCAATTTACGCTTGGAATCGAGGAAGAATTCCAAATTGTCGATCCGGTCACAAGGGAATTAAAATCGCACGTTTCCGAAATTTTGGAAGAAGGCAAACTGCTTTTGGGCGAGAAGATCAAGCCCGAGATGATTCAATCGATGATTGAAGTCGGCACGGGGGTGTGCGCAAATATTCAGGAAGCGCGTGAAGACATCACAAAACTGCGCTGCATCATTTCGGGTTTGGCGCGGAAAAAAGGCATGGAAATCGCTGCCGCTTCGACGCATCCTTTTTCAAAATGGTCTGAACAAACCATTTTTGAAGCCGACCGTTACAAACTTCTGGTCGATGAATTACAGATGGTTGCGCGCTCATTGCTGATCTTCGGCGTGCACGTTCACGTCGGCATCGAAGATTTGGATATGCGGATTCATATTATGAATGCGGCGCGGTATTTTCTTCCGCACGTTCTCGCGATGACGACCAGCTCGCCTTTCTGGCTTGGATTCAATACAGGACTAAAATCTTACCGCTCGGAAGTTTTCAAAAAATTCCCGCGCACCGACATTCCCGATCATTTCGAATCGTTTCAGCAATATCAATCCTACGTTGATCTGCTCGTCAAGATGAACTGCATCCAGGACGGCACGAAAATCTGGTGGGACGTTCGCCCGCATTCGATCTTCCCGACGCTCGAATTCCGCATTGCCGATATTCCGACACGAGTTGACGACACGATCGCCGTCGCCGCTTTGTTTCAGGCGATTTGCGCTAAATTAGCGGTGATGATTAATAAGAATTGGGGTTTCCGGCTTTATCATCGAAGATTGATTCAGGAAAATAAATGGCGCGCGATTCGTTACGGACTCGACGGAAAACTGCTCGATCTCGGGAAACAAAAGGAAGTTCCCGTTAAAGATTTGATTCGCGAGCTGCTTGATTTTGTTGACGATGTCGTTGACGAGCTCGATTCGCGCAAGGAGATCGAACATATTCACACAATCTTGGAACGCGGCACATCAGCCGACGAACAGCTTCGCGTATTTGAAGAATCGGGCAACGATTTTAACGCCGTCGTTGATATGCTTATCAAAAACACGCTGGAAAACGTGCCTGAAAAATGTTTTGATTAACGCGCGGAGAGCATTCGTTCTCAAAGAAAGTTTTGAACTTAGAAAAACGCGCCGGTAATCAGCGCGTTTTTTCGAATTCTAGTAGGAAGAAACATTTTCAAGCGAATCCGCCGTTTATCAAAAAACGTTTCAAAAGTCGAAAACGTTGAAGAGTTTTGGGATTCTAGGTTTTGTTGCAAAGCGTTTAATTTTGGACTGTCTCAAAAGTGAGCACGAAACAGAAGCCCGCGCGTGAGCAAGGGCGTTCATTGCGTCGTAAACGGGCGTTTTTGAGACTGCTAGTTCAGATTGCTTACTATAATTCGTCGGTTTCAGTAAGAACTCAAAAATTTATTGTTGATTCGAATAGTCGGTCGTTTTAAGTTAAATTCTTTATGCAGCTTGGATCCTTCGTATTGGATAACTAAACGGTAATTTGTCGCATTACGGAATACCTCGCAATAACGAACGTCTGGATTTCTAAATCCAAGACCGGCAGTTTCTTGGCTCAAATCTGAGAAAAATTTGCTTAATTTTCTAAGACCAAAAATTGCACAAGCGCCAAAATCAAACTTGTGTGTTTGTTTTCCTTTTCATTAAAGCGTCGTCTCAAAAAAGGATCGTTTATGGTACAAACCCTTAATAATTTGATAGTTTCATAAGGCGGCGTGTCTGAGACTTTCATACTTTGAACCAATAAATCAGAGACAAAGTTGTCCCTCCGGGCATTTCACCTGTTTCGTAGGAAGAAGTTTTAATTTAATATTAAAACTTCTCGTTTGATCTGCCCTTATCTTCAACGATTTAAAGCGGTATTTCCGAAAGTTTGGTTTCAGAGCCGTAATGACATAATTGCCGGCGGGTAATTCGATTTCATATTCACCGTCTGAGTTTACCTCAACTGTTTTTCGGAATTGTTTATTTTGGAACGTAATCGTTGTTCCCAACACTCTCGCATCCTGCCAATCGACAACAAAACCTTTTAACTTTCCAGATGGATTTTGAGCCGAAACAGAAATAATAAACAGGGCAAAAAAGATTTGAAGAAGCAAAATTTTTTTCATATTTTTAAAATGTAACAAAATGTTCCAAAAAGGATCGTTTTTGAGACGGACTATTTGTAATTCTGAAAAATTGTTTCCATCTCATTATAAATGATTATTATTCCAAACGTCACCGTCGACGAATTGAACGAGAATAACGCGGATCGTCACTCTTTGCCTACCTCTGGAACTCCACCCGACGCTGGTGCTCTGATCGGGCTCCAACGGCGCTTGCGGGGTGATGCCGATTTCACTTGTGTCTAAAAAATTCGGCGAAAGAAAGCTGATTTTGAATGAGTGAACCGATTTGTCGCCGACATTTTTCGCGTCGAATCTGATCGTCGAGCCAATTGACGATCCCAGGGACATGAATGAATAAAATCGCGGGCGAAGCAGACGAAGCGGGCAGTCCGGCGGTTGTTCGACATTCGGTTTCGGTTTGAGCCAATTGCGCCATCCGAAAACCTTCGGAGCCCAGACCTCGCGCCCGATGCGAGCCGACCACCGAATTAAAACAATAGCGGCAGCGGCACAAGCGAGCAGTAAAATCGTAAAGCGCGGCGTCAGTTTCATATCATCAAAATAGGAATCTGTGATGAATTGATCAAAGAGTCTCAAAAAGGGTCATTTTTGAGACAAATAAAATAATACGCTGGAAATAACGGATAACTGAAAACGGGTGACCGATACACTTAATTTTTCTGTCTCGAATAATACCAGATGGCAGTTTCAATTACCGAAACTCCTAAAAAGCTTATCAAAAACACTGCAAAAGCAGATTTCAGCGCTTGATTGAATCCGTCACCGGTAAGAAAATTCCACAGGAACGAGGTTATAAAAATAATTATTGTGTAAAAGAAAATATGTCTTATTGCCGTGTTTATCGACTTCATTTTTTGTATTACCTATTCAATAACAAAAAGTACGTCTTCCAGACAAACAGAATAATACAACAGGAGCGAGGGAAAACGGAAAAAGGATGGCTGACAGTTTGGTTTTTCCACTATCAGCTATCCTTTTTCCGTTACTGGGTATCGGTTATTTATTGTGTTTAAGAGCCAGCTTCAAAAAGTTCTCGAACAAAATACGACCGTCGCGCGATTCGTTGACGTGCTGCCAGCGCGTCGGGTTTTTGCTCCAGTCTTCGAAGGATTTTTCGAGATGAAACTGCACGGCGTAGATCATCTGACCTTCCGTGCGTTTGACCATCATCTGGTTTTTGCAAAGATAAGCCGTCGCGAGAAGCTTAAAGCCTTCGGGAATGCCTTCGACCTGAAGCCCGTGATTTTGCCAGACGCGCAGAATATCGTCCTGCGTCGTATATTCCTGCCAAACGCCGCTTTCTTCGTTGGCGATGCCGTCAAAGATCGGGTCTGACGTATCGGTGATCTTGATAAAACGGTATTGGTATTCGACCATTCTGCCGGCGCGTTTTTCCGACGGGTCTAATTTATCGAGCGTCGTCAATTCCTTACCGAACGAAACGCCGACCAGTTGATGCGCGCCGCAAATAGCGAGAATCGGAATCTTCGTGGTTTTGACAAAGTCAGCGAATTTGTCGAGATGCGCCGGATTGTAGTAATCGAAATCCGTCAAAGTTCCGCTCATCACGATCGCGTCCGGATTAAACGATTCGGCGGCTTCGGCGACTTCCGAAAGATGCACGGTCATCACTTTCGGCTGTTTGACGAGCCGGATAACGTTGTTGGCGATGTTGTTGCAAGCCATCCCCGAAATCTTGTTTTCAAACCTGAGCTTCGTTTCGGTCGTGCCGTTCCATTCTTTGCGGGCGAGATCCGATAGATCCGTTTCGTAGCGCAAAAGGTCGTTGACGATCAAAACCTTCGCGTGCGCGATTCGTTTTTCGATCGGTTCATAGCGGCAAAAAGCCTGTTTGTTATATGGAAACGGCAAGTTCATCGCCTCTTCCGCTTCTTTCGTAATTGCTAATCCTGCATCCAACATAATCTTTTCTATTGAAACAAAAAATCTTTCAACTGTCCATTTTAACATTTCCGAAAAATGTAACTTCCGGGGACAAGTTTAAGATGCTTTTTGTCTTTTTACTTTTGCCTTTTTACTTTTAAGTGTTGCGTTGTTTGGTGCTTTGACGAAATTCAGGCATCAATGAACCAGCGCCGATTTCTTCGACTTCCTGACGAATTTCTTTTATCAAATTCGAGCGCATCCGACCTTTCGCCGAAGGAATTTTGTCCTGCGTTGCGTTTTCAAACAATAAAAGCGTTTTGTGCCAGGAGATTTCCAGTTCGTCGGCAAGCAGAGAGATTTTTGTAATATCATACGGAACGGCGATGTCCTGGCAGCCGATTCGGGCAAAAACCTGCAAATATCTGGCGGTTGATAAATCCGGACAGCTAAAACGTTTATTCCCGATTTTCAGTTCGATTCCCAAAAGCGTGTGCTGAATGTCGGCGCGGTGTTCGGTTTGAGTAATATTGAGATGATAAGAACGCGTTCGCTGCGAGCGCACCTTTTCGCGGTAAATGGCGGGAATCCATTCGCCGTCTAATTGTTCACGAATCTCTGCCGCAGTTTCCATAAACTCCTCTAACAGATTAACACAAGTCGATTTTAGATTTTAGATTTTGAATTGTGGATTGGTATGGCTGAGAACGCGTTTAATTCTTTAAAACCGTTTTGGATAAACTAAAATTCGTTCACGCGACAGCAAATCCAAAATCTAAAATTCAAAATCGCTGAGTTTTTCCTGCAACGAAACAAAATATTTCCCGACGTGAAATCCGTCGGCGATCGCGTGATTGACTTCGACCGAGTGCGGCAGTTTTTTTCTGCCCGCGTCATCGAACATTTTGCCCCAAACCATTCGCGGGATCGTGAATTTATTATTCAAACGACTCGCGTGCTTGAAACTCGTGAACGAAACCCACGGAATGACCGAACTGTAGATCAGATCAACACGGTCGCGCATCACATCAAAGGTTTTTAGCCGCGTGTAATGCGCAACCGCCGCTTTGCCCGCTTCGTTAAATTCGAAAACGTTTTCCTGCATTTCAAAATAGCAGAACGAAAAGGTTTCGTCGGGCTGCGCAATGGTCATCGTCGCGTGAATGCGTTCAAATTCGACGAGTTGGTCATCTTTCAGACGAATCCTGAATTCTCTGATTTCATTAAGTGTTTCGAGGGAATAAAAAAGATTGGCGAGCGAGAATGAAAGCCGTTTTTCTTTGCAGAAACGATAAAGCCCGGTGACATCCAAATTGGCAGTCATATTGAAAAACGGGTCCGAGAAATCCTTAAAATACTCGTAGATCGTTTTTCGGTTCCAGTTTTCAATATCGACGAGTTTCATTATTCTACAGCGTCCTGATTTGAATGAATTTTATCCGCAGCAATATCAGCCGTGAAATAACTTTCAGCCCTAACGGGCGAACCGGCGGCGCGGCGCAGCATCACGATTTGCCCGACGTGCGTCAGAGCATCGGCAATCGGACCTTGTGTGATTTTCTCGATCGGTTGATTAAGCGGTGCGTCCGAGGCGAGATAGGAATCAAACTCTTTGGCGGCAGAGAAAAATCTCTTTACTTCTTCGTCCCAGGCAAGCGGCGCGGAATTCAAATAAATAAGCTCGCCTTTCATTAAAAAAAGCGAGCCCTGAAGCAAATCGCCGAGATGCGCCAAAATTTCCGCCGGTGTTCTGATACTTTCATCAACTTTAAAAGCGGCAAAATTCGGCGGCGCACCCGTAATAGCTATTCTTGCACGAAAAGTTAAAGCCGCGACCAGATGTCGCAATAATTCACGCTTCAAATCAAATGTCATATTCAATTTTGAGCTGCCGCCGGCGCGAAACGCTTATCTTATTTAACTTGCGCGGCTTGCACAGCGGGCGCAGGCGTTGTTTTCGAGAATTTCTCGATTACTCCGTTACTGAAAATTCCGAAATAAAGCACGCCGAATATCGTGATTAAAAGAACTGCCGCGAGGCTCACCGGAATTTTCGGCGCAAGCCAATCGGTCGTTCGTTCGCGGAAAAACATCACGACAATCAGGCGGAGGTAATAATACGCCGAAATCGCCGAACCGAGCACCGCGACGATCACGACAACCGTCAAAAGCAGATTGTCCGCTTCGAGCGCCGGACGGAAAACCAGAACTTTGCCCATAAAGCCCGCCGTTAAAGGCAAGCCGAACAGCGAAAGCATAAAGAGCGAAAGCGTGAACGCGAGAACAGGCGATTTGAAACCGATGCCGTTATAGTCGTCAAATTCGGTGCGGCGGTCGTTTTTCTGCCCGAGAAGCGTGACGATCGCAAACGCGCCCAAATTTGTCACCGCATAAGTCAGCATATAAAACGCGACCGAAGCGATTGCCGCATCGCGCGCTTCCGGCGTTTTGGCAACGCCCGCGCCGAGAAAACCGACGAGCGCGTATCCGGCGTGCGCGATCGAAGAATAAGCGAGCATTCGCTTGACGTTATTCTGAACGATCGCCGCGACATTACCCACAACAATCGTGAGCATTCCCATCACCGCGAGCGCCGTGATCCACGCGTCGTGCAGATAAACGGAAGCCTGCGCGCCCGCGACGAGCGGAAAGCCGAGCACGAAAACCCGCACGAACGAAGCAAACGCCGCCGATTTTGAGCCGACCGCCATAAATGCCGTGACGGGTGTCGGTGCGCCTTCGTACACGTCGGGCGTCCAGACGTGAAAGGGAACTGTCGCCACTTTGAAACCGAAACCGATGATGAGCATTGCGCCGCCGATCAAAAGAAGCGCCGGGAAGTTCGGATTAGCGACTTTCTCTGCGATTTGGGCGATATTCGTCGAACCGGTCGCGCCGTAGATCAAAGCCATTCCGTAAAGCAAAAAGGCGGATGCAAACGAGCCTAAGATGAAATATTTCATCGCCGATTCGTTTGATTTCAGGTCGGATTTGCGCAAACCCGCCATTACGTATGTTGCGATCGAAAGCGTTTCGAGCCCGAGAAACATGATCACCAGATCCGAGCCGGATGCCATAAACATCATCCCGAACGTCGCAAAAAGCAGCAGCGCGTGATATTCGCCTTCGGGAACTTTTTCGTTTTCGACCCAGACCGAAGAGATCAAAATCGTTGCGGCAGTCGTTAAAAGCGCAACGATCGAAAAACTCATCCGCAGATTGTCGTTCGTAATCATTCCGTTCCACGATGTTTGCGGCGTGCCGGTCCACATCGAAATCAGGAAAAACGCGGAAATCGCCAGACCGATCAAAGAAATCGCGGTCGTCACGCCGCGTTGTTTCGGCACAAAACTATCGTAAAGCATCACGATGATGCCCGTGACGGCAACGATCGTTTCGGGCAAGATCGCCTGAATGTTGACGTTCGGATTAAGTAACGGTTGAACTTGTAATAATAAAGTATCCATTTTGCTGTTAAAAACGCTTTATTGTTTTTTTGCGGAATGCGCGAAAATCTTTTCGCCCGCCTCTATTTCAGTCTGTAAAAAATTTTCCTTCGGCGGAAGCGCGCAGCTGAATTGGGCGTTTCCGTAAGCGCAGCTCGGATTATATGCAAAATTAAAATCCAATACCGTTTCGTCGCCTTCGGGAATTTTTATGTCCAAATATCTGCCCGCGCCGTAGGTTTCCTTGCCGTTTGTCAAATCTCTGAACGGCACAAAAAGCGAACCGTTTTTCTTTGCCGAAGATTCGGACTGATAAACGTTCAAAGAAAAACTCTTGCCGCCGAGATCAAATTTCAAAACGCCGTATTTGAAATATTTGCGCGTTGTTCCGATCGATGTCGGCATCATAAAAACCTGCTCGTCCGCCGTTTTTTCGAGCTTTGCTTTGACCGCAAATTTCGCGTCCGCGTCGAAATATTCCAAACCCTTAAATTTCAAAAAATCTTCGTTTGTTAAAGGCGTTTCGTTTGCATTGCGAAACGATTTGTCGCGGATTTCGCGGAAATTTTTAACCGCGTCGTCCTGCGCTTTGGCACAGCCGACGAACGAAAACAAAAACAAAACTAAAATTGTCAAAAACGTGAATCTCATTAATGTTCCGCTTTCGGCGCGGTTTCCGTTTTTTCGACCGTGCCGCCGGCTTGTCCCATCACTCGTTCCTGAATGGCGACGACCGCATCGCGCGAGCGCTCCAGAAACGGTTTCGGGAAAACGCCCATATAAACCATCAAAAACAAAAGCGGCGCAATCAGCCCGAGTTCGCGCCAACTCAAATCCTTGAGCCGTTTGTTTTTCGGATTCGTCACTTTGCCGAAGAAGACGCGCTGAACCATCCAGAGCATGTAAACCGCCGCGAAAATTACGCCTGTTCCGGCAAACATCGTCGCGATATAGTTATAATTCCAACCGCCTGAAATGCTCAAAACGGTCGATTTCCACATTCCGAGCATGATCAGGAATTCACCGACGAAACCGTTCAGGAAAGGCAGACCGATCGATGCCATCGTCGTGATCACGAAAATCGTCGTGTAAACCGGCATCACATTTGCCAGACCGCCGAAATCCGTAATCTGCCGCGTATGGCGTCGCTCATAAATAAATCCGACGAGAAGAAAAAGCGCGCCGGTCGAAACGCCGTGATTGAGCATTTGATAAAGCGCGCCCTGCATTCCGTATTCGGTAAACGAAAACATTCCGAGGATAACGAAGCCCATGTGCGCGACCGACGAATAGGCGACCAATCTTTTGACGTCCGGCTGAACCATCGCGACGAGTGCGCCGTAAATAATCCCGATAATCGCTAGAATGATGAAAATCCACGCATATTCACGCGCCGCATCGGGAAACAATGTGAAACAAAACCGCATCATGCCGTAAGTTCCCATTTTCAAGAGAACTGCGGCGAGAATGACCGAACCGGCAGTCGGCGCGTCGGTGTGCGCGTCGGGCAGCCACGTATGAAACGGGAAAAGCGGAACTTTGATCGAAAACGCGAGCGCAAAAGCAAAAAATAAAATCGCGCCCGTGCTTCCGACGAACGCCAGATTTCCAGCCTTTAAAGAATTCAGAAGCACGACATAATCGAACGAGCCGACGCCCGTCGCTTTGGCTTGAAGGTAATAAAGCCCGATGATCGCGACGAGCATCAGAAGACTTCCAAGCGCGGTAAAAATAAAGAATTTGACCGCCGAATAAATCCGGTTTTCGCCGCCCCAAACGCCGATCAAAAAGAACATCGGAACCAGCGACGCTTCGAAAAACAGATAAAAAACGAGCAGATCGAGCGAGACAAAAACGCCGATCATCGCGCTTTCGAGCAGCAGCAGAAAAACGAAAAAAGCCGTGCGCCGTTTCTCGACCGCGTGCCAAGTCGAAATCACGGCGATCGGCATAATGAACGTCGTCAGGAGCACGAGCCAGAGACTCAAACCGTCAATTCCGACGTGATAATTCGAATTGATCGCTTTGATCCACGGGATGTTTTTCTCGAAGAAAAATCCGTTTGCCGACGCCGCGCCTTTATCAAAGAGTAAAAAAAGCGAAACCAGAAAATTGATAACCGTAAAAAGCAAAGTTATCCATTTCAGATTGCCTTCTTCTTTCCAGAACATCGCGTGTCCGAGCGTCAATAATGCGCCGAAGACCGGCAGCAAAATCAGGATTGTTAAAAGATTTTCCGTTATGAAATCCATTTTATTTGAGATTGGTTTATAGTCTTTGGTTTTTGCAAAACCTAAAGACCATACGCCAATTTATCTAATCAATTTAAAACCGTAATAAATAAAATATCCGATGACGATCAGCCCGCCGAACAAAATGAACGCGGCGTAGCTTCGGACAAAACCGACCTGCACGCGCCGCGCGATATTGCCGAGTTCGGAAACAAAATAACCCGCGCCGTTGACGATGCCGTCAATAAATCCGAGATCGAAGCCCTGCCACAATCCTTTTCTAGAAAATCTGGTCAGCGGGTCAACAATATAACCGTTATAAAGCTCATCGATCCGCCATTTGTCGACGAGAATCTTCGGCAGTTTGCGAAGCGGCGTTTTGCCGAAAAGCGCGATTCCGATGCCGATGCCGCTCAAAGCGAGAAGCACGGAAAGTCCGGCTAAAAGGCGTTCTTCCGAAATTTCTTCGGGCGAATGAGCTTTATGTTCCTCGGATTTGACGGCTTCGGATTTGCTTTCGGTCAGAGTTGTCGAAGGTTTCGCTTCACTCTTTTCCGAAATTTCAGCCATTTTCATTCCCGGATGTTCTTCCGTATTGTGCGCGCTCTTTTTCGCAATGATCGGTTCGAGCGTGTGTTCGAAAACATTGACATCGCCCGCGCCCAGCAGCGAACTCATCGCGTAGGGAATTCCGACCAAACCGCCGACGGTTGAAAGAAACGCCAGAATAATCAGTGGAACGGTCATCGTCCAGGGCGATTCGTGCGGATGAAAATCGTGCGGCAAATGATGGTGATGTTCTTCTTCGTCGTCATCGTCGTGCGCCGCGGCATCGAATTCGTCGTCATTGTCGTGTCCGTGATGCGCGCTCACGGCGTCGTGCGCCAAGCCTTCTTCAAAAGCTTCTTCTTCGGCTTTTGCGGCGTCGTGCGAATGTTCGTCTTCGGGAATCACATAATCGAAACGCGATTCGCCGAAAAAGGTCATCCACATCATCCGCGTCATATAAACAGCCGTTAAAACTGCCGTGAATAAGCCGACGATCCACAAAATCTTGTTATACGGCGCAGGCACGTTCGTCGCGGCAAAAGTCCGGTAAAGAATTTCGTCTTTCGAGAAAAATCCCGCCCAGATCGGAATTCCGCAAATCGCCAGCCAGCCAGCCATCATCGTAAAAAACGTGATCGGCATATATTTTTTCAAGTTGCCCATTTTCCGCATGTCCTGTTCGTGGTGCATTCCGTGAATGACCGAACCCGAACCGAGGAAAAGCAGCGCTTTGAAAAAAGCGTGCGTCATTACGTGGAAAATCGCCGCGATAAACGCGCCGACTCCGCAGGCGAGAAACATATAACCCAATTGCGAAACGGTCGAATAAGCGAGAACCTTTTTGATGTCGTTTTGCGCGAGACCGATCGTCGCGGCAAAAATCGCGGTCGCGCAGCCGATGATCGCGACGATGAACATCGCCGTCGGCGCGTTTTGATAAATGCCGTTGCAGCGCACAACCATATAAACGCCCGCCGTGACCATCGTCGCCGCGTGAATCAGCGCGGAAACCGGAGTTGGTCCAGCCATCGCGTCGGGCAGCCATGTGAAAAGCGGGATTTGCGCCGATTTTCCGGTCGCGCCGATGAATAGCAGGACGGCGATCGAGGTGATTCCGCCCGCGATAATCGCGCCGCCGGTGAACGGATCAGCCGCCATTTGGGCGATTAAATTCAAAGAGCTTGCGACCGGTGTTCCGTCAACGATCTTGTCGTAAAACGAAATCGAACCCGTCAAAGTAAAAACCAAAAACACGCCCATCAGCACGCCCCAATCGCCGATGCGGTTCATCACAAATGCTTTTTTCGCGGCTTCGCGGGCTTCGTCCTTCTTGATGTAATAGCCGATTAAAAGATACGAGCACAAACCGACGCCTTCCCAACCGACGAACATCAGCAGAAAATTATCCGCCAAAATGAGCGTCAGCATCGAGAACATAAACAGGTTTAGATACGCGAAAAAGCGGTAAAAGCCTTTGTCGCCGTGCATATAACCCGTCGCAAAAATGTGAATCAGAAGTCCGACGAACGTGATGAAACAGGCGTATATTCCCGAAAGCCTGTCCATTCCGAGTCCGAAATCGGCGCGGAAGCTGCCCGCCTGAATCCACGTCCAGAGATGGTCAAGCACCGGCTTTTCGGCGTGCAGCGCGCCGCCGTCGGCGACAAAGGCGATATAAAAGGCGACGATGCAGGAAACAAGAATCGTCCCGCACGCGACCACGCCGCTGAAAAGTTCGTTTTTCAGCCGACCGCCGATAATCCAGTTAATTACTGCACCGAGAAGCGGCGCGAAAATTATTAGACTTAAAAGATTGTTTTCAGTCATTATCTTTTGAATTGGTCAAATCCAGCATCATTTCGACCATTGTTTCTTTAAAACCGTTACGCTCGAAAAATTCCCTAGCAAACTCGTTTTTTGCCGCGACCGAAAGCATCAGCTTGTCGGCGCCTAATTCTTTGGCGGCTTCGATTGATTTTTCAATCAAAAGTTTTCCGGCGTTTTGCCTGCGTGCCTTTTCGCTGATGTAAATATCGTGAAGCCACACCGCCGTTTCGAGCAAATTGGCGTAATCTTTCGCCTCGTATTGAATAAACGTAAATCCGACAATTTTTCCGTCAAGTTCGGCGACCAAGATCGCCGCATCACTGGTTTCCGTCTGACTGCCGTAATACCATTCTGCTTGTTCGAGCGGCGCGAGTTCCGAAAAACGTCGCGAATCGTAAGCGACGTGCTGAAGCGCAAGTTTGATCGCCATTTCGGCAACCGCCCGCGCATCTTTTCGCGTTGCCCGCCTTACGCTGACAGACATAAAAATTAATTTTTCAAAATACTCGCATCGTCAACGTCAACCGAAACGCGATTGCGGAAAAACGCGATGATAATGCCAAGTCCGACAGCGGCTTCGGCGGCAGCAACCGACATGACCATAAAGACGAAAAGTTGTCCCGTCACGTCTGCATAATGACGCGAAAAGGCGACGAATGTCAGATTAACGGCGTTGAGCATCAACTCGATGCACATAAACATTCCGATCGCGTTGCGCTTAAAAATCACGCCCGTCGCGCCGATCGCGAATAAAATTCCTGAAAGTGCTAAATAGCTTGCTAAACTCGGTTCCATAATTTTGTTAATGGTTAATGGTTAATGGTTAATGGTTAATAGAATTGCGGTTTTCAATTAACAATTAACCATTGATAATTAACAAATCTTTAAAGTGCAATTCGATAGTCGTCTTTTTCCTGCCCTTCATTGCGTCGTTCCAGTTCGTTGTCAACGACCAGCATCAGTTCCGGTTGGCTCAATCGCCGCACCAGAATCACGCCGCCGATAATTGCCATCAGCAATAAAACTCCGACGATTTCGACCGGCAAAAGATATTCGGTGTACATATTTGCGCCGATATTCAAAGTTTTTCCGACAGTTTCGTCCGCGTTGACCGGCGTTTGCGGAGCTCTCTTGACCGCAACAAAAACGAAAAACGTCTGCGCAAGCAGAACGATGCCCAGAAATCCGCCGAGCGCGTATAGATAATTCAGCTTTCGATACGGTTTATCTTCGTCGAGATTCAAAAGCATGATCACGAAAATCACCAAAACCATGATCGCGCCCGCATAGATCAAAATCTGCACGGCGGCGATAAACGGCGCGGCGAGCGTGACATAAATGCACGACAGCGAAATAAATACGCCGATCAAGCTGACGGCGCTGTAAAGCGGGTTGCGGTGATAAACGGTTGACAGCGCACACGCGATTGCGAGTCCGGCGAAAACGAAAAATAAAGCAGTAGTTGCCATTTTAATTAGTGGAGAGTAAAGAGTTGAGAGCGGAGAGTTTCGGAAAGTTTTTAACTCTCCGCTCTCAACTCTTTACTCTCCACTCTTTCAAATCTAACTATTCAAAAAATAAACGATCACGATCGTCAAAATCACATTCAAAATTGCCAGCGGCAAAAGGAATTTCCAACCGAAATTCATCAATTGGTCGAAACGAAAACGCGGCAGTGTTCCGCGAATCCAGATGTATAAAAACAAAAATGCGCAGATTTTCCCGATAAACGCGACGTGGCTGACAAGCGCGTAGGGAATCGAGCCCGGCGTCAAAATCTTACCCAATCCCGGAACATACCAGCCGCCCAAAAAGAGCGTCACGCACATCACGCTGACGGTGAACATGTTTACATATTCCGCCATAAAAAAGAGCGCGAATTTGAGCGCCGAATATTCCGTGTGAAAACCCGCAACAAGCTCGGTTTCGGCTTCCGGTAAATCAAACGGCACGCGGTTCGTTTCGGCAAACGCGGCGATCAAAAAAACGATGAAACCGATGAATTGCGGAATAATATACCACTTGAACGGCGACGTGATCTGCGCGTGAATAATTCCGCCCAAATCGAGCGTTCCGGCAAGCATCACGACCCCAATCACCGACGCGCCCATCGCGAGCTCATACGAAATCATCTGCGCCGACGAACGAAGTCCGCCCATCAAAGAATATTTGTTGTTCGATGACCAACCCGCGAGCGCAATACCGTAAACGCCGACCGACGTGATTCCCAGAACGAACAGAACGCCGACATCGATCCGCGCGATCGTCATCGGCAGCTGCGTAATTCCTTCGCCGAGTCCGTATGGCAGAAAACTCCAGTCAATCGTGTTAATTGCCGGACCGAACGGGTAAACGACGATCGGCAAAAGCGCGCAGGTCAAAGCGACGAGCGGCGCGAGAAAATAAATGAATTTCGTGGATTTATCCGGGACTAAATCTTCTTTAAAGATAAATTTCAGCAAATCCGCGAACGGTTGGAGGACGCCCCACGGTCCGACGCGGTTTGGTCCGACGCGTCCCTGAATCCAGCCTAAAACCTTGCGTTCCGCGAGCACCGTATAGGCGACAATCATCAAAACGCCCTGAAACGCGAGCAAAATCGCGACGGCGAAAACTATAAATGGAAATGCTGTTTTTACAATTTGTTCCATATCTGAGCTAAAAATTAATAATCTACTTTCAGATTAACCCGGTCGCCAACGCCGACACTTACCGCATCAGCCCTTTCGTCAACACGCGGCGTGCCGTCCGGATTAAACTGGACGAGCGGCGAAACGAGCAGATTTTCAGGCTTCGGGTTGCCGTGCGCGAGCAGGTGAAACTGCGCCGTTTTGCTTGTCAGCGTCGTTAAACGATGCAATTTATGCCCGACTTTCGGCGTTTCCGTAAATTTTCCGATGTCTTCAGGAAGTTTTTCAACGTTTGATTCGAGCGCCGCCGTTTCCTTCGACAAATCTTTTTTCGGGCTTAATGCGTGTTTGACCTGCACGGGACGCGATTCGTCCTTCAAATTCGGATAGCGCAAGCCTTCGTAAGCCAGAACCGAATCGGCAATCGCCTTGAAAACCATTGGCGCCGAGAAGTTATAGCCAAAGTCTGCGCCCATTTCGCGCGCGATCAAACTCGTGATGACCCAATCGGGTTTTGCCTGATGAACCGGTTCGATCGCCTTGCGAACTCTTTGCACGTAACCCATGTTGTTTGTGAAGGTTCCGTCAATTTCCGCAAAACTTGCCGCCGGCAAAACAACGTCGGCATATTCGGTCGTCGCCGTTTCAAAAAGTTCCTGCACGACGATAAAATCTTTACCTTTAAGCATCTGCGTATCGGCTTCCTGCAAGCTTCCGCCGATCAGCAGCGCTTTTGAGCTTTTCAAAACCTCAGCCAAAGATTTTTTGCCCGCCGTCATATCATTCGCGCCGACCGAATTGTTATGCATCGGGAGCGGATGAAGCAGCACGCGCCGATTGTCCGAAGCAAATCCGCCAACCGAATTCGCCAGAACCGCCTGCGCTTCCGCCGACAGATCGCCGCCGAACATCACGACCAGATCGCCTTCGGTTTCGCCGATCGTTTTCAGTATTTCATCGAATGCGTCGGTTTCGATGCCGAGTTTTTTCGCGGAATCTTTATTAATAGAACCGGCAAATGCCGCGGCGAAAGCGTCGTAGGATTTCGGATTAATGTGCAGAAATTGCGATGCCTGCGCCGCGAGACGAATCGGCGTATCGTTGACGACAATAAATTTTGCGCCGGAATTGCGAACCGCCTGGCGAATCTGCTTCGCCGTAAAGGTTTGTTCTTCTTCGGGTTCGCCGCCGATCAAAAGAATCGTTTTCGCGTACCGAATCTCTTTGTGGGTCGCGAGCGGCACGGACAAATTATCGAAAAACGGCGCGAGATCGTAACGGTCTGAAACCGCATAACTATCTGAACCCGCAACTTCTTTGGCGAATCTTTTAAGCGTAAAAATCGCTTCGTTTGTCAGGCGCGGGCTCGCGACGACGCCCGTTTCTTTTCCGCTTTCCTTTAATTTTTCCGCGATCAAGCTGATCGCGCTGTCCCATGTGGCAGGAATTAATTTTCCGCCTTTTTTGTAACGGATCAGAGGCGTTTTGATGCGTTCGCCGTGATTGACAAAACCGTGTCCGAAACGCGCTTTGATGTCTAAGAATTCGCCGTTCAAACCGTCAACATAGCGGTCGCGGGCAACGATTCGATGCACAAATCCGCCGCGCGAACCGATCGAAATCTGCATTCCGTCCGAGCTGTATGGATCGGTCGAAATCGTTTGGTCGAGCTCCCACGGGCGCGTTTCGTGACGGTAAGTTCCGTCCAAAAGCGTGCCGGTCGGGCAAACTTCGATACAGTTTCCGCATTGCGAACAGTTGAGCCAACCTCCGTAAGTTCCGATCACAGTGTTGACACCGCGATTTCCGGCTTCGATCGCATCTTCGCCCATCCATTCGTCGCAGACGCGCGTGCAGCGTTTACAGACAATGCAGCGCTGCGGGTCGTTCGCGACGATCGGCGACAGATATTTTTCGGGCTGCGCGTTTTTCTTTTCGGTAAAACGCTCCTCGACATCGCCCCAATCGAAAATCACTTCCTGCAGTTCGCATTCGCCGCCGCGGTCGCACACCGGACAATCGAGCGGGTGATTCGCCAAAAGAAATTCGCCCATCGAGCGCTGCGCTTTTTCGATCTCCTCAGACTGCGTCGTGACGATCATCCCGTCCGTGCAGGTAATCGTGCAGGAAGTTTGCAGTTTCGGCATTTTTTCGATGCGAACCAGACACATCCGGCAGGAAGCCTGCAAAGCGAGATCTTTATAATAACAAAATGACGGAATTCCGAAGCCTTTTTCATGGCAGACGTCAATCAGACGCGCACCTTTTTCGACCTCGAAATCCTGTTCGTTAATCGTAACTTTAATAAGTTCTGACATTTTAACTAATTAAAAACTTAAAATTTATTCTTCCGTTTTTTTCGCGGTTTCTTTCGTGTTCGCGGCATTTTTCTTTTTGTATTGCGGACGAGTTTTGCCGTAGCTTCCTGCAAAAATCTTTCCGCGCCGTGTTCTTTTATCGCCTCTACCCATAATTATTTACCTCTCTTTTTTTATTTTGGATTTTAGATTTTTGATTATTGTTCTTAGGAAATTGAAACTTTCATGTACTTTCAACCCCAATCCAAAATCCCAAATCTAAAATCACAAATCGCTAGACATTTGCGGTAATTCCGTTACCGTTGGCTTTATTAAAAAGCCATTTTTTGAAATCTTCGGGAAATCGTTTAATCGCACTTTGGATCGGCCAGGCTGCGGCGTCGCCCAAGGGACAGAACGATTTTCCTTCGATGTTGTCGCAAATATCGAGCAGCAACTGCGCGTCTTCAGGACGACCTTCGCCGATCGATATGCGGTTAAATATTTTCACGAGCCAATCCGTGCCTTCGCGGCACGGCGTGCACCAGCCGCACGATTCGTGTTTGTAAAATTCGGTCAGGTTTTTTGTCGATTCCATCACGTCAACCGTTTCGTCCATCACGATAAAACCGCCGGAACCGACCATCGAACCGCCTTCGACAAGTCCTTCGTAATCGAGCGTAACATTTTTGCCGATAATCTGTTCGGCATTCATGATGTAAACCGACGAACCGCCGGGAATGACCGCTTTCAATTTTTTATCCGAACGGAGCATTCCGCCGCAGTCTTCCATAATGAACTTTTCCATATCCTTGTAGCCCATCGGAAGCTCGTAGACACCGGGTTTACGCACGTGCCCGCTCACTGACCAGAGTTTCGTTCCGCCAGATTTTTCCGTGCCGAGATTTTTCCAGGCTTCGCCGCCCATTTCGATGATCTGCGGAACGCTCGTCAACGTTTCGACGTTATTAACGACCGTCGGGCAAGCGTAAACGCCTTCGATCGCCGGAAACGGCGGTTTCATTCGCGGATGTCCGCGATAGCCTTCGAGACTCGAAAGGAGCGCGGTTTCTTCGCCGCAGATGTACGCGCCCGCGCCGGTGTGCGTGTAAATTTCGCAAGTGAAATCGGATCCTAAAATGTTTTTGCCGACGAGGTTTGCCGCGCGCGCTTCCTCGATGGCTTTGTCCATAATATCGATCAAATAATTGTATTCGCCGCGATAATAAATGTAGCAAGCTTCGGAACCGAGCGCGAAAGCGGCGATCAGCATCCCTTCGATCAACGCGTGCGGATCGCGTTCGAGCAAATACCGGTCTTTAAATGTTCCCGGTTCGGATTCGTCGGCGTTGCAGACGATATATTTCGGCTTCGGCGATTGACGCGGCACAAACGACCATTTCATTCCGGTTGGGAATCCGGCGCCGCCGCGCCCGCGAAGTGCCGACGCTTTGACTTCGTTAATAATATCGTCAGACGACATATCCATCGCTTTTTTAAGCGATTTATAGCCGCCATGTTCCTGATAAACCTTCAGCGTATGCCCATCTTTAATGTGCATCATTTTAAGCTGTAACGGTTCGCACCCGATTGCTTTGATTTCCATAAATTCGCTTTTACAAAGCCTCTGAAACTTTTAATGTATCCGTATACTGAACAAATTTAACGATCTTGCCGTCGCGCAAAGTCCAGACGTGCGCAAACGGAACTTTCATACTTTTGCCCGTCGCATTGTATTTTCCGCTGTAATGCCCGAGCGCGACGATATTGTCACCCGCATCGAGAATTTCATCCGGCATCGCGCTGAATCCTTCCCATTCGCCGCCGAGATTCATAAACACATTTTCGACGATCGCGTTCGCGCCTTTATACGTTCCGCCGTGCGGAAATCCTTCGGCTTCCGTCCATTCGATGTTTTCGTCAAATGTTGCAAGCAGTGAGGGAATATCGCCGGTTTCGAAACATTTGTAGCCGTTTTCAATAATTTGTTTGTTTTCCATCCATTTTTATAAAAACTAAAATTGCGCAAACAATAATCGCGCGCATATTTTATTTTGGTTTTACTTCGCTGCAACATTCCACTTTCGGCGTGACGGTCGGTAAATACTTGACCCGTAAATACATCACCGCCTGAACATTCGGTTCGAGCGTACTAGGATTAATTGTCAAATCAAAATCTTTGCCGTCAAAACCGCTGTAATACGAAGTCGAGGCTTTTGCTTTTTGAACGACCCGCCGGTAGCCCTGCGTGCTGCCCGCCTCATAAGCCGTATAATCCTGATATAGCTCGTCGGGCGAATAAGTTTTGAACTTTTCCGTAACCACGCCGACGATTTTCATCCCGATTCCCAAAGTCGCGTAATTCTGTTCTTTGGACTTAATAATTTTCATCGCCTCATTGATCATTTTCGTTTTGATTCCCGAGAAATCGTTGATTATGAAATCAATTTTTATCAAATCGTAAATTCCCGAAGCGTTTGCCGCGTTCGTGATCTGGCGCAGCAGATTGCGGTCTTTATAACGAACCAAAAGATTTTTCGCGGTTTTGTAACCCTTTAATTTTTCCGTCGCCGCTTTGCTCGTCGCGTCATATTCGTAAAAGGGCGCCTGATTGATAAAATCCGTAAAAGTTTCGGTCAGACCGAGCGCCGTTAATTTCGATTTGAACGCGTCTATTTTTGAATCGACCGTCTGCTCGCTTTTCAAACTCGTGTCGCCGTCGCCGGAAATCCCGAACGACGCGACATATTCATCCGCTTTGACGTTCATCAGCACGGTCGCTTCAAGGAAAAAAACTTCCGTCACATCCTTGCTCGTTTCGAGCGCCGCCAAATCGCCGGTTGCGAGCGTAATGCGCGGCTCGGTGTTTCCGTAAGTCGAAGAATTCGACCGTTCCTGAGAAAAAGAAACCAAATTGACAAAGACCAAAAGAACTAAAACCAGAAAAACTTTTTTCATCATGCTAACTCCTCAAAAATAAAATAGTTAGCACTGCGCCTTACTTTAGCGAATCAAGAATTTTATCAACCTTTTCAACCGTTAAATCCTCGTGATAGTCAAAACCGATCTGCATCATCGGAGCAGTGCCGCAGCTTCCGAGACATTCTACCAGAGTCACGGTAAATTTGCCGTCCGGCGTGGTTTCTCCGGCATGAATTCCGAGACGATTGCAGACGTGTTCGGTAATTTCCGGCTCGCCCATGATCTTGCACGAAAGCGTTTTGCAGATTTGGAGATGGTGTTTTCCGACGGGACGCAGATTAAACATCGAATAAAACGTCGCGGTTTCCCAAACGTCCGTGACTTCCAGATCCAAAAACTTCGCCAGAAAATTGACGCCCGCGTTGTCAACCCAGCCGCGTTCGCGTTGAACGACCAGCAGAAGAAGCGGAATCAACGCCGAACGCTTGCGCTCGGGCGGATATTTCGCCAAGTGCGCTTCCATTTCCGCGATGACTGCGGGCGAAAACTCCGCCACTTCGTCGGTATAAACAATCTGGTTCGTAAAATCCGTTGCAACTGCTGATGCCATATTATTTCGATTTAACTAATTTTTTGCCGACCAATTTGTAATAAATCGTTCCACTCTTTTCAAAACTGTTCGCCGGATATTGATCGACTGCAACTTTTCCGCTTTCGATTCCCGCCGGAACCATTCCGGCGCTTAACTTCGTTCCCGCCCTCATTTCGTTGTTAAAAACGAATTTGCCGCCTTTGTTGAGAAAAACCGCGATAAAACTTTCGTAATAATTTCCCGGCGCGCCTTCGTTAATATAGTATTGAACGACTGCGTCTTGTTTTCCGTCACCATTTAAATCGCCGGTGACGTATTTGTTAACTTCCGCCGGATACTTTCCGCCGCGTTTCTTAACGTAATTTTGTATTTCCCCCGGCGCATTAGTTTCCTGCGCCGTCGCCGATACCGACTCAAAACCAACAAAAATCAACAACGCAAAGATCAGTGTAAAATTTTTTTTCATCATCTGTTTATTTCTCCTAAAAAAAATATCGATTAAACCGATGATTTATTTACCAGCAATTCAGATACCATAACTTCTTACGGTACAAAATTATAAACAATAAAGCCTGTGGTTTTGACAGGACTGTTTCCAAAATAAGTCGGATAAAATTTGGATTGAAACGCCGCATTTTCGGCGGCTTTCCATAACTCTATATAACCGTCCCGCGTCTTGTTCGATAAAAAGGCACTCTTACCTAATACTTCAGCCGAAATCACATTGCCTTGCTCGTCAATCGTGATTTGCACTTTAATCTGTCCTGAAACTCCCTTGGCACGCGCCGTTGACGGATAACCCGGCTGGACGAGATTTTTGGACAAATCCGCAATCGTGAAGGACAAACTTTCTTCAAGCTTGAAGAAATCGGGATTATCAGCAAAATTGACTGCTTCGTTCGCCGGTCCTTTCCATAAAATGACTTTTTCCGTCACGAGTTCGGCGGAACAATCGAGGCGAAATTTCTTAACCGTTTTTTTATAGCCTTGCTTTGAAACTACAACTGCGTAAAAGCCTCGCGTCAAACCGGAAAAAACGGGCATATCGTCTTTGAGCGTAGATGAAATGGTGGTTACCGCGTTTGCTCTCTGCAAAACAGCCGAGCTCGCTTTAACTTCGGCGCCTTCCTTTTCTGATTCCGAATCTGCGACCTTTAACTGCAAATTACAGAATTGATTTTGTCCCATCGCGACAGAAGTTAAACCCGCCAAGACAAAAAATAAAACTGCATATTTTTTAAGGTTGCTAATCATTAACATTAAACTATCTGTCAATTTCTCCAAGCACGATATCGAGCGAGCCGATAATGGCGACCACGTCGGCGACCATTTCGCCTTCGCTCATCACGGGCAGCGCCTGTAAATTGATAAAGCTCGGACCGCGAAAATGCACGCGTTCGGGTTTCGGTCCGCCGTTCGATTTCATATAAACGCCGAGCTCGCCTTTCGATGCTTCGATCGCATGATAAACTTCGCCTTCGGGAACATTAAAGCCTTCGGCGACGATTAAAAAATGGTGAATCAGCGAGTCCATATGCTTGCGCATATCGTCGCGGTCGGGCAGCACGACCTTTGGCGCGTCGGCTTTGGTCGGTCCCGGTTTAAGGCGGTCGAGCGCCTGCCGGACGATCTTGTATGATTCGTAACATTCGCGCATCCGAACCTTGAACCGCGCCCAAACGTCGCCGTCCGTTTCGACCGGAACTTCGAAATCGTATGTTTCATAACCCGAATAAGGATTATCGCGCCGCAGGTCGAGATCAACGCCGCTTCCGCGCAAACACGGTCCGGTCAACCCCCAATCGATCGCTTCTTCCGCCGAAATCACGCCGATTCCCATCGTGCGCGATTGCCAGATTGTGTTTCCCGTCACCAGAGTCTCAAACGTGTTCAGCGCTTCGGGAAAATCTTCTAAAAACTGGCGGCAGCGACGTTCGAAACCGGCGGGCAAATCCATCATCAAACCGCCGATCCGGAAATAGCTCGGCGTCATTCGTCCGCCCGAAGCCGATTCGATCAAGTTCAGAATTTTTTCGCGCTGGCGGAAACAATAAAAGAAAACGCTCATCGCGCCGATGTCCAGGCAATGCGTGCCGAGCCAGACCATATGCGAAGCGATGCGCTGAAGTTCGCACATCATAACGCGGATAACCTGTGCGCGTTCGGGAATTTCGAGCTGCAAAAGCTTTTCCGCCGCCATCACATAAACCAGATTGTTTCCCAAAGGATTGAGATAATCCATGCGGTCGGTGATGACGATGCCTTGCTGGTATTTCTTATACTCAAAGAGCTTTTCCATTCCCGTATGCAGGTAGCCGATATCGGGAATTGCTTTGACGACAAGCTCGCCGTCAAGCCGCAAATCAAGCCGCAAAACGCCGTGCGTCGAAGGGTGCTGCGGTCCCATCGAAAGCGTCATTTGCGACTCAAGAGATTGGTCGAGAACTTCAAACTGACTCGGTATATTTTCTACTGCAATACTCATATCGATTTTGGATTTTGGATTTCGGATTTCGGATTTGATTTTTCAATCGCAAATCTGAAATCGCAAATTAACTCAGGCTATACGGCTCGTAACCGCGCAACGGATAATCTTTTCTCAGCGCGTGCCCGTCGAAATCGGACGGCAAAAGAATTCTTCGCAGATCGGGATGACCGTCAAAAATCACGCCGAACAAATCGAAGGTTTCGCGCTCGTGCCAGTCCGAAGTTTTCCAAACCGTTGTGACCGTTCCGAGATTCGGCGCATCTTCCGATAAAAGAACCTTCAGGCGCAGACGATTTTTATGTTTCGTCGAAAACAAATGATAATTGACTTCGAAACGCGGATCTTCTTCCGGTCCGCGATCTGCTCCGCACAAATCGGCAAGCATATCAAAACCGTGTTTGGATTTTAAAACCCAGGCGACATCGACGATTGATTCGCGCGGAACAACGACGGTGACTTCGCCGAGCGCGTTTTTAACGTCCGAAATCCAAGCGGCGTTTTCGGCTTTTAATTTTTCGACAAATTCTAATAAAACTGCTGTATCAGCCATATTTTAGTAAAAAAGCGGTGAAAATTTTTAGGTTCACCGCCGTAAATTCTTACGAAGATTTGCGTCTTTCGTGGCGCGACGGAATCGTATATGGACGCGAAACTTTGTTTTGAGCGACCTCGATCTCGGTTTCTTTTTCAAGCGCCGTGCCTTCCGTGACGGGCAAAGTTCCGGGCACGATCGATCTTCGGGATTCTTCCTCGAAAGTGTCGTAGCGGTCTTTGACCGATTCCTTCATGATTTTTTCCTGCAACATCATAATTGCATGAACGAGCATTTCCGGTCGCGGCGGACAACCCGGAATATAAATGTCGACCGGCACGATCTTATCAACGCCCTGAACGATCGCATAATTATCGAAAACGCCGCCGCTCGTGGCGCACGCGCCCATCGAAATTACCCATTTCGGCTCGGGCATCTGATCGTAAATTCTTCTCAAAACCGGCGCCATTTTGCGCGAAACTCTGCCTGAAACGATCATCACGTCAGCTTGTCTTGGAGAAGCGCGAAATGTTTCCGCGCCGAAGCGCGACAGATCGTTTCTTGCCGAAACGCTGTTCATCATTTCAATCGCGCAGCAGGCAAGCCCGAACGTGGCAGGCCAGATCGAAGACTTCCTTGCCCAGTTAATTACTGCATCCAACTTGACTGTGACGACATCGGGTAACGATTCCCAAAGATTATTTTCTAAACCCATTATTAACTCCTAAAATCTTAAGCTGCTTTTTTCAGGTTAGATGCTTGCTGTCTTTTCGTGTTTGCCATCGCTTTTGCTTCGGCGCGGGCTTCGACGCGCGATTGTAAGCCCCAATCGAACGTGCCTTTTTTCCAGACGTAAATATATCCGACAACGAGCGTCACGATAAAAATCAAAATTTCGACAAAAGCGACCGCGCCAAACGCGATTCCGCTGATTTTTTGTTGCTCCATCAGATACTTAAACGCGACGGCAAACGGAATCATAAACAAAACTTCAATATCGAACAATAAAAAGATCACCGCAACCGAGTAAAATTTGATTGAAAACCGATCGCGTGCCGAGCCGACCGGGTCTTTGCCGCATTCGTAAGGCATCAGCTTGGTTGCCGTGCGTTTGCGCGGACCGATGAGCTGCGTAACAAGAAGCTGGCTGACGGCAAAACCCATTGCCACCAGAAACATGATGCCGATCGGCGCGTAATCCATTATGCTGAAATTGTTCATCGAAATTTATAGTTTTCCTTAGCCTGAATATCGTAAAAATAACGAGAAAAAAATACCTGTCGAATTTGAGAATTATTGCACAAATTAAATCGTAAGTTAAGCCACAAAGAGTGTCAAGGCACGGAAAATTTGTGTTTTCGGGTTTATTTAGATCGGTGAAATGAAAAAGATAAAATTTGATAATTCATTACAGTTCAAGAACTAATTTTTATTGACCGTTCCCGATCGCCTGTGCTAATTTCAATAAAGGCACTTTGTGTCCGGAGCTACTACCTTTACTCGCCAAATTTGCTGAAATTGTGATAACCGGATTTAATACAGACATCGAACACGACGGCGTAATTTATCACGTCCAAACCGAAGACAAGGGTGTGGAAACACCTTTAATACTGTCGTTGGTCTATAACCGCGGCACGATTTTGGCGAGCAAACGTACGCTTTACGACGATTTACTGCAAAGCGGTTTTGACGAAAAAGTTCTCGCCGAGCGACTCCAAAAACAACACAAACTCATCTGCGCGGCGGTGCGCATGGGGCGCATCGAAGAATTAAAGAAAATGACCGCTAAAGATGCGGCATTGAAAAAAGAGGCGAAATTAAGCAACGGGCACGCGGCGCCGCTTCCGAAACTGTCGCAAATCGAGCAAAAAGCGGAAGTGAAAAACGCCGCGCAGCCGCAATACGTGCCGAATAATACGAATTTTGCGAAGCCGGCAGCGGTCACGCAGGAATTAAAGCCCAAAATTCAAACCGAAGTAAAAGAAGATTTTGCGCCCGCCATTCCGCAGCCGAAGGAAACATTCGTGCCGGCGATTCCGCAGCCGAAGGAAGAACTGATCTGGGATTTGCCGCTCGAAATTATTGACGAGGATTTCATCGTCGATGTCGGTAATATCATCGAAGCCGAAACGATTTTGTCGGCGGATGCGGTCGAGATATTTACCGGTACGGGCAATTTGGCAAAGCCGAAACTGGATAATCTCGAAATCGAATTTTTGAATGAAACGGTTTTCAAAGCCGGTGAAAGAAAAACGCTCAATATCCGCGTCTTTCGCGGAGTCTCGACGAATTTTATCAGCGAAGCGCAGGTTATGGTCAAAGTTTTGGGATCGAGCTTTCGCCCGCTGATCTTTCACGCCAAAACAAATGAAACGGGCGTCGCGGTCGTCCATCTGCAATTGCCGCAGTTTCGTTCGGGGCGCGGCGCGATTTTAGTGCGCGCGATCAGCGACGGCGAAGAAGCCGAGCTTCGTCAAATCGTTCGCCAATCCTAAACCGATTTTGGATTTTGGATTTTGGATTTCGGATTGCTAAAATCCAGGGTGTGAAAGTTTTTATCAACGGCGAGACGAAAGAAATCTCTGAACAGGTAAATCTGCTCGAACTTCTAAAAGTTTTTGCGCTGCCTTCGGAACGCATCGCGATCGAATTGAACCGGGAAGTCGTGCGGAAAAAAGATTGGGAAAATATTCTGATCCGTGACGCGGACAAGATCGAGATCGTTCATTTTGTCGGCGGCGGTTAGAATCAATTACGAATTACAAATTACGAATTACGAATTGCGGATTAAATTTTCTAATTTAGTCCGCGTTTCTTTTGTCCGTCTTTTTTTATAAGATTGTTTCTATAGATTTTCATTCGTAATTCGTAATTCGTAATTTTTATATGTCAGATTTATTTAATTTAGCAGGGAAAACTTTTAATTCGCGTCTGATTATCGGGACGGGGAAATATCGTTCGTTTGAGGAAATGCAAGGAGCGCACAAGGCTTCGGGCGCGGAGATGGTGACGGTCGCGGTCAACCGCGTGCCGCTCGACCGCGCGACCGAATCTTTTCTCGATTATTTAGCGCCCGAAATGCAGATTTTGCCGAACACCGCCGGGTGTTATGATGCCGAACATGCGATTCGCACGGCGCGTCTGGCGCGTGAAGCCTTAGAAACCGACTGGATCAAGCTCGAAGTAATCGGCGATAAGATCACGCTTTTGCCCGACAACGAACAGACGCTCGAAGCGGCGCGCGTGCTCGTTAAGGAAGGCTTTATCGTGCTGCCGTATTTTACGGACGATTTGATTATGGCGAAAAAACTTTTGGACGCGGGTTGTCCGGCGGTGATGCCGCTGGCGGCGCCGATCGGTTCGGGAATGGGCGTGCAGAATCCGTCGAACTTAAAGATCATGCGCGAGCAATTGCCGGACGCGACGATCATCGTCGATGCGGGCGTGGGCGTTCCGTCGGATGCGGCGATTGCGATGGAATTAGGCGCGGACGCGATCTTGATGAACACGGCGATTGCCGAAGCGAAAGATGCCGCGCAGATGGCGACGGCGATGCGTTTCGCGGTGCAGGCGGGCAGGCTCGGATATTTATCGGGCAGAATGCCGAAACGTCTCTACGCCTCGGCGTCGAGCCCGATCGAAGGGGCGATCAAATGAGGGATGAAGGATGAAGGATGAGGGATGAGGTTAAAACGCTCGGATTGCCGTGCAAAACTTTGGGGTTGAACTGCAAACTTTTCGGGTAAAAGTGCAAAACTTTCGGATGACTTTGCAAAAGATTCGGGTGACATTGCAAAACTTTGGGATGCGTCTGCAAAACTTTGGGGTGCGAGTGCAAAACTTTGGGATGACATTGCAAAACTTTCGGGTTGAAGTGCAAAGGAATCAGCCGCGAGTGCAAAACTTTTAGAGGCTCGTGTGCGTCAGTCAACCGCGAATGTGTGCGAGTAAACCGCTCGTGTGCAGAAGTAAATCAGGCGTGTGCGCGAGTAAATAGCGAATGTGTCTGAGAAAACCCTTCGTGTGTGCGAGTAAATCGCGAATGTGCGTGTGTAACTTGCAAATGTGCAGAAGTAAACGGCGTGTGTACGGAAGTAAACCGTTCGTGTGTGCGTGTAAACCGCGTGTGTGTAAATTTCTTTGGCTCGTGTAAGCGTCGACCGTTCGGGCAAAAATATTGCTGATTGATAAAAATGAATCCGAATCCGCAAAGAAATTCAAATCTGACGCTTTGTTATACGCTCATTGCTTTGGGCGTTCTTTGCTTTGCCGGAACGATTTTCGGCGCACTTTATCTGAAAAGCGGGATTATCGAGCGAGTGCGCGAAACGCCGCAAATCGAGGGCATCGGCGATGCCGCGCAGATCGGTTCCATCGAACGGCAAATCGAGTCGAAAGACCGCGAAATCGAATTAGCCAGACAAATGCCCGATATGGACAAAAGTTTGCAGGAAGCGCGGAAAAAATTAGGTTTAAAGCCCGATGCGAATTCGGCTAACTCAAATTTCGAGCAGGACAAGGCAAACAAAATCAGAAAAATAGAGGAAGAAAAGCGGCAGTTAACTGTCAAAAGAGATGAGCTGGCGGGAAAAAATCGCGCCCGCCAAATGCGCACGCGAAGCTGGAGCGAATGGGCGGATGATAACGGTATGGAATTGTTTCTCGGCGGAGTTTTGCCGCTTGGGTTGTTCGGCTTGTCTTTAGCGCGGTTCACGTTCGGCGGAAAATTGCCCGCGAGAAATCCGCTTGCGATGACCGATTTTGAGCGAAGGTGCGTATTGTTTCTGCCTTTTGCCATTGTCTTTTCGGCGTTCGGGTTTTTTCTTTTCGTGTGGATTTTGACGCTTATTTATTAGAAATGAAGTTTTTGAAAATCACCGCAGTTTTATTATTTATCGCCTTTGCGATCGCCTCCTGCACGCAAACCGAATCAAAACGGCGCGGTTTCGTGATCGCCGACAGCAAATCCTACGAAGCCTCGCTCTTTCGCCAGAACTGCGCGATCTGTCACGGGCAGGAAGCCGACGGCAAGGAGATCGACGGCAAACTGATTCCTTCCCTGCGGTTCGGCGACGCGGCAGCCAAAACGGAAGACGAAATCTACCTGCAGATCAAAGAAGGCAAACTCCCGATGCCTTCGTTCAAAAATCAACTGACCGACGATGAAATCAAGCGAATGGTCAAATTCATCCGCCGCGATTTGCAGGGGAAAGAACAATAAGCGGGAAACTATTTTCTGAACCGCGCGTGAAAAAAAATATTTTTCACGCGCGGTTTTTTGGCGGGCGGATTTTTGTTAAAATAAAACAAAGAGAAAATTTGATCGAGGATTTCGGAAAGCGGTCCGCAGAGGTCGGCGGCGTTTTTCTAAATCTTTTTTTTAGTTGGTTTAGCACGATTTCGGGGCGGCGGTGCGAATTCGCGCAAGCCGCCGGTCGGTGTGCGAAAACGCCGTTTCCGGGCGTTTGTTTGCGATCGGCGGCGAATTTACTGTTTTGAAACCGTAAATTCATCTGACCTATAATGCTCGGCGTGGTTTGGCAGCCAAACTGCTTGAAAACAAACTTGAACCGCGAAAACGCCGAACCACGAGAAAAGATCGATTATTTCGCGTTTTTCGGTTTAATTTACGGTTTCTAACATAAATAAACGAAAAGTTTTTGCTCTGTCAACGGCTCGGCTGTAAAGTCTCCGGACGGAGCGAAGGAGAAATTGGATTTTATGATAAAAGTTGAAAATCTGGTAAAACATTTCGGAGAATTCGTCGCGGTTGACGATGTTTCGTTCGAAGTCGAGGAAGGCGAAATTTTCGCGTTTTTAGGTCCGAACGGCGCAGGGAAAACGACGACGATCAAGATGCTCACGACGCTTTTGAAACCTTCAAACGGGCGGATCACGCTTGACGGGCTCGACCCGACGACCGCAGCGCTCGAAGCGCGGCGCAGATTCGGCATCGTCTTTCAAGACCCGAGCCTCGACGATCAATTGACCGCATTCGAGAATATGGAGCTGCACGGCGTGCTCTACGGCGTTCCGCGCAAGCTGCGCAGCGAGCGCACCGAGATGCTTTTGAAATTGTTCGAGCTCTGGGAGCGGCGCGCTGATTACGTCAAGGAATTTTCGGGCGGAATGAAGCGCCGGCTCGAAATCGCGCGCGGTTTTCTGCATACGCCGAAGATTCTTTTTCTCGACGAACCGACTCTGGGTTTAGACCCGCAAAGCCGCAACCAGCTTTGGACGCACGTTAAAAACTTAAACCGCGACGAGCGCGTGACGGTTTTTCTGACGACGCATTATATGGACGAAGCCGAGCGCGTCGCGGGTCGCATCGCGATCATCGACCACGGCAAGATCATCGCGCAGGGAACTTCTGAGGAACTAAAACGGCAAACCGCGACCGATTCGCTCGAAAACGCTTTTCTGGCTTTGACCGGCTCGACGATTCGTGACGAAAAAGCCGATGCGAGCGCGCAGATGCGGCAATTTGCAAACATGTGGAGGAAACGCTAAATGAATGCAATTTATATTTTGTGGCTTCGGGAATTGAAACGCTACACGCGCTCGAAAGCGCAGGTCGTCGCGTCGCTCGGACAGCCTCTGCTTTACTTGTTAGTGCTCGGTTTCGGGCTCGGTCCGGTGTTTCAAAAAGCGGGCAATGGAAGCTATCTGCAATTCATGGCTCCGGGCGTGGTCGGGATGACCGTTCTTTTTTCGGCGGTTTTTTCGGGCATCGGTCTGCTTTGGGACAGGCAGTTCGGCTTTTTGAAGGAAACTCTCGTTGCGCCGGTTCCGCGCATTACCGTGATGATCGGAAAAACTCTCGGCGGCGCGACCGTCGCGACGATCCAGGGAACGCTCGTGATGATCGTTTGTCTGATCGCCGGATTTCGCCCGGTTAATCTTTGGCAGCTTCCGCTGGCTTTTATGTTTATGATTCTGACGGCGATCGTTTTCGCCGGACTCGGAATGGCGATCGGTTCGGCGCTCAAGGATATGCAGGGTTTTCAGTTGATTATGAATTTTCTGGTGATGCCGATCTTCTTTCTTTCGGGCGCGTTGTTTCCGCTTGCCGGTTTGCCGAAAATTCTCGAAATAGTTACGCGCATCGACCCGCTGACCTATGGAATTGACGGGCTTCGCGGCGCGCTGATCGGCGCAAGCCAGTTCGACACTCTGCTGAACGCTTCGGTGCTCGGCGGCGTAGCGGTTTTGTTTCTGATTCTCGGCGGTTATTTATTTTCGAAAATTCAATTATAAATTTCGGAGCAATTAAGAATATTTATTCTACGCAAAGCCATTCAAAACTCGAATTCGGCGACGATCGGCAGATGGTCTGAGGCGACGAGCGCCGTGCGGCTTTTGTGAAGAAAGGCGTTCGCGAGCTTGAATTTTTTGTCGAAATAAATATGGTCGAGATGGAGCAGCGGCAGAATTCCGGGGAATGTCCGCGCCGTGCCGAGATGTTTTTTGGCATCAACTGCCTGAAAATTCGCTTTGAAAAGTTTGGTCGTCAAACCTTTTGTCCATTCATTGAAATCGCCCGCGACGATGCGTTTGCCCGTAAATTTCGCGTGTTCGAGAACATGCGCGGCGAGAAGCTTGTGAACCTGTTGGCGGCGTTCGAAAAACGACGTGCCGAGATGAACGTTGAAAAACTGTAAGGTCTCGTGCTGCGCGCCGAGCGCGATTTCGGTTAAAAGACAGCCGCGCGGCTCGTATTTATGAATGCTGATGTCGAAATTCTGCGAATGTTTGACGGGCAAACGGCTCAGCACGGCGTTGCCGTAAATTCCTTCCCGGATCTTGCGGTTTTCGCCGAGGAAATAGTCGACGCCGAGTTCTCCGGCAATAAATTCGGCTTGATGCTCGCGTTTTTGCGCGCCGGAATGACACAAAACTTCCTGCAGTGCGACAATATCGGCGTCGATTTCGCGCAAAACGTCCGCGATTCTTTCGGGCGAAAACTTGCGGTCGATCCCGACGCATTTGTGAATGTTGTAAGTCGCAATGCGAATCTTGTTCATTTTGGATTTTAGATTTTGGATTTTGGATTTTTTTGGTTTTGAATTAACTTTTGCCGAGGGAAGAAACAGTTAAACTTCATAAACGCGGCAGCAAATCCAAAATCCAAAATCCAAAATCGAATCAATTATTCCGATAATTTCTCAAAGCCTTAAGCAATGTCGGCAAAGCCAGCAAAAGTAGTATGATGACGAGCGGGATCGAAGCGATGCGCGGAAAAAATATCAGAAGCAGCGCGAAGACGAGCAAAACCGCGCCGACCATCACGAGAAGTTTCGCTTCCGCCGCGCCGAGCGGTGCTTGCCGCGTAATGATCGAGCTGATCGAAGTCGCTGCGTTCAGTGCGCTCGCCGTCGCTTTGCGGACGCTGCCGCCGCCTTTGCCTCTGATTCTTTTTTGAGCTTTTCGCTCCCTTCGTGAAACTTTGTTCGTGTCGGCAAGCACGATTTCGGTCGCATTCTGCAAATCTTCGAGGAACATCGCCTCCATCTGTCTGCCGAAATCTTCGTCTTCGACCAAAACATCCAATTCGTAATTGCCGAACCAGCTCGCGATATTTAAGTTCGTCGAGCCGACGCGCGAAAATCTTCCGTCGAACACGGCGGTTTTCGCGTGAACCATCGAGCCGTTCCATTCGAAAACCCGCACGCCCGCTTCGAGCATCGGGCGGTAGGTGGAACGCGTCGTATCACGAATAAGCCCGATGTCGGTGCTTTGCGGGACAAGGATTCTGACATCGACTCCGTCCTTCGCCGCGTCCTTAAGCGATTGCAGGTAAGACGGCACGCCGACAAAATAGGCGTCGGTGAGCCACAAAGTTTTGCGCGCTCCGGCAGCTAAGATCTGGTCGATGCGGTAAATATGCGAGCTTGCCGGAATGCCTTCGACGACGCGCAGAGCGACGTTTCCGGCAGGCGCAAAATCTTCGCGTTTCGCTAAAAAGTTTTCGTCGAGCGGCGCGCCCATCGTCGCCCAGATATTCGCAAAAGCGCGTTCGACATCCGCGACCGCCGCGCCGCGAATCTCGACGCCCGTATCGCGCCACGCCGGCATTTGCTTTTCGGGACGCCCGACCCAATCCTGCCCGACGCACAAACCCGTGACAAACGCGACCTGCCCGTCAACGATCAGACATTTGCGATGGTCGCGGCACAAAACAAGCAGCGGATCAATAAAACTCGGCGGATTGTAACACCGAACCTCGACGCCGTTTTCCATCAAACGCCGCCAGAATTTGCGCGAAGTCTTTCGGAATCCGCCCATCCAATCGTAGATTAATTTCACGCTCACGCCTTCTTTCGCCTTTTTGATCAAAGCGTCGGCGAAAATACGTCCCTGCTCGTCTTCGTGAATGATGTAGCTTTCAAAAAAGATTCGCTCTTTGGCGCTTTCGATCGCCGCGAGCCACGCCGGATAATTTTCCGCCGCGTCTTTTAATAATCTGACATCGTTTCCATGTAAAAGCTCCGCGCCGGTCACGCGGTCAAACGATTCCTCGACAAATTCATGGCTCAAAGTCAATGTATCGACTGATTTTTTTTGCAGTTTGGTTTTTTTCATCGCACATCTGTCGATTGGAATTATACAGTTAATTTAATAATTTAACGCAAAGGCGCAAAGCTGCCGAAGGCGCAAAAATTTTAATTAAAGTTTCCCTGCGGCTTTGCATCTTTGCGCCTTTGCGTTGAAAATCTTTTCTATGAAAATTTTAATCAGCGGCGCGAGCGGTTTGGTCGGAACTCATCTGATCCCGACTTTGGCGGCGAAAGGGCATGAGATTTACAAGCTCGTGCGCAAAACTCCGAAATCGGCGGACGAAATTCAATGGGACGCAAAGACGGGGTTTTCGGACGCAGAGCAGGCAAAACTCGAAAACTTTGATGCCGTGATTCATCTCGCGGGCGATAACATCGCGTCGGAAAATTGGTCGAAGCAAAAGAAACAGCGCATCAGGGAAAGCCGCGTCGTCGGCACGCGCGTGCTTGTTGACGCTTTGAAAAAAACGAAAGCTGCGCCGCGCATTTTTGTTTCCGCGTCGGCGAGCGGTTTTTACGGCGACCGCAAGGACGAGATTTTGACCGAAGAAAGCGCGAAAGGTACGGGATTTATCCCGGATGTTTGCGATGAATGGGAAACGGAAGCGCGCAAGGCGGAAGATTTCGGCGCGCGCGTCGTCACGCCGCGGATCGGCGTTGTTTTATCGAAAGACGGCGGCGCGCTCGATAAAATGCTCACGCCGTTTAAGCTCGGTGTCGGCGGCGTGGTCGGTTCGGGCAAACAATGGATGCCCTGGATCGCGCTCGACGATCTGATCGGCGTGATTCATTTCGCGCTCGATCGCGGCGATTTGAAAGGCGCGGTCAACACCGTTTCGCCGCAAATGGCGACGAATGAAGAATTTACAAAAGCTCTGGGCAAAGTTCTTTCGCGTCCGACGATTCTGCCGATTCCCGAATTTGCGATTCGCCTGCTCTACGGCGAAATGGGCGAAACGCTTCTGCTTCAAGGTCAGAGAATGCAGCCGAAACGTCTGGAAGAAATGGCTTTCGAATTCAAATATCCAAATCTGGAAGACGCGCTCAAACACGCTTTGAATTAATTTAGCCGCGGCAGAAATCTTATGAAAATTTGGATTTCGAAAAACTCCGAAGTTCCCGTGCGCGAACAAATCGTCACGCAGATCACGCTCGGCATTGCGAGCGGCGAGCTGGCGGTCGGGATGCGCCTGCCGAGCACGAGCGAGATTGCGCGGCGTTATAAAATCCACTCGAACACGGTTTCCAATGCCTACCAACTGCTCGCCGAACAGGGCTGGCTCGAGTTTAAAAAGGGAAGCGGCTTTTACGTTCGCGCATCGAATCCCGAAAGCCTTGAAAATTCTCTCGACAAACTCATCGCGCAGTTTGTCGCGGCGGCGCAAACTCAGGGCTTTTCAGCCGGAGAAATAAAAACACGGCTGCTCAAACATTTTGATTCGCAAAAATCGAATGAATTATTCGTGATCGAGAACGACGAATCGTTACGCGAAATTTTGATCGAAGAAATTTCCGCCGCGGCGAAATTTGAAGTCAAGGGCGCCGGCTTTGCGGAATTTGAGCAAAATCTTTCAAAAACGGACGCGAATTTTGCCGCGATGTTTGATGAAGAAGCGAAAATCAGTCCGGTTTTACCGACCGGCAAGAGCTGCGTTTTTCTAAAAGCGCGTTCCGCCGCCGCTTCGATGACCGGCGAAACGCGCCCGACACCGGATGATCTGATCGCCGTCGTTTCCGGTTGGGAAAACTTTCTGATCCTCGCGAAAACAATGCTCGTCGCCGTCAAGATCGAGCCGGAAAGCCTTTTGATCCGCTCGACCCGCGAAGAAAATTGGCGCAAAGGCTTGCAGGCGGCTTCGATGATTATCTGCGATTCGCTGACGGCGAAAAATTTCTCAAATGATAAAAGAGTAAGAATCTTTCAACTTATTGCTCAAGAATCCTTAAAAGATTTAGAAAATTTGTTGGTAAAAAATGTTTAGAACCACATTTTATTTCAAGATAGCAGCCAAATTCGATTCCAATTCATCTAATTCGGCTTTATTTCGTTCGAGCTCGGATTGACGTTCAATATATTCTTTATAGTCGAAACGGACGATAAAACACGTAAGCTTTTCGAATATCTCCATTACTCCATTGTTAACCCATTTATCAAATGATACTCCGAGCATTAGTGTTAGTAATGTAAGAGATAATGCTAAGGTCAGTGAAACGATAAATGTGAAGGCTTCAATTTCATTCCAATTTTGAGTGATAAACGTTGCTTTATTAAGAAAAAACCAAATAATCAATAATAGAACAATAAATATCGACAATCTAAAAAATATTCGCGCAAGATTATCGATGTATTTTTTGGCTTCTTTCTTTTTTTCGAGGATCTTTTCCAGTCTCAAAATTTCCCATCTTATTTTCTTTCTCAGATTCGGTTTAGCTAAAATTGATAAGATCTGAAAGGTAATCGTGCAGTATCCTTCTTCATACCAGATACTTATTTCTTCTATATTCCTCAGCTTCAATAAAGTTTTCAGCGAATTTTTCAGCTGATTTTCATCTATATAAAGTTTTTTTAATTTTTTTAGTTTTAAGATTTCTGTAGGTATTTCATCTATCGGATTATTATAAAGCGAAAGAATTTCCAGATTTTTAAACTGTGAAACCAAAATCTTCTCTATTTTATTATTTTGAAGATAAAGCTCCTGAACTTTTGGCGCGACGGTTTCCCAATTTTGAAACAGTCCGCTAAAAATCTCGCCCGTTAAATTCGAATCTCCAAGTTTCATTACTGAACCTTTTTTCTCCGAATCCTCAATTTTTTGCAACGCTTTTTGATTAAGCATATCTTAGGAGACGACGAACATTAATTAACCGTAAATAACAGCTCGTACTAATAAATCTTTAATTAATTTTTCTGGAATTATACCAACTTTTATGGAAAAGGAAAGTTTTTTATATAAATTCTTCTTAATTGCCGATATTGGCAAAGGTTTTATTGCTCAAAGCTTAGCTCGACAATCAATAAATCGCTTTCGGTTATAACGTCTAACACCTGATGACAATGTCCGATAATCATTCACATTTTACGTTTCAAATAACTGCATCTCAAAAAATAATATTTATAAAATACCGACGAACATTGAGTTTTCCTTCGGCACACGTTTTGCACTTTAGAACTATCGGTAGAGGGAAAAGTTATGTATAAGACAGTAAACTTTAATATTTTCCAAGAACTTCTCGAAGAAATAGTTTACGGAAAAAAATCTGACGCCCAAACGGAGAAAGTTGCCCCGTCTAAAAAAACAACTGTCACGAAAATCGGCGAAATAACGATTCAAAAAATCACCGAGCGCAAGACCGAACCGCTTGTTTACAGAAATCTGAGGAACAACACAAAGGCTTATTAATTTTTATTAAGAAAGGAGTTTACGATTATGCAAGATATACAAAATATTCCGAATCCGGATGTGAATTCGACCGAAACAGAAGACGATTTCGGTAATCGCTCGGATATCGAGCGCGAAAATGAAAGTAATGAAAACGTTGAAGACATTCCGCTTCCGCCGACCGAACCGAAACCCGCGCCGGTCGAAGAACCGCCTGCCGACTCGGAAAGAGGCAGTATTGACGAACCGAAACGTGCGCCGAAAGAGATAGTTTAACTAAAGCACTTGACAAAAGTTTTAATTGCAACTATTCTTGTTACAGTTATGGCGGCTAACAGTCAATTTGCAGTAGCGATTCACGTTTTAACGATTCTTGCCAAAGGCGGCGACGAGCGTGTGAAGTCGGATTATATCGCGGGAAGCGTGAATACTAATCCGGTCGTGATTCGTCGTCTTTTGAGCAATCTGCAGGAAGCGAATATCGTCGTTTCGCAGGTCGGCGCAGCCGGCGGCACTTCACTCGCAAAACAGCCCAAAGACATAAGATTATCAGAGGTTTACAAAGCTTTGCCGTGCGGCGAAGTTTTTGCTTTGCATTCGAAAGAACCGAACCAGGATTGTCCGGTCGGGAAAAACATGGCGGCGTTTTTATGCGGACTGCAAAAGGAAATCGACAAATCGATCGAAGAAAAACTGAATCAATATACATTGCGCGACGTAATCGAAAAGATTGAATCCGTCTGAAAAAAATTTATTCTAAACTGTATCAAAAGAGGTTACAAAAAGGTTAATTATGAAAGCTGAATTAGAAAAAGAAACTGTCTCGAAAGAAACGATTTTGGAGCAATTAAACTGGCGTTATGCGGTCAAAAGCTACGACAAAACCAGACAGGTTTCCGCAGAAGATTGGGAAACTTTAGAAGAAGCTTTACTGCTTGCGCCGTCGAGCTTCGGTATTCAACCGTATAAATTTATCGTCATTACCGACCCGGAATTGCGGGAAAAATTGAAACCGGCGGCTTGGGGACAACCGCAGATCACGGATGCATCGCATCTGGTCGTGATCGCGCATAAAAAGACTCTGACCGATTCGGACATCGAGCATTTTGTTGACCGCATCGTCGAGGTTCGCGGCACCGCGCGTGAAACTTTGACCGATTACGAAAACGTTATGAAAGGTTCGGCAAAAAAAGCGGTTGACGGCGGTTATATCGAAGTCTGGAATTCGCGCCAAGCCTATATCGCGCTCGGATTTCTGCTCGAAACAGCTGCGCTTTTGGGCATTGACGCAACGCCGATGGAAGGTTTCGACGCGGCGCAGTTTAATGAAATTCTAGGTTTGACGGATTATTCGGCGGTTGCGCTGGCGGCGGTCGGTTACCGCGATGCGGAAAGCGATTGGCTGGCGAATTTGCCGAAAGTTCGTTTCCCGAAAGAGGAATTGATCGACAGACGTTGAGGTTAAAAATTTTACGAGCAAGGGCAGTGAGCGACGCAAAAGGGGAAGGCGCAATGAAACCACAGAATTATAAAGATAAACGCGGAGCAAATTCCGCCGGAAAATTATCAACAGTTTTGCTGAAAATGTCTTCGGAATTGATCCGCGTTTATTTGTGGTTTCTACAATTGAGTAATTATTTATTAAGATTGATTTAATAGAGCTGAACTTTAAATTTTTTTGAGGAGAGAAAAGAATGAATGAGTTTTTAAACAGTTGGTCGCCGCGAATTTTGAGCGTCTTGCGGATCATCACCGGTTTTTTGTTTTTGTGGCACGGAAGCCAGAAACTTTTTGCGTTTCCGCCGCCGCCGCCGCAAATGGCTGGACCGCTCACGGGCTTTATGCTTTTCGCGGGAATTCTTGAATTTGCCGGCGGAATTTTAATCTTGATCGGCTTATTTACGCGCTGGACGGCTTTCATCTTAAGCGGAATGATGGCGGTCGCGTATTGGATGGCGCACGGTCTGAGCGGAAAAGGTTTTCTGCCGCTGATGAACGGCGGCGAGCTTGCCGTGATTTATTGTTTTGTCTTTTTGTATTTCTTCTTCGCGGGCGGCGGTCCGTGGAGCTTGGATAGTTTGCTTAAGAAGAACGCATAATTTTAGCGAAATGCCGTCAGCGGATGACGGCATTTCTTTTTAAAGAAAATGAAAGAATATCTCGAAAAATCAATGACTTACGCCGAATATATCAAGCTGATCGACGATTTGCTTCTGGACGGCAAGACAACCGGCGAGAATCAATCGGACGCGATGTTCAACTACGGCAAATTGAATCGTCAGCGAATGCATCGCCTTGAGAAAACGGTTTTGCTTAACGAATCTTTAACGGAAAAGGCGCGTAAAACGGGTCGAAAACAGATTTGGCTGATTATCACCGAAGGCTGGTGCGGCGATGCGGCGCAAAATATTCCGGTAATTGAGAAAATCGCTGCTGCAAGCGATAATATCGAAACACGCTACGTTTTGCGCGATGAGAATCTCGAACTGATGGACGCATATTTGACGAACAATGCGCGTTCGATTCCGAAATTGATCGCGCTCGACGCGTTAAATTTGGAAGAAATCGGAACCTGGGGACCGCGCCCGCAACCTTCGATGGATTTGTTTATCGAATTGAAACATCAGGGTTTGGAAAAACCTCTGATCATGGAAAATCTGCAGCGTTGGTATATTACGGACAAAAACCAAACGATTCAGAAAGAATTTGAAAAACTGCTTGACGAGTGGACCGCGGAAAATGAAAGCGCGGCAACGCAATAGGTTTGTTAAAGTTTTTTAGAACTTTGGTTTGATAGTTTAAATAGTAGAAATTTTTATCTTTGAGGAAATTGAGTGAAAAAAATTACATTGGGAATTTTATCTTTATCATTATTTTTAGCGGCTTGCGAAGATCCGGCGGCGAATAAAACCAAGGCGACGACGACAAACTCGACGACCAGCGCGCCGGCGACGAATCAGCAAAACTCCGCAACACCGGCGACGAAACCGGCAGCTAAAGGCGAAGTTCTGCCTTTAACGCCGGAAAACTCGAAAGTCGAATTTACCGGCTCGAAGGTTACCGGAAAACACGACGGCGGGTTTAAGGAATTTGCGGGAACGATCGATCTGGTTAACGCTAAACCCGAAGAAAGCGGCGTTTCGGTTTATATCGAAATGAATTCGGTTTTTGTCGATGACGATGGACTCGCCAAGCATCTCAAATCGCCCGATTTCTTTGATGTCGAAAAATTTCCGAAAGCGACTTTTGCTTCGACGAAAATCGTCGCGGACGCGGCGAAAGGCGCCGGAAATTATACGGTGACGGGCGATTTCACTTTGCACGGACAAACCAAATCAATTACGTTTCCCGCGAAAATTACCGTGACCGATGCAGAAGTTGCCGTTGACAGCGAATTTTCCATCAACCGCAAAGATTTCGGCATCGTTTACGCCGGAAAAGCCGACGATCTGATTCGCGATGATGTCGTGATTCGTTTTAATTTAAAGAGTCCGCGTAAGAAATAAGGAATTTGCCCGCGAAAAACGCGAAATATTCTTTCTGTCTTCTTTTGCGTTATTTCGCCCTTTTCGCGGGCAATAGTAATTTTATGAAAGCATACGAGATACAACAATTCGGTGTCGAAAATCTGGCACTTGTCGAACGCGACCAGCCGCAGCCCGAAGCGACGGAAGTTTTAGTGAAATTTCATGCCGCGTCGCTGAATTACCGCGATTTGATGATGGTTAACGGTTTGTATAATCCGAAGCTAAAAATGCCTTTAGTGCCGTTTTCGGATGGTGCGGGCGAAGTCACGGCAGTCGGCGAAGCGGTTACGAAATGGAAGGTCGGCGACCGCGTGACGCCGATTTTTATGCAGGGCTGGATTGACGGCGCGATCGATATTTCAAAAGCGCGAACCGCGCTCGGCGGCGATCTGGACGGCGTTTTGCGCGAATTCGGCACATTTGACGAACAGGGATTGGTCAGAATTCCCGACCATTTTTCGTACGAAGAAGCGGCGACTTTGCCGTGCGCAGGCGTGACGGCTTATCACGCGCTTTTCGAATCGGGCAGACTTCACCCGTCGGACACGGTTTTATTGCAAGGCACGGGCGGCGTTTCGATTTTCGCCCTGCAATTGGCGAGCGTTTACGGTTCGCGGACGATTATCACGTCGAGCTCAAACGAAAAATTAGAGCGTGTCAAAGAACTCGGCGCGGATGATTTAATTAATTATAAAGAGCGCGAAGATTGGGACAAAGCCGTTTTGGAATTGACGGAAAAACGCGGCGTTGATCAGATCGTCGAAGTCGGCGGCGCGGGAACGATGCCGAAATCCGTGAATGCCGTAAAAATGGGCGGACACATCGCCGTGATCGGTGTTTTATCGCAAGGCGAAGGCATCAATCCGGTCAAAGTTTTGCAAAAATCGATCAGAATGCAGGGCATTTTTGTCGGTTCGCGGCAAATGTTCGAACAAATGAATCTGATGCTCTGCCAGCACAATCATTTAAAGCCTGTGATCGACAAAACATTTGAATTCGGGGAAGTAAAAGACGCCTTGAAACATATGGAAGCCGGCGCGCATTTCGGCAAGATCGTCGTCAAGATCGGCTAAAAGCGATGAAAGTATTTACGACACTCGGCGACGGAATCGATGCGCTTGCATTGAGCGAAATTGAAACGCCAAAACCGAAAGCCGGAGAAGTTTTAGTGAAAATGACGGCGGTTTCGCTCAATTTCCGCGATTTGCTGGTCGTCAAAGGCGTCGAACATTGGAAACCCGGCGCGGCGCGAATTCCGGTTTCGGACGGTGCCGGCGAAGTCGTTGCGGTCGGCGAAAATGTGAGCCGCGTGAAAAGCGGCGACCGCGTTGCGGGAATTTTTCTGCCGCTTTGGCTCGACGGAGAATTAACTCCGGAAAAATATGTTTCTCCGCTCGGCGGCGCGGCGACGGACGGCGTTTTGGCGGAATTTGTAATTTTCGATGAAAATGCGGTCGTTAAAATACCGCAAAATCTTTCGGATGAAGAAGCGGCGACATTGCCGGTTGCGGCAATTACGGCGTGGCACGCTGTTCGGAGAAGCCGGGTGCAGCCCGGCGAAACGGTTTTGATTCAAGGCACGGGCGGCGTTTCGCTTTTTGCTCTGCAATTTGTCAAAGCGCTCGGCGGAAAACCGTTTGTTATTTCGAGCAGTGATGAAAAGCTCGAAAAAGCCGAAGAATTGGGCGCGCACGAGGCGATCAATTATAAAACTTTTCCCGATTGGGATGAAAAAATTCTTGAACTGACAGGCGGAAAAGGCGTTGACCACGTGATCGAAGTCGTCGGCGGCGAAAACCTGAATCGTTCATTGAACGCCGTGAAATTGAGCGGTTCAATCAGCTTTATCGGTTTGTTAGCCGGTTTGAGCGCTCCCGTAAATACTTATCAGTTTGTTTCGAAAAACGTCGAAATTCACGGAATCGAAACAGGTTCGCGAGAGTTTTTCGAAGAAATGAACGAATTTATCGAAGAAAACCGAATTACGCCGGTAATTGATAGAATATTTGAATTTAACGAAGTGAAAGCCGCGCTTAAATACTTAGAAAGCGGTTCGCACTTTGGCAAGGTTGTAGTTAAAATTTAAGAATCTGAGGAAAAATTATGAGTGAAATAAAACAAATTGAGCCTGCAAATTGGGAAGATTTTTTGCGCGACTTTGCGACGCGAAACAACAACCGGCGGGCGCGTTTCGATGTTTTCAGAAGCGGCGGCACGACCGAAGCCGAGGCGCGCGAAGAACATCTCGAAGACGTTCGCTTGAAAACCGATGGAAATACAAAATCGGTTGAGGTCGTGCGCATTGACCGCACTAACAGCAACGCCGAAAAAACGCACGACGTGATTACAAACGTACGCGGAATCGCCGTGCAATACGATACGGACGGCAGCGAAGACGCGCTCGAAATTACGGACGACCAAAATACTCTGGTCAGCTTGCGGTTTGAATCGAAGGTTGACGGCGCTTCGTAAAAAATCGCCCGCGAAATACGTAAAAAGACGCGAAAAATTATTTGAAAAATTTTAGCGAATTTCGCAGGTAAAAACAAAAATTATGATTGACAAAGATATTCAAAAATACGCCGAACAGCACACGAGCGCCGAAAGCGATCTGCTGACCGAACTTCTGGAGAAAACTTACAGCGAACGCGCAGATAAATCGATGCTTTCGGGTTTTTATCAAGGGCGGCTTTTGGCGATGTTCAGCAAGATGCTTCAGCCGCGCCGGATTCTTGAAGTTGGAACTTACATGGGTTATTCCGCGCTTTGTCTGACGGAAGGTCTGACCGATGACGGCAAGATTATCACGCTCGACATTCAGCCGGAAACCAACGCGGTCGCCAAAGAATTTTGGGCGCGAACGCCGGAATACAGCCGCATTGAAAGTTATTTAGGCGAAGCGACGCAGATCATTCCGACCTTAAACGAAACCTTCGATTTGGTTTTTATCGATGCCGACAAGCCGAATTATAAGAATTATTACGATTTGGTTTTTCCGAAACTCCGCTTAGGCGGAATTATTCTCGCGGACAATGTTCTTTGGAGCGGCGAGGTTTTGAAGGTCGAAAACGGCGGAACCGACGACGAAAGCACTGTCGCCTTGCACGAATTTAACGAAAAAATTCAGGCGGACGAACGCGTCAGCAATATTTTGTTCGCCGTGCGCGATGGTCTTTTGGTCATTAGAAAAGAAAAAGATTAAGGGAGAAGTTTATGTTTATCGTTTCGGGCGCGACCGGACATACCGGTTCGGTGGTTGCTAAAACATTGCTGGAAAAAGGTTTGCCTGTGCGCGTGATCGTTCGCAGTCAGGAAAAAGGCGCGCAGTTTGCAAAACTCGGCGCGCAAATTTCGGTTGCCGATCTGCAGGACGCAGATGCTTTGACGGAAGCCTTAAAAGGCGGAAAAGTTTTGTATCTGATGAATCCGCCGGCTTATGCCTCGGAAGATCAGTTTGCGGAATTGGAAAAGGTAATTGCGGCTTTTCAAACGGCGATTGAAAATTCTGCGCTCGAAAAGATCGTCGTGCTTTCATCGATCGGCTCGCAGCTCCCGAGCGGCACGGGAAATATTTTGACGACTTACCGGCTCGAACAAGCGTTCGGCGATCTGGAAATTCCCGTCACATTTATCCGCGCCGGAAGTTTTATGGAAAACTGGAACGCGGTTTTGGACGCGGCGAAAGCGAACGGAGTTTTGCCGAGTTTTTTCCAACCGCTCGACCGAAAGCTGCCGCAGGTTGCCGCCGCCGACATCGGGCGCGTCGCCGCCGAAGCGATGCAGGAAAAAACTTCCGGTAAAGAAATTAAGGAACTTGCCGGATTTTGGACTTCGCCCATTGAGACTGCCGACGCTGTCGGCAAAGTTCTCGGCAAAGAAGTCAAAGCCGTGCCGGTTCCCGAAGATCAATGGATCGGCATTTTGGCAAATCATAATTCGCCGAAAAACGCCGTTTCCCTGGCGGAAATGTTCGCCGGATTTAATTCTGAACATATAAAATTCGAAACCGACGATCAAATTGCGGGAAAAATCACGCTCGAAGATTGGGCGCGGGAGGCTTTAAAGTAAAAGTTAGTAAAAAATGAAAATCGGCGTTTTCATTGCGATTGTTTTGCTCGTTTCGATATTTGTCGGTTGCGCGCGTGAGGAACGCGAAACGCCGCCGCCTGAAAAAATCGCCGGAATTAAAAGAGAAGTCTTAAACGCCGAACAATCTCCGGCTTTGACGGCGGTCGGCAAAATAAATTTTATCGGTCAAAGATGGTGTTCTTTGACGCTTGTTTCCGAAGACATCGCCGTTACCGCCGGACATTGTTTTTTGGAAAATAACATTAAATTCGATCTGTCGAAGGATTTGGAGCCGTTTTGGGCGATCGTTATTTTTAGAGAAAATGGCGTTAGAAAGATTGAAAATGTGAGCGTGAAAAAGGTTTTGAAGGCGGAAATGAATCCCGATTATGCGATCGTCCGGTTGAATCGGAAGATTACTGAAATAAAACCTTTGAAAATTTCCAGGTTAACGGTTGACGAAATACGCGAACGTGAAGCAAATCTCGGGTGCGCGGGATTTAACGGCGACAAAGAGCTCGGTGAATCGGGTTGGCTGCTGACGATCAGCCGGAATATCAAGATCGTTCCCGAAACGACTTCCCGTACGCGGATTGACGCGACTTGTTTTTCAACTTACGGCGGAAGCGGCGGACTTTTTTTCGAGGAAAAAACGAGTCTCGAAACGAATCTAAAGGAATATGGTTTTGTCGGCGTCGTCTGGGGCGTCACGGACGAAAAACTTGACGAAAACGGGAAATTGATCAAAGCCGAAACGGTCGTTACATCGATCACGCCGGTCAGTGCGTTTTTCAAGGAATTAACGGAAATTATTGGAGCGAAATGATTTATGGCAAAAGCGGAAATAAAAACGAAGAAAACCGACGAGAGCGTTGAAGATTTTCTCGACCGGATTGCGGATGAAAAAGTTCGTGACGACAGCCGAAAAATCACCGCATTGATGGAAAAAGCAACGGGCGCAAAACCGAAAATGTGGGGCACAGCAATCGTCGGTTTCGGCGAAAGACATATCAAATCCAAATCGGGGCGCGAGGTTGATTGGATGGAAATCGGCTTTTCGCCGCGCAAAGCCAATCTGACGCTTTATCTGAATATGGGCGAAGGCTGGGACACGGAAACTTTGTCCCGCTTAGGCAAACATAAAACCGGTATGGGTTGTCTGTATTTCAAGCGTTTGAGTGATGTGAACGAAGAAGTCCTGGAAAATTTAATTACAAAATCGGTCGAAAATATAAGGAAAAACTAAAAATTATGGCAAACGAACTTTATGAAATTCCCGTGAAAACGATTGACGGGCAGGAAACTAATCTTGGCGAATACAAAGACAAAGTTTTACTCGTCGTCAATGTCGCGTCGAAATGCGGTTTGACTCCGCAATACGAAGGACTCGAAAATCTTTACGAAAATTACCGTGATAAAGGCTTAGAGATTTTAGGCTTTCCCGCGAACAATTTTATGGGACAAGAGCCGGGCACGGAAGAAGAAATCAAGGAATTTTGCGGCACTAATTACAACATTCAATTTCCGCTTTTCTCGAAAATCTCGGTCAAAGGCGACGATCAGCATCAGCTTTATCATTACTTGACGGAAACCAAACCCGACACGGACGTAAACGACGGCGGTTTGGAAGAAAAACTGAAAGGCTACGGCTCGCAGCGTTCTGCGCCGAGCGAAGTTTTGTGGAATTTCGAGAAATTCCTGATCGGCAAAGACGGCGAAATCGCCGCGCGTTTTGCGCCCGATGTCACGCCCGACGACGAACGCCTGACGGCAAAGGTCGAAGAAGAATTGGCAAAATAACGACGAAAGTATTGCTCGGCGCATATGTAGTAGTTTCAAAATTCAACTAATCAAGGAGAAATTTATGGCAAATGAAATTTATGAAATTCCTGTGAAAACCATCGATGGCGACGAAACGAATCTCGGCGAATATAAAGACAAGGTTTTATTGTTGGTTAACGTCGCGTCAAAATGCGGTTTGACTCCGCAGTATGAAGGCTTGGAAAAACTTTACGAAGACTACCGGGACAAAGGTTTTGAGGTTTTAGGTTTTCCGTCAAACGATTTTATGGGACAAGAGCCGCTTTCGGAATCGGAAATCAAAGATTTTTGTTCGACCAATTACGACGTGAAATTTCCCTTGTTTTCAAAAATTCACATCAACGGCGACGAACGACATCCGCTTTATCAACATTTGATCGACGCGCTGCCGGAAACCGACGTGAGCAACGGCGACAGCTGGCTGAACGGTTTAATCAAATTCGGACATAAGCATCTGAACGAAACCGATGTGCTATGGAATTTTGAAAAATTTCTCGTCGGCAAAAACGGCGAAGTCGTTTCGCGCATCGCGCCCGACGTCGTGCCGGACGATGCGCGCCTTACGGCGAAGATCGAGGAAGAATTAGGAAAATAAATGAAAGAAGCGGCAAAAATAAATTACGGCTTGATTCCGATAGAAATCTGGCGCACGGAAAAGCCGCTCGACGTTTTTCGAAAGATGCTTGCGCGTGAGCTTCCTGCGCCGCCGATCGGCGAAAGTTTCGATTTTCTTTTGACGGAGATCGAACCGGGACGCGCCGTTTTCGAAGGCAAACCGCACGGAAAATTTTATAATCCTTTGGGAACGATTCACGGCGGATTTATCACGACGCTGCTCGATTCGGCGATGGCTTGCGCGATTCATTCGACGCTCGACGCCGGAAAAGGTTCGACGAGCGTCGAGATAAAGGTAAATTTCGTGCGACCGATTTTTGAAAAATCAGGCGCGTTAAAAGCCGTCGGCGAAACGGTCAACGTCGGCAGGCAAATCGCTTCATCGGAAGGAAAACTGATCGGCGCGGACGGCAAGCTTTACGCGCACGGCACGACGACCTGTTTTATTTTCGATTTGTGAGGAGATTTAGCCACGAACAAACACGAAAAAGCACGAAAAGTTTTTATAAAATTATAGATCTCCAAAAATGACGGCGGATTTTCGTGAAATTTCTCGTTTGTTCGTGGCTAAAAATATTATGGAAAAAAGAAAATTCGGCAAAACTGATATGGAATTTTCCGTGCTCGGTTTCGGCGGCGCGGAAATCGGTTGGAGCGGCGAAACGAGCGCAACGGTCGAAGATCTTCTAAATTCCGCGCTCGATGCCGGTTTAAACGTGATCGACACGGCAGCGGCTTATAAAACTTCGGAACAACTGATCGGAAACGCGGTCGGAAAACGCCGCAAGGATTTTTATCTGCTGACAAAATGCGGCGCGCTCGATGCATTTACGCGCGAAGATTGGTCGAAAAAAGGCATTTTGGAAACGATCGAACAAAGTTTGCGCAACCTGAAAACCGATTATCTCGACATCGCGCAGCTTCACAGCTGTTCCGCTGAAATCCTCAATCGCGGCGAAGCGATCGAAGGTTTATTACGGGCGCAGGAAAAAGGCTACACGCGCTACATCGGTTATTCGGGCGACAATGAAGATGCGAAAACGGCGATCGAAATAGACGTTTTCGATTCTTTGCAAACTTCGGTTTCGATCGCCGATCAGTCGCCGATTGACGGAAATATTCCGCTTGCCGCCGAAAAAGGTTTGGGAATTATCGCAAAACGTCCGATCGCCAACGCCGTCTGGCGTCATCAAGAATTGCCGCCGGATTCTTATCATCACGAATATTGGCACCGGATTCAGAAATTGAAATTCGATTTTCTGAATAAATCTCTGGAAGAAGCAACCGCAAACGCCTTGAGATTTACGCTCTCAATTCCGGGCATCGACACGATGATCGTCGGAACAACGCGCCCGAATCGCTGGCAGGAAAATGCGCGTTTCGTTGCCGAAGGGAATTTATCCGGCGAAGAATTCGAAGCGATCCGCAATCGCTGGCGCGAGATGGCGGCGGACGAGAAATGGGTTGGAATGACCTAAACGATTTTGGATTTTAGATTTTGAATTTTGGATTGGTTTTTGTTGAGCAAAGGGAAGTTTTATGAGTAGTAAGTTGTTTGAAAAATACAAGTTAAGAGAGATCGAGTTTCGCAATCGCATCTGGGTTTCGCCGATGTGTCAATATTCGAGCGCGGACGGAATGCCGACCGATTGGCATCTCGTTCATCTCGGAAGCCGCGCGGTCGGCGGCGCGGGACTCGTGATTCAGGAAGCGACCGCCGTTTCGCCCGAAGGCAGAATTTCGCCGTCGGACGCAGGGATTTGGTCGGATGCGCACGCCGAAAGCTACAAACGCATTACAAAATTTATTAAAGAAAACGGCGCGGTTGCGGGAATTCAGCTTGCTCACGCCGGACGCAAGGCTTCGACGGGCGAACCCTGGAACGGCGGGAAAAAAGTTGACGAAAAAGAAGGCGGTTGGAAGACAGTCGCGCCAAGCGCGATTGCTTTTTCGGACGATTATCCCGACCCTCGCGAAATGACGCACACCGACATCGAAAAAGTCACGAACGACTTCGTTGCGGCAGCGAAACGCGCGCTTAAAGCAGGGTTTGAGGTCATCGAAATTCACGCCGCACACGGCTATCTTTTTCACGAATTTCTTTCGCCGATTTCCAATAAACGCGTTGATGATTACGGCGGAAGTCTGGAAAACCGGATGCGTTTTTTGCTTGAAACTGCGAAAAAAGTCCGCGAAGCCGTTCCCGAAAATCTGCCGGTTTTCGTTCGAATCTCGGCGACCGATTGGACGGAAAACGGTTGGGATTTGGAGCAGTCGATCGCGCTTTGCAAAGAGTTGAAAAATATCGGGATTGATCTGATCGACGTTTCGACTGGCGGCAATGTTCCGGACGCAAGTATTCCGGTTGCGCCGAATTATCAAGCGCCGTTTGCGGCGGAAATCCGCAAGCAAGCCGGAATCGCAACAGGTGCGGTTGGTTTAATAACCGAAGCGAAACAAGCCGAAGAAATTCTGCAGAACGCGCAGGCTGACGCAGTTTTGATGGCGCGCGAATTTTTGCGCGATCCGTATTTTCCGTTCACGGCGGCAAAGGAATTGGGCGAAAATTTGACTTACGTCCCGAAGCAATACGGACGCGCGATCGATCTGCGAAAGGCAAAAAGCGCATAGAAAAATTAAATTTATGACAGATAAAAAAATCGCTCTAATAACGGGTGCAAATAAAGGTTTGGGATACGAAACGGCGCGGCAGCTTGCCAAGCAAAACATTAAAGTTTTGATCGGCGCGCGCGACGAAACGCGCGGACGCGAGGCGGCTGAAAAATTACAGTCGGAGAATTTTGACGCCGAATTTATATTGGTTGACGTGACGGATGAAACAACGATCGAAACGGCGGCGAAATACGTTGAAGAAACTTACGGCAAACTCGACATTCTGGTAAACAACGCCGGAATCGCGGTCGAATACGGACTTGCGCCGGGCGAAATCGATTTGGAAAAAATTCGCCAAACTTTCGACACGAATTTTTTCGGCGTCATCGCCGTCACCAAGGCATTTCTACCGCTGATAAAAAAATCGGAAAGCGGACGAATCGTTAATGTTTCGAGCGGTTTAGGGTCGCTTACGCTCCACAGCGATCCTGCTTCGCCTTACTACGACATCAAACCGCTTGCCTATAATTCGTCGAAAACCGCGCTTAATATGTTCACGGTGATTTTGGCGCACGAATTGAAGGACACAAAAATCAAAGTAAATTCCGCCGATCCCGGCTATACGGCGACGGATTTAAATCACAACAGCGGACCGAAATCGGTCGAAGAAGGCGCGTCAATTATTTTTGATCTGGCGACTTTGCCTGAGAACGGCTCGACCGGCGGTTATTTTGACGATCAAGGCGTTGTGCCCTGGTGAAAAATAAAATTAGCCGCGAATGTTTTTAACAAATCGGCGAACGGTCGGTTGAAATTTCACGAAGTTTTGAAATGGAATCTAAAGAAAAAATTATATTGCTGCTGCTGACGGTGTTGAATTTCACGCACATTCTTGATTTTATGATCATGATGCCGCTCGGAAATTATCTGATGCCGTATTTTAATATCAGCTCGCAGCAGTTTTCGATGCTCGTCGCCGCCTACACTTTCAGCGCCGGCGCTTCGGGTTTCCTGGCGGCGTTTTTTGTCGATGGTTTCGACCGCAAAAAGGTCCTGGTATTTGCTTATGCGGGATTTTTGATCGGCACTCTTTGCTGCGCGATTTCGCCCGCTTACGAGATTTTGCTCGTGTCGCGAATCGTCGCCGGACTTTTCGGCGGATTGATCGGCGCGCAGGTTTTGTCGATCGTCGCCGATATTATTCCGTATGAAAGACGCGCGGCGGCGATGGGGATGATCATGGCGGCATTTTCGGCGGCTTCGGTTTTCGGCGTGCCGTTCGGGCTTTATATCGCCAATCTTTTCAACTGGCACGCGCCGTTCTTTTTCGTCGTTATCTTAGGCGTTCTGCTCGTCCCGTTCTTGGTTAAGTTTTTGCCGAAAATGGACGCGCATCTGCTGGTCGAAAATCGTCAAAAAATCAGCCCGACGCAGCTTGTCGGGGATGTTTTCCGCAATAGCAGTCAACTATACGCGCTCGCGCTGACGGCTTTTTTGATGATGGGACATTTTATGATCATCCCGTTCATCAACCCGTTTATGGAATTCAATATGGGATTTTCCAAAACGCAAACGCCGATCATTTACATGGTCGGCGGCGCGCTGACGATGATTACTTCGCCGCTCATCGGTCGGCTCGCAGACCGGCTCGGGAAATATAATTTGTTTATTTTTCTGGCGCTCGCGGGCATTCCGCTGATCGCTTTAATCACGAATCTGCCTGCGATCCCTTTTTATTTCGTATTGTGCATCACGGGTTTATGGTTCATCATTTCGGCGGGCAGGTTTATTCCCGCGCAGGCGATGGTTTCAAACGTCGTGCCGACCGAACGACGCGGCAGTTTTATGAGTTTTAACTCGTCCGTCCAGCAATTATTCGTCGGATTGGCTTCGGTTCTGGCAGGCTTGATCGTCGTCAAAATGCCCGACAACCGAATCGAGCATTACGAAGTGACGGGTTACCTGAGCATCGCGATTATTTTATTCAGCATTTTTATCGCGACAATGCTCAATAAAAAATTGAAGGAAAAAGAAAACGACGCCGCGATTTCAAACGAGGAAGAATTAGCGGTTGCCGGATAAGAAATTAGCCGCGGACAAACACGCACATTTCACGAAATAGGATAACTTATAAATAAAGATTTTCGTGTTCTTTCATGTTTGTTCGCGGCAAAAAAAATAGTGAGGAATTATGAGCAGTATTACAAATATTCCGTTTTCGGTTTTGGATTTATCGCCCGTGTTTGAAGGCGAAACGTCGGGCGATGCTTTGCGTAACAGTTTGAGTTTGGCGCAGCACGCCGAAGATTTGGGCTACAAAAGATTCTGGCTTGCCGAGCATCACAATATGCCCGGCATTGCGAGCGCGGCGACTTCCGTGGTGATCGGCTATGTCGCGGGCGGAACTAAAAAAATCCGCGTCGGTTCGGGCGGAATTATGTTGTCGAATCATGCGCCGATCGTGATTGCCGAACAATTCGGGACGCTCGAGAGTTTGTTTCCCGGACGCATTGATCTGGGGTTGGGACGTGCGCCGGGAACCGACCGTCCGGCGACTCTGGCACTGCGCCGCAGCTTAACGAATGACGGCGAGGAATTTCCCGAACAATTGGAAGAACTGAGGTTTTTCTTTCGCGAAACGGTCGCGAATCAAAAAGTTCAGGCAGTTCCGGGTGCAGGATTAGATATTCCGATCTGGCTTTTAAGCTCGAGCGGCTTTTCGGCGCATTTGGCGGGACTTCTTGGTTTGCCGTTCGCTTTTGCGGCACATTTTTCGCCCGAACATACGCAGCCGTCGCTCAAACTTTATCGCCAGACTTTTCAGCCGTCGGACGATCTGCAAAAGCCTTATGCAATGGTTGCGCTCAATGTAATTGCGGCGGAATCGGACGAAGAAGCCGAATTTTTGGCGACCTCGCAGCATCAATCATTTTTGAATCTGATCAGGCAAATGCCGGGCAAAATTCCGCTTCCCGTCAAAAATATGGACGCGATTTGGAGCGACCGCGAAAAAGCTCTGGTCGCTTCGCGCACCGGCGGTTCGATTGTCGGAAGCCGGGAAACGGTCAAACGAAAACTGGAAGAATTTTTGGAACGAACAAACGCGGACGAAATTATGGTCAACGCGATGATTCACGACCACGCAAAACGTCTGCGTTCATACGAGATCATCGCCGAACTTTTTAGTGAAAACGAAAAGAAACTAACTGCAGATGGAGTCAAATAAATTCGGATTTAGTATGAGAATCAGATTGATTTTATTTTTCGCCGTATGTTTTTTTAGTTTCGCTTGCGGTAACATTGAAAAAATAAACAAGGGCAATGAAATTGCTTCAAAAATTGAACAATTCAGAAGCGAAAATCGAAGATTGCCAAATTCTTTGAGTGAAATAGGGTTCGCTGAAACTGAAACCGGACCGGTTCATTACAAAAAAGTGAGCGAGCAGAAATTTATTTTGTGGTTTGGCAAAGAGTTGGGTGAATCTGAAGTTTACGATTCGGAAACTAAACAATGGAAATAATTTGCGGTTTGTTAGAATAGAAAAATTATGAAAGCAATCAGAGTAAATGAACTTGGCGGCGCGGAAAAATTATCCCTTGAAGAAGTCGAAAAACCGACACCGAAAGCGGATGAAGTTTTAATCAAGACGGCGGCGGCGGGCATTAATTATGCCGATACGATGATGCGCGCCGGAAATTATCTGACGAAACCGGATTTGCCGTTCACGCTCGGTTACGAAGCCGCCGGAACGATTGAAAGTTTGGGCGAAAACGTTACCGGTTTGACGGTCGGACAACGCGTTTTGGCGACGACTTCGAGCGGCGGTTATTCCGAATACGCGACCGCGAAAGGCGTTTTGACGATGCCGATTCCCGACGAATTAGGTTACAGCGAAGCGACCGCGCTGCTTGTGCAGGGGTTGACGGCGCTTGGGCTTCTCAATGAAACCAAGCCCGGACAGACCATTCTGATTCACGCGGCGGCTGGCGGCGTCGGAACTTTGCTCGTGCAGCTGGCGAAACATAAAGGCTTAAAAGTTATCGGCACGGCTTCGAGCGAGCAGAAACTACAACTCGTTGCCGATTTGGGCGCAGATTACGCCATCAATTACACCGAAGACGATTGGACGGATGAAGTTTTAAAGGCGACCGACGGCAAAGGCGCGGATTGGATCATCGAAATGGTCGGCGGCGCAATCGTCGGGAAAAACCTGAAAGTTCTTGCCAAACACGGGACGATGTGGATTTACGGCTCGGCGAGCGGCGAAGATTTCAAGGTTTCCGTCCTGAGCTTGATGGCGAAAAATCACACGATTCGCGGCTATTGGCTGATGAACGAATCGGTCGAAAACCGCATTAGATTTACCAAAGAGTTATTAGAACATCTCGGCGCGGGACGCTTGAAAATTCAAGTCACAGAATTTCCGCTCGAACAAGCAAGGGAAGCGCACGAAGCGATTGAAAACCGTAAGACAACCGGCAAAGTCGTGTTAACTAATTTGCACTGAGGCTGCTCAAAAATGATTCGTCGAGTAACTACTGGAAAAAATACCTGTGGTGAAGAATCATCAGCGAAGGGACAAGGATTACGAAGCTGACAATTAAAATTATCAGACCATAGCGAGTCCAAAACGGAATCGGATTTCCGCCCAATTTTGATTCAACCTGCATCGCTTCGAGGCTGTGAACCGAGCCGTGACAGAAGGCGCAAAACAGGTAATATTGTTTCTCGGTGACGGTTTTACACCAATAAATATGGTCGAATTTATAATCGAGAATTAGTTTGTGCGGGCGAGTTTTTTGGCAGTCGTCGCAATTTTGGGTTGAAAACCTTCCAAGGTCAATTCGGTTTGCACCTGAACCATAAATTATAACCATCGTATTTTTCCTGTTTCTTTAAGTAATGGATTTGATTTTATCCGGCAGAGATTGGCAGGAGATGAGAATACAATCCGACAAAATTAAAGCACATATCTTTTTTGAAAGCAATAAGAATTTTTGTGTGCGATTCGCGAAATTTTACAAAAATTTGTTTATATCAAAATGAATATAAAAGACAAAATTGTTCTCGTCACGGGCGGCGCAAACGGCATCGGCAAGGCTTTGTGCGAAAGATTTTCGGCAGAAGGCGCACGGAAAATTTATGTTGCCGATATTGACTTTGAAAACGCCGAACGGGTCGCCGAATCAGTCGGCGGAAAGGCTTTCAGGCTCGATGTTTCGGACGAGGCGAATTGTAGATTGATCGTCGAAGAAATCTTAAACGAAGCGGGAAGAATTGATTTTATCGCTTCCAATGCCGGAATCGGCGGCGCGCAGGGCAGTCTCGAAGTTTCCAACGAAGTCTGGCAGAAGATTTACGAAATTAATGTTCTGTCGCACGTTTATCTGGCGCGCGCCGCGTTTCCTTCGATGATCGAGCAGGGCGCGGGCGCTTTTTTGATTACGGCTTCGGCGGCAGGACTTTTGACGCATCCGCTTGCCGCGCCGTATGCCGCGACGAAACACGCGGCGGTCGCGCTCGCCGAAAATCTGGCGATCGAGTTTCACGAAAAAGGCATTTATGTTTCTTGTCTGTGTCCGCAGGGCGTGAAAACGCGGCTTATCACAGGCGACGAAGGCAAGCTGAATAATTTCCTGCTGGCGGAAGCGATCACGGCGGAAGAATGTGCTGAATCGGTCGTCAATGCGCTCGAAAAAGAAACTTTCCTAATTCTGCCGCACGCGGAAGTCGCCGGTTACATCGTCAGCAAGGCGGAAAACCGCGACCGTTGGCTTCACAGTTTAAGAAAAATTCGGACGGCGGTTTTGAGCGCGAAAAACGCTTGAGACTTTGCGGCTTTGCGCCTTTGCGGGAAATTTTTTCTACAGCGAATAATCTTCTGTCGTTAAAATTTTTCCCGCAAAGGCGCGAAGGCGCAAAAAAAGCGAAAATCAGGCAACGGCTTTGCCTTCGGTAAGATCGGTTGAAAACGTCAAATCTTTCCAGGTTTCCAGATCGTTTTGAACCGCCGAAATCGTTGCGTTTGCAACATTGTAAGCATCGCTTCCCAAAAACAGATGAAGCGGCGGATTTCCCGATTGTGAAGCCTCGATCAATGCGTCGGCGGCTTTTTCCGGACTGCCGAGCTGGTTGCCGTTGATCTCGTTCTTGAAAAGGTCTTGCGATTTGCGAGCTTCCGTATATTCCGCGATCGGATGCGCCGGTAAACCGATCGAACCGTTTTCCAGAAAATTAGTGCGAAAAGTTCCCGGATAAACGACCGTCGCGTTGACGCCGAATTCTTTGGCTTCCGCCTGAAAACTTTGCGTGAGCGCGGCAACCGCGAATTTTGTCGCGCAATAAATGCCCCAACCCGGAAAATTTGCCGAATATCCGCCGATCGATGAGATATTGAAAATATGTCCCGAACGCTGCGCGCGGAAAAAGGGCATCACGCTGCGGACAACGTTCAAAACGCCGAAAACATTGACATCAAAGTTTTTGCGTGATTCCGCGTCGGACAATTCTTCGAGCGTTCCGATCTGACCGTAACCCGCATTATTGACGACGACATCGATCTTGCCGAACTTGTCGAGCGTTTTTTGAACTGAATCTTTCACGCTTTGCTCGCTCAATAAATCCATCTCAAGCGGCAGAAAGTCTGCCGCGTTGTCGCCGACCGCTTTGCTCAAAGCCTGTTCGTCGCGCGATGTTGCGGCAACCTTAAAACCCTGCTCCAGAAGAGTCTTCACTAAAGTCAAACCCAAGCCTTTCGATGCTCCGGTACTTTCCAGCACAGTGGGATCCGAAGCTTGGAATTCACGTGACTTGAAGTCGCGGC
>JADMIO010809278.1_pt1 | contig 81226 bp, 73 predicted proteins | sample 8958161 | NCBI WGS metagenome assembly JADMIO01 (sample SAMN16585339, study PRJNA669376) | soil metagenome | isolation source: Crop rotation soil | place: USA: Cullars Rotation, Alabama | collected 2011
GCGACAACTTGTCCACGTGGAATTCTAAGCTTAGGATCCCAATGTGCTGGAAAGGATCGATACGACTTGGAAATGCTTCGATGGAACATCGCCACATTGGTTGTCTCATTTCCCATCTATATGCTCCTGACCCGATACCATCTGCGATCGTACGTGCGAGATCCGGAACGCAGAAGTTCCGCCGTGCGGCGATGGCTCACTTATCTGACGCTCTTTGCGGCGGCGTGTGTGGTCATTGGGACTCTCATCACTTTGATCGGCGGTGTGCTTGGCGGAGAGCTCGCAACAAGATTCCTCGTTAAGTGCCTTGTCGTGTTCTTGATATCCGGCGGCGTGTTTTTGTTCTACATGTGGGAGCTTCGCATCGGTGACAAGGAGCGCGGCGCTTGAGCGGCTTGGGACGTCTGCTCGGCTGGGTTGCGACATTGGCTGTCGTCGCTACTATTGTCGCCGCTCTGTGGGTGGTGGGATCTCCGATCGAAGCGCGCAAGAAATCGGCAGACGAAACGAGGATTCAAAATCTTTCTGAGATTGAAAACGCGGTGCGTGGTTATCGACTAAGTAAGCACAAACTACCGGCAACGCTCAGGGATGTTAAAGAAAACTCATATCTGTCCGATTCGTCTCTCAAAGATCCCGCCTCAGGAGAGGACTACGAATATAGACCGCTCGGCGATAGCTTCCAACTTTGCGCAACGTTCGAGACGGAGGGCAAGGGCAGCAGCGGAAGTTATTACGATTACAACAAAGAGTTTTCAAAGCACCCGGTTGGGCACTATTGCTTCACGTTGCCGGCGAAGAGTGCGCCTTAGCCTTTGTTGCGCCCCTTCAGGGCGCTAACCTTTCTGGCATTGAACCACCGGTGGCCTTCGACCACCGGCTACCAGCTATTGACCCTTCGGGTCTTCGCAATTTTTGGTGGACTAGATTGTGACCTGTGAAGCTGGAATGCAGCTGAGGTCAGTTTTCGGCATGAAATGCGGCAGCGACTTCTGCGACAGCTTTCGCGTATCGTTTGCTCGCGCCCAGGTTCGCGGCGACGAGTTGTTTGGCGGCGGCGCCCATTTGTTTTCTTTTGCTCTCGTCGCTTAGGAGTGCTTTGAGCGCGTCGGCGAGTTGTTGCGGCGTTTCGCATCTTAGCGCGGCGCCGACGGCGTCGGCTTGTTCGGTGACCTCGCGGAAGTTCTGCATGTGCGGTCCGTGAAGGACGGGCTTGCCTTGCGCGAGTGGTTGGATGAGGTTCTGTCCGCCTAGGTTTGCGAAGCCGCCGCCGACGATGACGACATCGGCGATGGAGTAGACGCGGTCGAGTTCGCCGTAGGTGTCGAGGATTAGGTAGTGCTGAGGGCTAAGGGCTGAGGGCTGAGAAGCGGACACCCCCTCCCCGTTCACTCCTTCGTCGTTCACGGACCTCCCCCGCAAAGTAGTTGCAGGGGAGGGGCTTTCGGAGGATCGAAGAGTCGGTTCGATTCCGTTTTGTTGGAGTAGCTTCACAAGATCGGGAGTCCGCTCTATGTGGCGGGGGGCGTGGATGATTTGGAGTTGCAGATTTGGCTGGCCGGCTTTGAGGATGTTTAGAGCATCAATGACGAATCGTTCTTCTTCTTCTCCGCGCGTCGAGCCGATGACGAGGGTTGGGATGTTGGCGGCGAGCTTTAGTTCCTTTCTAAGCTCTTCTGGATTTGTTTCAACAGGTTTTGCGGCCTGATCGAATTTCGCGTTGCCCATCACTTCGGCGCTCGTTGCCCCTAGTGCTTTGATGCGCTCTGCGTCCTGTTGTGTTTGCATGAGGCAGTGATCGACGTTCTTCAGCATCATTTTGTAGAAAGCCTTAAGACTCTTTGATCGCTTGAAGGAACGGTCGCTAATGCGTCCATTGATAAGAAGGGTCTTGGTGTCGAACACCTTTGCCCACCAAAGGAAGTTTGGCCAAAGCTCAGTTTCCATCACGGCGATAACGGATGGCTGCACGCGTTGCATGGCGGATGCCATGAAGCGATTGATGTCGATTGGGAAATAGAAGAGATGATCGTAGAGGTCTTTTGCGGTGTCACGCGCGGTTTGGTATCCACTGCTTGTGGTCGTGGTGAGAATAATCTCGTGATCGGGAAGTTGAGTTCTTAGCTCTCTGAGAATCGGCGTTGATGCGACGACTTCTCCGACGCTCACCGCGTGCACCCAGACGCGCTTGCGATCTTTGCGAGGCGTGATATCGAACTCGCCTTGGCGCTCCTTCCAATTGGGCTGCTCTTTGCGTCGCCAGGCGCGGAACAACATCCACGGCACCCATAGAGGCGCAAAGAGAGTGAGGAGGATGTTGTAGAGAACGAGCATTTTGGATTGCTAGATTGATAGATTGCTTGATTGCTTGATTGACGCTTCGATTCTAGATTGGCAGCTATTTTGTGTTGCATCAAACCACAAAGGACACAAAGAGCACAAAGTCGCACAAAGGCTTTGACCTAAATTCGATCGATCGTTCTTTGATGGGCTGCTCAACCACGGAGACGCAGAGTCACAGAGGTTCACAGAGGACAAGCGCTCCTACGTCGCGCAAGGGGCAGGGGCTCAGACCCCGACTGCTTCGGTCGCCAGAACTCCGCCCGTGATCCTTTGGAATGCTTCCAGATATTTCTCGCGCGTTTTCTCGACGATGTCTCTAGGCAGTTCCGGTCCGGGTGGGAGTTTGTTCCAACCGCTCTGCTCCAAATAGTCGCGGACGAACTGCTTGTCATAGCTGGGTTGGCTCTTGCCGGGATTGTAGAGCGAGGCGTCCCAGTAACGAGAGGAATCAGGAGTCAAGGCTTCGTCGATGAGAATGAGACCATCGGCAGTCTCACCAAATTCAAATTTCGTATCGGCGAGGATGAGTCCGTTGCTCTCTGCGTGCTTGGCGGCTTCCGAATAGAGTTGCAACGTCCAATCGCGAACCTTCTCGGCGGTCTCTTTACCAACCAAATCGACCGCTTGTTTCCAACTTAGGTTTTCGTCATGACCTTCTTGCGCTTTGGTTGCGGGCGTGAAGATCGGTTCGGGAAGGCGGTCACTATTCTTCAATCCTTCCGGCAAATTGAGCTCGTGCACTCCGCCGCCCTGCGCCGAATATTCTTTGTACAGCGAGCCTGCGATATATCCGCGCGCGACGCATTCGATCGGCAGCGGAGTTGCCTTCTTGCCGAATGTGCATCGACCGTAGATCTCAGGATGGCGCGCAGGAAGAAGCGATTGCATTCGTTCGTCGTCGGTCGTAATCAAGTGATTCGGACATACGGCACTAAGTTTGTGAAACCAAAACGTGCTCATCGCGGTGAGAATGCGACCCTTATCAGGAATTCCATTCGCCATCACGGCGTCGAATGCGGAGATGCGATCGGTGGCGATGATCAGTAGTTCGTTCCCGAGGTCGTACACTTCGCGCACTTTGCCGACTTTCGGCGCGGGAAGACCTTTAATCGCAGTGTGGAGGAGCTCAGCCATCGTTGAGAGTATACGGGGGAGGCGGGGGCACTGGGCTCGCGGCTCGGGCTCTTGGCTTTATGAACGGGAAGGCGAGTTCACGCCCCGTCTTCGTAGGCGTGAACTCCGACGCTAAGTACCGCAGAGGCGCAGAGAAATTCATCGCCGAGCGTGAAAAACGAAAAGGGGCGAGAGCTAGTGCTCTCGCCCCGAAGACCGAACCGAAGCTCAGTTCTTGTCTTTGCCGTTTGTCTGGACCGCAGGCGAAGTGCCAGAGGCAACCGCCGACGGATCCGAGTGGACGCCGTGCGAATCCACCGCCACTACATAGAAGTAGCGGGTCTGCTTGTTGCCGACGTTATCCGTAAACGTCAGACCTGCGGTCGTGCCGACCAGCGAGAAACTTCCGTTCGGCTTTGTCGAACGCCAGATCTCGTAATGGTCGATGGTTCCACCGGGCTCGCTGGACGCGTTCCAGTGAACGGTGACCTTGTTCTTGCCCGGACCAGGATCAACTCCCACGCCCGTTGGCTGAGAAGGTCCGCTGCCACCGTTGACCACCTGGTCAAGGCTCGCGTTACCGCTGTTGTTCCAGCCACCAGTTCCGGTGAAGGCAGCGCTCACTGTGTGTGTGGCCTGTGTGAGGGAGCTCGTGGTGAGCGTGGCTTGTCCGCTGCCGTCCAATGTGACTGGCGAACCGGCAACGCCATCGACAGTAAAGACAACGCTTCCCGTCGGTACTCCCGCACCACTTGGTCCGGTAACTGTCGCGGTGAAGGTTACTGAATCACCGACCGTCGACGGATTTAGCGATGAGCCAATACTTGTGTCGGTGTCTGCCGTCACGTTTTGGTCGGAGCCACTGCCTTCGCTGTTGCCCCAACCGTTGGTTCCCGTAAATGCAGCGCTTACGGTGTGGGTACCCACATCAAGAGTCGATGCGCTAAGAGTCGCTTGACCGCTTCCATCGACGCTGACCGGCGCACTCGCCACACCATCGATCGTGAAGATCACGGAACCCGTTGGTGTGCCCGCGCCCACATCGTTAGGTGAAACAGTCGCCGTAAACGTGATTGTCGAGCCGTAGCTTGACGGGTTAGGCGAAGAAGAAACTATCGTGGACGTCCCTTCTGTAACGGTGACTTCATTGATCGTGGAGCTGGATGCAAACCACGTATCGGACTGATAGAACGCTTGTACATCGCGAACGCCTGCCTCCAGACCATTCGCCGTGAAAGTTGCCTTTCCTTCCGAGTCGAGCGGCACCTGGCCGATCACTTTGTTATCGCTCAGGAACGTGACTTGTCCGGTTGGCATCTGCTCCGTTCCGACGCCTTGCACCTGTGCGGTGATTTGATACGGATCGCCATAAGCGACCGTGTTGTCTGTGTCATAGAAGGAGCTGCTTGTTGCAAGAGCGTGCACCTTTTGAACGAGAGTGACGTCGGCCGGATCATCGCTTCCATTCCCGCTGTAGTGGGCGGTGATGAAGTGATTTCCGAGAATGGTGCCACCCGCGGTTAGCGTCGTCGACACATGCGCATTGCCAGATCCATCCACCGGGAATGATCCAAGGGGATTGCTAATGTAACTGAAGCCGTCGTAATAGTTGTCTGTGAACGTGATCGAAACAGGCACGCCCGGCACTCCGGAAGGAGGTGCAGGTGCGACGTGCGCGGTGAATGTGATCGAGTCCGTATTCAGATAGAGACGGCTATCCGACTTATCTGAAGACAACGCAATCGAGTCACCGTCCTCTTGTCCCATGGCGAAGAGTTGTCCGCCGTTGAGCGTATAGACCGTGCCGTCGGGTCCGATGACGCTCGGAACATAGGGCTCTCCAAAGCCGGGAGTGAGAGACAGAGACTGGGTGACCTGGTTGGCGGCGAGATCCCAGCGGTAAGCGCGGCCATCTTCCGAGTTGAAGAACACGCTGTTGGTAGCTGGGTTCACGCACGTTGCGTTGACGCACATCTCACGTACGGCGTCGACCACGTCCGGATTCTCCTCGTCGGGAGTGAATCCGATTACCGTCTGCACTTCGCGCATGATCTGCACGCCGTTACCCGATGGATTTGCATCGGTCTCGACCGCATTCGGATCGATAACGGCAACTCGGTTAACACCGCTGCCATCTCCAACGCCGAGGTAGTTGTTGTACTTGCAAAAGAGGAGGTAGGAGGAAGTTCCGTTGTAGGACGGAATCATCGTCGACGGGACGATGCCGGGGGTGTAATCCCAACCGAATCCGCCGGGGATCTTCGTTTGCGAAAGATCGCCGCTGAAGTGGGACAGAAATCCGCGGGATCCGTTATAAGGATTTGCGAACGTTCCTAGATACACATCGCCGTCGGGTCCAACCATCGGCGAGGCGGTGCCATCGTCGAGAGCGCCGGCATTGTTGCCGTTGCGGGGATCGGTTAGGAAGACTTTGCTGCTCGTGGAGAGGTCCGAAGTGTTGAGGGCGACGAGATATGCGTAATACGCATTCGTATTCCATTTGGCGACAACGTAAATCTTCGACTCGTCATTGCTCAGCGCGGGCGCAGTGTTATGACAATCGAGACTAATTTGACCGTCGCTCGTCATATCGCTGACAAACGCATAGATGCCGTTTCCGGAGGAATCGACCTTCGCATATCCACTAACCGATGTGCTCAGTGGCGCAGGGGCTGACCCGTGCGCAATGCGAAAACCGAAGTAAATATTGCCTGCGCTATCGGCCGTCAATGGCGTGTCGATGTAAACAGTGGAGTTGAAACCATCGGGGTCGTTCTGATAGTTGGCCAACCCAAAGAAACACTCTCGGATCGGAGCAGAAGGCGAGTTCGTATTAGCGTCGTCCACGTGAAGCAACGTGCCGCCGGCACCCGCATAGTAAAGTCGGTTACCTACAAGGACGGGGTTGTAAACAGGTGTCCAGTTATGAGGAGGAAAAAGCCAGTCGGTAGTGAGATCGTATTTGTGAGTTCCGTCCGCGCCGTCAAATGCGCTGACCCTGACGCTTGGAAAAGAAAGTCCAGCGTCTTGATAGGTAACGGAAGTGATCACTGTGTTGTTGGCGGTGATAAGGGGCGCACCGTAGTGGCCAAAAAATCCGGCATTCGTCTCATCGATGGTCTTTTGCCATCTGATCTTGTTCATCTCTTTGGCAGGCGCCGTGTAGAGATTCGTATGCTGGGCATTTGATCCAAACGTCGGGACTTGGGCGCCAGCAAAGGCGCTCAGCCCAAGGGCGACAGCGAGCAATGAGACGGTGCGGTAACGAGAGCGGGATCGGGCAGACACCGTGGGGGGTTTATGCAACTCTTTCCTCCTAAGGATTAAGAAATCGCCGAGCCACGCGACCGGCGAAGATTCCTCAACTTACCTTGGATGCTCGCGGATTGAGCCCGGTAACTGAGAACGTTAAGATTTTTTTGACGGCTGAGGTTGAGGGAAAGCATTTTCTGGGCAATCCGGAGACTCTGGTTTGGGAAGGCCTGTCCGCAAGTACTGTTGTGGCAAAAAATCACTGAAGCAGATCGAACTTTTTGCCTGGTCAACCTGCTCCGTGCCAGGATGACGAATGCCGCTTCTGAGACCCTCCCCGCGCCTTGCGACTGCGATGCTATGACTTAGTGCGGATGCGAATCCCACCAAGCGCGAAACTCGGGCTTGGTGTCCAAAAGAATCTCCAGGACTGCTTGCTGATCTTCCGTCGTGAGGTTCGGATATTTTCCTTTCGGTTCCTTGCCGGTCAATATTTCGCTAAGTCGCTTCCACACATATTCTTTCATTTCCTGCGGCAGAGCTTCGAAGGATTTCGAATAGATCATGTAGCTGCAGGGATATTTGAACACGCGCGTGTTTAGATCGAACTCGTAAAGTGATCGTCCCTTCTTATCGCGGGGGCCGATGGCAGAAAACCGTTTTGTAAAATCCGAAGTGCCCTCGATCTTTCCGTGAAGAGCTCCTTCATCGCGAAAGAGCATATAGGTGAGCAGACTTTCGCCGGAGTTTCTGATGCGCCAATTGGAATTGTCGACGAGCGGAATAACGGAGTGCTTTCGCTCCTGCTGCGCGGTGCAGGTTTCGTATTGCGCCTGAACGATATAGTTCTGCATGCGCACGGTGTGATCCAAAACGAGGAGTGCGACTGCATCGCTTTCGCCGGCGGGGTACTTTGATGTGTCGAATAAATTTTTTAGACTTGTGACATTTGAGTTTTGTTTTAAGCTGTCCGGTGTGGGAGGATTAGATCCGTAAAAACCATTTCCGAGGTGTTCATCTCCGCTGTGAGTGCCAGTGACGTACCATCCGCCCCAACGGTCCTTCAGAGGATTGTTGTGTCCACCCACAAAATCCTGCACCTGCGACATCGGCTTGCCGAGATCGTTCGTTCGAACCGAACGAATCATTAGTCCGGGCACATTGACGGTCTCCGGACCAAGGTGGCATTGTATGCAATCACGCACCTGCCGCTTGAAAGTAATTGGCTTATTTGGTTTTTGTTCGAGGGTGAAGAAAATGGGACCTTTAATCGGGTCGATGCCGATCAAGTCAAGCACATCGCCCTGCGCGTATCCAACGTAAGAGTCGGTGTCGAAGTAAAGCGCGCGTGGAGTCTTTGGACTCGTATACGGACCTTGGCAACTTGTCTTGGAAAAGATGAGGAGTTGAGCGTCAAGCGGCAGTTTCAACTCTTTGAGGATCGATGATAAATAGCCGTCCTTTGTGTTGTATTGCAAATGGACTTCGCCTAAGTTGATCTTCTTTTGAAGAAGAGTAATAGGATCCTGCAGACCCCGCGAGTCGGTGTAATGCATCACCGCATCGAGCGGCTCGGGGCTAAGGTCTTGTCGTACAGCCGCAATCGTGCAAGCGATACCGGCGGCCAGGCCAAGAACCGGCAGCAGAAAACGAAACGGGGGACGCATTCTTCTTACTATAACGTCTGACTTTGCGCGGTCGTGCATGTCTTATCTCAAAAGAAAGAGGACCACCGTAGCCTTAAGCCACGGTGGTCCTTGGTCGGTATTAGAGCGAAGCTCTAATGAATGACGGCGTTGGGCGCGGTGGCCGACACCTTTGCTGATGCCGCAGACCGGTTACCGTGACTATCAACTGCAATCACGTAGTAGAACCAGGTCTTCTTGACACCAGCGTTGTCCAAGTAGCTCAACCCAGTGGGGCTGGCGACGAGGTTGAACGTGCCGTTTACCTTGTTGCTTCGCCAGACCTCATAGTGATTGACCGCATCGTCCGGATCGGTTGAGGCAGACCACGAAACGGTGATCTGGCCCTTTCCAGGTCCGCCTGCAGCGGCTACTCCAGTGGGAACGCTCGGCGGAGTTGTGTCCGCATTAACAACTTGGCTTAGTGCACTGCTTGTGCTGTTTAGCCAGTTGTTCGTTCCTGTGAAGCTCGCCGTGATCGAGTGCGTGCCTTGCGTCAACGAACTCGTTGATGTCGCAGCATGACCCGTTCCATCAACGGCCACTGTTGCAATCGTCGTCACGCCGTCCTTGAAGACGACGGATCCCGTCGGTGTTCCACCACCGCTTGTTGCAGTGACAGTTGCGGTAAACGTGACCGACTGTCCGACAACGCTCGGATTGAGATTCGATCCGATGGATGTGGATGTCGGCGCGTTTACGACTTGGTTGGAGCCGCTTCCACTGCTGTTGCCATATCCGCCCGTGCCCGTGAAGGCTGCGGAGACCGTGTGCGATCCTCGCGTAAGTGAGGACGTGCTGTACGTCGCTTGGCCGCTACCGTTGACCGCGATGGACGAACCAGCAGATCCATCAATCGTGAAGACGACAGATCCGGTTGGTGTTCCACCACCACTAGTTACGGTGGCGGTAAACGTCACGCTCTGCGTGAGGTTCGAAGGATTGGGCGAACTGCCAACAGCCGTCGACGTTGAAGCGTTGACTTGCTGATTAGCGCCCGTGCCACTGCTGTTGCCGAAACCGCCCGTGCCCGTGAAGGCTGCGGAGACAGTGTGCGATCCAACCGTCAGTGACGTGGTGCTGTAGGTCGCGTGACCCGTTCCATCGACGGTGACAGGCGAACCTGCAACGCCATCGATCGTGAAGACAACCGATCCAGTTGGCGCAGGGCCACCGGTCGAAACGGTTGCAGTAAACGTGACATTGCCGCCGAAGGTCGACGGATTAGGCGCGCTACTAACTGTCGTGTTGGTTGTCGCGGTGACGTTCTGCGTTCCAGCGGATGCGCTTTGATTATCAAAGCCACCTGAGCCGGTGAACGACGCGGTTATTGCATGGCTTCCAACGCTCAACGTGGAGATGGTCGCGGATGCATGACCCGAACCGTTTACCGTGCCCGTTCCAAGAACGGTTGCGCCTTCTGTCCAGGTAACAGAACCGGTTGGCGTTCCTGCCGACGGATTGTCAGAAGTGACATCGGCTGACATAGTCACCGTCGCGCCAGCCGTCGAAGGATTGGGCGACGTGCCGGCGGTCATCGACACGGTCTGATGAACCGGTGATGATCCGAAATCTCCACTTGAGGCGAAGTACGTGTCCGACTCGTATTCGGCGGCAACGGAATTGCTGCCAAGTGGGAAGTTGCTCGATGTGAATTGGGCTTGGCCGCTACCGTCCAAAAACACTTGGCCAATGACGGTTCCGTTGTCATAGAACGTCACGTAACCGGTGGGCGTGCCGCCTCCCGATGTTACGTTCGCGGTCAGAGTGACAGGATTGCCAAAGAGGACAGGACCGTTCGTCGTAAGCGTTGTTGTCGTCGCGAAGGCGTGGACCTTCTGCAGCATCGTGCTACTTCCGGCAGAGTGACCTCCGTCGCCGCTATAAGTCGCGGTGATGAAGTGATTGCCGAAGTAGGAACCACCAGCCGAAAGCGCAGATGTCGTAACGGATGCTTGTCCAAGAGGGTCAACGGCAACGCCGCTCGCGATCAGATTGTGCTCAGGATTCAATCCGTTGTAGGTGTCGTCGTAGAAGTCGAACGTTCCGGTTGGTGTACCGGATCCACCACTTACTTTCGCGGTGAAAGTGATGGAAGTGCCCGCGACCCACAATCGCATGTTCGGATGACTTGATGTCACCTTGAAGGAAACGCCGTTATCGTATCCGCCCATCGCGAAAATGTTTCCGCCGTTAAGCGTATAAACAGTTCCGTTCGGTCCGATCAAACTCGGAACGTAGGGTTGTCCGATTCCATCGTTCAACTTGCAAGCTTCGGCGAGGACGTTGTTGACCGTATCCCATCGGAACGAGTGGCCATCTTCACTGTTGAAGATGATGCTGTTCGTGGGCGGGTTGACGGCGCTTGCGTTAATACACCATTCGCGAACCGCAAGCGGATAAGAGCCGCCGCCGTTATCCGGCGTGGGTCCAATTACGCTAAGGACCTCGCGCATCTCGGTCAATCCGGGAGCAGTTGTATGGAAGTCCTTCTGTGTTGCGTTGGGATCTAGAAGAGCGACACGGTTGATTCCGTCGCCGTCGGTGATGTCGTAGTTGTTGTACTTGGTGAACAACAGATAGGAGGATGAGCCGTGATAAGAAGGAACCATGCTCGCGGGAACGATGCCAGGCGCGTAATCCCAACCGAATGCACCAGGAGTTTTCTCAACACTTAGGTCGCCGCTGAAGTGCAGTAGAAATCCGCGCGAACCGTTATAGGGATTCGCAAATATCGGCGCATAAACGTCGCCGTCCGGACCAACCGTTGGCGAGGCGGTGCTTGAATCGAGCACACGCGCACCATTGACTCCGACCGCACGCGGATCCCACAGGCGTGCTTTGTGGGCAAAGCTGAGGTCACCTGTATTGAGCTGCAAAAGATAAGCATAGGAATCGCTGCCACCGGATCGTACATAGGTGTAAAGGGTGGACTCGTCGTTGCTAAGTGCAATTGCCGAACTGTGCTGACCCTTGGCGATGTTTGCATCGCCCGACACATCGCCATCAAGAACCCAGATACCGGCGCCTGAAGAATCGATCTTCGCAATTCCGCTTTGAGTGGAGTTGATGGGTGCAGGAGCGGTGTTGTTGTTCACTCGGAATGCGAAGTAAACGTTTCCGCTGCTGTCTGCGGTCAACGGCGAGTTAATGTAGACGGTGCCGTCGAAACCACTCGGATTCGCATCATAGTTTGATGCGCCGTAGAAGACAACGCGATTGATGGTAGGAGGCGTGGCGTTCGTTGCGCCATCGATGTTATCGACGTAAAAAATCTTGCCGCCGCTTCCCATGTAGTAGAGGCGATTGCCAACCAAGACCGGCTGATACACGGGGACCCAACTGAATGAAGGCAGTTGGTAGTCGGTTGTGATCGTGTATTTGAGAGTGCCCGCGTTTCCATCGTATAGATCGAGATTGAAACCGAGGGACGCGGTTTTGTGCGCGATGATGACCGTGTTGTTCGCCGTAATAACGGGTGCGCCAAAATGGCCGAAAAACCCTGGGCTGTCATCGATCGTTCCCTGCCAATGAATTAGATTCATCGGTCCGGCGGGAACGTTATAGATGTTCGTGTGCTGCGCATTCGCGGCAAAAGATGAGACCTGAGCCCCTGCTACGGCGACGCCAAAGGCGAGCGTTGTAAGGGACAGGATGGATTTTGTGAATAGCCGTCGAAGACGCTGGGATCTGGCGTAGGCCAGTGCTGGGTGAGACACTCTTTCCTCCTGAAAACAACTCGCGCCGGGACTGACGCCCGGCAGGATAATTCAAAGTACCACTTTCACTTGGAATCCTCCAAGTTCTTTAACGAAACCTTCCCAGCAATTTGGCTTGCCCCTGGCGAACTGCCGCTTCCACTCTTGAATCGCCCAACCTTGACGGACCAAGTCAACGTGCTTGATAATTCAAATAGATGAAAAGGTTGCTGCCGCTCGCCATAGCCCTCGTCGCCTTCATCTGCGCAAGCTGCAGCGACTACATGAGCGACGATGACTACAGCCACGCTTGGCGGCTCTCGGTGAAGCAGTACCGGGACATTAACAAAGACCCCAGCGACCCGGCGGCCATCCAAGACGGCAACGGCAATGGATCTGTGGAAGCGCAGGCGCAAGCAGCGGGATACATCTCCCAACAGATCCGCAAGGTGGGCGATTCAATGAGAGACCTGAAGCCTTCTCCTCAGTTGTCCCGCCTGCAAGAAGAGACGTACCTGTTCTATCGTGGAATCTCGGACCGGTATGCCGGCTACAGCGAGTCCCTGGGAAGCAACGACCCGGATCGGGTGTCAAAGTGGATCAACGATCTCAACACCTACGCCGATGATGAGGAAACGAAAATCGATGGCCTGATCAAAGCTCTTGGAGATAAGGCTTACCGATTTCAACCGTCATGGCAAGGCCTCATGAAGGACTCGAAGTAGGTCACCCAATCGCTTTGGCGCAAGCAATGGATTCGTGGAATTGTTCGTTGTCCTCAACAGACCAACACGCGGATAGAACGCAGCCGCAATACGCCCATAGCCTAAGGCGCTTTATATCGAGCTTTGTAATGTCGGCGACAATATGAAGCCGACGATCAATCACGTCCTTCAGGTTAGGAGCATTTAGAATGCGGTCGCATGGATTTCGGATCCAAGCGGAAACTTCGAATGCGGGATCACCGATTACTCCCTTGGGGTCGATCGCCTTCCATTCATTCCATCCCGACAAGATGTTGCCGTGATGAAGGTCTCCGTGCAAGAGCATTCGCTGTTCGCTACTCGCGTTCAATTCCGACGCCAATCCTAGCGCATGCTCGACCATCATTCGTGGAAGAGGTTCGTCGCCATCGAATTTCACCAGGTATGTTCGCAACGCATCGAACCACATCTCGAGAGATGGAAATGTTCCGACGAATGGACGCCAAAGCTTCGTCATCACGTGGCCCGCGATCTCGGTGTTCTTGTCGTCGTTTGCCAACGTCCATGTGCTCCACAAAGAGTCACCTCGAAGTTTTTCTAAGAGGAGCGCACCGTGATCCTTGTCATAAGCAAGCAGTTTGACGGCGCCACGACCGTTGTATGCCTTCAGGCTCTCGGCTTCAAGTGCTAACTCTTCGCGGGGTACCCCGATTTTCAACACTACGGGCTCGCCCGAACCGCGCCTCGCGGATGCGACGAAGTTGTAGGAAAAGTCAGCGAACGGAATAACGCTCGATAACTTCCATTGGCGGCAAGCATGCGCAAGGGTCCGGTCGAACGTTTCGAGCCAGGAGCGTCCGCGGTCCCCCCAGACTGCTTGCACTTTCTCGGCAAAGACGTCAGGGATCACCTGAAGTAAGTATCGCGCTGTGGGTGGCTCCTCGTTAGCCTCAAATTGAAGTAAGGGACCCGTCGACACTCAAAGGGTCTGGTCGGTCTGGCATTGTTACTGTTATTTGCGCTCGGCAGCGCAATTTATGCTCGTCGTTTTATCAGGAGGTGTAGTCCATTAAGTTCGGAGCTTGGCCCGGAAACCGCGTTTGCTCTCCCCTTGGCGGCCACGGGCCCTCTTCTTTTTGTTGTAGGTGAAAGAGGGTTTCTTCTGTCGCGCTGCTCTCAGAAGAAACCCTCTTTCACCTTTCTATTTTTCTTGGGATCTTCGCTCACGACTCGCTACGCTCGGCGTGAGCTTCGAACCCGCTTTTTTCACCGGACCCTCTTTTTCCGGGTGCCCTAAAGGAAGGACTGATCTCGCCTAGATTTCCCGAGTGGCAGATCCCGTAACGCCGATCTCGGATCGCGTATCTGAGGTCATCAGATCAGCGGCATGCCGACGTTCCAATCAACGCCAAGCCACTTTGCGACCGTCGCCCCGACCGCGGTCATTCCTTCGATGTCTCCATAGGCGAGTGGAGTGATTTGTTGACCAATAACGCATCCAGGAACAAACTCGCGTGAATGATCCGTGCTTGCGGTTGTGGGATCGTTGCCATGATCAGCACTCAAAATAAGGAGATCATCGACACCGAGTTGCGGGAGCAATTCGCCCAAGAAGATGTCGAAGTCTTCCAGTGCTTTAGCAAACCCCGTTGGATCGTTTCGGTGTCCATACAACATATCGAAGTCTTCAAAGTTTGCAAAGATAAAGGGCGCGCCTGATTCCAACGCTTCTAGAAGCGCACCTTCATGCTCCGCATTGCTTTGCGTTCTCATCGTTTGGCGAAAGCCACGCCCTGCGAAAAGGTCTGGAACGACTCCCACGCCATAAACCTCTCCTATCACGTCGACCAAATTGTTTGGCGGCGGAATAGGATAATCCTTGCGCCGTTCCGTTCTTGTAAATCCTTTTTCTTGCGATCCAATGAATGGTCTGGCGATGATACGTTGCACTCCGTTGGGAGGAACGCATAAGCGCCGGGCGATAAGACACATCTCGTATAGCCTCGATGTCGAAACAATGTCCTCGTGACATGCAATTTGGAAAACGCTATCTGCGCTTGTGTAGACAATCGGATAACCCGTTTTCATGTGTTCCGCGCCGAGCTCTGCGATTATTTGCGTTCCGCTTGCGGGTTTGTTGCCTATAATGTTTGTGCCGATTTCGCTCTGGAATTGCTTAACGAGATTCGGCGGAAAACCTTGCGGATAGGTTGGAAATGGTTGGTCACTGATCACTCCCATCATTTCCCAGTGGCCAGTGATGGAATCTTTTCCGCCGATTGAAACTTCGCGCAACCGACCATAGCGCGTGTGAAGGTTGGTCGTCGGTCCAATTGGCTCCGCCAAGCCACTTGCTCCTAAGAGCATCGACAAATCGGACACGCCGCAGGCGCTGAGAAAGCCACACGCGGCTAGGTTCGGTGCGTGAAAACCGCCCGTGTGCTCCCAAACATGTTTGATCGTTGCCGCGCCTTGATCTCCGAAGCGAGCGGCATCAGGAGCCTCTCCCGCTCCGCATCCATCGAGAACAATTACAATCGCACGCCGCATACATTAAGTATGGCTAGGAACACCAACCGCGATAGAAGGCTTCGCGCGCGCGCTTTGCTCTTTCGACGCAATTGTCTCCGACCACGTTGAGATGTCCCATCTTGCGGCCGGGTCGAGATTCGAACTTTCCGTACCAATGCATTCGCGCATCCGGTTCTTCTTTCATTGCCGTCCGCAAACCGTTGCGAAAATCGCCCGCGCCTTCCTGCCCAAGAAGATTTGCCATGCATGTAGCGTGACCGCCTGGCGCGATGGTTGGCAGTTCAAAAACCAAACGCACGTGTTGCTCAAACTGACTGACACCGCCCCAATCCAATGTGTAGTGCCCGGTGTTGTGTGGACGCGGCGCGAGCTCGTTTATCTGGATCGATCCATCTTCAAGCTCGAACATCTCCACCCCAAAGAGCCCGTGACCATTAACCGCCCGAACTGCGGCAATGGCAACTGCGGTTGCATCCACTCCACTTGGAAAGACAAGATCGCAAACATGATGGGTTTGAATTGTTTCCATGGTTGGGAAACAGCCTGCATTGCCTTTGCGGTCGATGAACACCATCGCCGCGAGCTCGCGTTTGAACGGCACGAATGACTCCGCCATCCATCCACCCTGTTGCCAAAGATGAGCGTGAGATTCTAACTCATCAATTGTTCTCGCGTATCGGGTTCCGCGCCCGTCGTAGCCTCCGAACCGCGCCTTCAGCACCATGGGAAATCCAATTTCCTGAATTGCTTCCGTCGCATCGGCATCGATCGAAACTGCGTGAGGAGAGGGAACGTCGGCTGCGGCAAATGCTTGTCGTTGAAGAAGCTTGTCTTGAATGGTGGCGAGCGTTTCGATTTCCGGAATCAGCCTGCTTTCATCGACCTTGGCATTCTTCAATCCTGCATGGAGAGCATCGGCGGGAATAAATTCGTTTTCCAACGCGAGTCGATCGCACTGGGATGCCAACTTAGCAATGCATTCCGGATCATTGAGACTTCCCTGAATCGCTGGTGCGATTTCCGATGCGGGGGTTGAGTCGCCGGGGTCTAACGACAAGCACTTCAGACCCATGCGGTGCGCCGCCTGGATCGACATGCGCGCTAGCTGGCCGCCGCCAAGGAAACCTATATCGTAGGCCACTAAGTGATTCTCCCGTCTTCGAGCACAGCGACAGTTTTTGACATATAGACTTTCGAGTTCCCTTTTGTCCTCCGGAGTTTATAGCCTCCAGACGCGGTTCGTGGACAAAAGCATGCACCAACCGATTGCCCGCGTGCTGGAGGCAGCGCCGAAGTCCTACCCAAGAATCTGCTGATCGCGTACGGACAACCGGGTCGCGCCCGGCAAGTCGCTCACTCGAATCGCGCCGACTAAGTCTGCCCCGTAAACGCGAATACCTCCACGGGCGCATCGATCCGTCGCCCACTCGATCAGGGGATCAGGAGACGCAAGGTCGGGAAGGCTCAACTCAAGAGAGAGCCGCGCGCGCGATCGGCTTGCGAGTGATGCGGCCGTGCTTTCAACACCGAGGAAATGAGGATCGCCCGCTTCTCGCAGTTCTCTAGCTTCCTTCTCGAGGGTGCGCGCGAAACCACCATTGGGCGATTCAAACTCGATTTGGAACGTTAGATAGTAATCGCGAATGCCGACCAGACTTACGCCCAGGTGTGGATGCGCATGGGAAGGACCGAAATCGGGGCTCAACGTTTGTCCATAGAGGGAACCAAATCCGCCATCACGAATTTCTAACGCTTCTGCTTCCAATGCACGTGCTGCCTTATCAACTAGCAAAACAGGAACTTCAAAATTCGCCGCGATTCCTGCGGCAAGAAGCTCAGTGGTTTCCTGCGCGTACTCCATATCCTGCTTCGTGACATCTCGAAACGGAACGACCAAAGTGCAGGTGTCAAGCGCCCCAGTTCTCTCGTGCGATCCGGCGTGCCTGGCCAGGTCAATGCGCGGCAACGCCAAAGCGGCGAGGTCTAAGACTAAGGATCGAGCGAGATCACGCTCTGCGGAAAAGACGATGGTCGTTCGATTTAGATCGGGGTCAGTGCGGATGTCGTGAAAGTTGACTTGTGTCTGATCGATAAGCTCGCGCATCGAGCGAAGCAGGTCACGATCACGACCAAAAGACCAGTGAGTGATCGCGAGCAACTGCATTAGAGCGCGATGATGTTATAGCCAGCGTCCACGTAGATGACTTGCCCTGTGACGCCTTGGCTTAGATCGCTCATCAGATAGACGGCGGCGCCGCCGACGTCTTCTTGCACCGCGGCTTTTTTGAGGGGCGCGGTTTCGGCGACGTAGTTGATCATGTCGAGAAGTCCCTTCACGCCTCTTGCTGCCACCGTATTCATTGGGCCCGGAGAGATCGTGTTCACCCGAATTCCGCGCGGTCCGAGATCGACGGCGAGGTACCTCACGCTTGATTCGAGCGCAGCTTTCGCGACACCCATGACATTGTAGTTGCGGCACGCGCGAACGCTTCCTAAGTAGCTCATCGCCATGACGCTAGCGTTGTCGTTCATTACTGGCTCAAGGGTTCGACAAAGAGCTACGAGCGAATAACAGGAGATGTTGAGTGCGGTTGAAAAACCTTCTAACGTGACATCCATGAACTTTCCGGTTAGGCCATCCTTGGGCGCAAACGCCGCCGTGTGAACAAGGAAGTCGATCTTCCCGTACTTCTCCGCGACTTGGTCGCGCAGGCGGTCGTATTCGCCGTCGACGGCGAAGTCGATCGTGAAAGGATCGAAGCCCGACTTTCCGTCGATCAACTCGCTTACGTTCTTCAGCATGCGGTCGTTTTGTGCGCCGACACCGACCTGGGCGCCGTGCTTTTCCGCCGACTGAGCAACCGCCCAGCCGATGCTGTTCTTGTTCATGACGTTGAGGACGAGCCCCTTCTTGCCTTCCAGAAGCATGGATGGATTATGCCACCGTCAGCAAGATAGCTTTAGGTTTTCTTGTAGGCTAACAATGTGCCTGCGTCGAAGCATAAGGAATCGATTGTGCGAGACCTCCTTAGCGAGTTGCTCGCCTCGAAGGGGTTCAAACCAGTAAGAGCCAATTGGCGACGAGAAACTGACAGCACTTATCAGTTGGCAAACATCCAAAGATCAACATACGGCCCCTATTTCTTCCTCAACTTCGCGATCGTCTATAAGGAGGTCGAACCCAATCGCGTGCCAGATCGAGCATTTGGCCATTTGGGATTTCGTGCTGGCGATCTGATGGTTAATCGACGGAAGGATGCATCGATATTCAAAGGGGACGTGCATAGGCACTTAGACGAAGATGCGGGCATTTAAACCGAAGCACGCCGCAAGTTTATCAATGGCATTTTGTGGCAGGAAGTTGAGAACATTCTCGACAAGTTCGGCCATCTCGACGATGCTCACAAACATGCTTCATTGCCATTTCAGGAGAGGATCGTCCCAATGGTCAACCGCGAACTGCTTGAGTTTTTTGGACTTCCCAGCCACGAGAGAGAGGAATAACGTATCTAAGCAATTTTCCGCGACTGTGCATCCAGCGGACCAAGATGCTCTTCCAACTCTTCGCGGAGTGCTTTCACCGAGTCCGCAGCCGCGCCGATTAACGGCAAACGAACTTCTCCAGACGGCAATACGCCGATGCTCGCCAACAAACCCTTGTTCGTTACGGGCTGGGGTTTGCCTCGCAAAGCTTCAATGGCAGGAAGGGCGATTGCAAACTTTGCTTCGGCAGATTCCGTTTTTCCGGAATGAAAGTCGGCAACGACCCGCGACAATGGATAGGGCATCACGTTAGAAGCGCCACTGATTGTTCCGGTCCAACCGCTTTGAAGTGCTTCCAGTAGCAGCGTTTCGTTACCAACATAAAGCACCTTGTCTTTGCCTTTCAACGCGCCGGCATATCCGGACAAGTTTTCGCGTGCGCCGCTACTATCCTTCACTCCTGCAAATCGCTCATGCTCCGAAATCTCTTGCAGCATCTCCGAAGAAATCGTGATGCCTGTGCGTTGGGGGAAGTTGTAAACGATCACGGGTATGTCGGTGCGATCCATCAAAGCGAGGAACCACTTGACGATCCCGTCTTCGCTTGCTTCTCGAAAATAGCTCGGTGCCATGACGAGAGCCGCGACTGCGCCAGATTTCATCGCCTGATTGCACGACCATACACCCTCTTCCAAAGAGGAAGTCGCGACGCCGAGAATGATGTCCAACTTTCCGCGAAGCGGCATCGCATCGCGAACGAAGTCGCGCTTCTCAATCGCGGACAGCGAGGGACCTTCTCCATTTGTTCCGGCAAGAACGACGCCTGTGCATCCGCAAGCTTCGAACCAAGCGAGCAAGCGCGCGGTAGCGGCCATGTCGATATCGCCTTTCGCATCGAACGGAGTAACGCTCGCCGGATACACACCTGCTTTCAGCACGCCCTCATTATGGAGGGCACAAGGTTCATTTGAAAGCTGATCTCAGAACGCCACGGCCGCCGTTTTCGCCAAAAGCAGTATGAAGATCGGAAGTTATACGATTGAGCGAGAGCATCCTAGCGTGCTCAAAGGAATGCTCGCGGGAGCGGTTGCCGGCCTGGTCGCCACTTACATAAAAGACCATTTTCAAACCAATTTCACAAAACTGGATAGCGCTACCCATCCTGCGCCACGCGCCAGCTCCGCAAGAAAATCAGAAGATCCGTCAACGGTTAAGGTAGCCAATGCGATTGTGCAACGGGTCGCAGGTCGTCCGTTGAAAGCAAAAGAAAAGGAGATCGCGGGATCGATCGTTGATTACGGTTTTGGGACTCTTGCAGGAATGGCATATGGGGCAATGGCCGAGGTGATGCCCGCCTCACGCATTGGGGGCGGCTCCATATTTGGCACCGCGCTTTGGCTATTTGCAGACGAGGCTGCTGTACCCGCTATCGGCCTATCCAAGGGTCCAAAGGCATATCCTGCAAAGACGCATGTGAATGCATTTTCTGGCCACATCGTGTACGGACTGGCCGCCGAACTAGTTCGGAAGCTGGTTCGTGGAACTTTGGACTGACGAAATGTATTCTCAGATCATGCATGATGCTTTAAGCGCATGCAGAACCGCCGGGCGTCATTCCATGTCTTAGCCTCTGTATACATGGATGCCTGTTTACGCAAGGCTGCATCGAGTAGAACTGGCTGAGGAGCGAATATTGAGTGCCGCATTAAGCATGGGAAAGATGATCCAGGAAGTCGTAGGCGACGTACCGCGCCTTCGATACATTGTCGTTCCGCCCCGTGCTCAACCTGGATTTGAAGCAGCTGCATTTGACGGTTTGCAACGTGAGCTAAAAAGTATTCCCTCTCGGTTCTTGTACGACGAGGTTGGGTCTGCTCTCTTCGAAGCGATTACTCGTTTGCATGAGTATTACTTGACGCGCAAGGAGCGTTCGATTCTTGCAAGCGCATTCAAAGGGATCGTCCGCGCGGTTGGTGCGAAGATAGAAATCGTAGAGTTCGGCAGCGGAAGCGCGGAGAAGACTCGTTTGTTGATCGATGCTGCGCTCGCAACACAGAAGTCGCTTCGCTTCGTTCCCATCGACATCTCGCAGGCGGCGTTGCAAAGCTCGGCATTGAATTTGCTTAACGAGCATCCAGGGTTGGATGTGGTGGCAATTGCGGCGGAGTATCGAGACGCGTTGCAGGTGATGCCCACTCCTTCGGCGCCGCGACTGTTTCTATTCCTCGGCAGCAATATTGGAAACTTCACGCCCGCCGATGCGACCAGCTTTCTCAAGGAAATCTCTCTGCAGATGCGACCGGAAGATCGATTGCTTGTCGGCATCGATCTCGTGAAAGATCCTTCGATTATCGAACTTGCCTACAACGATCCAGCCGGAGTAACCGCAGCGTTCAACAAGAATTTGTTAGCGCGAGTGAATCGAGAATTGCACGCAGAGTTTGAGTTGGCATGCTTCGAGCACCGCGCTGTCTACATTCCCGACGCGAACAAGGTCGAGATGCGACTTGTGTCCAAGAGATCGCAGTGGGTGCGAATCGAGGGCCTCAAAGGAAGTCTGCAATTCAAAGAAGGCGAGTACATCCACACGGAAGACAGTCATAAGTATTCTCTAGAAGGTTTCGCAACCCTTTCGGCGGGCGCTGGCCTCGAAATGGTCGAACGATGGATGGATGAAGATAAATGGTTCGCTCTGACCTTGCTCAAGAGAACGTAGATCACCGCACCCAGCTTCGCAATCGGTTACAGGAAACCCGCGCCAAGACACTGTGGCTCTTGGACCAAGTTCCGGAGGAGTTCCTCAAGCGCCGCGTGCACAGCTTCTACAGTCCGATTGGTTGGCACTTCGGGCATGTTGGGCGGACCGAAGAGTTTTGGACGATCGGAGAAGCTTTGGGCCAACCATTGCTCGATGATCACCTTTCGTTTGTGTTCGCCGATTTGCCGGAGAACCCAAAAGATAATCGCGTAAACATTCCCGACCGGGAAGGGATTAAGGACTATTTGTCACAAACGCGGGACCGTGTCTTGCGCGCGCTGGATGGCGCCGACCTGAATTCTTCTTCCCCACTGCTTCGCAATGGATATGCATGGGACTTTGCCGTGCAACACGAATGTCAGCACCAAGAAACAATTTGCGAGATGCTGGTGCTCATCCAACGCGAAATCGGCCCGCGAAAATTGCCAACAGCGACGACGTGGGAGCGCGGCGTCAGGCAGCAAATGATCCAAATCGATAATGGCGAATTCGTCATGGGTTCAGATGATGCGTTTGCTTATGACAATGAAAAACAACCCCATGCGGTGCACGTTAATTCTTTCTCCATTGCCCGCACTCCCGTTACGGCATATGACTGGTCGCAGTTCATGGAAAGCGCCCAAGACGCCAAGTTCATGCCCGAGTATTGGATAGATGCGGACGAAGGATATTTCTCTTACAGTCCAATCGGCATCCGGGCAGTTCATCCCGACGAACCGGTGATGGGAATCAGTCACAGCGACGCAGTCGCCTTCGCGCAATGGGCGGGAATGCGATTGCCCACGGAAGAAGAGTGGGAGTTTGCGGCGCGGGCTGGAATCTATCCATGGGGCGATGCAGAGCCAACGAAGGATCGCGCCTGTTTTGGAATCAGCTCGTGGGCACCCCAGTTGGTGGGAACACATGCCGCTGGTGCCACTTCTGATGGAATCTTGGACATGGCTGGCAATGTTTGGGAGCATACGTCATCCCTCTTTCTGCCCTTCCCCGGATACAGCGCCTATCCCTATGACGGCTATTCCAAAGATCACATGAAGGGCGAGCACTTCGTGTGCCGCGGTGGATCGTGGGCGACCGCCGGGCCGATTCTTCGTCGCACCTTTCGGAACTGGTACGTACCGTCGTATCGCCAGGGATTTCTGGGAATGAGGCTAGCAGGGACGTAAATGGTAATTTTTGAATCGTGAAGAGGAAAGGGCGAGTCCGAGCGATTTACAACTCACCATTTACGTTTTCCATGCAAAATGCACCCATGGTCGAACTGCGCGGCGTGAGCAAGAGTTACGGTTCGACCGTCGCGCTGCATCCAACAGATCTTGCTTTCGAAAAAGGAAAGACAACCGCACTAATCGGTCCGAGCGGATGCGGAAAGTCGACGTTACTTCGCCTCATACTTGGCCTCGTCACCCCCTCGTCCGGCCAAGTGATCTTTGACAACGAAGTCGTGCAGGAGAGCAATCTAATTAGCGTCCGTAGGCGCACCGGATATGTGATACAAGAAGGCGGTCTGTTTCCTCATCTCACCGCGCTTCAGAATTTGACCCTCGTCGCTTTGGATAATACGGGGCGCAAAGCTACCAAAACAATTAAGTCACGAGTAGAGAGTCGGACAGGACAGCCCGATGCAAAACCAACGCTGAAAGAACTTTCAGAAGAAGGCAAAGCTGCCTTTGCTGACCTATATGAGGACATTGATAAGCTCGCCAAGATCGCGCGTATTCCGCGTGAGCTTCTTAGTCGCTATCCGGCGGAGCTAAGCGGAGGACAAAGGCAGCGGGTCAGCCTCATGCGCGCGATGATCCTCCGCCCACAAGTCTTGCTCCTCGATGAACCGCTCGCTTCACTCGATCCAATGGTGCGCGCCGCATTGCAAACAGACCTAAAAGCGATCTTCGACGCACTAGGCAAGACGGTTGTTTTCGTCACTCACGACATGGCGGAAGCCGCTTATCTCGCAAACACCATCGTCCTTCTCCGTGATGGCAAGATCGTGCAAAAGGGAACGCTCGAAGACTTCCAACAAAGACCGGCCGAACCATTCGTGACCGAATTCCTCAATGCGCAAAGAAGTTTGGTGGCGCTATGAAATCGCGACTCGCGAATCGCGGATCGCGAATCTCATCTTGGATCTTGTATCTTGCATCTTGCATCGCGCTCATGGCGCTCGCTTCTATCGCTTCAGCTCAGCAGCAAATCACGGTGGGCTCCAAGAAATTCACCGAATCCTACGTGCTTGGCGAGATCGCGAAGAAACTTCTCACCGATGCTGGATTTCAAGTTGAGCACAAACAAGGCATGGGCGGCACAATCATTCTTTGGGAAGCGCTCAAGACCGGCCAGATCGACGCCTATCCCGAATACACGGGCACTATCGGCGAGGAGATCCTCAAACAACCGGGGCTGAATAACCTTGAGGACATTAAGAAGGCGCTTGAACAGTACGGCATCGAGACCACGAACGAACTCGGCTTCAATGACACGTACGCCCTTTGCATGACCGAGAAAAGAGCAACTGAACTTGGCATCACTAAAATCAGCGACCTTCAAAACCATCCCGACTTATTGGTGGGAGTGACGCCGGAGTTTCTCAATCGCAAAGATGGATGGAAACCCCTTGCCCAACGCTATGGCCTTCACATGACCAGTGTAAAGGGTGTTGAGCACGCGCTCGGCTACGCAGCGATGGCAAGCGGGCAACTAGATATCAAAGATGCCTACTCAACAGATGCAAAGCTCGCGGAGAATCATCTCGTCGTTCTCAAAGACGACCTCAATTACTTTCCACAATACAAAGCTGTCTTCTTGTATCGTAAGCAATTGTCGGCCCAAGCAGTTGCTGCGCTTGAGAAACTCAGTGGCACAATCGATGAAAAGACAATGACGCAGTTGAATGCGACTGCGGAAAAGTCGAAGAATTACTCGGCAGCTGCCCAGAAGTATTTCGACGACTTTGCCCCTGCTTCCGGTGGCGCAACGACAACAACCGCGAAACCAATTGAAGAAGAAAGCGTGACTAGCAGCATTCTTCGAAACACACGAGTTCATCTTGAGCTCGTCTTGATCTCGCTCGTTGTCGCAATTCTTGTTGGAATCCCCCTCGGCATCTGGGCAAGGAATCCGGGCCCAATAAGCGCGATTATTTTGGGCGGGACGGGCATGCTACAAACGATTCCATCGCTCGCGTTGCTTGCCCTCTTGGTCCCGATCGCCGGTCTTGGCATCAGTTGGCGCACGGCGGTCGTGGCGCTTTTCCTTTATAGCCTCCTTCCCATCGTTCGCAATACGGCAACCGGACTTCAAGACATACCCGGAAGTCTCAAAGAAGCAGCGGCGGCAATCGGACTTACTGAAAGGCAGCGCCTCTGGCGCGTGTACATGCCGATGGCATCGCGCAGCATTTTGGCGGGAATCAAAACCGCTGCGGTCATCAACGTCGGCACCGCTACCCTCGCTGGCTTGATTGGCGCAGGCGGCTTGGGAGAGCCCATCATCAGCGGCCTCAATCTCAACGATGTTCCAACTATCCTCCAAGGCGCGATTCCAGCAGCCCTATTGGCTTTACTCGTGCAAGGTTTGTTCGATACACTTGATCGCGTGATCATTCCTAAGGGGCTGCGAATTGGCCAAGCCCGCTAAAGACGCACCTCGCAAGATTTCTCCAGCGGAGCCTGTTACCGAAATGCGACGCGTGCCCATCCGCGATAACGGTGAGCCGCTTGTTGACTTCTTAAAAGTTGCTCCGAAGGTTGTGCAATCACGGATGCGTTTCAAATACACGCGGGAGACTGTGGTGCGAGCAACAGTTGCCGACATGATTCGCATTGCGAGTGAGAGTCTTCCGCTCGGCTACCGAATCGCAGTGGTTGAAGGATGGAGACCTCCCCATATCCAGCGCAGGATGTATCTCGCAACGTGGAACAGATTTAAGAACAACAATCCACAATGGTCGGATGCGCACCTTCGACGCGTGGTCAATCGCTACACCGCACCATTACACAGCACGGTTCCTCCGCCCCATTCGACGGGCGGTGCGGTCGATTTCGCTTTGCAAGATCAGAGCGGCGAAGAAGTGGACATGCATAGTCCGTTCGAGCGACTCAATCCGAAGATCTATTCTTTTGACGCCCCGGGCCTCTCTGACCAGGCTCGCCGACACCGTGACATTCTTGGCGACGCGCTCAGCAAAGGCGGGTTGACCAACTATCCCAGCGAGTATTGGCACTGGACTTACGGAGATCAGGGCTGGGCGTACCGAGGAGGGCATCCCTATGCACTCTACGGTCGAACGGAGCCGCCCGGGTACAAGGCGCCGGCCGAAGATGACAACGACGAACCGTTCGTTTTTCTCATTAAGTAGCTACCGGTCAGAATGATAGTCACACCTATGCGGGTCGGGGCGTTTAGATAATGGTGCCGTTCCGACAAGTCGTTTCCGTGGTTCCTAAGGCACTCCTAATTCTTGGTTCGATTGCGATCGGTTACACAACTTTAAGAGCGCAACAGGCTGGCACGGGCGACGAGCAAGACAAAGTCGTCAACTACACCTCCAGCGTAGGACTCGCGGATGCGATTACAAAACTACAACTTGATTTGGATTCCGGAAAGACAAAGCTGGAATACGAACCGGATCATGGCTATCTCGTCTCCGTGCTTAAGCACCTCAACATTCCGATCGATTCGCAAACCCTCGTGTGGTCGAAGACCAGTTCGCAGGCTGACAACACCAGTCCGAAACAGCCGCGAGCTCTCTATTTCAACGACGAAGTGTATGTGGGATGGGCGCAGAAAGATCCGGTGCTCGATCTGATCGCGATGGATCCTCAGAAGGGACCGATCTTCTTTTCTCTTTCTCAAATTCGTAGTGACAAGCCGCGCTTTATGCGCGACGAGTCATGCATGAATTGCCATTTCGGACCCAAGACCTTAAACGTTCCCGGCCTTGTCATACGATCTGTTCTGGCCAAGCCGGATGGACGCGCAATGAGCCAACTCAATACGTTTGTGGCAGGGCATAACAATCCATTGAGCCAACGCTGGGGCGGGTGGTACGTAACGGGAACCCATGGCGGCGACACTCACATGGGCAACGCGTTTCTCGCCGGGCAGGATCCTAAGAAGTTGGTGCTGGAGCCGACCTCCAACATAACTGACCTTTCAAAGCTGTTCGATACCAAGAAATATCTCTCCCCGCAAAGTGACACGGTTGCCCTGCTCATCCTGGATGACGTGACACGTATGGAGAACATGATCACGCGCGCAAAGTTTCAAGCGTTGCATGTGCTGAAAGATCCTCCCTTGAAGAATGAGCCCGCTGGTTATCGCGATGATCTCATCAAACAAGCCGGTGAGCCGCTTGTGATCTATCTGCTCTTCCGAGATGAGTCGCCGCTCAAGGGACGAGTCAAAGGCGTTAGCGATTTTACGCAACGGTTTCAGAAAGACGGACCATTCGATCGCAAGGGTCGATCACTACGAGAGTTGGATTTGAAGACCCGACTCTTTAGGTATCCGTGCAACTATCGCATCTATTCAGCCGGATTTGACGCGATCCCCCAAATCATGAAGGACTATGTTTGGAGGCGGTTTGACCAAATCCTAACCGGCCAAGACAAATCGCGATTCTTCAAAGATATGAGCGAGGAGGATCGCAAGAACGTGCTCGAAATCCTCCTCGACACCAAGCCCGAGTTCAAGGCTTGGATGTTGAAGAACGATGCTGCTAACGTGCGTTAACGGATAGATCGCATCGTGCTTGGATCTTTAAGACCCGGCACTTTGAAGATCACCATCTTAACTTGCGGCGCACTGTTGCCGTAAACATCGACAACGAGATATCCGAACTGATTCTCGGTGTGCGCGAGTCGTGACAACTTGTAGGTTGCGTCATCTTTCGACTTTTCGGATTTTGGCAACGCTTTCCCCTGATAGAAAGGCGCACCTGCCGTGCCCGCCACATACTGCTCGAGCTTAGCGCCGTGCCACTTGTCATCATCTCGCGTCGCGACCACGCGATCATAAAGATGGTCATGCCCTGCAAAGAAGGCGGTGCATCCGTTCTTCATAAGAAGATTCAGCAACTCATCGCGGTTCTCGGCGTCAATATGATCATCGTGGCCACCTGAGAAAAAGCACATGGGGTGCGAGTAAGCAACGACGTACTGCTTCTTCTTCTTTAAAACTTGCTTCGCCCATTCTGTCTCGGCAAAGTTTTTATCGACTCGATAGCAGTCCAAACCGACCACGGTCACATTTCCCAAATTGAAACCGACATTGAATCCATCCGTTTGAAAGTTGTTGACTCGCTTCGAGAACGTCGCAACGTAATCTGCGACAGGTTTCCAAGCCTTCTCCGGGTCCTTGCCCTTTGTCTCGTGGTTTCCCCGAACCGCAAAGATCGGAACGTTGCGCTTGTTGCGCGCTTTCACAAGCTTGACCCAAGCTCTTAGCTGGTCCTTCAGATCAGCTAAGCCTTTCACGTCCTTCGACTCGCCGCCAACTAAGTCGCCTGTTACCAACACAAAATCGGGACGAGTCTTCAAAGCATCAGACAAGAGCGGTCCAAAGATGCCTTCCGCAATTCCCGATTTGGGATTGTCATAACCCTTGCGCAAACCTCCCTCGCCGGGAAATCGAATGCGATCATCACCCAAGACGATGAAGCGCACGTGCTTACCCGGCGCAGGCGCTGCATTACCTGCAAGCGAGGCGCCACATATTGCCAGCATGCCAACGACGACAAGGCTTTTTAATCTCAACATCTCTCCATCTCCGGTAGCAAACAATCTTACTATCTGGAGACGGATTTTGCGGAAACTAGGCCGACTCTCGTTCGAGCCATAACTCACTTTGCACACGCAGCGATTCGGCATGGATCTGGTCAAACACGCCGGAAACGAAGCCAGAACCCAACGCTAAACGATCGCCGGCGGCAAGCCGTCGCTCCATGAGTGCGGTCCAACGATCCGCCTGCAGCACATCCATGCTGTGCAGTCTCTTGTACTCACCGATTTGGCGCACTACATCCATGCGCGATGCGAGCAACTCCAAGACCTCGTGATCAAGCCGGTCGATTGCCGTCCGCAACGTCTCCAGCTTGCTCTGCGCTTTATCGGATAGCCGGTCCTCTTGTAAGTCCGTTGGCCGCCAACACAATGTGTGCATCAACGACTCATAGCTGCTCGGTGTCAACTGTTGGGCCGCATCGGTCCATGCTTCCGAAGGATCGCGATGAACTTCGAGCATCAATCCATCCATGCCGAGGTCGAGAGCGCGTTGCGCAATCGCGGGGACCGCTTCGCGATTTCCGCAGATATGGCTCGGGTCGCAGATCAATGGCACGTGCGGCATCCGCTTTCGGAACTGAAGCGCCAGGCTCCACTCAGGCGGATTGCGTAACCCACCGCTTTCACTCGCGACAAAGCCGCGATGAATCGCTCCTATTCTCGAAAGGCCCGCGCGCGCAATTCTCTCCAGAGCGCCGATCCACAAATCCAAGTCCGGGCTGATCGGATTTTTCACCAGCACGATCGAATCAGTGCCGGCCAGCGCCTCCGCGATCTCTTGCACAGAGAAGGGATTGCCCGTCGTTCTCGCCCCTATCCACAAGATGTCGACGCCGTGCTTTAGACACTCTTCAGCGTGGCACGCCGAAGCGACCTCCACCGCGGTTGGCAATCCCGTTTCTCTTTTTGCCTCTCTCAGCCATTCGAGCGCGGGGCGGCCATGTCCCTCAAAGCCGCCCGCGCGCGTTCGCGGTTTCCAAATTCCAGCTCTAAGCGCAACGGGCAAACCGGTCTGCTTAAGTTGCATCGCCGTTTCGACCAGCTGCTCTTCACTTTCAGCGCTGCAAGGGCCGGCAATCAAAAGATGATCCGGTTTCACTGCAGAAGGGTTAAGACCCCATGATTTCCAGTCACTTGCGATTTCGCCGCCACACGTCCTGCGATCCGCTTCGCGCTTTTCAGCTGAAGTTTCACGCAGGACAACGTGTCTTGGCGCGGTTGATTCAAGGTCCCGCTCCCCTTGCTCATAAACGCCCAGCACTCGGAGACCAAGTGCTCTCCTTTCAATTTCACGAAGGGCGTTTACGAAATCGCGTTCGTCCTCCCAGACGAGGTCCATGTGAATTGCAAATTCAAACGGAATGTCCGGCAAGGACACTGATTGAATTTTTGTCAAGTTGATGTGCGCGTATTTCAGAACACTCAACACTTCGGAAAGCGCTCCAGATCGGTCTGCGACCCGCATGGAGACACTTGCTTTGTTATGTCGTCGTTCCTGTTCAACAGCGGTTCTTGAAAGAGCGATGAAACGGGTTGTGTTATGCGGATCGTCCTCGATACGCTCGGCAAGGATTTCGAGACCATACATCTCGGCAGCCGCAAAGCCAGCGATCGCTGCCGTGCCCTTCAGACCCTGTTCCGCAATTAACTTTGCCGAGCTCGCCGTATCGGACGCTTCTTCAACGCGCATCCAAGGATGAGCTTGTAGAAATCGTTCGCACTGCGGAATCGCCACGGGATGACCCAGCACCCGATCCACATCTTTCAGGGATTGCCCAGGAAGTGCGACAAGACAGTGCTGGATCCGAACATAGACTTCGCCAACGATATTCAGGTTGTGCTTCTCGAGCAAACGATAGTTGCCAGGAATGCTTCCCGCAATTGTGTTTTCGATCGCGACTAAACCGAAATCGGCAGCTCCGCTCTCGACGGCGTTGAAGACGTCAGGGAAATTCGAACACTCAAAAAGGTCAACGTGCCCCGATGCGCTATCAGCGATCCGTGATCCAAAGTAACGGCGCGCGGCGAGGTCGTGAAATGAGCCTTTGATGCCTTGTATTGCAATTCTCATCGTGTTTGTCCAAAGTGAAAAAGAAAAGTCCCGACCTGAGTTCTCAGGTCGGGACTTTGTAAAACTGCTATTTGCTTTTAGCGGCGCGTTACGTCCAGACCTCCTCGGTCGGATAGTAATAATAAAATCCGTAGCTAAAGCAGCGCCGCGTCATTTCGTTAAGGTTGATAGCATAACACACCTTTCGGAAAATGCCAAGAAAAAGCGTTACTGGCGCTTCAAGGAAGGGTCGAGATTTCTCGAACGCGAAAGCTATTTTCCTCCGCGCCATTCTTGAAATTCAACGAGTGATCGTAGCCGCCGCTTGACCGTCCATCCCAAACTAGTACAGCCAACACTTCCGGCTCAGGCGAGAGACTCTTCGCGCGCTTGAGCAGCGCGAGATTCGTGGCGGCGAACGCTCCTGTATCCCACGGGGAAAGCTTTAGGTTTTGCAGCTCGCCTTCCGTCTTGATCCAAGGCAACAGAAGATTGAATCGCCGCACCCAATGCTCACCCTTATCGCGAATGGCGATTTCCACGAACTGCTGAATGTCGTACGGAAGGATGACGAGCGGTCTCGCTCCGGTTGACTTCGCTGCTTCTAGAGCGAGCAAGTCTGTTCCCGCTGCGGCAGAAGACACGTGCTCTTTCGGCTTCATGTGTTGGTACAGCGCATAGAGCCGCGATTGCACTCGAGGGCACATGGTTTCTGGAAAGCGTGGGGCAGGTGCATCCAGAGAATCTGGCCTTCGACCCGCTACGACGAAAATCATAGAACCATTCGCTCAGGTCGACTCAATGAGAGATCGGATCCTAACATGACTCTTCCAATTCTTTATTTCTCTTTCACGAGAAACTGCACTCTTCCGATTTGGATGCTCTTCCATCCACACGAGCCTCCATGGTCCGCGGCTGCGTGTCGATCGAGTTTGTCCACGGTTATGCTCGAGTACTCGCGCACCCGGATCAAGCGCTATCCCGACATAATAGCGCCCTGTAGTCTCACTCTGAATGATGTACACAAACATGCCCAGAGATTGAGTCGGAGCGGCGGGATTCGAACCCACGGCCTCTTCCACCCCATGGAAGCGCGCTACCAACTGCGCCACGCCCCGATATTTTGCTTTTGAAGGCTTGGCCTTCCCGACTCTCGGGACGCGCTACCAACTGCGCCACGCCCCGATATTTTGCTTTTGAAGGCTTGGCCTTCCCGACTCTCGGGACGCGCTACCAACTGCGCTGAGCCCCGATATTCAGTTTTGGAAAGCCTCGGCCTTCCCGACTCCCGGGACGCGCTACCAACTGCGCCACGCCCCGACCGAGTCGATATTATAGCTTGCGTTACAGGTCAGCCAGGGACGGTCAAAGGTCGCCGAAAGCAAGCTCAACAACATGTTTTCGGATGTCCGTCGGCCAAGCCGAGATAAGGAATTCAAACCTCTCCACGTCATCGGCAAATAGAGCTCGGGACGCTTCCTCAAACCCGGGCCGGTCTCCCGCCATCGCCGACATGAAGTAATAAGCTCGATCGCGCGCCTTGCGCCGCTCGTCCCTTCCCGTCTTGTCCAGCCGGGCTTCCTCCACCAACCGCCTCAGCACAGCGGAGGCGCCGCCCGGCTGTTCAGCGAGCCATTCCCAGTGGCGCGGCAGCAACGTCACTTCCCGCCCCACAACGCCTTGACTCGGTCTGCCCCTGCCCCTTAAGGTCTCGGCGATTGCGGACTCAGACTCCCCGGGAAGTCCTTTGGGTTCGAGCCTGGCCATAACCTGCTCCTCGGTGCCACGTAAGTCGAAGTCGATCGTGCGCCCCGTTGAGTTGTCGAAGATTGAGATTCGCTCTTGATCAGCCGCGCGTTTCGCTTGAAGAGCGACCTCCAATTTCGAACCTGATCCAAGCAGCCGGTCGCCACTGAAGATTGAATAGGCCAACATAGTGACCTATTTATACCCGGATATAATTCCTTTCTGCCAGGGCGCCGTGCTGGCTTATCTGGGAGCGACCATCACCGGGATTCGGTCGTATTGGTCGTAATAAGCCCAAGCTTCCATGGGAGTGGGAACTGGGTATCCGTCCAACGTCCCTTTGTCGTACTTCCACGCCAAGCGGTCTGCGTCGTAGGCCGAGCGAGCATCATCGTTTGCATTCAAAGCGGCAGAAAGGGCATAGAGGGCGGCTGGCTGAGTTGGCGCAGTTTTCACGGCCGCGCGGGCGTACCGCAAACCTGTTTGCTTGTCACCCATTAACAAGGCGCCCAACGACATTCCGATGAGAGCGCGATAGGATTCGGGTCGCACTAGAAGGGCTGTTTCGAACATTGCCTTTGCGCTCTTCGCGCGGAATTGCTGTTCTGATTGAGAACCCTTTACGGCAAACAGAAGGGCGTTATTCCCTTCTTCGATGTATCCCGCTTCCGCCAGCGGATCCGCGTAAACCGTCGCCTCAAAGTATTTGCGACTGTCTTCGAATGTTCCCGTCAGAGTGGCAAGCGCCTGCATGTAGTAGGTGACTTCAGGGCGTTCGCCCGCATCGTTATAAAGCGCCGTAGCCACTTTGCTAAGGTCGCTCGCATTTCTTGATCGAAGCGCAATAAAGGCTTCTGCAGTTCTCAAGCCCAAGTTGCTCGAATCGATCTCACCGCCGGCATCGATGTATTGTTGCGCAGCCTTATAGTCTTGAGAAAGCGCGGCAATCATCGCCATCATACCGTTACCATATGCATCGAGCTTTGAAAGACGCTTGACTTGCGTGAGCGTGTTGAGAGCGTCTTCTTTTCTTCCCGCCTGCAGCTGCGCATAGGCTAGTCGATTTGTGATCTCATTTCGGCTCACATGCGCTCGGTATTCAGGCATCAGCGCGGTAATTGCAAGCGAATATCTTCGCGCAGCGATTGCCGTATCTGCATATTCGATCAGATTGTCGGAACTTGGCGGTGTGAGCTTATCAAGTCTTTCTTGAAGGATCGTTTGCCTTGTCGTGATAGCCCTTCGGAACGCCTCATTGATGCTGTTGAAAGTGTCGTCTCGACTTCCTCCCCGACTCAGCGTTGAGAAGGCGCGATGCAGATCGATCGTCGACAACAGGTCTGATGCACTTGTATCGTTCGGCTGCGCCGTATGCCAATCCTCGGCATACTTCTGCGCCTTGTCCAGCATTCCCTTTCCAAGGTAGGCGCGCGAAATCATCTCCCTTGCTTCGTTGTTGTCTGCCGCGATTTTTAGAGCGATGCGCCCTTGCAAGATTGCGTTATCAAAATCACTATTGCGAAGAAAATCCGCGCCCATCTTTACATGGGCACCTGCTCCCTCTGCCACCTTATTGTCAATATCAACGCGGACGACCTGCTTTTGCGAATCACCCCTTCTCGAGTAAGCAGCGAAGGTCAGTTCCAGAGGGCCGTCCTTCTCCTCGACCGTGTCGAGGTCGAAGTCGTAGGGGATGCTGGAATCGCTATCTCGTAACTCCGATCCAACGTAGAACTCGACCTGAGTGATCGGATTGTCGGATGCAACATTCACGCGAAAATGGCGGATTCCGGCGATGGATTCGCCGGCCTTAGCGTTAACCGTGACGGTGATGCTTTGACGGGTGAGAACGAGCGATGCGGCAGCAAGAAGGCTAATCATAACGGGGATTCCGATAAGTATGACGCGCACCCAGCCCCCAAGATCACTGCGAAATCGTCCTAACTTCTCGATCTAAGGTAATGCGGCTAGAGCGCCGCTTCGCCACGCTCGCCGGTACGGATTCGGAGGGCGGTCTCTACGGGTTGTACGAAGATCTTTCCATCCCCAACTTCTCCGGTTTGCGCGGAGTTCAAAATGGCTTCAATCACCGCCTCTTTCATGTCATCCGGAACCACAACTTCTAGGCGCGAACGGATGGGGAGCGGAATCACACTTCCCTCACCTGCAAACCACTGCGCCGCCTCTTCGGAGTTCCCGGTGCCGCGAACGTCGCTGACCGTCAACCCGGACACGCCCACGGCGGAAATCGCGGACTTCACCTGCTCGAGGCGATGGGGGCGGATGAAGACGATGACTCTGGTCATTGCTTGGGTTTCTTATTGCTAGATTGCTTGAATGCTAGATTGCTAGATTGCCCGATTCTTGAACGCTTAGGGCTGCGTGCCCTTGCCGGTTCTAAGTATTCCTTTCTAGTTTCTCTTATCACCGAGCCTTCACCCTTGATTCGATTCCGAAGAGTTCTTCGTGAAGCAACAAGGATTGAAACAATCTCGTTAATTTCTTTGTGAAGAGGCTTCGCATCTTGCGCCGACAATTCTCCAGCCTCAACAAGCAATTCGATCCAGTACTGGCTCTCGTCTGCCTCTTCTTCTGCGATGCCCAGCTTTGCAGCCATTTCTGCATCTGACCTTGCTCGACACGCAGACCGATAATTTGCGCCCACTGAAGACGAGCTTCTAATTAGTTGCTTGCCGTACACGTCGGAAGTTTTTGAATTTCGTAATTCTCCAACTAATCGGGCCGCTGCTATCGCCATCTTCTTAGTCCTTTTCTTAAATTCCTGTTCAGTCATCGCCACTTGCCCAACAAATCCAACAATCTAGCATTCTAGCAATCGAGCAATCACCGAAGCTGCCAAATCCTATGCTTGTGCCAATGATGCACGACGCGCGGCACATAACCGAAGAAATTGAGCACGTCTCGGAATAGATCTACGACGGCCGCCAACTCTTCACCAACACGCCGTCGCGATAGCAACGAAGCGCCATCGTAAACGAAGTAGCTAAGGAACGCTGCATTCCAAGCAAGAGCGAGTCCGGCATACAGACCCTGATGTCCCATCGCAAGACTTAATGCCGCGAGCGCGACGGATGAAACGATCAATGACAAAAAGAACTGCCCAACAAAACTAAAATCTCGACCGCATAGAAGCGTGTAAACATAAGCAAATCCCACTCCGTACAACGCGGACCACACGGGGAAGCCAACGAAGTATGCAGCTCGCGCAGCCAGCGCCACAAGAACAAGAACAATTGGGATGAGAGAGGAAGAAACCGTGGCCTCTTTACGCGTGCTGCGCATAAAAATTCTCACAAGGCACAGCAAAATCAAAACGCCGAGCAAGACAAGAAGGATCGGTACAAGACCTACGGTTGGAAACTTCGGACCGGCGGCTAAACCGGCAACCATCCCCGCCGCGATAATCTGCAAACCCTGCATGCGACGAATGAACCGCAGCCGGACTGCATACGGTTGCTGCGTCACATTGTCCGGAATCTCGATTGGCTCGGGAACGTAGTTCGGTACAACCATCTACTGCGCTTTCACCACTACCGGTGTTGGAAGTCCGAGTCCCTTCAGTTGAGCAAGAATCTGTGCTTTGTCGCCGACCAAGATCAACACGCTGTTCTCCTCGGGCACCGATGCCTTTACAATCGCATTCAAATCGGCCGCCTTCATCGCGCTGATTGCCTTCAACTCGGCGCCAAGTTCAACAAACTCGTGGCCATTCACGTGCATGTCCACCGCTTGGGCGAGCAATGAACCGATTCGCAACGCCGTATCGATGCGTGCGCTGCGCATCGTCTCCCGCGCTGTCTTCGCCTCTGCTTCCGTGATGTTTCCGGTTCGGATTGATGCAAACTCCTTGAGAAACTCCTTCAGAGAAGCTCCCGTCACATTTGCACGAACTGCAGAGAAAGCAGTTAAGACTCCCGCTGATGGCGCTAGCGTGTACGAACCATAGACGCCATACGTGTAGCCCTTCTCTTCTCGAAGATTGTGGTTTAGCCTGCTTGTGAAAGTTCCTCCGAGGATCGTGCCGATCGCTTCCAACTTCAAACGCTTCGGATCAGATGAGTGCGGCGCGGGCATTAGAAACATGATCGATGTTTGCACCGCTTGGGGCTTCTCGACCAGGTACACGCGCAAAGGTTTCCGTGGTGGATCGACATATGTCGGCTTTGGAGACTTGATGTAAACGCGTGTTTGTTTCCAACCCCCAAGGTTCTTCTCAAGCAACGACTTAAGATCATCGCTATGCATGCTTCCCGCTGCAAAGATCGTCGTGCCTCCCGGCTGGTAGGTCTCTTCGTGCATCGACTTGATATCATCAAGCGTGATCTTCTCGACCGAAGCCAACGTTCCGCCCCCGATTCGTCCATACGGATGATTCGCTCCGAAATACTCGAGCGTTCCTATTCGCTGGGCAACCGTCGACGGATCATCCAGCGCTTCCTGGATTCCTTCGAGATGAAGCTTCTTAATTCGATCCCACTCTTTCGCATCGAAATTCGGATGCAGCATTGCATCCGTGAAGAGCGAGACCGCCTTCCCAAAATTCTCTTCCGTGCTGGAGATTGAGACAGTGGTGTCTTCGACTGCTGCTCCCGCTCCAAAGCTTGCTCCAATAGAATCCAGGGCGTCCGAAAACTCGGTCGCGCTTTTGCCTCCTGCTCCCTGGTCGAGCATTGCCGCCGTTAAGTCGGAGGCTCCTTCTTTTCCTTGCGGATCAACTTCTGATCCGAGCGAGAGCACGGCCGTCATGCTCATGAGCGGTAATTGCGGCCGCTCCCAGTACACAACGTTGACGCCGTTTGACAGTTGGAATTTCTTCGGTGCAGGAGGAGTCCACTGGGCAACGCCGAAATCTTTCGGGCGTGTCGCGCGAGGATTTACTTTGGGTTCATCCTGCTTCGGCACCACCGTCATCACCACTGCTGGATCGTGCCCAATCACGCGCTCGCTTGCAGCGCGAACTGATTCAGTCGTCGCACCGCGATAGCGATCCAGATCGGCCGCAAATGAATCCGGATTGCCCAAATAGTAATCGTATTGCTGCATCGCTTCCGCAATCTGGAATAGGGACTGCAATCTCGAGACCTGGCTATATTCCAGCTGTGCAATCTGGCGCTGCAATTCTTCTTGCGTCGGCCCGTTCTTTGCAAAGTCGCTCAACACCTCACGAGTTTCTTTTTCGAGTTGATCGAGGGGCACTCCCTGTGCTGCCGTGATCTGGATGATGAATTGCGACCCAAGTTTGTAAGAGGTCTGTGACGCGGAAACGTCAGTCGCTAGTTTGTCTTGGTAGATCAGCTTTTGATAAAGCCGACTTGAAATGCCATTGCTCAAAACAGCAGAAGCCAGATCTAGCTCGGCGTCTCCTTGGTGAAAAATTGCCGGACTGTGCCACGCCATCGTGATTCGCGGGAACTGCACTTGATCAACGTATGTCACCCGAGTTGTCCCGTTATCGGGAATCGGCGGCGCACTGCGATGGATAGGATCGTTCTGACGCGGAAGCGTGCCAAACAATTTATCGATAAGCGGTCGAATCTTCTTCGAATCGAAATCGCCGACAATCGCCATCGTCGCGTTGTTCGGCACATAGTACGTCGCAAAGAAATTCTTGACGTCGCTCACCGTTGCCGCATTGAGGTCTTCCGGCAACCCGATCGGATCGAAATGGTATGGGTGCCCGACGGGATACATCAGCTCCGGCAATTTAATGCCCGCGTTTCCATAAGGTGAGTTCTCCGTTTCGTGACGTTCGTTAAGGACCACTTGTCGCTGGAGGTCGACCTTCTCCTTCGTCATCGCCTTCCCAAGATGCTCCAACCGATCCGCCTCTAGCCAAAGGAGCGTTGGCAAAGAGCTTGCGGGTCCGAAGTCGTAGTAGTCGGTGCGGTCCCACTCCGTTTCCGCGTTGTTGAAACCTCCGGCACTCTCCATGATCGTGTCGAACTGGCTCTTCGGCACGCGAAACGTGCCCATGAACATGAGGTGTTCGAAGAGGTGGGCAAACCCACTGCGATGCTCCGGCTCATCCTTGCTGCCCACGTGGAACCAGGTGTCGACGTACACCTCGGGCACCGTGTGATCCTCATGCAGGATGAAGGTCATTCCGTTATCGAGAGTGAACTTTGTGTACGCAACCGATTGGGCGAATAGGAGAGCAGGCGCAAGGGCGACAAGCAAGAGCAGCAGGCGTTTCATCGGGTGTATTTATTGTTGCCGATTATCTCGGCACAATGGCTATACGCTTGGCGCCGCTCGGTTCATCCGCATGGTCCAGTAACCACTCCAGACCTTCTTCCGAAAGTCCGCCAGATCCGTAACCCCACGCACTCGCACTCGCGGAAGCATAAACGCTTCCGCGCCTGGCTGCACTGGACCGCCGCCTTTCTTCCATCCCGCTAGATATCCCGCCGCGCGTGCGCGCTCAATCACCACGTCGTTGTATTCACCGCTCGGATACGCGATATCTGTAATCACACTTCCCAAACCACGCTCCAAAACACGCTTTGATTCCACCAACTCATAATCGAGCCGATCTTGAGGAAGCGCTGTCAAATCGGCGTGCGTAACTGTGTGTGAGCCGTAACCGACTCCGCCGTCGCGCATCGTAAGCACTTCCCCCCACGACAGTCGATCGGGCTTATCAAAATTATTCGTCACCATGAAGATCGTTGCGCACGCGTGATACTTTTGTAAAATCGGAAACGCCTTTTCAAAGTTGTCCTTGTATCCATCGTCCATCGTGATGGCAATAGACCGCTCCGGCAATGGCTGCCCCTCACGCACCGCGCGTTCAACATCGCTCGCAAGAAGAAATGTAAATCCGTTCTCCGCCAAATACCGCACTTGCGCCTCAAACTCGGCGGGGCTGACGGTGAGATCGCGCATCAGAGGACTCCGTTCCTCGCGCGGACTAAGATCGTCGATGCGGTGATACATCAGAACGGGAACTGCATACGCCGATGTCATCGGCACTTGGCGCACGGCCGCGACTGGACGATTCCCGGCGCCAATGGGCCGGTCGCACAACACAAGCGGCATCCCTGCCACGACCAGAATTGCCGCAAGCATCAGTCCATGTCTAACGCGCATATTCAGGCAAACCTCCCTTAAGCGGGAGCCGTTCCCGCCGCCTTGCCATAATCTCCCTTAGCCTAGACCTGCACCGTGCGCATTCTTTACACGATCACCATATTCGTTGGCTCAGCCCTTCTGTTCCTCGTCGAGCCGATGGTCGCGAAGATGATCCTCCCTGTCTTCGGAGGATCGCCTGCCGTTTGGAATGCATGCGTTGTGTTCTTCCAGCTCATGCTGTTGGTCGGATACGCCTACGCGCATGGATCGGTTCGATTGGCGGGGGCGCGACGACAGCCCGTTATCCACCTCTTCGTTCTTGCCATTGCATTAATGGTTCTTCCGTTTGGCATCAAGCCCGGTTATGCGCCATCGCAAACCGTGCAACCCGCCTTCCAAGTACTCGGATTGTTGATCGTGATGGTGGGATTGCCGTTCTTTGCCGTCGCAGCGCAGGCGCCTCTTATCCAGCGGTGGTTCGCGACAACGAAAGATCCGCGTGCGAAGGATCCCTACTTCCTCTATAGCGCGAGCAACTTGGGAAGCATGCTGGCGCTCCTCGCTTATCCCGCGCTCATTGAACCGCGCCTCGCGTTAGGCGCGCAAAGCAAGCTCTGGACCGGTGCTTACATCGCGCTCGCAATTCTCACTCTTGGATCTGCGGTCGCCCTGTTGATCACACGCGAGCCGCTGCGACATCAGGACGAAATAAAGGAAGTCGTCGAAGAACCAACGGAACCTGACGTCAAACCAACGAACAAGGATAGAGTTCGTTGGCTGTTGTTATCCGCCGCACCTGCGAGCCTCATGCTCGGTATCACATCGTACGTGACGACCAACATCGCGCCGATTCCACTTCTCTGGGTCGTTCCGCTCGCTGTTTATCTCCTCACCTTTATCTTTGCCTTCAGCCACCGGATAAATCCCGATATCAAGTTCTTGTCGCAAGTGGCGACCTACGCGGTTTTCCCGATTTCATTAGTTCTCCTTCTGGAACTGTGGGTGCCGATGATTCCGCTTGCGATTCTGCACCTCGCCGTCTTTTTCCAACTCGGTTGGACCTGTCACACGTTGATGGTCCGCTCGCGACCATCTGCATCTCACCTAACGGAATTCTATTTGTGGGTCGCGGCAGGAGGCGTTTTAGGTGGCGCTTTCAATGGATTTATCGCGCCTATATTGTTCAATGGTCTTTACGAATATCCGATCGCTCTCGCGCTGGCGGTTGTCTTGATTCAACAAAGAGAGCAAAGAAAGGGTTCATGGTTATCTGATGTCGCGATGGGCGTGGCGGGAGTGCTCGTTTTGTACGGCATGACATTCTTTGTTCCGCCGTTTCTTCACTACAACTCCGTGGCGATGGGTCTGTATGCAATGTTGGTCGTTGCGTGCTTCCTTGCCATCGATCGGCAACTGCTCTACGGAATTCTCATTGGGGCTCTCATGGTCATCGGCCCGAGTTTCAAGCCGGACACGGCCGAGCAAATCCTACGCGTTCGCAACTTCTTTGGCGCGAAACGAGTTGTCGACCATAACAACTTTCATGGCCTCTATCACGGTACAACGCTTCATGGCATGCAGAACATGTCAACAAAAGATCGCGATGAACCACTGACTTACTACAACACGAACGGTCCGGTTGGTCGCATCTTCAAAGAATTCAGCGGTCCGAAAACTAAGCAGTCAATCGCGGTTGTCGGCCTTGGCGCGGGAACGATGGCCTCCTATGGTCAGCCCGGCCAAACGATCACCTACTACGAGATCGATCCGCAAATCATCTCAATCGCAACGGATCCCAAATACTTCACATTCATCGCCGATAGCAAGGCAAAAGTGAATATCGTGCAGGGTGATGCACGTTTGGAGCTTGCGAAAGCGCCGCCCGCATCTTACGACATCATCTTCTTGGATGCATTCAGTTCAGACTCCATTCCGATCCACTTGCTAACAACGCAAGCCATCGAGATGTACGTCTCGAAATTGAAGCCCGGCGGCTTCCTCGCCTTTCACACTTCAAACCGATATCTAGATTTGCCCCCCGTCCTTGCGCGTGCCGCGAAATACGAGAAACTCAAATCGATTTATCTCGCGATGGACATCGTAAGCGACGAGGAAGAGAAAAGAGGCTGGTCGATTTCGCGCTGGCTGCTGATGGCTCACAGTTACGACGACTACGGGTCGCTCGCTCATCAACTCATGTGGATGCACATGGATACGCCAGAAGACGGCCCCATTTGGACGGACGACTTTTCGAACGTTCTCGGCGCGTTCTCTCCGAATGAGGGGTAGCCGCGAAGCGGCGACCCGATAAATGCGATAGAGGCGATGCAGACGATAAATGCGATTAGGGCTACTAGCGGGAGCCACACAATGGCTTATGAATCCTTCTTTTGATTTGGAACAGCCTGGCGGGTATAGAAAGTTAGAAATCTATCAGTTAGCGCGCCTCGCGTCCGCTGCCATTCACAAGATGAGTTTGCAACTGCCGAAATTCGAGATGTTTGAGCAAGGGTCGCAGATCCGAAGATCTTCTAAGTCGATAAGGGCTAACATCGTTGAGGGCTTTGGCCGAAGGCGCTACAAGCAAGAATTCGTTCGCTTTCTGGTCTTCGCGCACGCAAGCTGCGAGGAAACCATAGACCACCTGGACAGTCTTTGGGAAGATGAGTCTCTGACCAACGCTGCTTCGTACAAGAAGTTATCGGCAGATCTTAAGACATTAGGAATTAAGATCAGCCGCTTCATCAAGAGCGTAGAAGCTCAGCACTTGTCTGTCAAGGAAGAGCGGGCAGTCTATGATCCAACGCCTGCGGCGCCTAAAGTTGGAAGGAAGAAATGATGATCGCATCCACCGTTCCCATCGCATTGATCGCTTTGATCGCATCCATCGCATTTATCTGACCCATGTCCGCAAACCGACTCGCCAGCCTCCGCTCTCTGCGCTTCGCAAACCTCGACGGCTCGTTTGCGACCGCGTTTGCGACCTTGACATCGGGCGCGTTCCTCGTCGGCTATATGAAAACGTTGGGCGCCAACGACACGATGATCAATTTGTTGGCCGCGATTCCAAGTCTCTGCGGCATCCTACAAATCCCTGGTGGCGCGATCGGCAGCCGCTTCTGGAGCTACAAGAACTATGTTGCGCCCGGCGGATTCCTATGGCGAGCATTTTATGCACCCCTCATCGTTCTGCCGATGCTTTCAATCAATGCGGACCTGGCCCTGATACTGCTGGCTGTAATGGTTGCGGTTGCGTGGGTGTGCAACAACCTTGTCGGTCCTGTCTATAACGAATGGCTTGCCGAGATGGTGCCCCCGCAATCTCGCGGATTCTTCTTTAGTCGTCGCAATGCGCTGGTGGCAACTATCGGAGCGGTTGTCGGTATCGTCGGCGGCGTTATTCTCGATCTCTTCAAGCGCAACGGCCAAGAACTGCATGGTTACTCGGTCGTATTCGCGGTTGGTCTTTGCTGCGCCGCGATCAGCATGTACTACTACATGAAGATGGAAGACACCCGACGCGTGCGGGTTGTTACAACCGGGTTTAAAGAAAGCTTCGCCGGCCTTCGCACGCCGTTCGCCGATAAAGGATTTCGCACCGTACTCATTTTTATTGTCGTGTTCGTGTTAGGGCAGGCGATCCCAGGAAACCTTTTTGCCGCTTACGCTATCGAGCGCGTCCGCCTTCCCTTCACCATCATTCAAACCCTTGGCCTTGTACAAGCAGCCGCAATGGTAGCCGCCGCACCTCTTTGGGGATTTATTTCCGACAAATACGGAAATCGGCCGAGTCTCCTGTTAGCGGCAATTTTGGTGAGTCTAACGCCAGGTCCATGGCTCTTGTGTGTTGCGGGACACCATCTTCAAAACACCTTGATCCTTATTCCCCTGCACCTCGTCAGCGGTGTGGGTTGGGGCGGAGCAAACCTCTGTATTTTCAATCTCGTGTTGGCCACGGCAAGCGACGAGCAGCGATCTACGTACATCGGTGCCGCGCTTGCGACGCAAGCACTCTTGGGTGGAATCGCGCCGATTATCGGAGGAGAAATGCTTGGCAACCTTTCGACTTTTATGCCCCGCCAAATGGGTTACACATGGGTATTTCTTCTCGCCGCTGCCCTTCGTCTCAGTTCTGCGATAGCATTAGGTTTCGTGAGAGAGAAAGGCTCCGCCCGAATCAAACAAGCGCTTGGCGAACTGCGCAAAGTCACACCGCGTGGCTACTTCGCGATGCGTGATCTCTCGCGGAGTGATGACGAGGAAAGTCGACAACAGGCGATCCAAAACGTCGCCAACGAACATCTCACTTTGGCGACCGACGAAATCGTGAAGGCGCTGCATGATCCGTCGCCGAAAGTTCGACGCCAAGCTGCTTCCGCTCTTGCGCAACTACGCGGCGCGGGCGCGGAAGAGGCGTTGATCCATCAGTTGGTAGAGCATCCCGACCTGGTGGAAGAGGAAACCGTTATGGCGCTTGGTGAGACCGGCGGTCCAAACGCCGTGCCGCATTTGATCGCGGTCTTGCAAAGCCCGCGACCCATGTTACGTCGCGCGGGAATTCGAGCCCTCGGCCTCATCGGAACGCAGGATGCGATTACCGCCCTCTGCGATTCAGCATCGCAACCCGACGATCCCGATTCGCGGCGCATGGCCCTGATCGCGTTGCGGCAACTCGGAGTCCGCGAGGCATCCATAGCGGCAAGCGGCGCGCTCCTCGATCCCGCGCCGAGCGTTCGCATCGTCGCCGCCGAATGTATTTCGGAGTTGGGATTGGCAGGCGCGGCGGAGGTGTTACGCGCTTCTCTCGAGAAATATCAGGACGAAGCATCTGCGGAGGTTGCTTACGCTCTCGGCGCGGTTGGAACGGAGAAAGACATTCCTCTCATTCTTCAAGAGGCTGCACGTTCTGTATCCATCATCACGCGACGAAGATGCTTACTTGGAATCGCGCGTTTGCTCGGCGTCGAGCGCGAGGCGTACCGACTCATGCTCGCCGAGGGCATGGTCCGCGATACGATGCTGCAGCAGATGGTGAAGCCGCTGCTGAAGTCCAAACCGCGCTTGCGCGCCGCGTTAGAGCGATTCGGTGCTGGGGACGAAACCGGTGCACTGCATGCCATCTCGTCTGACTTAAAGAAAGACTTCCTCGTTGAATTCGAAGCGCAACCGGTGGATGAGCTTTTCTTGGTCGCCGTGTGCGTGGCTAGCAGATAATGTAACCGTGGGCCAGAAAAACAGGCAAAGGTCAAGAAACAAGATTTGGATCTACGTTTCGATCTTGTTCGGCATCCTGTCCCTGGTCCCCTTTGCGCTTCTCAGTGGCGCGCGAAATCAGGCCGACGCCAAGCAAGACCTTGCGGTCATCAAAAGTTTGGGATATCCAACATCTGAGAGTGATTTACCTTTCGTCTCGACACGCAAGGGCAGTGACGCTACTCCGGACTACCATGCTTTCGCCAACTTACTGGAGCGGCAGAACTTTGGGATAGTAATTTCATACAACGATCTCGCCAAGGTTCGACCTTCGGGAGCACCATCGCTTGACACCGACAACCTTCGCCCGTTGATCGCCTCATTGTTGTCGGGTGCGTCAAAGGACCATTTCGTAAGAGAGTCGTCGTCGAATGGTGAGGAATCAGACTTCGAATCGTCGATTCGGAGAAACCAGCTGCTGTTGGCCAACATGGCCGAGGCCGACACAGTCCGCGGAAAGACCGAAGACGCAATTCGCGAAACGAGAGCTGCCATGCGCATGGCAACGCAAATAGACCAAGCTGGCCTCCCCTTAATTCATAAGATTCCCCTTTCCTTTTGCTACCGAACGATTCACGCTAGTCGCGGTAACGTCCCGCTTTTACGCGAGCTACACGCTGATGTATGTTCATTTCCTCCAGTGTCACCACGTGATTCTCTCATTTCTTACCTTCTCTTGGATGTGTATCAGCTCAATGACCCTCAAGACCAGTATTCCATTCGCCCAAGCGCATTCAAGAAAGCTTGGGACAAGGTCTGGACAAATCGCCGCTTACAACATGCCGCCGCGTCCGACATTAACCTTTGGAAATACGCATTGCAGGAGCTCTCTAAGAAGCCATACGACTGGAAGGATACGCAGAGCATTCTAAGGATCACCTATCAAAAATATGCCGTCGACCCAATCTTTCACCAACAGGGAAGCTATTTATGGGTGTGTTCGGACGCGATGGACACGATAGGCGGCGAAGTCGCTTACGAACACGTCCTAGCGACGGCCGCACAACTCCTGCTCACCGAAGCAACCTTCGGGACGCTACCAAACACGTTGCCCAAAGATGAGATGTCTATCGATCCATTTTCGGATCGAGGCTCACAACTGATCTACAAGAAACTCGGAAAGGGATTCATCCTCTACAGCATCGGAAAAGACCGAAATGACGATGGCGGGTTGCAGTCCAAAACTGGCATTACCAACTACGACATCATTTTTCAGATCTGATCTACGGCGCGTTCTTGAACGGCAGATTTCCAATGCCTTTCTCGGCCATGACTTTCTCGATGCGATCAGGATCGCGCGGTGCGCCCGCGGACATGTTCACGGGATCGCCATCCGTGACGAGAATGTCGTCCTCGATTCGGATACCGATGTTCCACCACTTCTTGTCGCACGGACTTCCTTCTTTGATGTAGATGCCAGGCTCGACCGTCAAGCATGCTCCCGGCTGCAGGGTTGGCGGTAGAGGATCGTGCACATCAAGACCAATACCATGTCCGAAACCGTGCATGTAATACGTGCGAAGCTCAGACTCGCCCTTGATAATTCCTAGCGCAACGAGTCCCTTCACGAGCTCAGCGTCTACCTTTGCCTCGATCTCCTTCCTCGTCACGCCGACACGACAGCTATCGATGCCAACGTCTTGAGCGCGCTTTACGATGTCATAGATTGCGCGCTGCTCTTTCGAGTACTTCCCGTTCGCAGGAAACGATCGAGTGACGTCTGCCGAATATCCATGGAATTCACCCGCAGTATCCATGCACATGATGTCGCCATTCTTGATGGGACCGCGATTTGTTTCGTAGTGAAGAATAGTGCTGTTCGCGCCGGATCCACATATCGGAGGATAGCCTGTGTATTCGCATCCTTCACGGCCAAACAAATACTTCACGAGGGCGCCAATCTCCCATTCGCGCATTCCGGGTTCGATGCTTCTCATCGCTTCGACATGGCCGTGCGTTGAAATTTCGGCCGCCTTTTTTAGAAGAACGATCTCCGCTGGTGACTTGATCGCGCGCATCTCCCTGACAAATGGTCGCAACCGTTCTCCGGGTGTGAACCCGTTGTCAGTGATGAACTTGTTGACAGTCGAGACCATTCCGACAATGTTTCCCGTTGCATCGGGCGGACTCTCGAGGACGATCTTCTTTGCGCTTGCCCCAGCCGCAAGTTGGGCAAGAGATGCTGCGAACTCTGTGTTCGACGCCGCAGCTTGAATGCCGAGCATGGTAGGAACGTTCCTCGATCCCATGCGATATCCGGTCCATGCGAGCGCCGTCGCATTCGGCTCATCCACAAAAAGGACTTCTTTGACCTTCTGACCTTTGAAGTCGACGCCATCTGGAATGAGGATGAGGGCTGCATTTGGTTCCTCAAACCCGGTGAGATACAGGAAGTTGGAGTCGCCGCGAAATTCGAAATCGACATCGTTGTTACGGTTTCGAGTGGGGTTTGTCAGAAAGACGGCGATCGAGCCTGGCGCCATTTTCGCCATGACCTTCTCTCTTCTTTCCCGATATTCAGACGTGCTGATCTTGTCGGTCTCGAAGATCGGATACGGCGCGTTCAGAACGGCTTGAGGCTGTTGCGTTCGTTGGCTCTGGATCGACGGAGACAGAAACGGCAAGAGAAGGAGGGTGGCAGCAAGCGGCATTGACAGAACAATACCGGGTGAACGATGGCACCGGTTCCTCTAAAGCCGCCCTATTGCAAGAAGGTGGGCCCCACTAGTTGTATCGCTTATATGTGGGTTCGGTTCCTGACCACTCCGCGATGTGCTTTCCCAGAGTGTCCCCGCGCACCAGGCCCCGCGGCCCCCAAAAGTAATCCTTGCCGGAAAAGTAAGGACCTCGTTTGTCGCCCGAATAAATGTCCCAACCCCAGCGCGGTCGGAAGCTAAACCATCGGCTTTGGTGCTTCATAAATATGAAAGCTGACACTTTCAAACCAGTTCGTGGAAAGGATGCTTTATCGAAATCGTAGCCGGACATCTTCGTCAGACCGGTCTGTTCAGATTGAAATCCTCTATCAGACAGGACGATACGCTTATCACTTACCATGAGGGCCATGAAGCCAGTTAGGATAAGAAAGAATCCAATCGACAGAATCTTCGCGAGCGTCTTGGTTGGATTGAAATACAGAGTAAGGCTCGGCACAATAAGGAACGTGAGCGCAAATAAAAAGACTACTGGGATTTCAAGCAAGCCGCAAAGGATATACAACGGACCAAGAAACAAAGATGGATAAAGCCTCTTTCGATCGATCTTGGAAAATCGGATCATGAACAAATCAACAATCAGAAATACACCGCCAACTGCGGCTATCGCCGGACTTGACGCGGACCCAATCGATTGATAAGTTTCCGTCACGATTTGAATTATAAGGCGGAACTCACTAGACTCGCTACAGCTTCCCGGTAATGGGACCCAGATGGGTCTTGAACCTAATTAAACGTGCCGACGTAGAATAGTAGTGTCAATTGGGGGCGAACGGGTTCGACAGGACTGGTTCGGCTTTCGGTTGCGAGCCGAGGCGCCGCTGGCCTCGTTAAAAGCGGCAAAAAAAGTAAAAGCGAATAACAACTTCGCCTACGCAGCCTAATAACCTGCGTCGTCCGTCAGACTCGAGTCGGTAGGGTCTGATCCGGGTGTAACTAAATCCGAATCGACTAATAGCTTCTGTTCGTAGCGACCTAGTCTAACAAAATCGAACTGGACGATTGCTCAGGCGACCCCGGCAGAGAGCAACGTTGAGAAAAAGTACAGGGGAGACGCTCGTGGTAATTGAAGGTCAACGGTTTTGGAAGCGAGTTCAATTCTCGCCGCCTCCACCAAAACTTTTGGATTGTTAGTCGGATCGGGAGGACGTAGTCCCGATCCGGAATCCTATCGCCTGAATCGCATTCATCTCACGCAGCGCACCTATTCAAACCCCGCAACAATATCCGCGCCGTGAAGCGACGAACCACCGTTGTCCGTGCGATCCCTGCCCACGCCATAAACGAGAAATCCGTTTGCGGTGCGCTTGTAGATCAAAGGCTTCCCAGTAAAAGGGTCCAACCCGTCTTTGCCGAAGTCTGGCAGAGCATTTGGCAGCACACCATCAATTACATTCCGTTCTTGAATCCTAATCGCCGCCAGTTCCACTCGTCTCTTAGTCAAATTCTCGCCCCACATTGTGAGCTGCACATCTGGGACTCGCCGGAAATCAAAGAATTCAAACTTGCCATTTCGTTTTTCCTCGTCCATCCAATCTCGGTCGTTGATTTCGGATGCCGTTGCCCAGTCAACGTCGGGCGTCAAATCTTTGAAGATGCGTAAACGAAGTCGCGCATATCGCGCTTGTTCGCGAAGGACCTTTGCGCCATACCAAAACTTGTCTTTCAATTTATCAATCTCACTTGGCGGGTCTTCACTGTCACCTCGCCAGATTTCCATCGTCGAACGTCCGAGCCAGTCGTCGAATCCGCATTCACCCGTATCGTATTTCAGCCCTACATATGCGCTCGGCTGCGGAGGAAGAGACTCTAAGAACTTTTCACCGCGTTGTAGCACTGCTGGATCACTCGTGAATGCATCCATGCATTTGTGAAAAGAGACCAACACTTTGTCCTTTTCACGATAAAGCCCCGTCCACATCCTCGAGAAACTTGGATTGTTCCACTCCTGCACGACAATTCGTTCAGCGCTTCGAAGCTCATCTAATGCTTGATCGATTCTTCCCTCGCGCGCGTCTGCTTCGGCAACCAAACATAGGAGATCAAGACCAGAAGATTGGTCCGTAATCCGCCCTCCATGAAGGGGGTCCATAACCCAGCGATCGCATTTCGATCCCATGATCGTCGGCGCGAGGAGATGACGTGCCTGCAAAGCCAATTTATCTTTATCGCTTTGCCCTACTTGATCGAGATAAAGGCTCTGGAAATCATCCTTGTGACCAGGCTCCCTTACGTAGTTGGTGACGCCAATATCAAATAGCCGATAGAACTTTTGGCCGTCGGTTCCTGATTGTGGGCCAAGCGCCGACAACTCCTCCTTCGTCGTGGGCAGACCGGCCGCGCGCAATTCGCGGACCACATCCTTCATCGGGTTTCGCTTGAGCTGCATCGTGATCGCGATCCCGACGATCAATAGCAGAAGCACCAAACCGGAAACCCATACGCGTTTCTTCACTACATGCATTATCCGATATGCTTTAGCCCGTGAATTACTCCGGCGCGGCCGCCTCTTTCAACTCCAAAGCAGGGCAATACGATGCTGCACGGCCCACCTATCCCGTCGCACTGATCCGCTACATCATCAACCGCGCGCAACTGACCGAAGAATCACGACTACTAGAGATCGGATCCGGAACTGGAAAAGCAACTCTCCCGTTCGCCCAACGCGACTATCAAATGCTATGCCTGGAGCCGGGAATCGAAATGGGAAAGATCCTGCGCCAAAATCTTCGACCCTTTCCTAACACGAAAGTCAAAACAGCAACCTTTGAAAGCTGGCGCACACAACGCAATTCTTTCGATCTCATTTTCTCCGCGCAAGCCTTCCACTGGGTCGACCCGGAAATCGGATTCCCGAAAGCGGCAGAGGCACTCAAACCCGGAGGATGGATCGCTCTCTTCTGGAATCTTCCCTACGATCCAAATCTTGCCGTCTTCAAGAAGATCCAAAAGGTTTACAAAGAGGTTGCACCCGACATGGAAAGACGCCATCGAAGAAAAGCACTTTCAAAACACGTCGGCGATATCCGCCGTGACCTAGCCAAACACAGAGAGCTCTTCTCGCGCCAATTCCTCCGCCAATTCATTTGGTCGAAAACCTACACAACTCAGGAGTATCTAGACCTCCTCGGCACCTACTCCGACCACATCGCCCTCGCCCCGCGGCGAAGAGCACGGCTGTACAAAGCCATCAGCGAGATCATCGATGCCCAAGGCGGCACCCTCAGGCGCCAGTACACCTGCGTCCTCGCCATGGGTCAAAAACACCTCCCCTAATCTCCCCAATCACGGACGATAATAGAGTCGTGAAAGCATTCCGTTGGCTCGCGACCTGCGCGGCCCCGTTATTGTTGATATCTTCTGGCCCCGCTCAAGTTGCAGACAAGAAAATCAGCTGCACAATGCCGGGCGTACCCCTGCACCAACTCCTAGACCAAGTCTCAAAACTAAGTGGAAAGAAACTCATAGCCGCAGAAGAGCTCTACAAAGAGCCCATCGTACTCGCCGTGCAAAATGTCCCTCTCAAAGACCTTATGGACAAGCTTGCCGACGAGTTTGTTGCCGAATGGAAAACAACAGATCAAGGCATACAACTCACGCGCACACCAGAAGCAGTCGACGCTTTTCAAAAGAACATCGATGATGCACGGAGCAAGGGCTTCGAGAAATCCATCGACGAACTGAGACCGATCGCCGCGTCGCAGCTGATGGACGACAAAGAAGCAAAGCAAATCGCTGCCGTGTACGTGAAACTGCTCGAAGACGAAAAGAATGGTACGGTCGGTGATGGCAATAATATCCGTTTCAATCTAGAAAAGCGAACCGGAGATAGGCGCCTGCTTGCTCAACTGGCGCTCTTAGTTGGTTCCCAGAAACTAGCGGGGCTGGCATATGGAAGTCATGTCTTCTCTCTCGATCCCACTCCAATGGAAGAGCCCATCGAAGGGTTCGACACGCAGTTGTTGAACAGCTACATCCAACAAAAGAATCTTCTCGCCAAGGCAATTCAGGACCGCTTGCCGAAAGATACATGGGACAACAATGCAGACTCCTCGATGTTTACTTCGCAAAAGGAAGTAAATGGACCCGTCAAGCCCCTGCTGCAAATCTTCTCTGATCCCAAAACTGAGGGCGCGACACTGATCCTCTCCGTGTATGACTCAACCGGGCAGTTCGTGGGAGGAGCATCTCAATCGCTTGGCAATGCCTGGGACGCCAGAACTTATATGCCGCAACGCGCTAAGGTGACCTACCAAAGCAAGAACGAAGAAAACGTGACCATGTCGCCCGTCGAACAGGAGTTGATCGATCGTTATTCAAACCGAGCGAAGCCCGTCAAACCCCTGAGTGAGGCGGCCAGATATCTTCTGTCTAACGCACAAGACGATGAGCTTCTCGGTAACTTCTTCGCAACAATTCTGATTGAGGAAGCAAGGAGAGAAAATCGAAATCTGATTGCGAGCGTTGGAGACGGCGAATGGCGAATTCCGCGAATCGTTGGCAACGGAGTTAAGCCATCAGTCTATGAATTGTCGACGACCGCCTTCAAGCGGGCCGTTTACGACCGTCCAGAAGGATGGCTCGTCGTAAAGGCAGCGAATCCAATCGCTGCATCCAGCTCGAGAATTCCGCGGGAAGCACTGGACGCGTTTGTCCGCGCCTGGTTTGACAAAGGATTCTTCTCGATTGAAGATTGGGCGGAACTTGCCACGCATCTGAAAGCCAAGGAAGAACCCACACTTACGTTCACATATTGGAATCTGCTCGCTGGCCAAAGTGGCATGACCTACGACAACGACTGGGATTCACTGCGTTTGTACGGCTACCTTTCGCAAAACCAGATCGATCAGCTTTCCGCTGGCAAAGCACTCGAGTTCTACACCCTCTCGCAGGAAGAGCAGCAGGTGTTGCAGAGGCTCGTTTACGAGACGGGCACGCTTAGGCAAGCTAGTCCCAGCAAGATGTCATCCTTTGTTTCCGACTCCGATAACGGGTCGCCTTACGCGCAGGGCGTCGATGGCAACCCGCAAGAATCTGTGCCAAACGGTATTCCAAACACCGCACTGCTAACCGCAAAGATCAATACGAAAGACATGATCTACATACGCGAAGGCAGCGATACCTCAGCTTATGAGCGTGAGATCGACATCAACGAACTTGCTTGGGTGCTTGTCCGCAACGACGATCCAAAGTTTCAAAACGAGCCATACAAATTCCAAAGTCTGCGCCTTGGCACTAAGAGGTCTATTACATTTGATCTGAGCCTTAACGACAAGGTGAAAATGGAATCGGAATTGCGCGAGGATCAGTACGCTAAAGGTGATCCAATTCTTGTAGACCAGTTGAAAGATAGATTGCCGCCCGAGATGTGGGAAAAACTCCAGGCACAAATGAAAACAGCGCGCGAGCAAGCGAAGAAATGGGATGGAGTCGTGTTACCCAACGATTCGCCTCCACCGCCGCCTCTTAGCCGCTAATAAGTCGCAGGAAACAGAGCAAGTGCGGCTGCACCATAAAGCCCTGCATTTTCTTTGAATGGGCTGAGACTTAGGTTGGCACTGGATTTTTCCAACATTTCTGCATGCAACCAAGGAGCAAAGCCGACTCCGCCGCACAACACCGTGTGGTCGGGCATCCACATCGCGCGCACCGTTTCGAACGCCGCCCCGAACAACTTGATCGCAGTTTCCCTTTGCGCTTCTGATGGCTGATCGGTCAAAGCCGCCCCGCCCATCAACTCCTCAAAGCTCTTATCCATCGCAGCAAGATCGTTCAAGCGCGGATATTCGCCATTGCGCCCCATCAATATCGTGCCACGACCGACCAGGCCGCATCCCACCCCTGTTCCAAGAGCTAGGGTTGCGACTCGCCTACCCGCAAATTGGGGAAGGCACGCGTGTCCCCACGCCGTCGCCAAACCATCGTTAAGCGCAGAAACATGATCGGCCAAAGCGTTGAAATCGCTTCCCACATGGTCGGGAATGATCGGTTTCGCTTCGATAACAATGTTGGTCCGAGGATCGACCGTTCCGCCCGTGCTGATTCCGATCCGTTTTAAGTGGTGCCGATTCACCCGCTCTAACATCCATTCATAACGCGCCTTGCGTTGGTGAGGAAGCTTGTCACGTTCTACGTGCAGCAACTTCCAATCGGACGAGAAGAGGCCAAAGCGGATCCAAGTGCCGCCGATGTCGAACGCCCCGACCTGATCGGAGCAAATCGAAACGGCAGAAGCAAACCTTTTTGTCTGCTTGACGGGATCATTAATCGCTCCGCCAATGACAACCGCTGCCGCGCCAATGCGTAAAGCAGCTTGCGCGTGCCACGGTTCTTGGTAACGTCCTTCCGCAATCACCGGCACATCGGCGACCTCACAGATTTCGCGCAAAAGATCGAGATCTGGACCGATCCCTGCAGCGCGCTCAGACGTGTAACCCGCAAGAGTCGTACCGACGATGTCGGCGCCTGCCGCAATCGCCTCCTCCGCGCTTTCAACCGTGTCGCAATCCGCCATCACAATCCGACCCGCGTCATGAATCATCGACACCAAGTCGCCAAAAACGGCGCCACCAGGTCGATTGCGAAGCGTTCCATCCAACGCGATCACTTCGCATCCGGTTTCTAAAAGCTGCTCGACCTCTAATCGTGTCGGCGTTATGTACACCTCAGAATCCGGATATTGGCGCTTGATCAAACCGATCACCGGTATGCGCAATGTGGATCGAATCAAGCCGATCGCCGGCACACCCTGCAATCGCAACACCCGAACGCCCTGTTGCACACTCGCTTCCGCAAGCTTGAGCAAAATCGCAGGATCTTCAAGAGGCGAATCTTCGCTCGCCTGTACCGACGCAATAAGCGGACACTGAGATAGAGCAACCAGGAAATCGTCTCGCGTCAACGCTTGTCCTCGGGGTCGTCGTTGAGGCTGCCCTCGAACAGCTTGCGCAGTCTTTCCCTTTCCGCTCGTTCGATCTCGCGGCGTTTCACATCAGCGAAGTAAGTATCGTTCTTCTCGATTGGCTTCCATCCTTCGCGCTTGCGAGTGAATACGGCTTTCCCATACGCGAGTCCCGGTATTCGATTCATCGCATATGCCCAGGCGATAAACAAATGGAGACAAGCAAAGACACCCAGCATTGGGTGACCAAACCCATATCCAAACAAGACAAAGCCTGCGGTCAACCATCCCAACCACTTTGCCTTGATCGGTATTACCAGCATGATGTTAATCACAGAGTTCGGGTTTCGAGTGCACCATGCGACCGTCACGCCCGACAAAGGCAGGAACATGAAAATGAGCGGAATCATGACGCCGATGATCAGCATCGCCGCCCACATTACGAGCGCCGGAATAATCGTCATGAGCCCCCAGAAGATTCCAAAACGTGCATGGCCAAGATCACGCTCCACTTCACCGCCGATGAAATAAAGCCACCAACACGAGAACACGACGCTAAGGAAGCCATAGCCACCCCCAAGGTCGACAGCGATAGGATAGGTGAGGAATGACCAGGGACGTGCACCGGCATCTGGTGCCATAAAGGCAAGATACGCGTTCCAGGGAGCTGCGGTAATAACGAACGAAGTTAGCAGGTTCGCTGCGCTGAGGACAATAAGCGCAACGCAGACCAGTGTGCCGCTCCGCCTCATGCTCGATTGGAAATCTTTGAGTAATGCCACTCTTAAGCTGGATTATGACGCCGTCGTCACTTTTGGCTGAGCACTTGAATGTCGTTCGACAAGTTCAGTTGCCTGTTGGATGATGTTGCAAACCACGCCGCGGTTGCCGGAAGTCGCACTTGATTTGAGCCCTGGTTGCTCGACCAAGCCGCTAACTTGCGGCTCGTTCCCTTCTTGAAGATCAGCCCGAAATTGCCATCCCCCAAGGCAATACGATCCTCAAACGAGTACCCAGACAGTGCGCCGACCGTGTTCGCGACACTGTCGCGCGACGACTTGCCGTGCATATCACGGTCGACCAATCCGAAGTGCTGTTCCTTGTCGCTCGATGCGTCCGGCCGGTCGCGCCACGAATACCAAATCGTTAGCGGCACCCCCGCAGATAGATTGGCAAGGTACTGACGCATCGCCATTTGACCCTGCACGCGTTCACTCCATCCACCGCTATAAGTGGAGCCGCCCCACTCGCTGGAAATCATAGTGAGCTTCTTGTTAGGTGCGTATTTTGAAATCATAGTCCGCAGTTGCGCCCAATCCGCCCCTACCGTTTCGGGCGCCTTCTTATCGCGATACGGATGGACGGACACCGCATCGAGCCCATTCAACATTCCATAGGAAAACGCCTGCTCGATAAAAGGCCAATCGAATCGACTGAAAGCGCCACCCATGATCCATTCATCGGCACTTACATCGCGCATCGCGGGAACGACAACGCGAACAAGTGCTGCGTATTCATCGGCGCTCGGCGCGCCTCGCCAGAAGTGAGAAAGATTTGGCTCGTTCCAAATTTCCCAGATCACACCACGGTGTTTGTAGTGCCTGACCGCTGCAGTCGCAAAGTCTGTAAATGCGGCACGACCTTCGCGCGTGCGCGGTGCATCCACATCGTGCACTTTGTTTCCGTAATCGAGGATTAGAATCGCGCGCATTCCGTTGCGCGTTGCGCCATCGATCACCGGATCGTATTTTGAAAAATCGTAAACGCCCGCCTTTTGCTCTACACGCGCCCAAAGAAGATCGATGCGAATCCACTTCGCACCCATGTCAGAAATCGCCTCGATGTCTGAATCGTCCATGTCGACCAAGCGCACGTTCACGCCCCAGCCGGATGGAACCGTCAGATCGGGCATCGGATATTGATCCCGGTAACTAGCCACCACAGGGTGGCCTAGCAGGGCGAGCGCTGCAAGGTTGGCTACGAGCATCTTTACTTAATAACGTTTAGGACTTTGTACCGCTTCCCAAGTTTCCTTTATTTGAACCTTATTTGAACCAAGCTAATCAGCCAGTACTAGCAACCTGCGGAAACGAATCACAGTCGACCATTGTTAGGAGGATCAGGTAGGGCAGCGAGTCTGCTCATCCAGATTAGGACCAAAAATAAGGAAAGGAAGAATCAGATGCGAAAGGCAAATCAGATCAAATCCGGCGTGTGTATGACTTGCGGAACCCCCGTAACCCGCGGATTATTTTGCGCCAAGTGCATTGAAGCCGGATCAGGAGTTGAGGAAGCCAAGCCTGAAGGCTGGAAGGGTATCCGGTTCAGCGAGGATCGCAAGCGACGCTTTGAAAAGCAAATGCTGCGGGATGAGCTCACGACCTGGGGCAGGCGTCTAACGTACGTCGTCATCATTGCGCTCGTGTTCTTCGGCGGATGGAAAGTTTTCGGAGATCGCATTCAAACCGAGTTCAGACAGGCTGCTGACGTCGTAAAACCGGCGGATCGAACGGATCCCACAGCCAAGCCCGTGCTCGATGCCAGGGGCAACCCAGTAGGATCGACGCACTTCACCGGCAAGCTCAACCGATAATTCCCAGTGACCACCACAGAATTAAGGGGCGGGTCCGCTAAGCGGATTCCGCCCCTTCTGCTTCTTCTGTGCCGCATATCGCAAAAACTTCGGTTGACCTGAAGCATGAAGGATATTAATATGAAGCTTAGAAGCGGCAGTGCAGGCGGAGGGAGACCGCAGTGCCGTTAACCGGAGCGTCACAAAATGCCAAGTCCTAAAGCCGAAGCCCTCCAATGCATGAGCTGCGGAGCTCCTATTTCATCAGGTTTCTTTTGCGCCAGATGCCAGTCCGGAGAAGAACCTGCTCCAAAGAAAGGCATGTCAAATGGCCCGGCCGGGAGCCGATTCTCTGGAGCCGCCAAAAAGCAGCGTCAGCAGGAATTGCTGAAAGAGGATCTCACCACCTGGACAAAAAGGATCCTTATCCTTGGCGTCATAGGTGGCCTCGGATACGCCGTCTATTTCTTCTTCGGTACCGACATTATCAATTGGGTTAATAGAGTAAGAGGCGTCACCGCGCCGCACGAAAAGTACGATCCAACCAAAGATAGCCAGGCAGATGGCGACGACCAGAGCCAAGCAAACGGTCACCGCGCCTTCACCGGCAAACAGAATCAGTGAGAGCGTTAAGCGCAAGGCGTTGAGCGGGAAGGCATAGACCTTACAAAAATCGGCGCCTAACTGCCATCAGCGCGGCACTCTCTGTGCCTCTGTGTCTTCTCCGTGCCTCTGTGGTTAATGTGACTCTCTCAGTCACTCACGAATTGCAAGCGGAAACTGCATTAGCGCTTAACGCTTAACGCTTAACGCTTCCCACTGTTGCAATCCTGCGCGATAGGAGAGAGTCTGCGACTGCCACAGAGCTTGCCGATCGTACTTCGCTCGCAACGCATCATTAACCTCGCGTTTCGCGGCACTATCTAGGCCACTTGCTCCCGAGAGTAAAACCGGCGTCGCATCCGAGCTTAGCGATGCAAGCAACTCAGTGTCGATCGTATAACCAGGACGCGGTTGCAGATTGTATCGCGCGATCATCGCATCAGGATTCGCAATGTTCAATCCGAATACGACTACTGCCAGCCAGACAAACGCGCCAAACGCAAAACGATTAGACTTCCCGCGCAAAGTCGTCCCAAGAAAGAGCCCCAGCAACCCGATCATGAAGATCATTCCTGTAACCGCATACAAGCGCAACGGCGACAGTGAATAGAAGTCGACATACAACTTCATGCGCTCTAAAGCAGATGCGGCGACCACAAAAATCTGAACAACAAAAATGCCCGACACACATCGGAATATCTTCTGATGACGCAGATTGTCTCGCTTGAGTAGACCGTTCATCGCCATCAACATGGGAATCGCCAGCGCAACAACCGTAAGCAGCTCAAAAAAGCCGTGGCGAGCGTATTCCGCATAGCTCAATCCGGTTGTCGATTGAACGTGGCCAGCGCCACCGAACAGATAACGGAATTGGATACCGACGAAAAGTCCAACTACCGCGTTCAAAGAAATAAGCACGGTAACGATTTCGGTGATGCCGAACTTAAATGGTGTCTTCTGCGGTGGCGCAATAACGGGTGGTGCGTTCAGTTCTCCGCGGGCAATGAACATCTTGCGCAGAAATCCCGCGCAGAGGAAAGCAACGATGATCCAAACGCAGAAGTGAAGAAATGCGTCACCGGGATCGATCGAAATGTTGGGTGTCATCACCTTCTCGAACACTGCATCGGCGTTTGCCAGAAGAACGATCACAAGTCCGACCGGCACGACCGCCAAAAGTAGTCCCCTGCCCACGGCAAACACGCTTGCCAGGCGTCGCTTTTCCGTCATCTCTTTCCAACGAATCTCCTCGGCCACCAACCTGCCCGCATGTCCAATGAATCCGAACCACTGTAACGGAGCGCGCCACATTAAATCGCTGAGACGCGCCGCATAAACAGCGCCTAACCCGGCGCGCAATCCGGTAAATCCCACACAGATAAACAGCACAAGGCCGTTTAGCGCTCTCAACCCATCTGCATCGCGCCACGCAAACAACGCCGCGAATGCAACGGAGGCAAATGCAACCCAAGTCGTCGACTTTGCAATTGTTGCGCCTCCTACTCGCCGCACATAGAGGCAGACCCCAAATACGACGGCGGCAAATGCCGCTACCCCCGCACCCCAGGGTCGAACATCGAGAAAGCTGTCTCCGATAACTCCTAAGACCACAGAGGCGATAAGAATTCGGAAGGAGATGAAAGTTCGTTTAGCGTCATTCATGTTGCAAGAGCGGTTGCTTTGGTTTTTGCAACCGCTCCTTCCAACTATTAGTGCCAACCGCCTCCGAAATTATTGTTTGGACTCTTGAAAACAGGCAATCGGTCTCACAACGAAACAGTAGTTTCAGAAACTTCAGAAACTTGATGACTGAGTGAAACCACGCGTTTAACGCAAGGATCACGTCAATCATATATAGGCGTGAGAGACTCTGTGTTCTCAGTGTCCTTTGTGGTTGTGACCGATTCAAATCCGCGCGTTGATAGGATTAGTCCTGCATTTTTTGAGACCTGAATCTGCAAAGAAAAAGGGTTCGAAGTTCACGCCGAGCGTAGCGAGTCGTGAGCGTAGATCCCAAGAAAAACTATTTTTTTGGATTTGAGACCTTGTTTCGTTGATGCGCACAGCGAATCCAGAAACAAGGTCTCAAATCCCAACACGCTCAATACTAGTGGTGCTTCGGCTGCGTAACACTGAACCAGTTGCCCGAGTCATCTTCCATAATGCATTCGATTCCGTAGAATTGCTCTTCGGGCTCGCCCTTGAACTTCACACCCTTTGCTTTTAGTTCTTCGTACGTCTTGCGACAATCGTCCGTGAAGAAAACACCAGCGCTCAGCGCTCCTTTCTTGATGAGTCCGCGCAATGCCTCCATATCTTCCTTGTTCGCCATTGGACTGTTAGTCGGCATCAAAACGATTTCAAAATCCGGATCGCCCTGTCCCTTTGGCGCTACCGTCAACCAACGAAAACCGTTGTCCATCTTTGCGTCGGTCTTAACTTCGAAATCGAGCTTGTTGACATAGAAGTCATACGCGGACTCCTGATCGAGAACGTAAATCGAAATATGAGAGATCTTGCTGATCATGCAAAGAGCTTAACCCCTCAATTTGCATGTCGCTTCTTCAATCTTGCGGAACTGCCTAAAACATCCGGCCTGCAAGGCAAAGGGGCACAAACCGGTGACTCCAAATTCGATGCAGGCTGTAAAACCGCGCTGCCCCAATTCGATAGTCGCGCGGCGAACATCCAACCTCGCGTTGGAATAGCGACGAAAACGAACCCAAGCTCGAGTATCCAATTTCGAAGCAAATCTCAGTGATCGACATATCCGATTGCACGAGCAATCGCTTTGCCTCTTCAATGCGGCGCGCGGTCAAGAAGTCATGCGGCGTCTGGCCAAATGTTTGCGCAAACAAACGATGAAAATGAAATGGCGAAAGGCATGCCTCCCTCGCCGCATCGTTCAACGTGATGGACCGATCGAATCCGTCGGCCATGAGATCGCGAGCTCGATAGACAAGCACCCGAGATTCGCTTTGCAGCGATCTATTCGGTTTCCGGCCGATAACCTCGCTAACCATCTCCAACTCTATATTACAGCTAGGCTCAAGTCAGCGCTTCTTCAAACTTGCTATTTGCCGGTCCTACTATCCGGGGAGACCAGAACTCCGAACTTCTCCTTGGGATCATAGGGCGGGATCAGACTTGGCTCCACATGGAATGGACGGAGAGGAATCAGGTGCGCCCGGGTAGGGTTCTCCTCCCGAGCACTTTCCTCTAATTCCAAAGAGTCTCGTCTCGCTGCAATGGCACGTTTTCCTTGTTTGTAGAGCTTGTCCGAAATGAAATGCCTCTCGTGCAATTTCTCGAGATCGGCAATCTGCTTGTCCAAATCTTTCATTTCCGGCGATTCGGGAAAGCTAATGTCAAACTCGGGATTGCTTCCATCTCGAACGGCGGTAAGTCCCTTGAGGTTTGCGTTCTGTTCCTTGCTTCCTTCCGCGCGATGTCGCAATGTTTCCAACGTCAGCACCTGATCCGGTCTAAGAACTTTCGTCGCCTGGTTCCACGCCTTCAATCGCGCCTTGTCGAAATCCGCAACAACCTTCGCATAGCCCCCGCTAAGGCTCCTCTGCGAATTCAATTCCGATAGCGCCTGACTAACATCGGAGCCAAATGATTTGAATTGAGCGTCAAACGCCGCACGCTGCAACCTCCAGGAAACGGACGACACCTGGATAAGGCGCGTCTGCTCGATACTCAACTTCAAATCCGACGAGTGGTCTAGCAAGAACTGCGGTTCCGGAAACCAGCGAGGAATGACCGCCCTTGGTTTAGCTATCGCCTTCGGTCCGCTCGTCGCAAACCAAATAGAAGCACCAACAACAAGAAAAGAGAGCGCCAGCGCAAGCGACAGTATTAGTCTATTGCTCCAAACCGTACGAGTTGCGACCACTGACATCCTTAAGGAATGTAACGCATCAAACGGTCACTCGCACTCCCAATATCACAAAAAAATGAGCGCCGAGCGTCTTATTTCCGCCCAGCGCTCATAACTCAACCCTCAGCGGGCAAGGATAACGCTCTTACTTGCCGCCCTTCTTCTTGTTCTTGCCCGCGTCCATGCTCGGATCGTGGACTTCTTTGTAACCCTTCGGAATCGAGAACAAGCTGTCCGGCAATGCGCCGTCCCTGACAAACTGCGCTTCCGTCACGTACGAGTGATGTTGTGTTTGGGGTGCGCCGCCACCAGCGGTCGTGATCTTCACGTCCACGTTGACGTCGATGTTAAGCGGAATTCCCTTCGCCTTTGAAAGTTCCGCGGTGACCTTCCCCATTCCACTGGTGCCCGCAACGCTTCGAACAATGAGACCCACTTGGCCAAGCATGTCGCCTTGACCAACTGTAATTCCGGCCGATTGAATCGTCCATTCATCCAAGTGAATGACGGCCGTGGCTGTAGATCCAGGAATCTTTGGATAATTGCCTGTGAGCGTAACATCTCCAACATACTGCGTCGCCATCTTTCCCGCGATCATCTTGGTTTTGCCCGTTGGCCTGATCTTCGCGGAAACCTTCATGTGCTCGTTCTTAATGCTTTCCGCCGTCAACTTTGCGATCTGCGCATTCGTGGTCGTCGTATAAATCTGCCGCGAGTTGTTGATATAGATGTTTTGTCCAGTACGGCTGTCTGTGATCTGAGAAACGTCGAGATTGTCGACCCGGATCTTCGATCCCTTCATGAACGTAATGATGCTAACGGTTTTTGGACCGCGCTTTGTGTTCACTGTCGTCTGAGAAACGATCTTCAAATCTGCCTGGGCGATCGCGACGGATAAGGCCAGCACGCCAAAAGTGGCAAGCCGGGCCGTTCCTCGCATAAGGGGGGAATAATTCATAAAAATGGGTGTCCTTGGACTGTTCAGATTATGGAACAGCTTCCGGGGCCTGTTAGTTTCACGAGCCGTCTTTGATGACGTTCCAGTCTATGTCGCTGCCCGGATCATCATTTTTGTACTCGGAAGGGATTCGAAACATCGCCGGATTGATGGTGGCTTGCGATATAGAAAGGCACTGATAGTCGATCTCGATCGAAATCGGAGCAGGTGCTTCCGGGGCATCCAGATTCGCCGTGATTTTGTTGCTAAGGGAGAATCCCTTGATCTTCAACAGTTCCTTCTTGACCTCACCCGTCTGTGCGAGGCTAAGGAGACTCTTGATCATATCGTTGGGCGAGTCGACAATCGCACCCGCTTCGGCGTCAACCGGCAGTTGCTCGGTTGCCCAAGTTTCCATATGGATCTTCAGATGGATGGGCGCCTGCCCTGCCTGAGGCAACGTCATTACGAAGTCGAAATCCGCCAAATACTTGGTCGCATCCAAGCCAACGATCTTGGTGTGCTCTTCCGTTGGCGTCACCGTTGCCGAGACCTTCGCATTCATCATCTTCATCATCACGGCAGCTTCCGCGGCGGGGTCATTTGCAGAGACCGAATAACTGTGATGGAGATGGTCTACGACGACCGACTTATGAGTCTCCGAATTCGATAGAAGAGTTTTGTTTTGGCTATCGATTCGAACGGAATGGCCTTTGTAATACGTGGTGGCGTACTGTGCCGGATGATAGTCGCCGTTGATGCTCATGTCAATTTGCGAGACCATCTTGAGGTCCGCATTCGCAATGGATGCAACCGCTAGCGAACAAACGCACACCAGTGCTCGGCCGCCGGCGCTAAAACGAAAGAGCTTCATGAGCAAACACATTATGAGTGAGACGCAGAAACCGTTCTGTTCAAAGCGACAGTAGATTCTCGAGCAAGCTCACTTTCCCGAAGGCCCAGTTAGGTAGAAAAAGTCGCCAACGCCCGCAGAAACTTCGCGCGCCTTTTCATCCTCGCCCATCACGACAGTGATTCCCGAATCGCCCGTTCGACCCTTGACCCGCCAATTAATTCCTTGCTTGTACATCACGTGGCCCGAACCGGCAACAACAACCATCACATTCTTGGAGGAGGGATGATCCGCCATGTACTTCACAGCCGTGTCCGACATCCCCGTATCCCAAAGGGCCTGCGCCGCATACATGTTGTCCATGCCCGTCATCGGATGTCCGCCCATGAGCGCCAAAAAGATGGATTTGTGGGTGGAGTTCGTGAGATCGATTTTCTCCGGAAGTTGCGCCTTCTCATCCGACGTGAGACCATCGACGCCCTTCTGTCCGACTGCATGCACCCAATCGCGAGGAATATTGAGCGCGACGATCGGCAAGTGAAGATCCTTCGCCGCATCGAAGATCGGTTTGTACAACGCATAGTCCAAACCCCATTGGTGTTTCCAATCGCTCTTCTCAATAAACTCTTGTTCGGAATACCAACCGAGAGTCCATGGCGCCAAGCTCTGCTGGATCGGCCGTTGGAATTGCTCCATGCCGATGAACACGTTGCGCCCATCCGCCACTAAGGCACGAATCACATCTGCTTGCATCTGATGGTGCAATGCATTCGTATGTTCTTCGCCCAAATACACGTAGCGCGTATTCCTTGCCGCGCGGGCAACGTCGGCAGGAGTCGCGGCCTTGCCGTTAGACAGATTCTCCATCTCTCCAATCTGCACTGTCGCACGCGCATGCGAACCGATGGGCAGTAGCAGAGGATCTACTTCTTGCCCCTGTGAAACTGCGAAAGCGAAAGCCAAAGTTGCAAGCATCATTCTTCTTCCTTTTAGTCTCCAGAGTTCATGCCGCGACCGCGCATGCCCGGAGTTCTCTTCTTATAACCAGCCGGAATCTTAAACAGATCGGCGCTAAGCGGTGCTTCACTGACCGATTTCACCTGAGACGTAACCGTCATGTTGAATCCCTTTGGAGCCGCGTCTCCCATATTCGGTGCGTCCTTCGACCACTTCATTTCGCCCTTGATCGTCACATCCATGTCGAGCGGAACACCCTTGACCTTTGCAAATTCCTTCTTCAACTTTGCCGTATCGACACCCATCGATCCGAGGCCGGAAAGCATTTGCCCCATCGCTTCCATCGTGTCTGAAGGCGTCAACTTATCCTTCATCGCCGTGGTCATCCATTGATTCATATTCACAATGACGTGCACCGATCCCAACGACGGAGAGCCGGCGCTAATTCCTGGCATCTGCATATCGATGATCATGTCGACCAGATACAGTCCGGACGTTTTCCCAACAATCACTTTCTTCTTGTTCGTCGGCTTGACATGCACCGACGTCGTGACCTTCATCTTCCCCATTGTCGAATCCATGCCAAGTTCCGAATACTCTTTGGTCTTTGGATGTAACACGTAGGTCTTTCTCGCCTTCGGGTCAGTAATGCGAATCGTCCCATCCGTGCTGTCTTCCCGGACAAAACCCTTCTTGAAATAACTCGTTACCGTCTCGTCCTGATCTTTTTGTCCTTCCATGTCCGACTTCGTGTGCTGGTGGGACACGATTTTGAAGTCGGCTTGGGCGGTTACAGTCAGAGCTGCGAGCAGAGCGAATGCAGAAATCCTGAGGTGAGATGAAAAGTTAAGCGTCACGGCTGGAAAACCTTCAAATATTATGGTGCCTCCGCTCGGCACACCGGAAATTTCGTGCAACTCTGGCCACGGTCAGAGCGCATCTATACTTGAAGAAATGAAAACAGTCGTTGCAAGCGTCGTCCTCGCCGCCATCGTCCTAATGGCCGCTTCCTGCACCGAGCGAACCCCGGAAAGCCTGTCGCCGGCTCCCGCCACCGCGCCTGTTGCCTCCGCCGCAACGCCCGTGGCAATCGGAAAGCCTGCGCCGGACTTTACTGTTACTGGATTGGATGGCAAGGAGGTCAAACTCAGCAGCCTTCGCGGCAAGCCCGTCTATCTCGACTTCTGGGCGACCTGGTGTCCTCCGTGCCGAGCGAGCCTTCCCCACACGCAGAAACTTGCAACTAATCACGGCAGCGAAATCACTGTTCTCGCTATCAGCGATGAGGAACAGCCGGTCATCGAGAAGTTCCGCAAAGACAACAGCTACAACTATCCGACTTATCGAGACATCGATGATTCCGCCGCAAGACTCTATAGCGTTGAAAGCATCCCCACCTTCGTGACCATCGACAAAGACGGAATTGTCGTCGATTATCAGTCTGGCTACGGTGGAGACGAACCGCTCGATGCCGCGCTTGCGAAAGTCGGAATCAAGGCATAAAAGCCGCTTTGCCCTATACTGGAGCCATGCTTAAGAAAGTCTGTCTGTGTGTGGTCGTCCTGATCGCTATGATCGCTGTGATTGGATGCTCCAAAGGAGTTGTTGGCACGTGGACAGCTAACGGTCCTGCCGGCGCGGTCTCCCTGAATTTCAAAGGTGATGGGACATTTGAGGCGATGGCGCCAAACAGCACGACACCTGTGTTCTCCGGCACTTACACCGTTAAGGATAAGACGGTGGAGATGACGATGACGAAGATGATGGGAATGGAAGCGCCGAAGAGCGCCCAAACCGCAGAGAACATCACGCTATCCGACGATGGCAAGACGATGACGATCCAAGGACTGACTTTCACGAAACAGTGATGTGATCTCAGATTTCGGATCTCGGATGTCGGATTTCAGATCGTGGATCTCGGAACTCGGATCGTAGATCTCAGATACCGGATCGCGTGTCCAACATCTCAAGACCCAGATCGCATATCTCGAATCGGCGCCGAATAAGCTTGCAGGCTCCGAAAAAAGAAAGGGTTCGAAGTTGAGCGTCAGCGAAATCCCGGATGAGCGCGGAGCGCGACATCGGGGCTCAAAGCCGAGCATAGCGAGGCGTGAGCGTAGAACCCAAGAAAAATTAATTAGATTGAGGTCGCATTCTCAAAGCCATCGGCGTGAGAATGCGACCTCAATCCTATATCGAACAAATCAGCTACGATATTGGCCATGCCCGTAACGAGTTGGCGCGAATTCTTCGACGCCCACGCCGAACACTACGACGAGAACGTGTTCACCAAGAACACCTTGGCCGAGGTCGATTTCTTTCTCGGCCTATTTCCGTTATCGAAAGGCGCACGCATCCTCGATGTCGGATGCGGAACGGGACGACACTCGATCGAATTAGCTAAACGCGGATTCATCGTCACGGGCATCGACATCTCGCCCGGAATGCTTGCGGTTGCAAAACGCAAAGCAGAAGAGGCAAACCTGCAAATCGATTTCATCGAGGCCGATGCCACCACATTTGAAACGAGCAACACTTACGATGCAGCACTCTGCATCTGCGAGGGCGCTTTCGGATTGATTGGAGCAGGCGATGATCCGGAAGCGCATGACCTCCTTGTTCTTCAACGCATCGCCGCCGCCCTTCGCAGCGGAGGAGCCTTCTTGCTCACTGCACTCAATGCGTACGGCGCGATCCGTCGGATGACCGACGACAATGTAAAGAGCGGCGCCTTTGATCCATCGACCATGGTCGCGGAATACGAGGATGAGTGGGATCTCCCGGAAGGAAAGAAAACCCTCATCGTCCGCGAGCGGCTCTTCATCGCACCCGAAGTCACGAGAATGCTTAAAGATGCCGGGTTCCGCGTCAACGCTGTCTACGGTGGCACTGCCGGAAACTGGGGCCGCCGCCCCATCGCCCTCGATGAGATTGAAGTCATGTACGTAGCAGCCAAGCAGGGCTAAGGGATTAGGGACTAGGGCTAAGTCGCACAAAGCACAAGTTGAATCCGGTCTAATCGCTAATCCCAAGCCCCTGTTCCCTTCGATGGCGTAAAATAGCCCTTCACGCGCGGATGGCGAAATTGGTAGACGCGCTACCTTGAGGTGGTAGTGCCCACAAGGCGTGAAGGTTCGAGTCCTTTTCCGCGCACTCCTTTCCACGAAATTCTGAAGACCCCGTCATGGGGTCTTTGAACTTCAACACGCGCCTAATTGCCATCAAGCAGGTAGCTGCCATTTCTATTGCCCCTCGTTGCGCACCCCAAAAAAAGGTTCGTAGCTCACGCCGAGCGAAGTTGAGCGTCAGCGAAACCCCGGATGAGCGCGAAGCGCGATATCGGGGCGAGTCGTGAGCGGAGATCCCAAGAAAAACAGAAAATGGTTTGAGACTTTGTTTCTCGAAAGCGCGAAGCGGTCGAGAAACGAAGTCTCAAACACAAGTCACCCACAAAATCCTGGAAACGACGGCGCGAGCCCCGGAAATACCGCGGCGCTATTTTCATTTTGAAATCGACGCGCAAGTATTTCCGCGAAGACGTTGCGATAGTCCGTTGTAACTTGCAGGTCACCCGGACCGTACAGTTGGTCTTCGCGCAAACCCGGCCACTTCGCGTGAACGCCCGGTTTGATCCCGCCGCCCATCAACATCATCATGCTGCCGTGACCGTGATCGGTGCCAAAGCCATCGTTCTCGTGAACGCGTCGACCGAATTCCGTTTGCGCGACGACCGTAACGCGATCCATGCGCGATCCCATATCGCGCGCAAACGCGGCAAACGCTTCTCCTAGTTCGCGCAACTGCGAAGCAAGAATTCCCGTGCCCGCGCCCTGCGCGACGTGCGTGTCCCACCCTGTTTTATCGAGACAAGCGATCTCCACCCCAACACCCGATTTGATCAATGCAGAAACTTGTCGTAATCCACGGCCAAGTTCGGTATCCGGATACGTCTGCCGATCCGCGGGTGGCAAAGACGAAATCGCATCGAGCGCCTTCAACGTCTGTCGTCCCGCCGCTGTCAGCGGATCGTTGCCGTTCGCATACAACTTGTCGATTGCCTGACGAAAATCGGCGTCACCTTCCAATCGAAATTCATCCAGCGATTCCAATGCAAGCGCGGTCGATGCACCGCGCAATGAATCTGGCATCGTGTCACCGATCGCCACCGCTCGCATCGCGGCCGTTCTGTTCGGAGTCGTCATCAAATGCCGCGCCAACCACCCGCTCGGATCACCCGAACCAGAAGAAGCAAGTCCGCGCTCCATGCAATTCATCGCCTCGAAGTGCGAGTGCGAATCATCCATCGATCCAATCGCATGCACGAACGCCAGGTTGCCATCCTCGTACAGAGGCACCAACGGCGCAAGCGACGGATGCAGCCCGAAGAAACCGTTTAGATCCAACGCGCGATCTTCCTTCTTCACCGAGTTATCACTCGGTCGACCTATCGCAAGCGTTGGACGCGCTTTGTAATAGGAATCTTCCGCGTAAGGAACGACAACATTCAGCCCGTCAACGCCACCGCGCAGAAAGATCACAACCAACGTATTCCCGTCCGCCGCATCTTTGGTGATGCGCAAAGCAATCTGACCAAGCGCGGTTTTCTTCAAACCCAATCCGAGCAGCGCAAGACTAGAGCCAATCAGCAAACCTCGTCGGCTGATCGTCCGACTCCGCGCATAGTCTTCACAACTCCACCACTCGTTACTCTTCATCGCTGCCTCTAATTGCAACTGATAAATGCGATATGGACGATGAATGCGATGTCGTCATCCCTCATCGCAAGCATCCCTATCGCTTTCATCGCATCTATCGCATCCATCGCACGCACCATCATCTCCACTGGTACTCCGGAGAAGACAAGCAAATAGCGATCGCTTGCCCAGCCTTCATCTTCGAAACTTGATCGGAAACCAATTCACTTGTGTTAACCTTCCGCCCAAGAATCGTCTCCATCGGATTTGTAATTTCCTTAATAGGCAACTCAGTCCCCTTGACCGCTCCGCTCACCAACGCATTCGCGAAATTCCAACGACCCAGCATCGATCCCGTCCACGCTTCCGCCTTCGTCGGATAACCATCCGGCATCGGCCACAGATACGGCCCCTGCCCCATTTTCGTCAAATGCGAAATCACGGCTGGACCGCAGTCCGTCGCCGCGCCCGTCGCGCGCAACGCGGACACAACATAATCCTTCGGCCGCTTCGGCATCGGCTGCGCCGACAAAAGGTCGCCGCTCAACAATAACGGGCGCAACATCTCTCGCACATCTCCACCAGAAGACAAATAGAGAGAAGACATCTTAGAGATCCAACCCTCATCTTCTCGGCCAAGAAATTCACGACACAACTTCGTCGACAAATACCTCGCCGTCGAAGGATGGCTCGCCAAGATCGTCAACACGCGGTCGCCATCCGCTTCCCCACCACCAGCCGGAATCGTTTGACCAAGAACCTCCTTCTTGCCGTCATCATGCGTTTCCGGATCGAAACGAAACGTTCCCTTACGCAATAGAAAACGATTCTCCACCGTCCAACCCGTGAAGCAACGCGCGACCTCCATCACGTCATTCTGCGTGTAACCGCCGTGAACGCCGAGCGTATGCAGTTCCATCAATTCGCGCGCGTAGTTCTCATTCGCAACGCCGCTCTTGTTCACTGTGTTGTCCAGATAACCGAGCATCGCGGGACTGTGTGCCGACGCGCGCAATATGTCGGGAAAATTCCCTAACGCGTTTTCGCGAATAACAGAACGCGTGTCCTTCGCCAACCGCCACGCATCGTCGCTCTTCAGAGCGTAAATGTTGAAGTGATTTAGCCAGAAATCGGTCATCCGCTCCAGCAATTGATTGCGACCGTACACCGCGCAAAGCAAATCCGCCTGCTGCAGTTCGGTGATGACGCGCTCCTTATGGATGTCCTTCATCTCCTCGCTACTGAGGCTGAATATCTCAAGGCCGCCCAGCAATAGATTCAATCTCGTTTCTTCGCCAAGCGAGGCTGTCAACTGCTCTTCAACAAATGCACTCTGTCCAAGAGCAGCAACGCGCGCGATATCGCCCGGCCGCGGACCGAAGCCGAGGCGATTCAGCAATCGCAGATCGGGCGACACGTCGCCATCCGGCAACGCGGCAAACGTATCCGAACCGTCACCGAAGTGCGGTGCGATACGACTGCATCCGGCAAGCGCCGCGCCGACCGTTGCCGCGGCACCCAACTTGAGAACGTCGCGACGATCCATGTTCACCCCTGAACTGGTGGCGTTGCGAGTCGCAGTGCTCTTGTTCCCGCGCCGATTCCGACGAACAACATCGCGGGCGCAACAAGAAACCATCCGAACACGGGCAGTAATCCAGGAACGACGACCAACGCCGCGCCACGCATCAATGCCGCGTAAGGCGAAAGATTTGGCTCATTTTCCAAAACGCGATCCGCCGCAAGCATCGCCAATCCACTCGCACCGAGCGCCGCCAAGGAAAGAAGCGCCAACAGAATTCCCGTTATCGCAAGCTTTGTGATTGGCAACTGGTATTGCGCTAACGCGAGAATCGCGACAACGACAACGAGCGCGATTCCAAATCCGCGCAATCCCATCGACCCTGCCGAGGTGCGAATGGAACTCGCCGCGCGAGCAGCGCGCGCGGGAAACAACAAAGAGAAAAGGACCAACGTGGTCCACGCCGAAACGCAGATGCCTACTAGTAAAGCAACCGCTCCTAACACGTCTCCGAACGTCAAGGGAAACCTCCGGGCGGTGATCAACCCGCCGCCACTTGTAGTCTGCGACCTTTTCGCCCCCGCGCCAAGGCCGGGGGACCAACTGCTCAGATACGAAAGGAGCGCAGACCTCCAGGTCTGCTCCGCAGGCCGGACATTCCTGTCCGGCCTGAAAAAAGGTCTGGACGTGGACGCCCCGACTGCGGTGCAGAGTGGACATCTGCGCTCCATTTCAACCGCTGCCTCCCTTCAGCATCCGAAAAAAGAAAAAAGAGGGTTCGAAGCTCAAAGCCGAGCGCAGCGAGGCGTGAGCGTAGATCCCAAGAAAATATTTATTAGGGATTTGGAGGTTCATTCTCGAGAGCCATCGGCGCGAGAATGAACCTCCAAAGACCTCCGACCAACTGAGCCACAATGAAACCAAATGATGAGAACGCGTCTCTTCATGGCGGTTGCAATCGCCATTGCCTCGGCAACTGCGTCCGCAACTGACAAAGTCATTCAAGTCACTTGGGGATCGGGCAACAAAGTTACGGCGGTGATCTCGTATCCCCCTGGATCGAGCCGCGCGCCAACTCTCTTCATCGCGGCGGAACGAAACGGCGGAATGAACGCGCCCCTCATCCAAGGATTCGCCAACAAAGCATTGCGCGACGGTCTCGTCGTCGTGCGATTCGATTACGCGTACTTCGCCGAGAAAGGAAAACCTAGCATTGGCCTGGTCGACGAAGTCGACCAATATAATGCGGTCGTCACGGAAGCTATCAAAGATCCGCGCATCGACCCGCGTCGAATCATTCTCTCCGGTAAATCGCTCGGCTCGGTCGTCGCCCATCGCGTGTTCAAACAAGACACGAAATACATGGGCGAGGTGCTGATCACTCCGATCTTTCCCAACGCGGAAGACGCCGACCGTCTCTATCCCGATCTCCTCCTCACCGATCGCACCGCCGCGATTATCGTCGGTAATGCGGAAACCCAGGACGCGCCAATCGCCTCTATCTACGACTACCTCAAAGACGTCAACGGAAAGGTGATGCTCAACATCGTCGCCGGCAACGAAGGCTTCTCCCTCGGCGGCGACACCGCCGACGCCAAACGCGCGAATGCGATGAACATCGATATGGCCCTGGAAACAGCGGAATATTGGGTTCGCCAAATCGGCCGCATTCTTCCACCTGCTCCCACTACCAAACCAGTCACCAAACCCAAACCCAAGCCACCAGCTGCTGCCAAGAAGTAAGGGCTGGAATGCTTTCAAAAGACATCGGCATATGAATCGCTGGATATCAATTGGATTGTGTTTGGTCTGGGCAGCTTTGGGCTACATGCTTCTTGCCGTGGTCATGCCGCATTTTGCAAATCCCGTGGTCGGCGACATCGTCGCGGGGTTAGTCATGGCAGCGCTATTACCGGTCATCGTGTGGGCGTACCTGGCTTTTCCCGTAAGACAAAAGCCGCCGACTGCAACGTCTATGAGGTTCACGCTCTTGTTGCTTTACAATGTGCCTGGTTTTCCGCCGGAGCTAATTCCGGAATCCATTCACAGAATTCGAGGAGAAATCAATATGAAGCCAAGTGTCGCTCTTTTGGGCACAAAGGGCACGAGCGATTCATTGATTCTTGAATTCCGGGACGTTATCCAATCTTGCTCGCGGCCCGGCGCAGACATTTTCGATTCGTCGAATGTCGCGATGAACGTGGAAAGAATACAAGCGCTAATGGCAATGCTCGAACAGAGAATCGCGCACGACCACCGAGAACCATCCGACACGTAGTCGAGTATTCCATCGAAGCGTCAAGCGAGCCATGTATGGCGAGCGCGAATGCTGAAAGCATTCTTCAATTCAAAGCCCAGGGTTGCACGATGCAACCCTGGGACGACGTTCGTCCCATCCATCTCCAGGGTGGTGGGTGGGCGGCCCGCGAAGCGGGACGGTTCAATTACGCCCGAACCTCATCTGGCCATTGCGAAAGAATCTCGCGGTCAATGAAATCCATTCTGCTCGCCAACATCTCTGCCATTTCCTTCGTCGGCTCAACTCTCTTAAGACTTCCGCGACGCACGACCGGTATCAAGCCGCTTGTGTCCCGTCCATCCTTCACTGCATCGATCCACTCCCTCACTGCGCCCACGTAACCATCAAGCGCTGCAGCTCCGTTTGGACACGATTGCGTGTCGATATATGCGGGCGGAAGATCGCCGACGATCACCCACACGGTTGAATCAGCTGGCGGAGTCGCTTCAATCTCGAAATAGAAGACGGCGACCTTCGAAAATCCCCGATCATAGAACCCGCGTTTCACTCGCACGCACCACTTGTATGCGGCAAGAAACTCACCCGCTTCAACGCCCAGCTCGTAAAGTTCTTGCGCTTCCTCAATTCCAGAAGCCGGTAAATCCTCGACCGCAATCATTGCTTGTGCACATCCGCCGACTTCTTCGAGAACGTCGCTGCATCGATTTGCCCCACCTCGGTCATTGCGCCATCGTCATTGCGCATCAATATCTTGTACGGCCCCTCCCGCAACTCACCAATCGTCACACGAACGCACTGTGAATCCTCTCCATATGCGCCAGCGCGAAGAAACACCGAATATCTCTCGATGCTAATCTCGTGCTTATCGTGATCGATCGACCTACAACTGAATGAAAGTGCATCGAAGGTTCGCGGGGCTGCGCCCCAACTGATTATTGCCTCAGGCTGCTTTTCAGCAGTTATAGGAATAATGTCCACCCTGTTCGAGTTCAATCCGCCAGATATTCGGTGGGGCGTGCACACCCAAACGATGCCGTAAACGACGACAGCGGTGCACGCGCATTCAATCAATATCGTTCGTATCCCGCACTTCTGTATTGCATTCATGGAGTTCACAGCTTGGCGAAGTCCGTCACAGCCACGTCATCTTCCGAGACGTATGGATCGCGGCCAAGACTCGATATGCGCGCCAAAACATTGTCCAATGTCGAGCACGCGCGCTCGTACAAGATCACTGACGATTTGGATCCCTCTTCGCCAACCTCGACAATGTCTATATACTCATCGCCCGCACCAGACTTATAGAACTCTTCCTCGCCAAGATCTACATCCATGCCTTCATGTCTCCGCTCGAACCCCTCCTTGCGTAATCTTTGACCGACCAAGTCTGCCGTTTCGCGAGCGGACAAGCCCTTCACGTGGATCCCGTGAAGAACTCTCTCGGGAATCGGCCCATTCGCCTTGAGGAACAGCGTCCGTTCCTTGATCGCATAACGATCGATCGCGCCGAAGTAATCGAAACTACTCTTTGCTCTGGCACCTGCTACCCCTAAGGCGAGGAGGATAATCGCCCCAAAACCCAGAAGGAGCCACCACCTGCGCCGACGAACGCTTCCGCTACTCATCCTTCTCCGACTCAACTTCTGCGGGAGGGATTCTCCGCAAAATCTCTTCATCCAGTCGCATACTCTCGAGCCTCATTGCTTCGACCTTTTCGCTGGCTAAGTTAAACTTTGCCCGAACGTCCGCCAGCGACACTACATAGCGCACCGCGTCTTGCCTAAGTTCTTCGCGATGCTCCTCGCTGAGGACCATAGACGAGAGAAGCGCCTCGCTTTCCACAACTCGATACTCCAAGTCCGCGACCATCTGTTGTAAGCGGTTCTTGGATGTGATCGCTTTCGTGGCGGCCTCGCGGATTTCCACCATTGCGAGATCGACCCTTCCCTGCGGAGTATGGGCCTCGTACCGATCCAGCTTGGCGAGCCGCTTTATCCGCTCTTGCTGACTCATGCTCACCAGATCTTTCGCCTCGGTTTCGCCAAATTTCTTCGTGTATACGCGGAGCCGGTGGGCGCGGATTGCTTCGGTGATCCGTTTCATTGATCGACAATCCCTTCTACCACGACTTCGGCTTTTCTCCAAATTGGCTGAGAAACACGCCTTAACTGTCCCAATCGAAATCCGTTTCTCTCTTCTGCAAAATAACTTCGAAGCTTGAGCGAGCCTGGATGGCGAGCGCGAATGCTGAAAGCATTCTTCAATTCATAGCCCAGGGTTGCCGCCCCTCTCCCGATTCGGGAGAGGGATGTCGCAGAGCGACAGGGTGAGGGTTAATGCAACCCTGGGAAGGCGTCCCAACCAAACCAGGGTGGTGGGTGGGCGTCCCGCGAAGCGGGACGGTGCGGCATTGGACCCACGGCATCATCTCGAAATCTGGTCCCATTGACCCAGGGACTCATGAGGCTTCCCTTCTTTCAACTCGATTCCTTCACATCGACCCGCTTCCGCGGAAATCCTGCCGCCGTCGTTCTCCTCGATAAGGAAATCGACTACGACCTCAAACTCCAAATCGCGGCGGAAAACAACTTGTCGGAAACGGCATTCCTTCTTCGCGAAAACGAGGATTGGAAGATCTCCTGGTTCACTCCCGTCGTCGAAGTCCCTCTCTGCGGACACGCGACGCTCGCAAGCGCCGCTGTCGTTATGGAGCGCATCGACCCATCGCCCTCGCAAGTTATCTTTCATTCGAAGAGCGGCCCTCTCACAGTCTCCAAACAAGACACGGGATACGAGATGGACTTTCCGTCTCGACCGAGCAAACCATCCGATAACACCGCCGCCATCGCAGAAAGCATCGGCGTGCAACCCATCGAAACACGAGTCGACAAACACAACCATCTCGCTGTTCTTGACAGCGCAACCGCTGTCAGAAAACTGAAACCGGATTTGCAAAAGGTCGCCGCCCTGGGAAGACCGGGCCTCGTCGTCACCGCTCCTGGCGATGACGGATACGACATCGTCAGTCGTTACTTCGCGCCGTTCAAAGGAATTCCCGAAGATCCCGTAACGGGAGGCGCGCATTGCATGCTGGCTCCCTACTGGTGCGAACGACTCGATAAGAAAACGATCAAGGCATACCAAGCCTCTGCGCGCGGCGGCGAAATCCTCTGCACGCTCGTTGGCAACCGCGTTCACCTTCGCGGTCAATGTGTGTTTGTTATCGAGGGTCAAATTGAAATCAGCTAGCTCCGCCGACTCGGAGTGTTGGGCCCAATCTACAAGACGAGAGGCTCTGTTCTCAACATGAAATTCTTGATTCGAGCCTCCAGACCTGGATTCAGATCGGATTCGGCCTTTAGAAATTCAGTGAACTTCGAACGCAACGCCATGACTATCTCCGTCCCGGTTGCACCCCCGATGATCGCCCCGTGAAGCCCCTCTCGCAACCCATTGTCCTCGTCAGGTAGGGCTGCTGCTATCTCACGTGCCTCCTTAACGTAGTCGAAGCCGCTCATTTCCCACTGCATTTTAGTGACTTAGCCCGGCCTGAAAATTGCGCCCAAAATAGCAGACATATATCTACTATTTAGCATCAACCTCAGATACAATGCTTATGGATGGCCCTGTCCCCAAATCCCCAGATCTACGATCTGAGATCTGCGATTTTATGGTCCCCTTTCTCGCTAATTTCGAAATCCGGAGTTTTGGGGCACCCAATCTCTCTAAATTCCGCGCTCCGAGTTCCGAATTCCGAGCTCCCAAGATTTTATGGTCCCCTTCTTTACTAATTATTTCAATCCACCCAGAGCCCAGAGCCTCCAGCCCAGCGCCTTCCCTCCCCAAGTACACTTAAACCAATGCCCGGACTCGACGCGGAGTTGATTAAGCACGCCCTCACCGTAGCCCGGGAGCACGGGTTCGCGGAGGTCGAGATCGAGGCCAACGGAGCCAGGTTCGCGGCGAACCTGGAGAAGGCCAAACGGGCGCCCAACCCCCCCCCCACCTCAGCCCAAACCGAGGAGCACAAGTCCAACGGCTTCCTAGACATCAAAGCAACGTTAGTCGGATACTACAATCAGGCTAAGCCAGCCCTAGAAGCCGGAAAAACCGTCTCTAAAGGTGATGTAGTCGCGGTGATCAGCGCCCTCGGATTGGACAACGACGTCGAAAGCCCGCATTCGGGCGAAGTGGCGGAAGTGCTCGTCTCGGACGGCGATCCGGTCCAGTTCGGCCAAGTCATCGCACGAGTCAAGGGAAGCGCATGAAAAAAGGTTTTACGTTAATCTCGACCCTTCTTACGGTCGTCATCATCTGCGTGCTGATGGTCGTGATGATGCAGGGCTACGGCGGCCTCATGGGCAGCCCAATGCAGTCCACCCGCAAAGACGGAATGGGCAAGACGACGATGGGCGGCGCGATCCTCAGCGCAAAAGACGATGTGTGTCGCAGCAACCTCATGCAAGTGCGTCAAGCGATTGAAGCGGCGAAACTATCAGGCGACGGAAATCCGAGTGACATCACCGGCGCGGGAATCGGAGGACGTTTTTACAACTGCCCTGTCGGCGGCGAGGCGTATGAATACAACGCAGCCACCGGCGAAGTGCACTGCCCGCATCCAGGGCACGAAAAATTCTAATGCTCCAAAAAGTTCTTATTGCTAACCGCGGAGAGATTGCCTGCCGCGTTATCCGCGCATGCCGCGAACTCGGAATCAAGAGTGTCGCTGTTTATTCGCAAGCGGATGAAGATTCTTTGCACGCGTTGATTGCGGATGAAGCCATCTGCGTCGGCGCGGGCTCCAACTCCGACAGTTATCTCAACCTCGCCAACATTTTGATGGCGGTGCAGATCTCGGGCGCGGAAGCGGTGCATCCCGGTTACGGCTATTTCAGCGAGCGCGCTAACTTCGCGGAGGCGCTGCAATCTCTTGGGGTCGGTTTCATCGGCCCCTCACCCAAGTCGATCGAAGCGATGGGCGATAAGGCGAAAGCCAAAGATGCGGCGATCGCATCCAAGTGTCCAGTCGTTCCGGGTTCAGATGGCCCGGTTCCGAGCGACTCCGATGCGTTGAAGGAAGCGGAAAGGATCGGTTATCCGATTCTCTTGAAGGCGGTTGCGGGCGGAGGCGGACGAGGAATTCGGCGAGTCGACTCTCCTTCCGAACTGAGCAGCGCATTTAAGACGGCGTCAGCGGAAGCGCAGGCGAGTTTTGGTAGCGGCGAGATGCTGGTCGAGAAGTACGTCGAGCATCCGCGCCACGTGGAGATCCAAATCATCGGCGATCAACACGGCAACATGGTTTATCTCGGCGAGCGCGAGTGCTCGATTCAGAATCTGCGCCACCAGAAGATCTTGGAAGAGGCGCCTTACGCGAAGCTTCCCGCAGATGTGCGCAAAGCGATGGGCGAGGCTGCGGTTCGCGTTGCTAAGAGCGTTGGCTATTACAACGCGGGAACGGTCGAGTTCTTGGTCGACGACAAGAACAAGTTCTATTTCTTAGAAATGAATACGCGCTTGCAGGTCGAGCATCCGGTGACGGAAGAGGTCACTGGTTACGATCTCGTGCGGTTGCAGTTGATGGTCGCGAGCGGCGAGAAGTTGCCGATCACGCAGAAAGACGTAAAGCTCTCCGGACATTCGATCGAAGCGCGAATCACCGCGCAAGATCCGGATAAAGATTTCGCTCCGAGTACCGGTTGCATCACGATGTGGCGCCAACCCGGCGGCCGCGGCATCCGAATGGAGACGCATTGCTATGCGGGTTATGCGGTGAGTCCGTTCTACGATCCAATGCTTGCGAAGTTGATCGTCACGGCGGAAACCCGAGAGGCGGCTGTGCACAAACTGCAAACCGCGCTTTACGAATTCGAAGTCGGCGGCATCGCCACAAACATTCCATTTTTACGAAGATTGGTCGCGCATCCGAAGTACATGGCGGGCGATTTCCATACCGGATTCGTTCCGCAGTTCCTTCAGGAGCACCATGGCTAAGTCTCGAAGAAAAGCGCGAGAAGCGGCGCTTCAGACGCTTTACGAGATCGAAGTCGGCAAGGCCTCACCCGAAACATCGATGGCGAACACCTTAGAGGCGGCGGCGATGGACGCCGAGCTTTCCGATTACGCGGTGCGACTTGCCGCGGGCGTTCGCGAGCATGAAGCCGAATTGGATGCTCAGATTTCTGGACTAGTGCATGGCTATGATTACTCTCGCCTTGCCGCTATCGACCGCAACCTGCTCCGCATCGCGGGATACGAACTTTTCTACGAGCCATCGATTCCGCCTAAGGTGACGATTAACGAAGCGATCGAGATCGCGAAGAAGTATTCGACCGCGGAGAGCGGGAAGTTCGTGAACGGCGTTTTGGGCCGGCTTGTTGAAGTGAGCCCGAAGGCGACGTGGGATCCTTCTGCGGTTCCGGTGGTCGAGGACGAAGAGATCGTGCGTGACACGCCTGCGGATGCCGAAGTCGAGACGCTCGAAGCCGGCTCGAAAGAGGCGGAAGAGTTGGCGAAAGTCGGCGGCTGGAAGCTTCGTTCGGAGAATTAGTTTGGGAGTGCGCGAGCTCGCTCGCGCTTTATCCCGCGGGCTTTAGCCCGCGCAAGACATTGCACATCATGTGGAAACCTGCAAGTTGATAAACTGCTAGTCGCTCTGAGACTCTGTGAATCCTCTGTGCCTCTGTGGTTTCAAGCATTTTGAAAGGCAACCACAGAGACACGGAGAAGACACAGAGACGCAGAGATTTTGAGAATGAATACTGTGACCCGCGCTCAAATCCTCGACGGCAAAACACTCTCGCAATCCCTTCGCGCCGAACTGAAGGTTCGCGCAGATGAGTTGCGCGCACGCGGCGTTGTTCCGCGCCTCGACGTGCTCGTCGCGGTGCAAGACCCGTCGAGCATCGCTTACGTGAATATGAAACGCAAGTGGGCCGACGCGATTGGAATCGAGGGCCAGAGCTTTGAAGTCTCCGACAACACGACGCAAAGCGAACTGATCCAAAAGATCCACGAGGTGAACGGCAATCCGAAAGTGCATGGCGTTCTCATTCAGCATCCGCTGCCTAAGCATCTCGATGAGAACGAAGCGTTGATGACCCTCGGTGCAGAGAAGGATGTGGATGGAATCACGCCCCAATCGTTGGGACGATTGGTCGCTGATTTGCCCGGATTTCGATGCGCGACTCCTCTCGGCATCACGAAAATTATCGATCACTACAACATCGAGTGCCAAGGAAAACGCGCGGTGGTTATCGGCCGAAGCGTGATCCTCGGCAAGCCGATGGCACTCATGCTGTTACAGAAGAATGCGACGGTTACGATCGCCCATTCCAAGACGCAGAACTTGCCGGACCTCTGTCGCGAGGCGGAAATCTTGGTCGCGGCGGTGGGCCGCGCAGAAATGGTGCGCGGGAACTGGATCAAGCCGGGTGCGGTTGTGATTGACGCCGGCTACAACAAGGTCGAGGGCCGCAAAGGCGACGTGGGAGACGTGATGTTCGAGGAGGCGGCGGAAGTTGCTTCGTGGATCACTCCCGTCCCCGGCGGCGTTGGACCGATGACGGTAGCTAGTTTGTTGAGCAATGCAATCGAAGCAGCGGAAGCCACGCTGGCGTAGGGTTACAACTTTTCTTCTCGTCTTGGCGGGTGGATATTTGTTGGTGTGCCTCGGCCTCGCAAAGCTCTACGTGAGTCCGATGCGAACGCCACCGCCGCAGTTGCGAAACTTCAAACGCGTTACTTTGGCGGATGGCGAACCTATTTGGATTTCGCCCGGTTTGCAGTCAGGACAACCTCGTGGCTCAGCGTTATATGTGATGAGTCACGGTCTTGGTGGCGGGATTGGACACTGGTCCGACCTGGGCAACAAGTTGATCGACAAAGGCTACGACGTAGTGCTTACGGAGATGTGCGCACACGGCGACAGTCCGGATAACACAAGCGGATTTGGAACGCGCGAGTCGGGCATCATCGTCGAGGCCACGCGATGGGCGCGCGAGAAGTATGCGAAGCAACCTCGCGTTGTTCTTGTGGGAGTTTCGTTAGGAGGAGCGTCGAGTTGGCTTGCGACTGAGAAGGCGCCAGACTTGTTCGACGCAATCGTAACAGAAGGATCGTTTGCACGGTTATCGGAAGTTTCGGACAACTGGTTTGATCGTCGACTGCCTGGTGGTCATGTCATTTTCTGGCCGGTGAAGGTGTTTGCGGGATGGTTCGCGCATATCAATCCTTCGGATGTTAATCCGGTTGAGGCGGCAAAGAAATGGAAAGGAAAGCCCGCGCTCGTGATCCATTGCGCGGCCGACAAATTAATGAAACGATCTTATGCCGATGATCTCGCCAACGCCTCTGGCGCAAAGCTGTGGATCATTCCAAACGCGGAACACGCGAGCGGGTGCGCGGCATCCCCAGATCTTTACCTCGAACAACTTGTCGCGGTCGGCGATCCCCCGAAGGTTAAGTAGCGGAGACGGCCTCTTTCTCGCCGACGCCTTCCAGCGCTTCCGGACCCATGATCTGCAGCACGATCTTGTTCTGATTGATCTTGTACTTGCGGGCTCGCGGCGCGATGTAGCGCGTATCGATCTTCTCGAAGGAGAAGTTCGGTCCGTCAGGAGTCCATTGGGCGAGAGTGGTGCGCAGCCAATGCTCGTCGTCGCGGTTTGGCGTATCCATTTTGAAGTGGGCGCCACGCGATTCGTCGCGAACGATAGCGCCGCCAACAATCGCCTTGGACTGCTCGATCATGTTGAGGAGGGCGCGCGTAAATGGAACGGCTTCTTTCCAGCACAGTGGGATCCGAAGCTTGGAATTCACGTGACTTGAAGTCGCGGCC
>JADMIO011711099.1_pt1 | contig 81225 bp, 88 predicted proteins | sample 8958161 | NCBI WGS metagenome assembly JADMIO01 (sample SAMN16585339, study PRJNA669376) | soil metagenome | isolation source: Crop rotation soil | place: USA: Cullars Rotation, Alabama | collected 2011
GCCGCGACTTCAAGTCACGTGAATTCCAAGCTTCGGATCCCACTGTGCTGGAAAGATTGCCATTCTCGAAATGCGCGCCGCGGCCGATCAGCGCCGCATCGAGGGACTTGGTGGGAGAGGTCGCGGTATTGTTGTTGGCGGTTTCATCATGCGCCGGCACATCGCGGGCGGCAAAGTGATACACCGCGGCGGTGCCGGAATCGTAGGTACCGGCCGGGTCGGCGCCCACCGTCGCATTCTTATTATTGTAATAGAGCCAGAATTCCGTGGGCGCGCCGCCGGCCGCCGGCGTCACATCCACCCAGACAAAGCCGACGCCCAGCAGGTTGTCATACGCCTCGATATGGAATTTCAGCGGCGTCTTGTCGTCGGCGGCTATGAAGCGCAGATCGCTGCCGTCTTCCTTGGCATCGGTGAACTTGAAATTGCCGTCATGCAAGCGGACCAGCACCGGCATGCGGTCGCCGCCGATCTTGCCCGCGGCTATGGTGATCTTGGTGCGATAGGACCAGTCGCCGTTCCACCAGGCATGCGCCTTGAGCGGCGAGAAGACCAGCATGGCGAGCAGGACGCTCACCAGATAGCGGAGGAAAGTGCATCTGCGTGGTGAAAGCATCATGGCTCACAATCCTGCGGAGAGACGGAAATGGACGAAGGGATGGCCCGAGCGGGTAGTGGCGCCATCGACAATCGGGAAAGCGAGGTCGACAGCGCCGTCCAGCACATCCAGCATGGAAAAACGCGTGCCGATGCCGGCTGAGGCAAGGCCGAATTCATCCTGCTCGCCCGGAAGCGGCTGGTTCTGCCAAAGCGCGGCGCTGTCGTAGAAGGCGGAGATCCGCCAGTCCTTCAGAAAGGAATAGCTATAGGCATCCAGCAACGGGCTGCGCAGTTCGACACTCGATTGCAGCCCGTTGTCGCTGAGCCGCTCGGCTTCCAGATAGCCGCGCACATTGTGAGCGCCGCCCGCGCTCATCTGCTCGCTGGAGAGCAGCGCGCCATTGGCGACTTGCCCCTCCAGCCGGATGGCCAGCTGCGTTCCCCATAACAAAGGCTGGGTGCGGTTCAGGATCGCCTTGGCATAGAAATACTGCCGCTGCGCATCGAAACGCTGGACATCGAACTTGCGGCTGTCGCTGCCGATGCCCGGCAGCGCGAAATTCAGCGAGAGATTGGCCTGGGTTACAAGATCGTCGTCGCGCCACGTCGGGGCGTAGGCGATGGACATGGGATAATAGAGCACCGGAGCGTCGGCCGGCACCCCGGAGGTGATCACATTCTGGCTCAGATCCTTGCGGTCGATGCCGACAGTCAGTGACTGATAGAAAGTATCGCTGCCGGGCAGGTTCACGATGCTGCGGACGCCGAAGATCGAGCCTTTGCCGATGACATCGGTGTTGGACAATGCGGCGACCGCGCTGTTGGATTTCACCGCATAGGCCAGAAAGCTCCAGTCGCTGCGCGGGATACGGGCCAGGTAGCTGCCGGAAAAGACTTCCGCATCGCTGCGGTTCTGCGGCGCGACCTGATAGGTGAAGGAGGCGCTATGCCCCATCTGCCACAGATTGTCGTAGCTCACGGTGGCGGCGGTCCTGAGCGCCGAGGTCTGCTGATTGTGCTGATTGTTGATCTCGATGGAGGCGTGCAGCGGCAGCTTGTCTTCGACTTCCAGGTCCACATCGACCGTGCCCGGCGCCTTGCCCGCTTTCAGGCGGGGCGTCACCTTCATGTCGGCCTGCTGGTTGAGCGCGACGATATCCCGCTGGACATCCGTGAGGTTGGGCACAGTCCCTTCCGTCAGCGAAGGGGCGATCTGCTTGATCTCGCTGGGCGTATGATATTTGGAATCGACCACCCGGAGGCGCCCGACAGGGTTCTCGACAACCTGCAGATGGATGATCTTGTTTTCGACGCCCTGTTTGGGGATCGAAACCTGGACGGTCTGATATCCCCGCTCGCGATAAAGACGCTCCAGCGCGTCGCGGGCCCGATCGACATCGGCGGCGACACGCTCCTCGCCCAGGAAGGGATAGACAGCCTCTTCGAGCGCCGCGGCAGGAAGCACGGTATTGCCGTCGATCACGAATTCCAGAATGTCGAAATGCGGTTCGGGCTTTTGCACTGCGGACGGCGCAGGCTGGGCGCTTTCCTCAGCCGCTATCGCGTATGGCGCAGTCACGCTCAGCCCGGCGGCTGCATACATGGCAAACCGCCGCATCATGGCCAATGCGTGGACCAAAGCCCCTCCAACGCCGAGAGCTATTGGCTCTGCAGCCTGCTTTCTTCAGATATTTTCAATTGCGCGAAACAACCCGATCACGCGCGCGGGCAACTCTTAGCCGCGGTCCATGACACTTCCGTGTCTAAGACGTCATAATTGTAAATCAATGCACACGGCTCAGCGTGCAGGCAGCAGAGGCGTTGTGAAGGTGGTTTTGGGACGTTGCGGCACCGCCGATACGCCGAAAGAATTGCCCATCATCTGGCGCGCCGCCGCGTCATTATAAACACCGACCTTGTTCGACGCCGATTGCGCGCTGACGGGCGCTTGCGGCAGCGGCGTGTTGTGCTCGCGCTCCACCGCGCGTTTGAGGGCCTCATTGACACAATTCATATGAGAGCTGCTGTCCTGGCCGATCTGAACTTCGACGCAAGGCATCGGACCGGAGGGCTTGTCCTCAGCCCGGACAGCGGAGATAGCCGCGAAAATCGCTACCGAAACAAGAAGATAAGAATAGATCCGCATGGTGCACCTAGCCTCTGGTCAACGGTCCATAGAGCCATGTGATCCACAGGCCCAGACTTATAAAAACGCCGAAAGGCATCCTTTGTGCCGGATCGATCCGGGGGCCCCGCCACACCAGCACAACCAACAGCGCCGATAACGCGGCGATCACAAGCACGCTGGGCAGTCCTTGCCAGGAAATCCAGGCGCCGGCCGCTGCGAGCAATTTGGCGTCGCCCAATCCCATTCCCTCACGCCCCCGCACCGCGCGGTAAGCAAAACGCAAAAGCCTTACAAAAAGGTATCCCGCCATGGCGCCCAAGATGTGCGCCGTCAAGGAATCTGCAAGAGAGTCGGACCCCAACAGGGCCGTTGTCGCCAGCCCCGCTCCCACCAGGGGCAATGTCAGGAAATCGGGCAACCGGAAATATTTCAGATCGGTGACGGCCAGCGCGAGCAGCGTCCAGCCCAGGATACAACTGGCCCACAAGGCAAACCCGGAAAAGACCGTTGCCGACCATAGGGCAACCGCAATAGCGGCAAGTTCGATGGCCGGATAGAACAGGCCGACCGGCGCGCCGCAATGCCGGCATTTGCCGCGCGAGGAAAGCCAGCTCAAAACCGGCACCAGATCGGCCGCACCCAGCCTCGTGCCGCACGCCCGGCAGGCCGACCGGCCGGCCAGCATTTTAGCCGGCGCGTCATGGCGCAGGACCACCACGCCCAGAAAGCTTCCGATGAAAGGCGCCAGCAAAACGGCCCATATCCAGGACGGCACGGCGCTACTAATCCCCGGGAATGTCATGGGAATATAACAGTCATGACTTCATTTACCACAGAAGCGGCTTTCGCGGATGGTGCGAAGGCAGGCGCGCAGTGGCTGTTGCATTGACGCGTTCGTGCCGCTATCGGAGTTGGTGACAGGTTAGCGGGGACGGATTTGGAACAGCGCATTCTGGTGACCGGCGGCGCCGGCTTTATCGGTTCGTTCTTGTGCGAGGCCCTGCTCGAGCGCGGCCATGAAGTCTTGTGCGTGGACAATTTCTTCACCAGCTCCCGGCGCAATGTCGAGCATCTTCTGGGGCACCGGCGCTTCGACCTGATGCGCCATGACGTGACCTTCCCGCTCTATGTGGAAGTTGACCAGATCTACAATCTCGCCTGCCCTGCCTCTCCCATCCACTATCAGCGCGATCCGGTCCAGACCACCAAGACCTCGGTGCATGGCGCGATCAATATGCTGGGCCTGGCCAAACGGGTGAAGGCAAAGATCCTTCAGGCTTCCACCAGTGAGGTCTATGGCGATCCCATCGAGCATCCGCAGAGGGAAACCTATTGGGGCAATGTCAATCCCATCGGCATCCGCTCCTGCTATGACGAGGGCAAGCGCTGCTCCGAAACCCTGTTCTTCGACTATTACCGCCAGCACAGGCTGCGGATCAAAGTGGCGCGCATCTTCAACACCTACGGCCCGCGCATGCATCCCAATGACGGGCGGGTGGTTTCCAATTTCGTTGTCCAGGCGCTCAAGGGTCAGCCCATCACCATCTATGGCGACGGCAGCCAGACGCGCTCCTTCTGCTTTGTCGAGGACCTGGTCGAGGGCCTGATCCGGCTGATGGAATCCCCCGACAGCGAAACCGGCCCCATCAATCTGGGCAATCCGGCCGAACACACCATCCTGCAATTGGCGGAAAAGATCGTCGCCATGACCGGCTCAAAATCCCGCATCGAAATGCGCCCCTTGCCGTCGGACGATCCGCGCCAGCGCAATCCCGATATCAGCAAGGCACGCAGCGTATTGCAGTGGGAGCCCAAGGTGCCGCTGGAAAAAGGCCTGGAGAAAACCATCGCCTATTTCAGCAGCATCGTCGGCGAAATCTGATTGTCCCGCCTGGCGATTTAGCGGCTTGCTCCAATCGCGATGGCGCCGGGGCGGGCTTCGAATCCCAGCGTGGCGCTTTTGTCCTGCACCAGACTGCTTCCGTCGAAGCGATAAACTTGAATCTCCCGCTCGGCGGCGCATTGTTGCAGGATCAGCTTGCCATCCTGGCTGAAGGTCGCGCCTTGCGCCCAATGGCAACTGTCGGCACGCGCCACTTCCGTCAATGTTCCCGGCCCAACGGCAAAAACTTTGAGGATGCCGGTGACCTGACTGTATTTGGGATCGGATTTGGTATTGGCCGCGCCATTGGCCAGCACCAGCGCCGCATACTTTCCATCCGGCGACAGGGTCACATGCTCGGGTACACGGCCCACAGGCAAAGACAGCGCCACGCGGTGGGTTTTCAAGTCCACCATCGTCAGCGTACCGGTGCGGTCTTCACCCTGCAGCGACCCGCCGAGATTGGTGTTGATCAGCCAGTTCCCGTCCCGTGTCACCGATGCGCCGTAAGGCGATCGGCCGGTCAACACATCCTGGCCGGTCACCGCCACCTTCGCGCCATCCACGCTTAGTTCCATGATCTTGTTGACGCCCTGGGCGACCACATAGGCATGATGGCCATCGGGCGCGAACACCACATCGGTAGGCGCCGAGCCCTTGCCCAGATCGACGCGTCCGGCGGGAGCAAGGTTTTTCCCGGCGAGGCGGAAAATAAAAATGGCGCCGTCTGTCTTCGCCGCCACCAAGACCAGATTCTGCGCCCGGTTGATGGCAATGCCGCTGGCGCCGGCGCCCGCAGCCACCGTCTGCAGCACGCGTGGCTGAGCAGGCCGGCTGAGATCGATCACCGATACCCGGTCGTCGTCTACCGGATGCATGGCGTCGGCTGGATTGCTCTTTTGCGAGGCCGTGACGATAGCGAAGCTTTCATCCCGGCTCACGGCGACCGCTTCGGGCGGGCCGATCATGGCGACGGGGACTTCCACCTGACCGATCAGCTTGGGCGGATAGGCTTTGAGGTCGATCACACTGACCGTGTCGGGCGTGACCTTGCCATCTTCGCCGGCCTGAAGCTGCTTGCCGTCATTGCCGGAAATGGCCAGCCGGGCATCGGCCGCAAAAGGACAAGAGCACAAAAGCACCAGCGCTGCGAAGCCGCGCATCCCCATAAAATCCTCCCCTTATTGTTGTTATGGTCCTCTTATTGTTGGGGGAAGTGTGCTGCGGTCCGTGCCCGGGGGCAAGCGGGCATATCCGGTCTGGAGGGGCGCGATCAGCGCTTTTGTGCGGAATTCACCGGCTTTGGGGCGCTTGGGACAACCGGCGCATGCAACACCGCCTGCGTTCCAATTGGGCTTAAGCCCAACGGGCGTCGCTAGAGCGGCCGGTGTCTGGCATAGCATTCGCCGGTATAGCGATTGGTCGGCTCAGCGGCCCGATTGCCGTTCGGATCGGTATAGATGTTTTCGACCGTGACCGTGCCGGAGCTGCGGTCCAGCCCATATAGGGTTTGGGTCGCGCCTCGGAACCCATTCCTGCTTACGGTCTGCCACCGGACTGCATCATCCGTGATGACTGCGGGATGCCCGCCGACCGAGGGGCTCGCGAAATCCAGGGTGAGCGGGCGCCATTGCGCCGATCCGCTGACGCATTGAAGCGCATAGGTTTGGAGCGGTTGTTGTACGCAGGCCGTGACCAGGAAAAGGATCGCAGACAGAAAAACAAAATGTCTCATGACGGATAGGCCGGCGCGTTCTTGCACCGCAGTTGGACCCGGCCAGGCCGGCTTGTTCAATTGGGCTTTGATCCAACCATCCCGCCGTCATTCTAAAAAAGCGAAGTCAACCCGATCTGGAACTGGTTGCGGGTGAAGCTGTAGAGCGGGATGTTGCTGTGCTGCTCGGTAAAGACATAGGAAAAGCGCGGTGTGAAGCCGTGATAATCGAAACGCCGGTTCAGCAGGGTGAAGGCCAACATGACCGTATCATCGCTGCGGGTCTTGCCGAAGGCCGGCAGCATGGCGTCATACCGGGTGATGAAATAGGCAGGCTGGAATCCCGCAGAAAACCCGAAAGGCAAGTCCTGCTGGTAACCGCCGCCAAGCCACACACCGGAATAGGAATAGGGCGCGACCCGCGCTTCCTGGCGGTTGAAGCCCAGCTGAAGCTGGAACAGGCTGGAAGGCGAAAGCACATAGGTCGCCTGGGCCTGCGCCGACCATAAGGGACCGCTCTGTTCGGGGATGAGAACATTGGTCACCGACTGGCCGCCCAGCGACGCGCCTATTACCCAGTCCGACGTGATGCCGTAATCCGCCGCAAGCTTGCCGCCGATGCCGCTGACATAGTCCTGGTTGGCGAACCAGCGTTTGAATCCGGTGGCCAGGATGCTGGCATCCCAGTTCGGGAACAGGAATTGCGGCCCGCCATAAGCCGAAACGGTCATGTCATCGAACTGGCCGCCGCTATATTCGACGCGATAGAGATCGGCGCCGATACGGGCTTTCACATTGTCATCCAACAGCGGCGACCATTCCCCGCCGATATCGCCGGACAGGCCGATGCCGCTCTGCTTACGCGCCCCTTTGTCGAGCGCGAAAGGCAGGCCGAAGATGCTGACCTGGCTGGCAGAGGTGGCGGCATTCTGGTTGGTGTCGGGCGCCAGCGCAAAGGAGAAGTTGACGGTCCATTCCCGCAAGCGGTTGATGGCGGAGAGGAAGTGATCGACATTTGCCTTGACCGCATTGTCGATGTCGCCGGCGCGCGCGAACCGGAACTGGCGGTCGGCATTGTCATAATCCCCCTTGAGAAAGAAGGTGCGCGCCAGCTCCAGCCTTACCCGTTCCGCATTGGGCTCGCGCACCAGGATGCGCCGGTAGAGCGAAATGGCCGTGTCATAATCCTTCTGCGCCACGGCAATGGTGGCGAGCAGGAATTGGCCTTGGGCATCGTCCGGCGAACCGGCCAGAAAATGCTCCAGCACGCGCTTGGCATCGTCCAGGCGGTTATTGGCGATCAGGAGCTCGGCGGCCTGGACTTCGGATATCGCCACAGCGGCGCCAGCCTTCGGGTCATCCTTCGAAAATGCGCTGGATGCGGAAAGAAGTACGAGCAAAAACGCGGTGTAGAATTTCATGATGCGCTGGAAATACCGTGGAAGTTGAATCAGCTTCTCACTGATGCGTCGCCGCGATCACGCCCACCGCGGATTTTCCGCCATTCGCGGTTTCGAACAGCGTCCAGATCGCGCCCACTTCATTGGCGCTGGGTCCATAGAGCGCGCCCTTGAATGTGCCGGTCGCGGCGCTGCTCATGGCTGGGGGAGAAAAGCCGGCGCCGGCCGCCGGGCCAGGCGTGGAGGTGGTGCCGCTCATGCTTGCGCCCGACAGGCTGCCGCTGAGATTGACGTCGTTCCACGCGGCACTGCCACCGCTGCCCGTGCCGACGGTCATGTTGGTCAATTGCCCGGCAACGCTGCCGGTGCCGAAATTGATATTCAGCGTGGCATTGCCGCTGACGCCGCTGCTTATCAGCGCGGGGCCGCTTTCGGGGGGATACCAGATCGTACCCGTTACGCCACCCGCCTTGATATCGCCCTGCGGCGCCCCCCTCACACCGATATAGGTGGCAGAACCGGAGGTCGGCACATGGCCGGCCTGCGTCTGATAACCGGTCAGCGCGGCGCCATCAAAGCCGGTGACTCCGCTGGCCGTAAAATATCGCCAAGTTCCCATTGTAAGATAGCTCATCGCGGCAGCCGGGTTCATGGTGAACCCGACCGTGGTGCCGTCGGCCTGTGTGGTGGTCGCGTTTACGACAAGATTGGATACATTCAGGCTGACGCCGGGAATGCTAAGGTCGATAACCAGATTGCCGGACGAAACACCGCGGAATGTCAGGGTGCCGCTGGTGACGTTGGCATCCGAGGCCGTCTTCAACGATATCTGCCGGCCCGTTATCATCAGGGGAAAGCTGGTGCCGGCCGGCGGGAGGCTGGTGGTGAAATTCGGCGTGGTGCCGTTTTCCGTGACCGGCGTCGCATTGCCGAATGTCGGGGCGCCGGGCGCCGTGATGCAAACGTTTGTGCTGCAGGGGGGAGGAGCACTCGCGAAGGAAAGGACGGTCGGGCTACTGCTGCTGGATGAGCTGCTGCTCGAAGAACTGCTTGATGAGCTGCCGCTGGACGAACTCGTGTTCGACGAGCTGCTGCTGTTGGATGCCGTGCTAGTCGTGGGCGCCGCACTGCCGCCGCCGCCGCCACTGGAGCAGGCCGCCAAAGCCAGAAGGCATACTGACACTGTCAGCCGAACGGCCAGGCATGACGTTTCCATGGCACTCCCCAAAACTTTTTTGCCTGGAAACTCCCCAGCCTCCGCGGGCGGGCGCACGCTAAATCACTGATTTGTTTTGCGTAAGAAAGCGAATCCGGAACGGGGCGTTCATCTGACGGCACGTGGAGAAGAATGCTCGCCCCCAGCCATACCAGGGCGAGCAATCGGCCAATGCTAAAACCCTAAGTTGGGCTAGCGTGGGAATGAACCACCGAGAATAGCGTGTGCGGGCCTTTCAAGAGCGCGGGAAATGCCCCCATCAATGCAGCAATGGGTTTCAGTTCGCGCCCCGACACGTCGGCGGCGATAGCACAATTCGAGCAACTGGCGCATCGCATGTTCGATCCCGCCAATTGCGGTAAACACGATTGCATCCCGGCTTGATTGGCATTTTCCCTCCGGCGCCGACCCGGCCAGACAATGTCGTCCGCTCCGCTCAATCTGCAACGACGCTTCCTATCTTTCCGCGCAGCGTTCTCGAACTTTGATTTCGCTGAAACGGACCGTTCGCGAGAGCGATGACTGACAATCAATCACACCACCTGACAATTGCTCATATTTTCCAATCAATCTGAGTGGACGCAGACAACTTCCGTCCATCGGAAGCGTATGCAACAAAACTTCTGACTGCGAACAAACACTTGGCAGAATTTTTCGTCGGTGCGCGCGTCAGAACCAACCGCATCGGGCCTATTGCAAGTTTACCTCGCTCACTTTTTCCCGCCTTGTCCCGTTCGACTTTTCTCTGTACTGGCCAATTTTCTCGGCCGCTAAAGCACACCCAATCACATGTCACATCCCGATCCGGCTTTGCTCGACTTGCTCGTTTGCCCGGTGCACAAACAGTCTTTCCGCCTTGAGGAAAAGTTGCTGTGTTGTCCCGCGGGTTGTCATTTCCCGATCATCGGTGACGTGCCGTTTCTGCTTCCCCGAAACACTCCCCATTCCGGTGAACCATGGGCGCAAAGCTCGTTTGGAAGTGCCGAAGCGATCTTGCAGGGAACGGCAGAATTGCCGCCTGACCTTGCACCCGGCGAAATCGATTCTCACGTACAGACGTTTGTCGCAGACACAAATAGTGCCATGTACAAGGCGGCGGTCGGGCGTCTGTCCGCATATCCAATTCCGCATTTGCCTCTGAAGCCAGCTCGCAGCGGAAGTCTATTGATAGATATCGGCTGCCACTGGGGCCGCTGGTGCTTTTCCGCGGCTCGCGAGGGCTTTTTGCCGGTCGGAATAGATCCTTCGCTGGGAGGAGTGTTGCATGCCTCCCGCATCGCCAAGCAACTCGGAATTCGAGCGCTGTTTGTTTGCGGAGATGCCCGCTACATGCCCTTCAAGCAGGACAGCTTCGACGCGGCATACTCCTACAGCGTGTTGCAACACTTATCCAAAGATGACGTCACCCTTGTCCTGAAATCCCTCCGCCCCACCATGAAGCGCGGTGGCGTGACAAAGCTGCATCTGCTGAACCGTTATGGGCTGCGAAGCCTTCAGGTCCAGTTCATGCAGCTTTTTACCAAGCCATTCTTCTTCCAGACCCGATATTGGGCGCCAGAAGAAATGCTTTCGACTTTCACGATCCTTGGGCCGTCCCGGCTGGAAGTGGATGGATTTTTCGTGCAAGGCCGCTTCGAGGACCGCGATCTGTTCAAACCGGCCGGCCGGTTCCTGACCACACTCTCCCATTGCCTCAAGAAATTCACGGAGCGATTTACGCCGCTGGGGAAACTTGCGGATAACCTTTTTGTCGTGTCGCGCGTGCAGTAAGTGGATGCCGCGCGTAAATCCCTGCTTAGGGTGAGACTGCACCCCGTCCCGATTAGAACACGCGAACTTCCCCGATATAGGCGCCATTGGCTCCTGACCAGCACCGTACGCCACCGCTGGTGGAAATTGTCTGGTTGAAGCTGTAGGTGAACTTGCTGACCTTGTCGGTCTGGATGCGGTTTGCGATGGGCGATCCGACCAGCGATCCGTTGTCTGTAAGCTGGCATGTGATGCCGCCCGCCCCCTTGGACTGATAAGCCAGGAGCTGGACATTGATTCCGGTCCCCACCCACGGAATGGAGGCGGGATAGCCATTTGCCCATTGCAGATAGCCGCTGCCGGAGCTTCCGCTGTTAAGCACAAAAAAGTTGTTGTGCGGGCTCTGGCTGCTGCCCGCGCCGTCATAGACCAGGCCCGGCGTCGAAGGCGTATAGAGCGCGATGGCATTCACGCCCATCTGCTGATTGAGCGGCGTCGTGTTGGCGGGCCAAAGCGCATCGCCGGCCTGTCCATTGCCGTAATGGACGAAGCTGGATGTGACGCTGCTGTTGTACCAATACCGGTTTCCCGAAAAAATCGGATAGGACTGCAAGGCTGCCACATTGTTATTGATGGCGGTCAGAGAAAGGACATTGGCGTCGACATGGAGCCATGGGGCGGACGGGCCACCATAAGGACCGCCTGACATGTAGTTGTTCTTTATGAAATGACTGAGGCCGCCTGCGATATGGATTTGGGAGGCGAGGCTTCCCCCGGGAGGCGGGGGGCCCTCAAAAAACACATCTTCAATACTGTCCGAGATCGCGGTGGTGTAGATAAAACTGTCAACGGCCTGTTTGACAGGCGCAAAACTCAGGAACTGGCATCCTTTGATCCGGTCGCTGCTTCCGAACTGCGCCGATCCGCCCTGCGACAGGAACCGGACCATGCCGGAATAAGGCTCGCTGATCCGGCAACTGCCATTGATTTCCATATTGTCGGAACCGTCAAAGACGATTCCATATTGCCCGAACTGAATGTCAGGACTGGTGACCCGCCCGTCGGCACATTTCGCGCAATAGATGCCGGTTTGTCCCGGATGCCCATAGGCCATGATGCAGCTTATATTCTCGACGACAAGATGGAGCACTGGCTGTTGCGAGCTGTTGTCGTTCGTGAACCCTCCCCCGTTGGAATTGATCTGGATACAGCCTGTCGGCGTCAGGCTGGCATTGTTGATCGAAACATAGATGCCGAAGTTGTAGAACTTGGGGCTTTCATACTGGGTGGTGCCGAAACCGGGATAGGGCGTTTGATTCAAGATGGCAGGGCCACTGGTTCCGTAGAAAGCCAGGCATGAGTTGCCCGGGTTTCGCCCGGTTGTCTGTTGCTGGCCGGCGCCGCGGAATACCTCTCCCTCGTTTGGCGTCAGGGTTTTGTTATGCCCGATGCAAAACCCCTTTTTTGCATCCAGATAGACCTCGTTGGAACCGTAGGTGTAGGCCCAATTGATCATCCGCTGCAGCTGAATGCTGTTGTCCGTGACAATGGCGGCGCTCCTGATCGGGCTGTCGATCTTCACGCCATACTGACAGGAATGGACGGGAGAGCCGGGCTGCAGCTGGATATTCCAGCGGCCGGCGCCGGCATTGCCGGTGGGATTGATGATCCCGCCGCCGTCATCGGCCCGGCTATCCGCCTTGTTCCATGCATACCAGATCGGGCATCCGTATCCGGTGCCATGATAGTCCGTAACCTGGGCCGTTGCGTTGGCGGCGATGCTTGAGACCGGAACGGCGCGTAGCGCCGCCATTGTGGGCGGGGAGATGAATGCCTGCGCATGTGCATCGATTGCGAAAGCCGACAGTAGAAGCCCAAACCAGAAGATGGAGCTGGCGGGAAAAAGACGGCGGGCGATGGTCTTCATGACGTTTCTTTCAAGGAACTTGGCGTTCGGATCGCAAAGTATACTCCCGCCGAGTCAGGTGGATGCTGCGGCCCGGCCAGGCGCCCGCACGTCCGTGGGCCGGGTGCCATAGGGCAGATGAATGATGAAGGCCGTTCCTGTCGGCGAACACGGCTCAACCTCCAGCCTGCCGCCATGCGCCCGTATGACCGATCGGGCGATGACAAGGCCCATGCCCAGGCCCTCCGGCCGTGTGGTGAAAAAGGCATCGAAAATCTGCTTGCGATCGGGAGGCGCGATGCCGGGACCGTTATCCTCCACGCGCATGATCACGCCCCGGTCTTCCTCGCTTGCGCAATATACGAGCATGGTGCGCTTGGGCGCCTTGGAATAGGTCAAAGCCTCAATGGCATTCTGGAACAGGTTGAGCAACGCCTGCTGCAATTGCAGCCGGTTGATGGCGATCGCGCCTGGCCGCCCCTCGATCACAAGCTTGACCGATATGCCTTGCGCGCGCGCACTGCTTTCGACCATGGCCAGGGTGCTGCGCAGTATCACTTCCGGATCGACCAGGTCTCTTTCGCTGCCGCCCCGCCCGAACAAAGCGCGCGTGCTTTCCAGCATGTCCCTGGCCCGTTGGCTGGACGCGATGATATCGTCCAGCACCTGGCCCACTTCGTCCGGCGGCGCGGACGGTTCTTGCCGGTCGGCGGCCATTTTGCGAGCCACTTCCGCGTTGATCATGATCGCGGCAAGCGGCTGGCGCAGTTCGTGGGCGATGGACGCCGACATCACATCGCGAATGAGAAAGCGATGCTCGCGTTCCTGCATCTGGGCAATCAGCTGCAATACCGTCTGGGCATAAAGCTTGCTGGTCTCCACAAGCAGCGCGAAGAGCACGAACAGACCCGACACCAGGCCCAGTCCCCGCGCCGCGTACCAGGCGGCGGTAAAGCCGGGAGCCGGCAGAGCGATCAATGTGGTTTCCAGAAGCCAGCCCCAAAGCATCAGCAACAGCCAGAGGTCCAGCACCGAAGCCAGCCTGCGCCACAGCAGGGACATTGCCGCGATCGTCAGCAGCAACACAGCAGCCGCGGTCAGGAAGATGGGAGACGTCCAAGGCAGGGATGTCTCACTGATAATCACCGCCAGGGCGACGCCCCATGCGGCGGCAACCGAAGCGATCATCTGACGGCCGGTCAACCGAAATGCCGGCGGCACGATTGGCGCCAGCTCCTTTGCAGCCCCGCGCGGCCAGGCATAGCTCAGAATGGCCAGAGGCAGCGCGGCATGCGACGCCAGATAGAACCATAAGGGCAAATTATAGTGTGAATCGGGCAGCGCATAACCTGGATTGAACAGTATGCGGAAGGTCACAAGCAGGCCCGCAGCAAAATATCCCAGCGCCAGCGCATGCAGTGGGCGCGCATGCAGCACCCGGGCCTGGGCGAACAGCAGGGTCGCGGTGATCCAATCGGCCATCACCAGAATGACGCTGGTGACCAGCACGACCATGTGGAAGGCAGGAAGCTTTACGGTCTGGACGAAATGCGTGCCGATGACGGCCAGCAAAAGCACCAGCGCCACGCACAAGGCGATCCGGACTTGCGTCCGGCTGGCTGGCATGCGGTAGACAAGAAGATTTGATGCGCGCATGGCATTCCTCGAATGCATGCTATACTCAATCGCAATTTATGGAGTCGCGCGGCGAAGGCTGTCAACCAAATAACTCAGACCAATGATCTGAAACGCAAACCAGGCGGGGCGCCTTGTATCGACTGTATCTGAAGAACGGGTCTGGAGCGGTTGTCGGCCGCGCTGATTTCTCCGCGGAAAACCACGAACAATCGCTGATCGTTGCCGCAGCCATATCCGATGATTGTTCCGACATCGCGGCGGGTTACGAACTCTGGTACCGGGATGAGCTGGTCCTGTCTGCAAACCAACCGATGCCGCCAGCGAAAACAGGTGATTTTCCGGAACACCAGCAACGCCTCATCCTCGCCACCGAGATAGCACTCCATGGCAGCGATTGGATTGTCAAAGAAAGCGCAAAGCTTGGCGAAAAAATCGAAAGGCTCGGCGGACAATCACTCAACGGATACCGGACGGACCCAGCAGTTGAATCTTCCGACCGGCATAAGCCCGTCCTGATAGCCGGCTCCGCCGGCACCGTTGACGGTTTCATCGCCGGCATTGAGTCACCGGCCTTGCGCGCCCTGGCAAAACATTGGAGCGAGGTCCGCGGCCGCAAATCAATGCCGTCCTGGAGCGACCTTTCCTCCGCGGCCCTCTCGCCGCATCTCAAGCTGCTTTGGGGTTATCAATTCGACCGCCAGCGGGGCGAATTCACCGGCCGGCTGGCAGGCACACATATCAGGCGCTGGCTGGGATCCAATTTTTGCAACACCAAACTCGCAGACATCCATCCGCCCCATACTTTGATGGAGGCCCATGCGTTTCTGGCCAAGGTGGTGACAACCCCGGGCGTCGGCCTGTGTAGCGGGCGTCTGTTCACCATCGGCGGCGATACCGTCACGGGAGAAAGGCTGGCGCTTCCGCTGGCGACGGATGAGACCAGCGCCGATGGCATCCTGGGAGCGTCGGATTTCATCTACCCGTCGGCTTCCGGCCCGGTGGAATTGATTCACGAAAATATCGAATGGTGCGCGCTCCGGGGCGGCGGCAACGGCCCATGAACTCGAACGGCACTCCTGCTGATCGCCGGCACCGGCCCGTCAGGCTACAACCTTCAGCCTTCGGTGCCGGCCTTTGCTCCGGCCGCGAACTTCCGTGGCGTCCTAGAATTCGACGACGCCGGCGTTAGCGGCCAAGCCGGTAAAAAGCAGCGCCAATGCTTCCAACATTCGCCGAGGAGAGCCGCTCATTGGCGACTAATTGATGACAAATCGTCAGTTCATTCTTGGGGCCGATAGAAAAATTCACACCCCAGGCAGCAACCAGAGTAAACATTTTTCGCGCAGACACCCATGCTACCGTCCAGCAATTGGTCCCACGATAATGAGGTGGTGTTGCGGGCCAACTTTCAGTGATGCTATTCGTAAGCATGCCCATCATATTCACGCCGCAGCTCTTCCAATTTTTGTTGATTGGCGGTGTCTCGGCAGGTTCTTACGTGGTGATTTGCACCTTCTTGGTGCAGTGGGGTCTGCGCCCAGGCATCGTTAGCTTGATGGGATACCTTCTCGTAATTGTGCCTGCATACCTGGGACAAAAGCGCATAACCTTTGGCTCGAAGGCTAGGCATCGCGAGGATTTTCCTCGGTATCTTGCGCTGCAGGCATTCGGCATCATCGCGAGCTACGTCCTAAGCGAATGGTTATCTGCAACCCATGTCGGGCCCTGGGAGGCTTACACTTTTCTGGCCGTATCGATTGCAGGACTGAACTTCCTGATGATGAAGTATTGGACGTTCCGTGCCCCGCAAGCCTGACTTCTGCAATCCGGCTTCAGGCCGCCGCCGAGATTAGAGGAATGTCTGGAAGTGCCATTGGTTTGACAAGCCTGCTAATTGCTAGAACGACTGCGAGATCAGAGGACAGAGTGGAGTTTCAGGAACACGCGCGATGCACAACCTGCGGTGCCGACCATGGCAATGCTTTCATGCCGCCGATCGGGGATCTGGACCAGTACGGCCACGCACTCGCAGAACCATTCGGGTCCACTCTTTTTCAGTTCGTGCGCTGCACTAAGTGCGCCACTGTCTATTTACAGGATCCGGTGATGCAGAGCGAAATACACCGCTATTATGAAGGAGAATACCACTGCTATAAATCTTATGCTGAGCGCGGGGTAGTGTTTCGCTTGCTCTCCAGGCTCCTGCTGAGGTCGAAGCTCAATTTTATTCGCCGGCACATGCCGTCCTCTTCCAAGCGCATTCTTGACTATGGCTGCGGCTCCGGCACTTGGCTGGAGATGATTAAAAACGCTCAAACCGGTTACGAGCTTGTTGGTACCGACATCGTACCGGAGCAGATCGCGCGTGTTCGAGAACTTGGCATCGAGGCACATGTCACCCGCGAGGATGGCTTGGCTGCGGCCGTTCCGGCAGGCAGCGTGGGGCTGGTTCACATGTTTCACGTTATCGAGCACATTCCCGACCCGATAGAAGCTCTCCGCAAGATTGCTCAAATCTTGCCCCCTGGCGGAGTCATCTTTGGCCAGACGCCCAACTTCGCGTCATGGGACCGTGCCTTGTTTGGCCGTTACTGGTCCCAATGGCACGCTCCCCGGCACCTTACCATCTACACACCGGACAGCCTGCGCCAACAGGCGATCAAAGCCGGGCTGGAGGTATTGGAAATCCGAAACTCGGCCGTTAGCGCGACGAATTGGGCGAATAGCCTGCTGAAAGCCTGGACGATCTCGAGGAAGAGACCTTATCAACCCGGCACCGGTATGGCTTACCCGGCTCTGACGCTGGCCTTCCTGCCTCTGACCCTGCTCCAGTCTCTCGTTTCCAGGACCAGCAGCATAGACTTCATCTTCCGAAAAGCAGTTTGAATGGCGCCCCACCCTGAATTGCCACCCGCCCTGCGCGTCATCTCCAATCGCTGGGCCGTGCTTGGCATTGCGCGCTGCTGGCTCGTCATCGGCGTGGCTGTTTGGTTTGCAGCCGCTATGGGTATCTGGTGGGCCTTTCTCGGTGCGGTGATAGTGATCGGGATCATGCAGTATCACTTGTCGGTGCTGGGCCACCATTCGACGCACGGCAACCTTTTCAGCTCGCCTTCGATGAACGATGCGGCAGCCAAGATCCTGCTGTACGCACCTCTTGGGCTGACCTTCCGAGGAGCGCGCAGGAATCATCTACGCCATCACGTCCACTTCCAGGAGGAGGAGGACTACGAACGGGACAACTACGATCTGAAAAAGGGTGGCCGGGACACCAGCCGAGGTCTATTTCGCTGGTTGGGAGGCGCTTATGTCGGCGCGGCGGCCGTCCCAACGATTAAGCGTGTGTTGCGGGGCGAGAAGCAGCGGAAAGCCGTGAGCCACGAAGTTGCAGCGGGCAGGAGTTTAGGGGACTGGGCAATCGTCGTGGCGGTACAGTTTGCCATCGTCGGCACGCTCACCATGGGAACTGGGCATTGGTGGGCATACCCCGTGCTTTGGGTTTTGCCGCTGTTCACCATCACCAATGGCCTTAGCATTACAAGGGCGACTCTGGAACATGCCGATTTGGCGGAACCGCCATCGCGGTTAATGACATTTCCCGCCAACACAGTGGAACGCTTCCTTTGGGGACCATTCCATTTCAACTGGCACGCCGAACACCACTTGTTTCCGGGCGTCCCCGCCTGCAACCTTCCCGCGCTACACCGGCACGTTCAAAACACCCGGCCGGCAGATGTGATCGTAGTACAATCCTACGCACGCCGGGCCGGGATGCTGTTTGCGCAGGCCGAGAGAGGCAAAAGCGAACCATCTTCCGCCTAGTGCCCCTCATGCCTGATACGGGTCAGCGTTCTTCAGGGTTCGTTGATGGCCCCTGCAGGTAAATCCTGAACCGGTTTCACGATATTCGAGCCTGATCGAGGCAGGTCCCAAGTTCCTGGCGCCGCCAGCCCCCGCCGGTAATGACGGAGGATGTGGAGCGACTCAATCGCGTCCGTGCGGTTCTCGAAATCGAGCTGGAGAAAATGGGCCGCGTTTCAAAACGAGCAAAATGCCTCAAGCCGGCCGTGAACGGCTTCTAATGCCCAGCCAGCCCAGCCCCTGCTCACTCGGCAGGCCTCGGTCCGGCCGGCACAACCCAGAAACCGAGTAAGCATCTGAAATATCTGATAAAACTTGGAGCGGGCGAGGCGAATCGAACGCCCGACCCTAACCTTGGCAAGGTTATGCTCTACCCCTGAGCTACGCCCGCACTCCAAGACGGCGGGTTATGGCTTTTTCTCCGGCGCGATTCAAGAAGCAATTTCCGAGGTTTCGGTTGCGCCCGGGGCCCCAATTTCCCAACAATCGGCCGGTTATTTGGGGGATCGGGTGGCAGACCGCGGGCGGAACTTGAGGGAAGGCTATGGCCTTCTCACCCCTACCCTGGCGGTCATGGGCCTGGGCCTGGCGGCTCCGTTGCTCCTTTTGGCGCTCACCAGCCTGAAAAGCCAAAGCGGCATCGTCTTTTCGGAAGGCTGGACACTCGCCCAATATGGCGAGGTCCTGGGCCGGGCCAGTTATCGCAGCCTGTTCCTCCGCTCCATCCTGATCTCCGGCGCCGTCACCCTGGCGACGGTGGCGCTGGCCTATCCGATGGCCTACTTCGTCGCCTTCCACGCCCGGCGAAAATTCATCTGGCTGGTGGCGCTGACCATCCCCTTCTGGACCTCCTATCTGCTCCGGGTGTTCGCCTGGAAGATCATCCTGGGCTTCAATGGCGTGATCAATTCCGGGCTGATCCGGCTTCACCTGATCGACCAGCCGCTGCAATTTCTGCTGTACAACCCCTTTTCCGTGGTCGTCACCCTGGCCCATGCCTGGGCCGCCTTCGCCATCCTGCCGATCTATGTGAGCCTGGAAAAGATCGACCGCTCGCTGCTGGAGGCCGCAAGCGATCTGGGCGACAGCGCCTTTCGCCGCTTCCTGCGCGTCACCCTGCCGCTTTCCATGCCCGGCGTGATCGGCGCCGCCATCCTGATCTTTGTTCCCACCACCGGCGATTTCGTCACGCCTCAACTGGTAGGCGGTCCAAAGGGCAGCATGATCGCCAATGTGATCGAAGTGCAGTTCAACGCCGTGGGTAACTGGCCGCTGGGCGCGGCCCTGTCCCTGGTCAGCATGGCGATGGTGGGCGTCATCACCGGTCTGTTTGTCGTGTCTGTGCGGGCGGCGACCAGGAGCGTGCGATGAGGAACCCGCCTTCAGGTAGCAAAGCGATAGGGCATAAAAAAAGCGCGCTCGCTCTCTACGCCTTCGCCTACCTGGCCTTCCTCTATGTGCCGGTGCTGGTGCTGCCGGTCTTTTCCTTCAACAATTCCCAATTCATCGCCTTTCCTTTGTCGGGTTTCACCACCCGCTGGTATGCGGCCCTGGCCAGCGACACCGCCATGCAGCATGCCCTGGGCAACAGCCTGAAGGTCGGGCTGGTGACCGCCCTGCTTTCCACCATGCTGGGACTGACAGCGGCCAAGGCCGTGACGCATTACCGGCTGAAGGGCGCCGGCGCGGCGCTTGGCTTCATCTCGCTTCCCCTTTTCATTCCCGACATTGTGCTGGGCATCTCGCTGCTCCTGCTGTTGGGGGCGCTGGACCTGCCGCTGTCGCTGGCGGCGGTGGTGCTGGGGCACATGCTGGTCTGTGTGCCCTTTGCCCTGACCGTGCTGATCGCCCGTTTCGAAGGTTTCGACCGCAATCTGGAAGAAGCCAGCGCCGATCTGGGCGAGAGCGGCTGGATGACGTTCTGGCGCATCACCTTTCCGCTGATGCTGCCCGGCATCGTCGCCAGCCTGCTGCTCACCTTCATCACCTCTTTCGATGAATTCCTGGTCGCCTATTTCCTTTCCGGCACCGAGGCCACCTTGCCGATCTATATCTGGGGCCAGCTGCGCTTTCCCGAGCGCCTGCCCATGGTGCTGGCGCTGGGCGCCATCATCCTCACCGTTTCGGTCGGGCTGGTGGTGCTGGCCGAATATGTCCGCAATCTGGGAGTCAAAAAGCCCATGGTGGGAGCCTGAGATCTGAATGAGTTTTCTCGCGATATCTGAAGTCAGCAAGAGTTTCGGCGGCCCGCCGGTGGTGGACCGTGTCAGCCTGGACGTGCCGCGCGGCGAATTTTTTTCGCTGCTGGGGCCATCCGGCTGCGGCAAGACCACCCTGCTGCGGATGATCGCGGGTTTCGAGACGCCCGACAGCGGCGCCATCGCGATCGACGGCGAACCCATGAACAGCGTGCCGCCGCACCTGAGGCCCACCAATATGGTGTTCCAGTCCTACGCGATTTTTCCGCACCTCAATGTGTTCGACAATATCGCCTATGGCCTGCGCAAGCTGAAATTGCCCAAGGACAGGCTGCGCGCCCGGATCGAGGCGATGCTGGCCACCGTGCGGCTGGAAGGTTTGGGCGGCCGCGCCGCCGATCAATTGTCCGGCGGCCAGCGCCAGCGCGTGGCGCTGGCGCGCGCGTTGGTGCGCGAACCCAAGATACTTCTGCTGGACGAGCCATTGGGTGCGCTGGACAAGCGCCTGCGCGAAGCGATGCAGCTGGAATTGCGCGCGCTTCAGCGCAAGGTGGGCATCACCTTCGTTCTGGTGACCCACGATCAGGAAGAAGCGCTGTCGCTTTCCGACCGGGTGGCCGTGATGGAAGGCGGAAAGATCCTGCAGGTCGCCGCCCCCCGCACATTGTATGAACGCCCCACCAGCCGGGCCGTTGCCGATTTCATCGGCGAGATCAATTTCTTCCACGCCACCGTCCGGGCGATCGATGGCGACACCGCAACCGTGAATGCGGGCCTGCTGGGTGTCATCACCCTGCCCCGCGCCAATCTGGCTCCCGGCATAAAAAGCGACGACCATATTTTGCTGGCCATCCGGCCGGAACATGTCGACTTTGCTGCCCCAGATGTTGTCCAGGGGCTTGCGGGCGAGATCGCGGCCGCAACCTTTCTTGGCGAGCGCAGTCATGTCCATGTCCGCATCGCGGGCCGCAGCGATCCCGTCGCCGTCAGCGGCAACGCGCCGCCTGCGGGGCCGGTGCATCTGGTTTTTCCGCCGGAAAAACTTATGGGACTGCCAATACCGTGACCCTCATGCTTCGACAGGCTCAGCATGAGGGTGAGCCGGAGATGGCAATCGCCGGCAGGCGATTGCCCGGCGAACGCCCGTAGCGCAAGCGCAGGGCCGGTGCTTGCAAACGCGCATCCTCACCCTGAGCTTGTCGAAGGGTGAGGGGCGCCCAACAGACGATTGAAAATCGCACGCACCGCCATCTGCGCTTCCGCCAGCCGCGCCTGGGTCTCGGCAAAACTGCCGGCTTCGGCGGCGCGGGCCAGCAGCGCCTTCAACCCCGGCGTCGCCTCTTCGATCTCCGGCGTATGATCCAGGGCAATCCGCAGCACCTGGGTCAAAGCATCTTGCAGCCGCGCTCCTGCAATCAACACATCGGCATCGGAGACCGCCAGAAGACCGGCCGCGCGCAACTTCTCCAGCGCCGACACGGTATTGGTGTCCAATATGCCAGGCTGCGCGGGCGCATGGACCAGTTGCAGGGTCTGGGCGATGAATTCGATATCCACCAGCCCGCCCGGCGCATGTTTGAGGTCCAGAGGACTGCGCCCCGGAAAGGTCTCGGCCATGCGCGCACGCATGTCGCGGGCGTCGGCGACAATGGCGTCTGCCTCACGCAACTCCGTCAGTCTTTTGCGGATCTCGGCCGCAACCCTGGCCTTGAGCTCAGGCGGCCCGGCGACCAGCCGGGCGCGGGTCAGCGCCATATGCTCCCAGGTCCAGCTTTCCCGGGCGTGATATTCGCGGAAGCTCTGAAGGGATACCGCGACCGGCCCCTTATTGCCGGTGGGCCGCAGCCGCATGTCCACTTCATATAAGGCGCCCGCAGCCGTAGGCGTGGTGAGCGCCGCGATCAGGCGCTGCGCCAAGCGCGCGAAATACAAGGTCGGCGACAAAGGCTTGGGACCGTCCGACGCTTCGACGCCAGGTGGCACGTCATAGACGAACACCAGGTCGAGATCGGAGCTGGCGGTCATTTCACAGCCGCCAAGCTTTCCCATCGCCACCACCACAAAGCCGGCTCCGGGGACGCGGCCGGCGCTCGCCGCCAATTCGTCTTCCACCCTGGGCAAAAGCCCCGCGATCACACATTCCGCGATATTCGCCAGCGCCGGACCGGCGGCATCGGCCTTGGCCACACCGTCCACAATCTGCACGCCGACACGGAACACCGCTTCACGCGCGAACCGCCGCGCGCCGTCCAGAACCTCTTCATAGTTACCGCCGCCGATCGCGGCCGCAAAACCCGTGTCCAGTTCAGCCCGCGACGGCAGGCGGCTGAGGAATTCGGCATCCAGCAGCGCATCCATGATCACGGGATGGCGCGCCAGATAGGTGGCAAGCCTGGGCGCAGAGCCGACAATCCTGGCCAGCAGGTCCAGAAAATGCGGCCGCGCCAGGAACAGCGAAAACAGCTGCACCCCGGACGGCAGGTTTGACAGGAAACGGTCGAACTGGGCGAAAGCCACATCGGGATCGGCCGTGCTGCTGAGCGCTTTCAAGATTGCGGGAATCAACTTGGTCAGAAGCTCCCGCGCCCGCTGGCTGCGCATGGCGCGGATGCGGCCATGGTGCCAGCCCCGGATCGCCGACGACGCATGCGCCGGCTCTTTGAATCCCATCATCGACAGGGTTTTGAGGGTTTCCGGATCCTCCTCCACGCCGGTAAAGACCAGATTGCCTTCCGCCGCCCCAAGGTCCGGCGCGCTTTCAAACAGCCGCGCATAGTGACCTTGCACATTCTCCAGCACCTTGGTCAGACCGGCGCGGAAATCTTCCGTACGCTCATACCCCATGAAGCAGGCGATATGGGCGACCCCGGCTTCGCTGTCGGGCAGCGAATGGGTCTGCTGGTCCTCGACCATCTGAAGACGGTGCTCCAGCATCCTCAGATAGAGATAGTCGCGCTTGAGATCGTCGCCGACCCGCGCTTCGACGCGGCCTTCCGCCACCAGCGCATCCAGCGCCGCCTGGGTGGCCGGCTGGCGCAGGCCGGGATGGCGCCCGCCCAGGATGAGCTGCTGGGTTTGCGCGAAGAATTCGATTTCCCGGATGCCGCCGCGGCCCAGTTTGATGTTATGGCCCTGGACCCTGATTTCGCCATGACCGACATGGGCATGGATCTGGCGCTTGATGGACTGAATGTCCTCGATGGCCGCAAAGTCCAGGTGCCGGCGCCAGATGAAAGGTTTCAGCCCCGCCAGGAATTGTGCGCCGGTCTCAGGATCGCCGGCGCAGGCGCGCGCCTTGATCATGGCGGCGCGCTCCCAGTTCTGGCCCATCGCCTCATAATAATCCAGCGCCGCATCGGTGGAGATCGCAACCTGGGTGGCCCCGGCATCGGGTCTGAGGCGCAGGTCAACGCGGAAGACATAGCCGTCATGGGTGGTTTCGGACAAAAGCTTCACCAGCCCGCGCACGATATCCACCGCCGCGCCACGCGCGTCACCCCGCTTGGAAAAGGGAAACTTCTCCGCGTCGTAGAACACCACCAGATCGATGTCGCTGGAATAGTTGAGCTCAAAGGCGCCGTACTTGCCCATCGCCAGCACGGTGAGGCCGCAATCCTGTTCCTGGACTTCAGGCACGCCCGCACGCATGGCTTCCGCCCGCAACAGATACCGCAGGGCCGCGCCGACACAGGCATCGGCGAAACGGGTCAGTTCGGCGGTGACCTTGTTCACATCCCATGTGCCCGCAATGTCGGCCATGGCGATGGCGAGCGCGGCGCGGCGCTTGGCGGTGCGCAGTTCGGTCATCGCCTGGGCTTCGCTCTGCGCCCGCGCCGCCGCATGCGCGAGCAGGATGGCCGCCTTCAGCACGACGTCGGGCCCCGCCGCCAGATATTCGCCCAGCGCACCGGTCTCGCGCTGCGCCAGCCGGCCCAGATAGGGGCTGTTGCCGAATACCGAGTCCAGCAGGGGTTCGCTGCTGGAGAAGCCCCGCTCGGCCAGGGCTTCCTTTACGCGTGCGGCGCGGGCGGGATCGAAAGGGCTGGGTGGAGCAAGCTGCATGCCTCACCCTTCGCCAAGCTCAGGGTGAGGATCAAGAGAAATCCTCATGCTGAGCCTGTCGAAGCATGAGTTTGCGGCCTAGCCGCTCGCCCAAGCTCGCGGCGTTCGTCGCTTTCGCGGGTCCACTGGACCCGCTCACGCGCTATGCGCGCCACTCCTCACTACTCGGCAGCACTCTTCAAGGGCGCGCCCGGCTGTGCGCGGATGGCAATGCGGGGGAAACGCAGCACGGCCTTCAGCCCGGTCGGCGCATTGTCTTCCAGAAGCAGCTGGGCATTGTGGAAATGCGCCACCGCGGCCACCAGCGAAAGGCCAAGTCCGGTGCCGGGCGAATTGCGGCTGGCCTCGAGCCGCACAAACCGCTCTGTCACCCGCGGCCGGTCCTCCGCAGGGATACCCGGACCGCTATCGGCCACCGAGAGCTCCACGCCATCGTCGGTGGCGGCGGCACGGATGCGGACCTTGCCGCCGGCGGGGGTGTATTTGATGGCATTGTCCACCAGATTGGCGAGCGCCTGGGCGATCAGGCTGCGATTGCCCTCGATCACAACAGAGGGGCTGGGCATCAGGGTCAGCGCCACCTTCTTTTCCTCGGCCAGCGGCTCATAGAGCTCCACCACATCGGCGGCGACCTCGCCCAGGTCCAGCGCCAACATCGTCGCACGGGTGGTGCCGGCATCGGTTTCGGCAATCAGGAGCAAGGCATTGAAGGTCCCGATCAGCTGATCGGTCTCGGCGATGGCGCGCTCGATCTCCGACGCCTGGGCCCCTTGTGCGGTCAACCGCGCCGCCGATTCCTCCAGCCGGTTGCGCAACCGGTTGAGCGGCGTGCGCAGGTCATGCGCCACCGAATCCGTCACTTCGCGCAGGCCCTTCATCAACCGCTCGATGCGGTCCAGCATGCGGTTGAGATTCTCCGCCAGCACATCGAACTCATCGCCCGAGCCTTGAAGAGGCACCCGCCGGGTGAGATCGCCGGCGATGATCTCGCCGGAGGTGCGGTTGATGATGTCCAGCCTTCTCAGCATATTGTGGCCGATCAAGGCGCCGCCTGCCGTGCCCAGAATCAGGATCAACACCACCGTCCAGGGCAAAGTGGTGGTGAACATCCGTTCCGTCAGATAGCGGTCATGGACATCCTGGGCGACCAGGAGCAGAAAATCCCCGGGCAGCGCATACACACGCCCGCGGGCGCGGCGGCCTTCCAGCTTGCCATCCACCGGACGCTCAAAGTCGAATTCGACCATGTCGCCCGGCGAGCCGGAAAGCTGCGGCCAGGAATTCAGATTGCCGGCCAGGTAATGGTGTGACCCGTCCGACAGGACATAAAGAGACTGGCCCTGGTGCAGGGTGCGCGAACGCACCGCCTCCACCAGGCCGGGCAGGCCGAAATGCCGATACTCTTCGTCAAGGCCTGTGATTTCGGCCTCGATGATCTGGTCGGTCTGGGCGTCCAGGGTGCGGCGCGTGTTCCAATAGGTGAAAAACAGCAGCGCCGTCACCGAGAAGGCGAACAGCAGCACATAGATAAGGACAATGCGGAAAGCCTGGGTCTGTAAAAGGCTCGGCTTAGTGCGCACGGATCATGTAGCCCGCGCCGCGCACGGTATGCAGCAGCGGCGCCTCAAACCCCTTGTCGATCTTGGCGCGCAGCCGGCTGATATGCACGTCGATCACATTGGTTTGGGGATCGAAGTGATACTCCCACACGCTTTCCAGCAGCATGGTGCGGGTCACCACCTGGCCGGCATGGCGCATCAGATATTCCAGCAGGCGGAATTCGCGCGGCTGCAATTCGATATCGGTGCCACTGCGCTTGGCGGCGCGGGTTAGCAGATCCAGCTCCAGGTCACCCACATCCAGGCGCGTCCTGATCCCCGCCGGCATGCGGCGGCGCATCAGGGCATCGATCCGCGCCAGGAGTTCGACAAAGGCATAAGGCTTGGTGAGATAATCGTCTCCGCCGGCCTTCAGGCCCTTGACCCGGTCATCTACCTCCGAAAGAGCGGACAGAAACAGCACCGGCACGGTATTGCTGTGCTCGCGCATTTCGGCGACCACCTTTAAGCCGTCCAATCCCGGAAGCATGCGGTCGATCACCGCCACGTCATAGGGGCGCGACAAGGCCAGGCTCAGGCCGGTTTCGCCATCTGCCGCCTCATCCACCACATGGCCCGACTCTTTCAGGCCCTGCACCAGATAACGCTGTGCTTCCAGATCGTCTTCGACAACAAGAATCCGCATACCCTCTCCCAATCATGCGTGGATGAAAAAAGGGCGCGGATTTCTGCTCCGCGCCCTGGGCAAATCAGGTCTTGTCGATGTCGATGGCGACGAACCCGGTCTGGCCCTGGCTATGCGCCACCAGGAGCAGCACGCTGGAACGCCCGCCCTTCTTGGCTTCCGCGACACCGGTCTGGAAATCCGCCGGATTGCGCACAATGCGGTTGCCGACCCGCAGAACAACGTCGCCGGGCTGCAAGCCCTTGTCGGCGGCATCGCTGTCGGGATCGACCTTGGTGATGACGGCGCCGGCCACGACGCTTTCAGAGATGTTGAAGCTCTTCTTGGTCTCCGGCGTCAGCGACGACAGGCCCAGGCCTGCCGCATTGGCGCTGGAAGGCGACATCATCCCGCCGCGGTCGGGCGCATTGGAAGCAAGTTGCGGCGAGTCGGGGCGTGTGCCCACAGTGACTTTCACTTCCATCGGCTTGCCCTGCCGCGCCACGGTGAGCACCGCAGTCTGGCCGGCGGGCACGCTGGCAACCTTGCGCGTCAGGTCATTGGCGTCTTCCACCGCCTGGCCGTTGATGGCCGTCACGATGTCGCCCTGTTCAAAGCCCGCCTTGGCGGCCGGACCATTGGGTACGATTTCAGCGACCAGCGCACCCTTGCCGTCCTTGATGCCCAGCGACGTGGCGATTTCCGGCGTCACGCTCTGAATGCTCACGCCCAGATAACCGCGGGTGACGCGGCCATGCGCCTTGAGCTGGTCCACCACATCGTGGATCAGGCTGGCGGGAATGGCGAAGCCGATACCGATGCTGCCGCCCGAGGGCGAGAAGATCATCGAGTTCATGCCGATCACCTGGCCCCGCAGGTCAAAGGTGGGACCGCCGGAATTGCCCCGGTTGATGGGGGCGTCGATCTGGATGAAGCTGGTATACTGCTGGCTGGACTCGATATTGTTGCGGCCCAGGGAAGAAACGATACCGGCCGTCACTGAGTTGGAGAGGCCGAAGGGATTACCCACCGCCACCACCCAGTCGCCGACGCGCAGCTTCTTGTCGTCGCCGAATTCCACGGTCGGCAGCGGCTTTTCGCTGGTGATCTTGAGCAGCGCCACATCGGTGGCGGGATCGGTGCCCACCAGCTTGGCGGTGAAGCTGCGGCCGTCCGGCAATTTGACGGTGATCTTCTTGCTGGCATCGACCACATGGTTGTTGGTCACCACATAGCCGGCCTTGTCGATGATGAAGCCCGAACCGGCACTCAGCGCGCGATGGGGCTGCTGGGGCCGCTGGCCCTGGCCGAACTGGTTGAAGAAATCGCGGAACGGCGCGGGGATGTTTTCCGCATCATTGTCATTGTCGGTGGTGGTGGTTTCGCTGGTGATGGTCACCACCGCCGGGCTCACCCGCTCCACCAGGTCGGCGAAGCTGAAGGGCGCGCTGTTTTCCAGCATGCGCGGGGCGCGCGCGGTATCGGTTGTGGCCGCGACCATGGTCGGGGTGCCTGCGGTCTTGATGGCGCGGACCGGCGGCAGAAGCGCGAAAGCACCGAGGCCCACAACCACAATGGCCGCGGCGGTGCCCATCGCGATTAAACGGCGTTGGCGGTGCGAGGGCTTGGGAATACGGAAAATCGGATCGTTTTGCATCGGGGCTCCTTCGGGGCGTGGCCTTATCCCGGCTCAGCCGTGAGTGGTATAGAACCGTAACATGGCCGGATTACGTCCAGAAGATTACAACGATGTAATTCTTCTAAGCCTCTCGGGCAGCAGCTCTTTTCACGGTCATCCAGGCCACCCCTCCGGCAATTCCCAACACCGCGAAAGGTGCCAACCACAAAAGCCAGGTGTCGGACTGCAGCGGCGGCTTCATCAGGATGAAATCGCCATAGCGCGCCACCAGGAAGTCCTGGATCTGGCGATCGCTCTGGCCCTGGGCGATCTGCTGGCGCACCAGATGGCGCACATCGGCGGCAAAAGGCGAATTGGATTCATCGATGCTCTCGGCCTGGCATACCAGGCAGCGCAATTGCCGCTGCAGATTGCGGGCCCGCCTTTCCAGCGCAGGATCGGAAAAACTTTCGATGACAGCGGGCGCGCCCGGCTGGGCATGCGACAGGGTCGGCATCGCCAGCACCGGTACCAGCATCAGCAGAAATGCGATGACGGTCTTCATTCGGCAGCTTGGGCTATCGCAGGCGCAGCCGGCTGCGGCGCCGGCTCCTTCACGCGCAGGCGTCCCCACAGGCTCAGAATCCCGCCCAGGGCCATCATCAGTCCGCCCAGCCAGATCAGCGGCGCCAAGGGCGAAACATAGGCGCGCAAAGCGAAACGTCCGCCGCCACGGTCATCGCCTAGCGCCAGATAGAGATCGCGCAAGCCGGTGGTGTGGATGGCGGTGTCGGTCATGTCCTGGCCTTCCGCCGGATAGAAGCGGTGTTCCGGCAGCAAGGTGGTGCGCACCTTGTCGCCATCCATCAGCGCGATATGCGCGCGGTCGGCAAGATAGTTCGGGCCTTTCTCGCGCGTCACACCGTCAAAGCGCAGGGTATAGGGGCCGACTGTCAGCTTCTGTCCCGGCGCCACAACCGTCAGCGCTTCGCTGCGCCATACGGTGGCGCCTGTTACGCCCATCAAGGTGACGGCCAGGCCGGCATGCGCCAACGCAGCAGCAAAAGCGCTGGCGCGCGCGCCCTTGCGCTTGCGGATGTCGATGACCGAGGCGCCAATCAGCCAGCCGGCAACCGCGATGGCGCCCGTCGCAGCCACGCCACGCGGCGAGACAAGGGCCAGGACCACCAGCGCCGCGATCCCCGCCAGTCCCAGCGCGGGATAAAGCGTGCGCCAGACCGACTTCAGATCGCCGCGCTTCCATCCCAATTGCGGCCCAAACGGAACCAGCACCAGAAGCGCGAAAAAGATCGGCGCAAAGGTCAGGGCATAATAGGGCGGGCCGACGGAAATCTTGGTGCCGTTCAGCGCATCCAGCACCAGCGGATAAAGCGTGCCGACAAAGACGCAGGCACAGGCCGCCACCAGAAAGACATTGTTCAACAGAAGCGTGGTCTCACGGCTGACGGATGAAAAGGCCGCGCCGCCTTGCAGGCTGGGGGCCCGCCAGGCGAACAATCCCAGCGCCCCGACAACCGCCACGGCGATCAGGATCATCATGAAGAAGCCGCGGGTGGGATCGCTGGCGAAGGCATGCACCGAGGTGATGACACCGGAGCGCACCAGGAAGGTGCCGACCAGGGACATGGAGAAACCGCCGATGGCGAGCAGCAAAGTCCAGGTGCGGAAGGCGCCGCTTTTTTCCGTCGCCAACGCGGAATGCAGCAAAGCTGTGGCAATCAGCCAGGGCATCAGCGAGGCATTTTCCACCGGATCCCAACCCCAGAAACCGCCCCAGCCCAATTCGTAATAGGCCCACCAGGACCCCAGCGCGATACCGCAGGTCAGTGCGATCCAGGCCACCAGCATGAAGGGCCGCGCGGCGCGGGCCCAACCTTCCTCGCCCACCATCATGGCCGCCGCCGCATAGGAGAAGGCCGCCGACAAGCCGACATAGCCGGCATAGAGCATGGGCGGATGCATGGCCAGGCCCGGATCCTGCAGCAATGGCATAAGGCCGGCGCCTTCGAACGGCGCCGGGTCCAGGCGCAGGAAAGGATTGGAAGTAAAGAGGACAAAAAGAATGAAGGCGGCGCCCAACAGCCCCTGCACACCCAACGCTGCGCTGGTCAACCGCTCGCCGCCCCGCTGCAACACCGCCACCAGCCCGGCGTAAAGCGCCAGCACCAGGATCCACAAAAGCATTGAGCCTTCATGGTTTCCCCACACGCCGCTGATTTTATAGACCAGCGGCTTTAGGGTGTGGCTGTGATTGGCCACCAGCGCGACCGAGAAGTCGGAAATCACGAAGGCGTAGGTCAAAACGCCGAAGGCCAGCACGACAAAGACCAGAAAGCCCAGGGCCGAGCTGGTCGCGGTCCTGCGCGCGGCGGCCGCGGTGGCGCGCGCACCCATCAGGCCGGACACCGCCATCACCAGCGATAGCGCCAGGGCAAAACACAGGGCCAATTGTCCCAATTCGCCGATCATGGATTCCCTTCCTGCCAGCGGCCGCTGCGTTTCAGCGCATCCACCACTTCGGGCGGCATGTATTTCTCATCATGCTTGGCCAGCACTTCGCTGGCAATGAAGGTGCCGCTGGCATCCATGGCGCCGGTGGCAACCACGCCCTGGCCTTCGCGGAACAAGGCCGGCAAGACGCCATTGAAATCCGCCGGAACGCTGCTTTTGCCGTCGGTGACCCGGAAATGCACTTCCGCGCCGCTGCCGTGGCGCACGCTGCCATTTTCCACCAACCCGCCCAGGCGGAAGGCGACGCCTTCACCGACCTGCTTGGCCGCGATATCGCTGGGGCTGCGGAAATACATGGTATTCTGCCCCAGCCCGTAAACGATGACGCCGGCCACGGCCGCGCCCGCCGTCAAAAGCGCGGCGACAAAGGCCAGACGGCGTTTCTTCTTGGCGTTCAATGATCGGCGCCCTTGTGCAGGATCTGGTCGGCAATACCGGTGTCATAGGCGACACCCTCGGGTGTCAGCGCGATCTGGTCGGGCCAGGCCGCCTTGATCAATCCCTTGCGGCCCAGCGCATTCCACACATTCTCATTTTCCAGGCCGGTGGCGTCGCTCGCCATCACCGTGGCGTCGCCCAAGTGGAAATGGTCGCCATGTGCATGGGGGAATTGGGTGATGGCGGTGTCACCTTCGGGTGTGGGGCTGGACGCGCCGGGAATCTGCGCGATCGCCTGCAGCAGAGTGAGAGTGCGCAGCTGCAAGGGATTGAGCTTGGACGGATTGATTTTCGGCGGCATCAGGCAACCTTATTTTGGGGGCAGTCCGGCACTCGCCTAACGCCCCTAAGGAAAACGGCCGGGACCATACAGCCCCGGCCGTTTCCGCGCAAAAGTGCAGTTTGTCCTAGCGGTGGCGCCAGCCGCCGCCGTGGAAACCGCGCCCACCCCAGCCGTGACCACCCCAACCATGACCGCCGCCAAAGCCGAAGCCGAACGAGATGCTCGGGCCGTAGCTGGGGCCGTAATAGTAGGGATAGGGATAATAGGCCGGCGCCGGATAGTAATAGACCGGAGGCGGCGGCGGCGGACCGTAGCCATAGCCGTAGGACGGAGGCGGTGCGCCATAATCGGGCGCGCCATAATCGTAAGAGGCCGCCCGCTGATCCTGATGCATGCAACCATAATAGGCGTCGGCATAATCGGCTTCGACACTGCGCGCCGCATGACGGGCATTGTCGGCGCCGATCGCGGTCCCGGCCAGAAGGCCGGCGCCAGCGCCGGCTGCGGCGCCCAATCCGGCATTGCCGCCCGCCGCACCCAGAATAGCGCCCAGCGCCGCACCACCCAAGGTGCCGCCCACGGTTCCGCGTGCCTGCTCACTGCGCGCGGCGTCGCCCGGTGTGGTGTAGCCGGTGCGTGCCGCCGCATCGCGGCGGCAGAAAATGTCACGATCGGCCTGGGCCTGTTGCGCGGCAGACGGCGCCCTTTGGGAATTGTCATAGGCGCCGGCTGGAGGCGGATTGGCGGGCGGCGGGGGAGCCGCGTCATCGTCATAGTCCGGCGCATTCTGGGCGCTGCCGGAAAGATTGGCCGGCGGCGCATTGGCGGGCTGCGCCATCGCAGTTCCGCCCAGCAAGGCAACCGTCAAGGCGGCGATAATCGGTGTGCGGAACATTGCGAACGTCTCCACGGAAATTGTCCCTCCAGCCAGTGCAGATAGGAGACCTCTGGCAGGGTTCAATGTCAAAGAGAAGATTTGGGTATTTTTGGCGGACAGGGAACCGCCGTTCATCCCGCGTTCAGGAAGGATTTGAAACCCTGTAACCTCGCGGAAATTGCGAATAGTTAAGCGGCCGTAGAGAGCGCCGCACGCCCGCGCCGGCGCAGCAACTCCGCCTCTTCATTGCTGAACAGGATGGCGGTCAATTCGGCGCAAAGCAGGAACTGCGCATTGACCACGCCATTCTGCGGTTCGTTCTTCAGGGCTTTCACCACATCCTCATTGTAGCGCTTGAGGGTGGTGGCAAGATCGTCATAGGCGGTTTTCTGCTTGGCGGCGAAGGACGCAGCCGCCGCGAAATGACGGCTTCCCGCCACCAGGCGCGCATAGCGCAGCGCCATTTCATGCTTTTCGGCGCCGGGGTGACGGCTGAAATCGCCGCCCTTGCCTTTGGAGGTCGGCAGCGCCGCGCTGAATTCCCTGGGCGCGCGGTCCATGAAATTTTCCATCACCTTGCCGATCTGCACCCGCTCTCCCAACAGGCGCTTGCCCCATTCGCCTTCGCGCTTGAGCTCTATCTCCTTGGCGATATGGCTGGAGATGTCGGCGAAGGTCTTGGCGTCTTCCATCAATTTTTCGGCGTCGAACAGGGGATGACGCGTGGCCTGGAGGGATGTCTTCAGCGCGTCCATCCGCGCGAACAGGATCTCGCCCACCAGCCCCATATCGGTCTTGGAGATCAGTGTCTCGTCGGTATGGCGGGTCACCAGCAAAGGCAGGCGCAGCGCTTCCCAAGGACGGTTCAGGCGATTCATCACAATCACCGGAACGTAAGGCGCGACGTCGGGCTTTTCCGCAACCAGCCGGTCATAGACTTCGCGCACCTGCCAGATGAGCTGCTCATGGAACGACGTCACGGGCATGGGCAGCATGACGATCAGCTGTTCGATGATGTCGCCCGCCGATAGCAGCAGCGCCATGTCGCAGACGTCTTCGACCGCAAAGGCGTCGCCCAGGATTTTCTGCGCCGTCTGGCGTCCTGCTTCGGTGCTGAGCGCCTTTTGCATCGCTTCCGCAGCCACCGGCCAGAATTGCGCGGCGCGCAGCAGCGCTTCATCGGGCTTGTGGTTCAGCACCAGCGCTTTGCATTCTGCGGAAAAAACGGCGGTCTCGGCCCGAAGCAAGGTCTGCGACACCCAATTCCATGCCGGCACCAAGGAACCGCGCGCGATCGAGCCCTTTTGCTTGACCCTGCGCGGCATGCTGGTGAGCAGATCCTGGAATGGCCGGCAGAACAGCCGCAGCGGCGTGGGCGTGCGATCGTAATTTTCGCGGCGCAGGACGGGGCGCAGCCCTTCCATGATGTCGTCGTGCGGCAGAGCGTGGCCATCCATCAGCCGGTCGACTTCCACCGCCATGGCAAGACGCGCCGCTGCGGTCCCCGGAAGACCACCGAGAAACGCTTTCAGCACTCCAGTCTTGTCTTCCGGCACCATGGACACGTTAGCTCTGCAGCCCCCTCGCTGCCTGTGCCAACATTAGGGCGGATATCCTTAATACGTTGTTTCTTTTATTGAATTGCCGGCAGTTCCAGGCGCGCCAGGACCCCCCCAAGGGAACTTTCGTCCAGGGTGAAAAAACCCCCGTAAAGCTTGGAAATATCCCGCACGATGGCCAGGCCCAACCCGGACCCCGGGACGCTTTCATCCAGTCTTTCGCCCCGTTCCCCCACCTGGGTCCGCTGCTGCGCCGAAAGACCCGGACCATCATCCTCCACGGTCAGAACCAGCCGGCCGCCCGCCTTTTCGCAGCGCACGCGCACCCGCGAGCGCGCCCATTTGCAGCCATTGTCGATCAGGTTGCCCAGCATTTCCTCCAGGTCCTGACGCTCGCCGCGGAAGTAAAGACGATCGTCGCATTCCGCATCGATCACAATCCCGCGCACCGCATGAATGCGGGCAATGACGCGCGACAGATCATCCAGCACCGCACTGACCTGGGTGCGGTTGCCCAGCACATCCAGCGAACCGGCGGCGCGCGCGCGGGTGAGATAGTGATCCACCTGGCGGCGCATGGAAAAGACCTGCCGCTTCACCATGTCGGCCAAAGGCGCAGCGGCGTCGCCTTCATGCGCCTCCGCTTCGGCCGCCAGCACCGAGAGCGGTGTCTTGAGAAAATGCGCCAGGTTGGAAACATGGGTGCGCGCCCGTCCCACCACTTCCTCGCTATGCTGGATCAGGGAATTGAGCTCGGTGACCAGAGGCGCGATCTCAGTGGGAAATTTCCCGTCGAGGCGGCGCGCCTCGCCGTCGCGGATTTTCGCCAGCCCCTTGCTGACCTGGCGTAGCGGCAACAGGCCCACCTTCACCTGCACCAGGATGGCGGCGATCAGGCCCAGCCCCAAAAGACCGAAAGACCAGAACAGAGTCGTGTTGAATTCCTGCGTCTGGCGCTCCACCGCCGCAGTGTCGCCCGCCACCATGAAGGTATATTCGGCGTCACTGCGGTTGTCGGGTGTCAGATCCACCCGCCGCGACACCACACGCAGCTGCTGGTCTTCCGGTCCCACCGCGCTGCCCCAGGTCAGCGCACCGTTGCGTGTCTGGTTGATGGGCTCGATCTCCTTGTCGAACAGCGAACGCGAGATCTGGCCGCCGCTGGCGCCGGCGCGTATCTGGTAATAAAGGCCGGAATAGACACGGTCGAAATTGTGGTTGAGAAAGCGGCCCGCCAGCATCACTCCGCCATTGGGGTCCGGCTCGGCGGCGGCAATCAGCCCGTCCATATCGGCCTGTAGCGCGGCGTCAAAATTGTTCTGGGCCGCCATGCGGAAGGCGTTGGACAAAACTGCCCCACCCACTGCCAGCCCCAGCAAGGTCCAGACCGCCGCCGCCGCAATCAGGCGGGACGATAGGGACTCAAGCCTCAGCCGCCGAGCCGCCCAGTTTGGGATCTTCCAGCGAATAGCCAAGCCCGCGCACCGTCTGAATGAGGCCCGCGTCAAGTTTTTTGCGCAGGCGGCCTATGAAAACTTCGATCGTGTTGGAATCGCGGTCGAAGTCCTGATCGTAAAGATGCTCCACCAATTCGGTGCGCGACACCACCTTGCCGCGATGATGGGCAAGGTAGGCGAGCAGCCGGTATTCCTGGCTGGTGAGTTTCACCGGATTGCCGTCGAAGGTGACCCGGCTGGCGCGGGTATCGATCCTGAGCTTGCCGATCTCGATATCGGCGGCCCGCCGCAGCAGGGCGCGCAACCTGGCCAGCAATTCCTCGGTATAAAAAGGCTTGGCAAGATAATCGTCGGCGCCGGCATCAAAGCCAGCCACCTTGTCGCTCCAGCGGTCGCGGGCGGTCAGGATCAGCACCGGCATGGACTTGCCGCTGTGCCGCCATTTCTCCAGCACCGTGACGCCGTCCATCTTGGGCAGGCCCAGATCCAGCACCACCGCGTCATAAGGTTCTGTGTCGCCCAGGAAATGGCCTTCCTCGCCATCAAAGGCCTGGTCCACCACATAACCGGCATCGGTCAGCGCCTTTTTCAAAAGCCGCTGCAGATCCTTGTCATCTTCCACCAGAAGAATGCGCATGCGTCCTCCTAATGCCCCCCACGGCCGCCGCGGCCGCCGCCGCCACGTCCGCCACCAAAATCACGGCCACCGCCCCAGCCGCGGCCACCACCACCAAAATCACGGCCACCACGGCCACCACCAAATTCACGGCCACCGCCAAAATCACGGCCGCCACGGCTACCGTCAAAATCGCGGCTGGCGCCCCAACCGCGGTTGGTCCAATCCCGATCGGGCCGAGTATAGCCGGGACCCTGATAGCCGCGACCTGGGCCGAAATTGCGGCCGCCATAGCCCCGTTCATAAGGATCGGGGCTTGAAGGTGGATAACGGTCCACAAATGGGCGGGCAAAACTCGGTGGCGGCGGACCGTCCCCACCGGAACGATGGTCGTCGAAACTGTCCCGTCCCGGCGAGGAACGCAGCACCCGGCCGCTGCGCGCGTCGGTGTCGTACCAGATCACGCGGCCATCCGGTGTCATCCACTTCAAGTGATAATGCGGATCGCCCGACGGTCCATAGGTGGGGCCTTCCGCATCATAAAAGTCGCCGGGATGACTCCGCCGGATTCCCGGCAGCAGCCGGTCCAGCGGCTGCACGCCATCATGCCCGACCCGCGGCGGCCCATAGGGCTGCGCCTGGCCGGCCCCCCCTGAGGCGGTCAGCAGAATAGCTGCCAGGATTGCGGAAAATACATGCGCGCGCATGGGTTTTTTGTACGTCCCGGCACATGAACCCCGAATGAACACCCCGTCCAGACCCGGTTCAGTTTGGCTTGCGTAAGGTGCGCTTCATGGACGGCAAGTGATCCGTTCGAACGCATTAAGGAGACGATCATGTCTAGCATGAAAAAACTTCTGGCGGCAGCGTCTTTGGCGGTGGTTTCGGCCATCGGCCTGGGGTCCGCCTCGGCCGCCCCCTGGGACCATGGCCGGCATGATGGCTGGCATGACCGCGGCTTCGAGCGTCACGGGCGTTTCGAGCATCGCGCCTATGTGGACCGCTTCCACCTCGCCAATTCGCTGCGCTTCCATCGTTACCGGATGATCGGCGACCCCTATTTCATCCATGGCCGCTATGTGGTGCGCACCCATGACCGCTTCGGCCGTGTCGTGTTTGTCCAGGTGGACCCGTATAGCGGCGCCTTTATCCGCGAGGTGTTCCTCTGACAGTAAATCTTGGGGCGTAAGGCCCATGGAATGCCCCTCCCCATAGGGCCCCAAGCGTCAAGTGAAGCCCGGTGCGCAAGCACCGGGCTTCTTATTTTCCAGGGATCTCGAGCGAGGCATTCCGCCGAGCGACCATCAGCATCCGAAAGATCCCTTCCCCCTTCGATGCAAAGCATCAAGAAGGGGGAAGGTGGCGCAGCGAGGTGTTTGCGACTTCGCAAACCCGAGCTGCGACGGATGGGAGTTCATCAAATAGAAGGGGGCTCGCTGACGTCATTGCCTGAATAGGTAATCACAGCTGGCTGAAAATCCCAGCCTCGCAGCAACTTCACTGCCGCCTCCAGCGCGTCCTTCACCATGCCGCGTTTGATCGCGTCCAGCATCTGCTCGGTGTTGAGCGACACGGTCGCCGCCTGATGGCCGCGCGGCCCGGGCAGGGACAAGAACAGCGGCACCGAATTCATCACACCCGTCACCACAAAATCCTGGAACCATTTCTGGCGCACCGTCCGATGCGGATTGTCCACCAGCATCAGCCCGATCCCGGTAGAGAGATCGAAGTCTTCCGAAATGCCTTCGGTCTCCACATAGGGAAGCACACCGGATTTGTCGGGACGCCAATCGTCGCTGAAGATGTCCACCGTCCGCCAGGCGCAGTAATAGCTGCGGCAGACAGGCGGCCTGGTCTCATAGATGCCGCAGCCGGCGGCCGTGCAATGGCGGCAGCGGGCGCCGGACAATTTCTGGATTTCCGGCTTGTTAATGGTGGGAAACACACAGCAAACGGTGCAACCGCCGCAGTCCCGCCCTTCCACCAAGGTCATGCCATCCCACATGTTTTTCAGCTTGGCACGCCGGACCCGCAACCGCCACCCGGATGACCACCTTGAAACCGCCGCAAATATCGGTCAGCAATCGCCATCATGCCCGATTGGCGAGACCGCCTCACATCTGAGGAGTTGCGCAAGGCCGCGCAACTCGCGCGTCCCTTTGCGCCGGCTTTCGCCATCACCATGGCGGTCATCGCCCTGCCCCTCGCCGCGCTTTACCTCATGCCGCTGGTGCTGGGCCTGTTCGCGCCCCGTCTCGACCCCGCCGTCGATCTCTATGCCGTCAACCGGCCGCTGGCTTTCACCTTCCTGGATGTCGAAGGCAATGAAGTGGGCCATCGCGGCGCGGTGGTGGGCGAACGCCTGAAGCTGGACGAGATGCCCGCCTATCTTCCCGCCGCCTTCATCGCCATGGAGGATCGCCGCTTCTATCACCATAACGGCATCGATCCGCTGGGCCTGGGACGCGCATTGCTTCTGGATCTGCGGGCGCGGCGCTGGGTGGCCGGCGGCTCGACCATCAGCCAGCAGACCGCCAAGATCGTCTACACCAATCAGCAGCGCACCATGTCGCGCAAGCTGACCGAGCTGGTCGATGCGGCGGGGCTGGAGAAGACGCTCACCAAAGAACAGATCCTGCAGCTCTATCTCAACCGCATCTATCTGGGCAGCGGCGCCTATGGCGTGGACGGCGCGGCCCGCGTCTATTTCGGCACCAGCGCGCGCAAGCTCACCCTCGCCCAGGCCGCCATGCTGGCCACCCTGACGCGGGCGCCATCCGTCTTCTCGCCCCGCCGCGACCTGCTCAAGGCGCAGCAGCGCGCCAGCCTGGTGCTGGATTCCATGGTGGAGAACGGCGCCATCACCGAAGCCGACGCCACCGAGGCGCGCGCCCATCCCGCCGCGATCATCGACCGCGCCAGCGTGGATGCGCGCAATTACTTCCTGGATACCGCCGCCGACGAAGCGACAAGGCTGGCCACGGTCAATGGCGTGGCGCCCAGCGCCGACATGAGGGTCCACACCACGCTGGAGCCCAAAGTCCAGGAAGCCGCGCGGCTGGCGGCGCTGCATACCATCAACAAATACGGCAAGAAGACCCGCACCAGCGAGGCCGCGGTGGTGATCATGAAGCCCGATGGCGCCGTCAGCGCCCTGATCGGCGGCGTGGATTACCGGGATTCGGTGTTCAACCGCGCCACCCAGGCACATCGCCAGCCGGGCTCGGCCTTCAAGCCCTTTGTCTACCTGGCGGCGCTGGAAGACGGCCTCTCGCCCTGGGAAACGCGTGACGACGAAGCCGTGGATATCGGCGGTTACCACCCCACCAATTTCGGCGGCAAATATTACGGCACGCTCACCCTGGCGGACGCATTGGCCCATAGCGTCAACACCATCACCGTCAATCTGGCGCAGGAAATCGGGGTGCCCAAGGTCGTGGCCGCCGCCAAGCGGCTGGGCATCACTTCACCCCTGGAAGCCAATGCCTCGCTGGCGCTGGGCACCAACGAAGTGACGCCGATGGAACTGACCGCCGCCTATGCGGCTTTCGCCAATGGCGGCTATCGCGTCTCACCTTATCTGGTCACGCAGGTCGATATCGGAAGCAGAATCGTCTATCAGCGCCATGTCCCGCCACCGCCGCGCGTGATCGATGAAGCGGTGGACCGCGACATGACCGCCATGTTGTACAAGGTGGTGATCAACGGCACCGGCGGTTACGCCTCGCTGCACGGGCGCGAAGCCGCCGGCAAGACCGGCACCACCCAGGATTCCCACGACGCCTGGTTTGTCGGCTTCACCACCGATTATGTCGCCGCCGCCTGGGTCGGCAATGACGATTCCTCGCCCACCCGCGGCGTCACGGGCGGCACATTGCCCTCCTATATCTGGCGCGACGCCATGCTGGCGGCGGAACAGGGCCACCCCTTGCGGCCCCTGGACCGTTCGGTCGAGCCGCCGCCCGAGCAGTTTGAAATCGCCGCCTCCGGCGCGGATTGGGACCATCGCGACGACGAAAGCCTCAGCCGGCTCCCCAACCTTCCGCCGGAAGAAGCCGAGCAACCGAAAAAGGATCGCCGCCATCGCGGCGGCTTGCTGGGCTGGCTGTTTGGCGATGACGATGATGACGAGGACAATCCCCCGCCGCCGCGCGACTCCGGACGCTGAGAGGTCCTCGCGGCTTTCGTGGCCAAATCATGTATAAGGCGGGCATGATCCGCCGCCGCGCATTTCTTGCTTCCGCCGCATCGCTCGCCCTGACGCGTCCGGCGCTGGCTGCCACACCCATCCGCTTTGTCACCGACTGGAAGGCGCAAGCCGAGCATGGCGGCTTTTACCAGGCCGTGGCGGGCGGGCTTTATGCCAAGCGCGGACTGGACGTGAAGATCATCCAGGGCGGGCCGGATGTGAACGTGCCGCAATTGCTGGCGGGTGGCGCGGCGGATTTCGGGATGGGGTCCAACAGCCTGATCTGCCTCAACATGGTGAAGACCGGCGTGCCGCTGCGCGCCGTGATGGCGATCTTCCAGAAAGATCCGCAGGTGCTGATGTCGCATCCGCGCCGAGACATCAATTCCCTGGCCGACATGAAAGGCAAGCCGGTCCTGATCTCGGCCGCCACCATGAATGCCTTCTGGCCCTGGCTGCGCGCCAAGTTCGGCTTCAGCGACAAGCAGATCCGCCGCTACACCTACAATCTGGCGCCTTTCATCCTGGACCCCAACGCCATCCAGGAAGGCTACCTCACCAGCGAGCCCTTCACGGTGCAGCAACAGGCGCACTGGGCGCCCAAGGTCTTCCTGCTCTCCGACTATGGCTATCCCGGTTACGCCAATATGGTTCTGGTGCCGCAGAAATGGATCGACACCAATCGCCGCGCGGTACAGATGTTTGTCGATGCCACCCGCGACGGCTGGCTGCACTATCTGGACAATCCGGCCAAAGGCAATGCGCTGATCAAGCGCGCCAATCCCGACATGACCGACGCCATCCTGGCGCAGGCGCTGGACAAGATGAAGCGATATGAAATGCTGCTGAGCGGCGACGGGAAAGCCTTCGGCCTGGGCAGCATGAGTGACGGGCAGTGGAAACTCTTCTACGACACCATGGCCGCGGAAGGCCTTTATCCCAAAGGCCTGGACTATAAAAAGGCGTATGACCTGAGCTTCGCGCGCGCCACCTTGCAGAAATATCGATGATCGCGCTTCGGGGGGTGGCCAAGCGCTTTTCCACTGGAACCGAAGCCTTGCGCGACGTGTCTTTCGCCGTCGGCGCGGGAGAATTCGTGTCCCTGCTGGGGCCCAGCGGCTGCGGCAAGTCCACCGCGCTGAGGCTGACGGCCGGGCTGCTTGAGCCCGATAAAGGGCTTATCGAATATCCCGGCGGCAAGCCGGAAATCGGTTTTGTCTTTCAGGAACCGACCCTGATGCCCTGGGCCGATGCGCAGACCAATGCGCGCCTGCCGCTGGACCTGAAGAGCCTGCCGCGCGCCGAAGCAGACAGGCGCGCCGCGGCTGCACTGAGCCGAGTGGGGTTGAAAGGCTTTGAACGTGCCTTTCCCCGCGAGCTGTCCGGCGGCATGAAAATGCGGGTCTCCATCGCGCGGGCTCTTTGTTCTTTCATTGGGGCATCACAACCCAAGCTCCTGCTGCTGGATGAACCCTTTGCCGCGCTGGATGAAATCACCCGCAATGCCCTGGGCGACGATTTGCTGCGGCTTTGGCGCGAGGATGGACTGACCGTGCTGTTCGTCACCCACAATGTGGGCGAAAGCAGCTATCTCTCCCAGCGCGTGCTGGTGATGACCCCGCGTCCCGGACGCATCGCCAACGACATCGCCCTTCCTATTGGCCGCGACAACCGCCTGTCGCCGCCTACGATTGAAGCCCAACGCGCTATCAGCGACGCCTTGAACAAGGCCATCGCGGCATGAAGCGGATATTGGACATTGGCTTGCCGCTGGCGGTCGCCGCCTTGCTGCTGGCCATTTGGGAATGGGCCGTGGCGCATTGGCAGGTACCGGTCTATGTCCTGCCCGCGCCATCGGCGATCTCGCGCGCTTTTGCGGACAACTTCAGCTCCCTGATGGCGTCGCTGTTTTCCACCCTGACGGTCACGGTCGAAGCTTTTTTTGCGGCCTGCATTCTGGGTATCGCAACCGCAATCGCTTTCTCCCAGAGCCGGCTGCTGGAGCGGACGCTCTATCCCTATGCCGTGATCCTGCAGGTGACGCCCGTTGTGGCCATCGCGCCTTTGATCCTGATCTGGGTGGGATTTGAGCGCATCAACCTGGCGCTCGTCATCATCGCCACCATTGTGGCTTTCTTTCCCATTCTTGCGGGCGCGACTTTGGGGCTGAAATCGGCAGACTTCAATTTGATCGACCTGACCCGGCTCCATGGCGCGTCGCACTTGCAGATTTTGTGGCGCGTCCGACTGCCCACGGCCCTGCCCTATCTGCTTTCGGGCATGAAGACCGCCGGCGGCCTTGCCTTGATCGGCGCGGTGGTGGCGGAATTCGTCGCCGGTTCCGGCACGGCCACAGGCCTGGCCTGGCGCATTGTGGAGTCCGGCAACCGGCTGGAGATCGCCACCCTGTTTGCCGCACTCGCCTTGCTGGCGATGACCGGCGTTCTGATCTTCGCTGCGCTTTCGCTTTTGGAATGGGCGCTGCTGCGGCGCTGGCACGAAAGCGCGATCAGCCCTCAGTCTTAATTGGCGCCGTCTCACGCACGGCCAGCATGGCGCTCACCCCAAAGGCCAAGGCCGCACACATGTACCAGCCGGGCGCAAGCGGCGAACCGGTGACTTCCGTAAGCCAGGCGACAATGAAACTCGCGGAGCCGCCGAACACGGTGATCGCCACGGCATAGAGGATGCCGATCCCTCCGGAACGGATTTGCTGCGGCAGGCTCTCGGCCACCAAGGTTATCATCGCCGATGAGCCAAGCGCCAGCAGCGGCGCCATCAGCAACGCGGCGCCATAGAGCGACAGGATCGTCCGCACATGCGCCATCATCACAAAGCATGGGATGGCCACGATCAAAAGAAGCGCAAAGGCGGTCAACATCACGGGCTTGCGCCCGATCCGGTCACTGAGCCAACCGCTGATGGGATTGAAGATCGTGCCGCAGGCGCCTGCCAGCGCGACCGCGCCGAAGGCCTGTGCCGACGGAATGCCCAGCGTGTGTGTGGCAAAAACATTCAAATAGTTCAGTGTGTAGCTGCCGATCGTCATGCTGGCTGCCATGACCGTCATCAACAGCAGCAGCTTCTTCTGTGCGGGCGTGAGTTTGGTCTTCGCATCGGTTTGCCGATGGAATGTTTCCGGCAAGCGGCGCCGCATCACCAAGGCGAATGGCACCACCGAGGCGCCGAGCAGCATGGCCACCCGCCATCCCCAGGCCGTCAGTTGCTCCGGTGTGAGCGCGCTGGAGACGGCGAGCCCCACCAGACCGGAAACAAATATGGCGAATTGCTGGGCCGCGATCTGGAAGGACACGTATAGCCCCCGCCTCTGCGGCGGCGCGGCTTCCATCAGGAAGGCGGTCGCAGGCCCCACCTCACCGCCCAGGGCGAAACCCTGCAGCAGACGAAAAATCACCACCAGCACGGGAGCCGCCAGGCCGATGCTGGCATAGGAGGGGGTCAGGGCCAGCCCGACAATGGCAAAGCCCATCAGGCCGAAGGAGAACAGCATCGCGGGTTTGCGGCCGATCCGGTCACCCAGCGGACCGATCACTAGCCCACCCAGGGGACGGGTCAGGAACCCGACCCCGAACGTCGCCAAAGTCAAAAGCAGGCTGCCGGATGCGGTATGGCTGGGGAAAAAGGTCGCTCCGATCTGGACTGCGAAAAAGCCGAAGATCAGAAAATCGTAGAATTCCAGGGCGTTGCCGGCTACCACGGCCGCCAGCTGGGGCCGGCTCAATTTCGGCGCTGTGCTCACGAATCCCCCATTTTCCCGCAACTATGCCCGCTTCTGCCCGGGCAATAATACATATTATGTATGTTATTTCCAAAAAACTACAGCTTCGCCGTGTTGAAGTCTTGATTTCCCCCACTAGGCGTGGTTTTTCCCGGCCCATGGCGCACCAAAACCAAGGCCTGCAGATGCTGACCGCGAACCGCTTGCGGAGCGGCGACGTTTTATACCGGAAGGGTAGCGGCTGGGCGCTGGACCTGGCCGAAGGCGATATCTATCCCGATCAGGCCAGCGCGGAAGCCGCCCTGGCCGCGGCGAACGCCGAACTGGTCCGCAACGATTTCGTTGCGCCCTATCTGTTCGAGGTGCGCGAAGTGCATGGTAAAATCACCCCGGTAAAGGAGCGTGAGATCATCCGCGCCGCAGGGCCCACGGTGCATCCCCATACCGGCAAGCAGGCAGGTCAGTTCAATGCTTAACGCTGTCGTCAAACCCGCCCAGCCCAGCATGTACCGCTATGACGAATTCGACGCCCAATTCGTCGGCGAGCGGGTCAATCAGTTTGCCGGCCAGGTGGCGCGCCGCCTTTCGGGCGAGTTGACCGAAGACCAGTTCAAGCCTCTGCGCCTGATGAACGGCCTCTATCTGCAGCTTCACGCCTATATGCTGCGCATCGCCGTGCCCTATGGCACGCTTTCGTCCAAGCAGATGCGCAAGCTGGCGCATATCGCCCGCACCTATGACAAGAATTTCGGGCATTTCACCACCCGCACCAATCTCCAGTTCAACTGGATCAAGCTGGTGGATGTGCCCAAGATCCTGCGCGAGCTGGCCGATGTGGAGATGCACTGCATCCAGACGTCCGGCAATTGCGTGCGCAATGTGACCTCCGACCAGTTCGCCGGCGCCACCGATGAGGAAATCGAGGATCCGCGCCCGCTGGCCGAGATCATCCGGCAATGGTCGAGCCTGCATCCGGAATTCGTCTTCCTGGCCCGCAAGTTCAAGATCGCGGTGGGCGCCACCGAAAAGGACCGCGCCGCGCTGCAATGGCACGACATGGCGGTGCAGATCGTGAAGAACGGCGAGGGCCGCGTCGGTTACAAGGTGATGGCGGGCGGCGGCATGGGCCGCACCCCTTACATCGCCCATGTGATGAGCGAATTCGTGGAGCGCGAGGATATCCTCGCCTATCTGGAAGCGGTGCTGCGCGTCTACAACCAGGACAGCCGCCGCGACAACATCCACAAGCAGCGCATCAAGATCCTGATCAACGCCATCGGTCCGGAAGAAATGCGCCGCCGGGTGCAGCGCGAGTTCGAAGAACTCAAGCGCATGGGCACGCTCCAGCTGCCGCAGGAAGAACTGGACCGCATCACCGCCTATTTCGCCGCTCCCAAATTCGAGACCGGGCTTTCCGATGCCATTCCCGATGCGGGCGCGGACTTCGCCAACTGGGTGAAGACCAATGTCCACAAGCACAAGGCGCCGGGCTACGCCATCGCCACCATCACCCTGAAGACGCCGGGCCAGGTGCCGGGCGACGCCACCTCCGAGCAGATGGACGTGATCGCCGACCTGATGGATCAGTTCAGCCTGGGCGAAGTGCGGGTGACGCATGAACAGAACCTGGTCCTGCCGCATGTGCGCAAACAGGACCTGCCCGCCATCTATGCCAAGCTCAAGGAACTGGATTTCGCCTCGCCCAATTCCGGGCTGATCACCGACATCATCGCCTGCCCGGGACTGGATTATTGCGATCTGGCCAATGCCCGCTCCATCCCGATCGCCCAGAAACTGGCCAAGCGGTTCGAGAATCTCGACCGCCAGCATGAGATCGGCGAATTGAAGATCAAGATTTCCGGCTGCATCAATGCCTGCGGCCATCACCATGCCGGCCATATCGGCATTCTGGGCGTGGACAAGAAGGGCGTGGAATTCTACCAGCTCGTGCTGGGCGGCTCGGGCGCGGAAGATGCCAGCGTCGGCACCATCATGGGCCCCGGCTTCGGCGAGCATGAGATCGCCGACGCGGTGGAGCGGGTGGTGAACGTCTATCTGGCCGAACGCAAGACCGGCGAGCGTTTCCTGGACACCTATCGCCGCATCGGCATGGAGAAGTTCAAGGCCGCCGCCTATCAAGAGGCTGTCGCGGCGTGACCAAACTCATCAAAAGCGGCGCTTACGCGCAGGATGTCTTTGCGCCCGTGGCGGACGATGCGGCGCTGCCCGAAGGCGCGGTGATCGTATCCCTGGCGCGTTTCCAGAAGGAGCGCGACGCGCTCTTGGCGCGCAACACGCCCATCGGCGTCAGGCTCCAGAGCCATGAGAATCCGGAAACACTGGGCGCGGATGTGAGCCATTTCTCGCTGATCGCGCTGGAATTCCCCAAATTCCGCGACGGCCGCGCTTTTTCCTGGGCGAGGCTGCTGCGCACCCGGCTGGGCTTTACCGGCGAGATCCGTGCGGTGGGCGATTTCCTCTTTGACCAGGTGAACTACCAGCACCGCGTCGGCTTCGACGCCTGGGAAGTGCCCGATCATTTCACCATCGAGATGTTCAACCGCGCGCTGAGCGAGATGACCAATGTCTATCAGCCATCCAGCGACGGCAAGAAGACCATCCGGGAATTGCGCGCCGGCGGCTGACGATCAACGCAGCGATAAATATCTCAATACCCCGATCGCGATCGGACCGAGAATTACAAAGAAGCCAGCGAACATGAGCGCCTCGCCCGGATGGGCGCCCAATATTGGCGGATACCGATTCGCAAGCGCGACCAGCCCGACAAAAAGAGCTACAAAAATCCAGAACGACACCCCGAAGGCGCGGTTCACCTGGCTGAAAACCGAGTGATATTCTTCTGCCTGACGGGCCGCGAACTTTGAATCCGTCGCAATTCTCCATTCGCGCCACGCCACAAAAGCTACGATCCCCAACAGCACGATAATCGAACGCAGGTACTGCATCAGCCCTTCGCGTATATCGTGGTCGAAAAATACGACGCCTAGATAAATCGCGTAAATCGCCGGCAATATGCGGAAGAACTTCATGGCAGATTTTCACTTGCCGGTCGGGGTAGCGATACGGGCCGGACGCCGCCACCCGGCAAAGTCGCCATCAGGCCGCCGACGCGGAACCCGTGCATGACCGATCCGACCGCAACAGTCAGCACGAAGAACGCCGGCAGATAGGGTCGGATGTTCATGGCCACCCTCAGCGCAGCGATCGCCACGCCATAAATGCGACCGGGCCCAGGATTCCCACATACGTAACAACCATCTCTCCCTTGACGGGATCGACACCTTCCAGGATTTGCGGAAACGCCGTGTTGGCCAGTAGCAGCAAGACCAGAAGGGCCGCGAAACCCCAGAAGAACTTCATGGCGCCCCTCTGCGCCTGACGCCAAGGCGAGGCCTCTTCTTGCGCTTGGCGCTCCGCATAGTCGGGATCGCGCACTATCTTCCGTTCGCGCCACACGAAATAACCAAGATAGAGGGCCAGAAGCAGGATGGGCCTCCAGGCGTCTAACAGATGTCCACCCGAAACCATCGTGGTGATACCCGTTCCCATCACCAGTATGATGATGACCCCGGGCCCAAGCCGTCCGAAAACGCCCTTTCCCATCCGTTTCCCCTTGAAGAACTTGGGACGCTAGGGGCGCTACACCAAATGCTGCGTTAAGGCGGCGGACAAAAATCGCCGTAAACATGGCACGCCTACGGCCAAGCTGAACCGGGCATGAATGGCGGAAATTTCATTTGCGGGCCGTTTTTTCCGGGCGCGGGCGGAACCGCACGGGGCTAGAGTTCCGCCGATTTCAAGACAGGATTTTCCATGCGCAAGACCCTTCTCCCCATGGTCGCTTCGCTGGCCCTGTGCGGCGCGGCGACGATAGCGCTGATCGCCACCAATGCCCGCGCCGAACAACAGACGCCACGCAAACCGGTGATGATCGCGCTGGTCGCGCCGAACAGCCTGCCCGGTCCGGTGACGGCGGCGCCGCCCTCCGAAGGCGGCCCAGCATCGGATGTCATGATAGTGGCGCCGCGCCGGGAACAGTTCTGCCGCGACCTCTATGCCGGCAGGGTCGGCGAGCTGGCTTTCCTGGAAGCAAAACTTTCACTGGACGCCAAGCAGACGCCGCTGTTCGCGCGCTGGAAGCAGGCGAACCTGGATATCGCCAAACAGCATGAAGCCGACTGCACCGGAAAAACCGCCCGCCATGCCGGTCAGCGTGGCCAGGGCCGCAGTGTGGTGGACCGCCTGGCGCTTGAGGAAGACCTGCTGAAACGGCGCCTGTCCGATATCCAGGCCGAGCGCCCGGCGCTTCAGGCGCTCTATGGCGCCCTTACGCCCACCCAGAAGGAAGAATTCAGCCGCAACGACATGCACCGCATGGCAGGCCGCATCCATATGATGGTGGGCATGATGGACCGGCCCCGTCACAATATGGGCTTCATGCGGCATCGCCCGATGGGCGGTCCCAATGGCGCAATGGGAAGCCCGGCGGGAGCCCCGCCGGAACCGTCCCCGCCGCCCGCCCAATAGCAATCAAACTGTCATGAAAAGGCCGCGCCGCCCGGGCGCGGCCTTTTTTGTTGCGCTGGCAGCCCCTTTGGCCCACAACGCCGCTGATGAACGCGCCTGCGAACCTGCCCGGACGTTTCGACTCGCTGCCGCGCTTTGCCAGCGCGCTGAAGGCGATCGAAAGCCTGAAACCCACTGAGCCGCTCTATCTGGTGCATCCGGAGAAATTCGCGGCCGCCGCCAAGCAGTTTCTCGACGGTTTCCCCGGCGATGTCCTGTACGCCGTGAAGTCCAATCCCCATCCGGTGGCGCTGACCCATTTGTGGAATGCCGGCATCCGGCATTTCGACTCCGCCAGCCTGGGCGAGATCGAGGCGGTCAAGGGCCTGTTCCCCGACGCGATCTGCCACTTCATGGCGCCGGTGCGCCTGCCGGGCCAGGCCAAGGCCGCGTTCGAGAAATACGGCGTCACCGATTTCGTGGTCGACAGCGATGCCGAGCTGGACAAGCTCTTGGCCGAGATCGGCAACCCCAAGAAGATCCGCATCTTCGTGCGGCTGGTGGCGCAACTGGGCGGAGCGCTGCTGGAAATGTCCAGCAAGTATGGCTGCCGGCCCGAAGAAGCTTCCAAGCTGCTCAAGCGGGTGCATCTGACGGGTGCCGCGCCCTGCCTCACCTTCCATGTCGGCTCGCAATGCCTGTCGCCTTTCTCCTACGCCCAGGCGATCGAGATCGCCCAGCGCACCATCACCCTGTCCGGCATCCAGATCGCCGCCCTGGATATCGGCGGCGGCTTCCCCGCCACCTATTCCGGGCAGGAACCGCCGCCCTATCACTGGTATTTCGACATGATCAAGGAGGCGCTCAATTCGCTGGGCCGCCCCGACCTGAATGTGATGTGCGAACCGGGACGGGCGCTGTGCGCGCCGGGCCTTTCGCTGGTGGCGCAGGTGGTGATGCGCCGCGGCGACCGGCTGTACCTGAATGACGGCATCTATGGCAGCTTCGACGAGCAGCGCTTTATCAGCTTCGACGAAGACTATCCGCCCAGCGGCATCACGCTGGACGGCAAGGGCAAGGCCAAGCTGCTCTCCGGCGAAAAGCGGCCCTTCCGCGCCTATGGCCCGACCTGCGATTCCGCCGATGTGCTGCCAAGACCGGTGATGCTGCCAAACGGCATCGCCAATGGCGACTACATCCTGTTCGATGCGATGGGCGCCTATACCGTGTCGTCGCGCTCCAACTTCAACGGATATTATCCGGATAACTGGGCGATTGTGGGATAGAGCATGCGCAGGGCGTTCTTGCTGTTCGCCTTGGCCGCTCTATCGGCATGTACCGGACCAGCAGCCTCGCCGCCTGGCACCGAGGTTCCGGTCGCAGGCTCGGTCCAAGCCAACCCCCAATTGTTCGCGGGAGAAAAAAACCTTCCCGGCATGGAAGGCTTGAGCTGGAGCACGGCAAAGAGCGACATACCTGCCGACAAAGAGGGCATGCTTTCGCATATAACCATTGAAGGATGCTCATTTTCACGCCGGTCAACCACCCAAGGTTGGCCTGCTATGGGTACCCGTCTCAATGGCATCTATCTTGAGTATGCTGGCCCGGGTCTTCAGGACTGCATTCAAAAAGTGACGGCTTATTTTACAGATCGCCTGGGGTCCAACCCGATGCTATGGGACAACAATCGCACCCGGTACTGGTTCGGCCTCAAGACGGAAGTTGCGCTTGGCACACGTGTCGGGATGCACTTCTACTCCGACAACAGAGAGGGCTCGCTTTTCATTTCCTATGAGCCCGTCGGCACAATGGGTGACCGGTTGAGAGTCGAAGAATAGCCGCTCCCACCGCCGCGTTAGCAGCCGCCACGGATGGCTGCCAAAAATATCTTTACCGGAAAAACACTTCTCTCCGTTAGCCTGATCGCTCGGAATCATCTCTTCGTGAGAGGGGCATGGTCAGCAAGGACTTCCTGGCGCAACTCGAAGGCTACGGCCTGACGACGGCGGAAATCCACTACCACATGCCCGACCATCCCAAGCTGCTGCAGCAATTCATCTGGCAGGACTACGATCTTGCCCCGCTCTTTCCCGGCCTCAAGCACTTCCTGGATTTCTGGCAACGCGAGCTGGAAGGCGCACTGCATTCGGTCCGTGTGGCGCATGCCGGGCTGATCAAGCCGTCGGAATGGAAGCTGGTAGACGGCTTGTTCCGGCTGCATTGACAGTCACTTAGGCAGGCCTTGGGGCCGCGATTTACCGGCAATTAAGCGGCGAACCAACGGAACATTAAGGCGGCTCTGGCAACCTGTCTCCATGCCTGCGCCCGACAAACTTTCGCATCTGCTGGAGCTGGCCGACCAGGGCCCGGCCTTGCGTGCAGCGCTGGCGGAAGAGGTCGCCGACCTGCTGTCGGCCTGGCCGCCTCATTATCCCCAAAGCATGCGCGAGGTCTGCGAAGCCTTGCTGGCAAAAGCGGTGCGCGATGTTGACGAGTCCACCCGTGCCCGGTTGCGCGTTCAACTCTATTCTCTTCCCGACCTGGCGCAGCGCGTGCTGCCGCGGGAAGACACGTCGCAGTCTTTGATCGAAGCCGCACGCACCGGCAGCAACCTGGTTTCGGTCCTGTCCGAGAGACTGGGCGTGAATGGCAGGATTGCGGGCGACATCCTGCGCGACGAAAGCGGCGCCAAGCTGGCAGTGGCCTGCAAGGGCGCCTCTATGGACCGCGCCGCCTTTTCCGCGCTGGCGCTATTGATCCATCCTGCCCGCGACCGCAGCCACGCTTTTGTGATGCTGGATACTTTCGACAATGTGCCGGTAGCCGAGGCCAGCCGCATGCTGCGCAACTGGCAAAGCGAGAAGCAGCTGGTCCCCGCCTGAGCGGCTAGCTTTCGGCGTGGACTTCGTGGCGCTCTCTGGTCTTCAAGAACTTTACATTGGGAAACCGGTCCGCGACATAGCCGATTTCCCAGGCGCTTTTGGCCAGAAACACCGGCGCGCCGTCACGATCGGTGGCCATGCCGCCCTTGTTGGCATTGGAGAATTTTTCGATCTCGGCCGGCGTGCCCGACAGCCAGCGGGCGCTGTCATAGGGCGAAGCTTCCAGATCCGCTTCCAGGTCATATTCCGCCACCAGCCGCGATTTCAGCACATCGAGCTGCAGCGCGCCCACCACACCCACAATCCACTGGCTGCCGATCACCGGCTTGAACAGCTGGGTCACGCCTTCTTCCGCCAAAGATTCCAGGGCGCGGGCCAGATGCTTCTGCTTCATGGGATCGGCCAGCCGCACCCGGCGCAGGATTTCCGGCGCGAAATTGGGAATGCCGGTGAACACCACATTGCCGGATTCCGACAGGGTATCTCCCACCCGTAGAACGCCATGATTGGGAATGCCGATAATATCGCCGGGCCAGGCCTCATCCACCGTCTCGCGCTCGGAGGCGAAGAACAGGATGGGATTGTGCACCCCGATGGTCTTGTTGGTGCCGGACTGTTTCAGCTTCATGTTGCGCTTGAATTCGCCGGACGCCAGCCGGAGGAACGCTACCCGGTCGCGATGGTTGGGGTCCATATTGGCCTGCACCTTGAACACAAAGCCGGTGACTTCCTTGTCGCCGGGTTCTGCCGCACGCCCCACCGCCGCCTGGGTGCGGGGGCTCGGCGCGTTCTTCGCCAGCGCGTCCAGCAGTTGCGCCACGCCGAAATTCTTGAGCGCCGAGCCGAAATAGACCGGCGACTGATGGCCTTCGCGATAGGTGGCGAGGTCGAATTTGTGCAGGCCTTCCTGCGCCAGCATCACATCTTCTTCCAGCTTGGCCGCTTCCTCGTCATTCGGCACCGCGTCATTGAAGGCGATGAAGCTGCCGCTCGACAGGTCCTGGATGCCGCGAAAATTCAGCCCCATGCCGCAGGGCCACATCATGGGCGCGGTCTCGATCTGGAGCTGGTCGGAAATCTCGTCCAGCAGTTCGAACGGATCGCGTGCTTCCCGGTCCATCTTGTTGACGAAGGTCATGATCGGGATGTCGCGCAAGCGGCAAACCTCGAACAGCTTGCGGGTCTGCGCCTCGATGCCCTTGGCGGCGTCGATCACCATCACCGCGGAATCCGCCGCGGTCAGGGTGCGGTAAGTGTCTTCGGAAAAGTCTTCATGGCCCGGCGTGTCAAGCAGGTTGAACACCGCGTCCTTGTATTCGAATGTCATCACCGCCGAGGTGACGGAAATGCCGCGCTCCTGCTCGATCTTCATCCAGTCCGACTTGGCGCGGCGGGCTTCGCCGCGCGCCTTGACCCGTCCGGCGGCATGGATCGCCCCGCCCAGCAACAGCAGATGCTCGGTCAAGGTGGTCTTGCCGGCGTCAGGGTGGGAAATGATGGCGAAGGTCCGGCGTCTGGCGGCTTCGCTGGCAGGGGTACGGCTCATGGGGCAGGCGTTAGCAGCCCCGGCCCGCTACCGCAAGGCGAACCTTCCAGCTGGCTTATAGCTGAACAGTTTCCTTGGGTTGGCCCATGACCGTCTTGGCCCGCAGATACATTTCCACCGCACGCAGACTGAACAGGGCCGCGCTGAAAACAATCAGCGCGTCGGAGATCAGCACCATGTCCAGGTGCCAGGCACTGGCCTCCATTCTCAGTCCGGTGCGCAGGCCCATGCGGAACAGGATCAGCACCACCAGCACCAGGATGGCCGCCTGCCCGCCTTTCACCATCAGAGTGCCGTCTTCGGGATGAACTTCGATGGCCATGGTGCGGCCCCAGTGCCAGCCCGCGATCCCGCCCAACACCGCCGCCACCGCCAGCCAGGCCCAATCCTGCGCCAGGAAATGCCGCACGGTATGCTGCCCTGGCTGCGGCAGGAACACGACCAGGCCCGCGGCCAGCAGGATGAAGGCGGGCCGAATCCACAGCCGGCCCAGTTTCAATGGCTGCGCCTTTGTCATCTTGCGCATGCGCAGATACATAATCGGCAAGATGATCAGGATGGGCAGGAACTGAAGCATTTGCTGCTGTGTCATAGGTCCTGCCGCGCGCCGGTTTTCACAACCAGTCTAGACGATCGCCTCGTCCACGAAAGCACGGCCTTCGCGATCCTCGATCTCCACGATCCACAAATCTGGATCGAATTTCACTTGCTTGTCGCACCATTCCGTGGCGCGCGCGTCTGACACAAAGTCACCCAGCGGCCGGGCCCAGACCAACTCGCCCTTGGCATTGCGCGCCTGGTTCAGCACCAGCACGGTGCCGTCCAGCTTGGCGATTTTCAGGATGATGGCGCCGGCCTCTTCCGAACCACTGCGCACCACGAAGGCCGACGCGCCGTGAACCTGCACCCGGCGGATCAGGGCGCGTACAAAGATTCCGGCTTTCAGACGTGGCGTTGCTGTCATGAGGGGGTTGTAAAGCAATTTGAATTTTCCGGCGCGAGGGATTTTGTGGCCTGAGCAGGGTGAGACCTGTTTCGCGCTTTGCGCGAACGAAATGGTCCGGGGGACCATTTCGAGGGTCGAACGCGCGGAGCAAAAGCGACGCGCCGGGCAAAAAGGTTTCTATCCCGCCTCACATGGCCGCACCGCCCTCGCCCGCTCACGCGGGCTCGAAGCGGGGCCAGCTTTTCTAAGCTCGCCAAGAAAAGCTAGGCCAAAGACCCGCGCCGGATCAGGACACTGCCTTGAACGGCAATATCTTGCCGGAAGTAACTCTGTCGCCTTTTGAATCGACCGCCGCATGCGGCAGGTGCACCGTCACGGTGGTGCCGTCACCCAGAACGGAGTCGATCACCGCAGTACCGCCATGCATCTGGGCCAGGGACTTGACCAGCGCCAGCCCCAGGCCGGTGCCTTCCTTGGCGCGGGTTTCGGCATTCTCCACCTGCTCAAAGGGCTTGCCCAGCCGCTCCAGATCTTCCCTGGAAATGCCGGTGCCGGTATCGCTGACGATGATCTCGATGCCCAGGCCCGCATCCGGCGTCCGGGCACTGATTTTCACCTCGCCGCCCGGCGGGGTGTACTTCACGCCATTGGACAGAAGATTGACCAGGATCTGTTTCACGGCGCGCTGGTCGGCGAATATCAGCCGGGCGCCAGGCGCGGCCTGCAGCCGTATCGCAACACCTGCCCGCTCCGCCGGAATCTTCAGGAAGCGCACCGCGCTTTCCGCTGTCTCTTCCAGGTCGAACAATTCCTCATGCAGCTCGAACTTGCCGGCCTCGATCTTGGACATGTCCAACACCGAATTGATCAGGTCCAGCAGATGGGCGCCCGATTCATGGATCAGGCGGGAATATTCCTGATAACGCGGACCCACCGGACCGAACATCTCCCGCGTCATCACTTCGGAAAAGCCGATGATGGCATTGAGCGGCGTGCGCAATTCGTGACTCATATTGGCCAGGAAGCGCGTCTTGGCGCGCGAGGCGGACAGAGCGGCATCGCGCGCCTCCACCAGGGCATATTCATGGCTTTTGCGTTCGGAAATATCGCGGGTCACCGCCACAATATCGGCAGGCTCGCCCAGGCCCACCTGGGCCGGCCGGCAGCGGATCTCCGCCCAGACGAAATGACCGTCGCGGTGGCGCAGCCTCACCTCGGCTGAACCGGAGCGGCCGTGATAGCTGGACTCCATCAGCGCGGCCTGGACCGCATTCAGATCCTCGGGATGCACCAGGCTCTGCATCGCCGCGCCGGTCACTTCTTCCGGCAGGCGCCCCAGCAAGGTCGTGGTCGCAGGACTGGCAAAGCGGATGCGCCCGTCCGAGGAATGGCGGGTGATCAGGTCCATGGCATTGTCGGCCAGGAACCGGTACATGGCCGCGCCCTCGGCGGCAGCGGCATCGGCGGCGCGCTGGCGATCCTGGGCCGCGACGGCGATCAGCACCGCCTGCATCAACGCCGCCAGCACCGAAAATGCGTAAATCGTCCAAGGCGGCGGAGCCCCGGGAAAGACAAGCCGCGACAGCGGCAAAATTCCCAGCGCCTCGGCCCCCACCACGGCCAGGAACGCCGCGCCGGTCGCAAGGCCGGCGCGCAACACGGCAGGCCGGCCTCCGGTCAACGCCGCCTCTGCGGGCACCAGCATCAGCCACACAACCAATGGCGACGCCACGCCCCCCGTCAGGATGGCAAGATACCCGATCAGGGCGGCAGACCCGGCCAGTCCGATCTGTTCCAGGGCCGATAGCGAAATCGACGTGCGGGTCAGCAGCGCCAGCCCCGCCGGAATCATCAATCCCGCCAGGGCCGCGAGTTCCACCGCATCGGGGCGGCCGATGACGGCAAAAAAAGCCAGCGCCAGCAGCGCGCCCAGGCCTGCCTTGGCGGCCTGCATCCGCATGAAGCGCCGGCGCTGGGCTTTCGGGTCGGAAAAACTGTTTGCCTGAATCGCCATTAAGCTTTGTCGCGCTGCAAATGCCGCTATGGACCCGTTATGGGGCAGTGTCCCTGCATAGGCTTAACGAAAGCTGAAGCACCCCGCGCGCCGTTCAGTTCTCCACAAGCATTCGGGATTCACCCTTTGTTAGGAAAGATGGCGCGATTCGGATGGCAGTGTCCCGATTCCGAAATTCGCATGATCTCCATATCGGGCTTTAGGCGAATTTCGGAATCGAAGGACACTGCCAACTTATTGATTCCAGTGTCGTTCTGGCTTCGAAGTTCGCTCAGAGCCCGATATCGAGCGTTGCGAACTTCGAAGCCACGACACTGGCAACGGGAGTTCCCGTCTTCAGGCATACACAGTGATTGCCGCTTTCCTAACCAATCCGCAACGCCCTCGCATGCATGATCGGCGCGTGGGGAAGGCACAGAACTAAAAATGGCCGGGGCCGTACAGGCACATATTGACCGCACGCAAGATCACGACGATCCGGCGGCCTTGCTGCGCACGCTGGACAGCTTGCGCACGGTCATCACCATCTTCGACTCGGACGGCCGGCTGCTCTATGCCAATGCCCATCTCAACCATCTCTTCCGGTCCTTTCCGCCGCGCGACACGCTGATCGGCAAAAGCTATGAGGAGCTGATCCGCCTGGAAATCGACGGGGGCGAAATCGCCGCCGGTGCGCTTGCAGGCGGCGCCAAATCCTTCATAGCCCAGCGCTTGCGGCAATTGCGCGACGACGAATATGCCCCGCGCGACGTGGCGCTGCGCGATCATCGCGTGGTGGAGATCAAAGCCCGCCGCGACGGCCGCGGCCATACGGTTTTGGTATGGACGGATGTTACCGTTCCCCGCGCCCAGGTCGTGCGCCTCCAGGAAGCAGTCGCGCTGTCGGCGGAAGCCTTTGCCTTCTATGACGCCGATGACCGGCTGATCCTGGCCAACGAGCTTTATGCCCATCTTTGCGGTGTGAAAACGCTGGACGAATTGATCGGCAAGACCTTTCCGGAAATCTGCGCCAGCGTCGCCTATAGCGGCCGCATCGTGTTCGACGAGACGCCGGAGCTGTGGCTGGAACGCCGCCTGCAGACCCATCGCGCTACCGCGGGCGCCGTGACCTTGCGCACGAATACGGGCGAAGCCTATCTGGTGCGCGACCGCGCCGGCCATGACGGCGGCCGCATCATGGTTTTCACCGACATCACCGACAAGGTCCGCGCCGAAACCGCCCTCAAGGAACAGGAGCATGCGCTGGCCGACAGCCGTGCGGTGGCCGAGAAGCAAAGCTCTTATTTGGCCGACCTGACGTCGCGCCTGGACCAGGCCAGCGCCAGCGTACACAGCGCCAAGACCACGCTTTTGCGCACCATGGGACATGAGCTGAAGACGCCGCTGAACGCCATTCTGGGCTTTTCCGACCTGATGGCGGCTTTGGCGGACAATCTCAGCCCGGCCCAGATTCGCGAATATGCCGGCTTGGTTCACCAGGGCGGCGCCAATCTGCTGAAGATCATCAACCAGATCATGGATCTGACCAAGATCTCTGCGGGACGTTATGACTTGCGGCGCATGCCGGTGGATGCGGGCTCGGTCCTGTGGCTGGCGCGCGATGTCTATCTGTCTCGCGCCACGGCACGCGGGATCACCATCGATACCGACAATTGTCCCATGGGACTGATGGCCGATGCGGACGAAGCTGTCTTCACCGCCATGGTTCATAGCTTGTTGGACAATGCGGTCACCTTCACCAATGGCGGCCGCATCACCCTCACCGCCGCCCCCGCCGAAGCCGGCATCGCTGTGACCGTGGAAGACGATGGCATCGGTGTGGCTCAGGAAGACCTGGCGCGCATCCTGGAGCCGTTCGAGCATGGCGGCGGCCGCAGCGAAGGCTCCGAACATGCCAAGGGCGCGGGCCTGGGCCTGACCCTGGTCAAAGCCTTTGCGGAACTGCATGGCGGCTGGCTGGAATTGGACAGTAAATTGGGCGAGGGCTTTAGGGCCACAGTGATACTGCCGGCCGCTATACCGGCTGCCGCCTCTTAATCGAACGATCTCGAGCGCCGCACATCGCGGCGCGACCCTCAGCACACACCAGCTTCCTTCCCCCTTCGGCGCGTAGCGCCAGGAAGGGGGAAGGTGTCACAGCGAAGTGTCGGCGCAGCCGACCTGAGCTGTGACGGCTGGTGGTCAATAAAATTTGAATCAAACCGAAACGATCTGGTCAGTTCCGCGTTTGGGCTTCCATGCGGAGAGGGCTGGTAATTTCAATTTTAAAAATGCGACTAAGCCGGCGGGAACAGGCCATGGGGCATGCTCCATCCCGTGGAGCACAGAAGGGCATGACATGATTTTCCGGGCTGTTTTCTGGATCGGTCTTGTGTCGCTTCTGGCGCCACATGAACCGGACCTTGGCCTGGGACGTCCGGGCGCCGGTGCGGCGCTTTCCTCCCCCGTCACGGTCAACCCCGCCGCCAACGGTCTCTCGCGGAAGGGGACAGAATGTGGCACGGCCTGTGCCGGCGCCCTGCTCTCTGTGTTCCACCTCAACAATTCCGGTCTGGTCAAGGGCTTGGCGGATATAAAGGCCCAGATCGAAGAGGCCCGGCGCGAGCGGGCGGCCCCCGTTAAAGCGATTTAACGCCCGGCGACAGCGCCCAGCGAAAATCAGCGCCTTTTCTGCCGGGACCGGGTAAAAGACCCGCGAGACAATCCTGCGAACAGTATGCGCCGCGCCGTCCTTCTTCTTTGCCTGTTGCCTCTGGCCGCCTGCGGCCTGTTCGAGAGCAAAGAGCTGCGCACCCTGCGCAAGTCGCCCGACTATCGCGCGGGCTATCAGGACGGCTGCAACAGCGCCTGGAGCCCCGATGCCGACAAGCGCCGCGACGACACCATCGTGCGCGACGACAAGCAGTATAAGGAAAATAAGGCCTACCGCACGGGCTGGAATCGCGGCCTGAATGCCTGCCGTTCCACCGGCTATAGCGGCGGCGCCCTGCCGGGCACCGTTCCCAGCGGCCCCATTCCCGACATGAATCCCGGCAATGGCGGGCGTCCGCGTGGGCTGTAGCCCTTTGCGCGGGAAGCGCGCAAAGGGCTACAGCGGCCCTGGCGCGTAGGCCAGAAGGGGTCAATCGCAGAGCTTGGTGATTTCCAGAGTCTGGCGGGTGCGCAAATCCAGCGCCGCTGTATCGGCACAGAGCGGCGCGACAATCGTCCGGGCTTCGGCCCTGCGATGCTGAACACCGACCGACAAACCCAGCAGCGCCCGGTTCCAGTCCTGAAAATCGCGCGTCATCACCGGACTTGTCTCTCCCAGCCGGGCTGCCTCGCGGAAATAAGGTTCGGCATCGGCGACATTGTGCTGTTCCAGCATATAAAGGCCGCGGAACATATGGGCGCGCGGGTCCTTGGGATATTTGTCCACCAGGGAAAGACTATCGGCTTTCAGGGCGTCGACATTGTTGGGCATATCGCGCGGCGGGATGAAATCCAGGCCCGGGCGGGCATAGTGCGCATAGCTTTGGCTGGACGCCGCGAAGGCCGCCCCGGTCATGGCGACCCAAAGGCCGGCAATGAGCGCCGCGAATGTGCGCGCCGGCGGCGTCGCTTCTTCATCGCTCCAGATGATGAGCATGAGAAAAGCGATGCAGGCGCCCGCCAGGCAGCCGCCCAGATGGGCATTGACATCGGTCACGGCCCCGCCCCGCTCCACCACCGGCATCAAGGCGGGAAACAGCGAACCGGCCGCCACGCGCCGCATCAGGCGCGGCTTGGGTGCGCCGGCATGAAAGCTCAAGGTGAACAAGGCGGCCAGCGTTGCCATGATGGCGCCGGATGCGCCCACGGACAAAGCGTCCGGCGCATTCAACATCATCGAGGCCACGGCACCCATAAAGCCGCCGCTGAAATAGATCGCCGAAAACCAGCCGATGCCGATCATCGGCTCCAGCAAAAAGCCCACGGTGAGGAAGGTCATCAGATTGCCGATCAGATGCGCCGGCGAGCCATGCAGCATGGTGGCGGTGAACAGCCGCCACCATTCGCCCTGCACCATCACTTGTGCGCGGTCCGAAGCGCCCGCCGCGAGCAAGGAGAAATGCCCAGGCACGTAAGGCGCGAGATAATCGGTGGCCGCACGCAGCTCCGCCAGGAACCGCGTTATCAAAACCCCGCTGAGCGCCAGCGTGAACCAGGGAATATGCTTCGCGGCCCGGTCGATGAACCTCGGTTGAGCCTCGGCCGGTAACGCCGCAACGGGAATAGTGGCGAGAGGAGACGCGCTCCTATCCCGCTTTCTCCTTTCCCGTTTTCCGAATGCCCTGGCGATGGACACAGTTTCCTCACGGACCGCTATAGCCCGCAAGAATGGCTTTACCCGGCTTTCCGACGGGTAAAGCCAAATCGTTAAGAGAAGCCTACTCGGCCGCTGCCCGGACCGCGTGGTCTTCCTTGGTCAGATTCTCGGAGGCAAATTCCCAGTTGAGAAGCTTGCCCAGTACAGCTTCCAGATATTTGGGTCGCGCATTCTGGTAATCCAGGTAATAGGCGTGTTCCCAGACATCGACCGTCAGAAGGCAATTGACCCCTTTTGCCATCGGGGTTTCGGCGTTGGGAGTCTTTTCGATCGAAAGCTTGCCGCTCTTGCTGACCAGCCAGGCCCAGCCGGATCCGAATTGGGTTTTGCCGGCTTCCGCCAATTGGGCGATCAGCTCTTCACGGCTGCCGAAGGACGCCGCGATGGCGCTGTCCAATTGCCCACTGGGTTCGGTCCTGGCGGGGCTCAGACTGCGCCAGTAAAAATCATGGTTCCAGACCTGGCCGGCATTGTTGAAGATCAGCTTGTCCTTCGCATCTGCAGCGCCCGCGGTCTTCTGCACGATCTCTTCCAGCTTCAGCTCGGCATATTTGGTGCCTTCCACCAGCTTGTTGAGGGTGTCCACATAGGTCTGGTGATGCTTGCGATAGTGGAACGAAATGGTATTGGCGGAAATTGTAGGGGCAAGGGCGTCCTCATCCCAGGGCAAGGGTGCGAGCTTGAAGGGGGCGGGCATGAAAACTCCTTTTAATAAAATGAAATCGCGGTGTCCCGGTAACGCATGTGGCATTGAAAAGCTCCGCTTCAAGGGGACGCAGCGATCTTTGCCACATCACGACAATTCGTGATTGCCTGTAACCCAAATGTCATTCGACATTCGCGGCGTCTTCGCGCAAAACAGCAACAAGCGGGGTAGGTACTTGGACCTGGAGCCAAACATGCCTGCATATGAAATCTGCTACTTGGATGAAGAAGGCGCCCTTACCTACAAATTCACGGCCGATTGCGACGACGATCAGCGCGCCAAAATTCTCGCCCATGCCATGAAATTGCCCAGCGCCAGGAAACTGGAAGTGTGGAGCGGCCATATGCTGATCTACACGCGGCCCAGCGTGATCCTGCATCAGCCGATGCTGCGGGCGGGTTGAGCCTGGAGCGCCACAAATGCTGCAGCCATCTGCACCCCTGACGCGAGGGATTTTGCGGCGTGAGCAGGAGCGTCGCGCGGAGCGTGCTTAACGCACGTGAGCACGCGCGACGAACTCACGACGCAAAAGAACCGCGTCAGGAAAAAGTCCCTTCGCGCTTCGCCCAATCCAAAGTGCGGTCCAGCCCGCGAGTGAAGCGGGCGAACAATTCGTCGATCTCCGCTTCGGTGATCACCAAGGGCGGACAGAGCGCGACGCGATCGCTGGGCAGCGCCCGCACGATGATGCCTTCCTCCTGGCAAAACGCGCCACAGCGGGCGGCCACGCCTTTGGCGGCCTCGAAATTGCGCTTCGTCTTCTTGTCGGCCACCATTTCGATGCCGCCGATCAGTCCGACGCCGTTCGCCTCGCCCACCAGCGGATGCGCTTCCAGCGCCTTCAACCGCGCCTGGAAATGCGCCGCCACCTTGCGGACATGGCAGAAAGTGTCGCGGCGCTCATAGATCTCCAGTGTCTTCACAGCCACCGCAGCAGACACCGGATGGGCGCTGTAGGTAAAGGCATGCCAGAGCCCGCCGATCCGCACGGCTTCCTCTTCGATGATCTCCACCAGTTCCGGGGACAACAGCACCGCGGAAATCGGCAGATAGGCCGATGACAGGGCTTTGGCGATGGACATGGAGTCGGGCTGATAATTATAGGTCTGGCAGCCAAAGGCATTGCCGGTGCGGCCAAAGCCGCAGATCACTTCATCATCCACCAGAAAGATGCCGTATTTGTCCAGCACCGGCGTGATGGCTTCGAAATAGCCCTTCGGAGGCACCATGGCGCCGCCCGCCCCCATCACCGCTTCCACGAACATGGCCGCGATCGTGTCCGGACCCTCGCGCAGGATCAGGCCTTCGAGATTCTGTGCCAGCCGCGCGGAATACTGCTCCTCGCTCTCGCCCGGCTGGGCGCCGCGATAATAGTGCGCGCAATCGGTGCGGATGGTGAAGTCAAACGGCAGGTCGAAGCTTCTGTGAAAATTGTCGAGGCCCGTCAGGCTGGCGCTGGCAAGCGTCACGCCATGATAGGCTTTGTTGCGGGCGATGATCTTCTTGCGGCCCTTTTGGCCCCGCGCATTGGCCGCGTACCACATGAACTTGATCTGGCTGTCATTGGCTTCCGACCCGGAATTGGCGAAGAACACTTTTCCCACGGGAAAGGGCGCCATCTCCTTGAGCTTCTCGGCCAGTTCAATACCGGGCCCATGGCTCTTGCCGCCAAAGACATGTGCGAAGGGAAGCTTGCGCATCTGCTCCGCGGCGACCTCTACCAACTCTTCCTCGCCCCAACCCAGCGCGGTACACCACAGTCCGCCCATGGCTTCCAGATAGTCCCTGCCGTTGGTGTCATAGACAAAGACGCCTTTGCCGCGCTCCAGCACCAAAGGACCGGTCTGGCGCAAGGTGACAAGATTGGTAAAAGGATGCAGCAGGGCCGCCATGTCGCGGGCCTGCATGTTGGACAGATTGGCGGGGTTAGGCGTGGACATGATGGGCTCTCACAGTCGCGGGGCGGGGAAATCTACCCTAAGGTTCCAGGAATAGAACGCCAGAAAACAGCACACTTGACGGATAGCTTCCATGCGTTTCCAGCTTATAGCCGCGCGGTCGGCGCTCGCCGCCCTTATCCTTGCCGTCCTGGCGGGGGTGGGCGCGGTTGCCTCTGTCCGGCTGGGCCTGTTGTCGGACAAGGCCGGCAGCACGCTGATGGTCCCGGCCGTGGCGCTGGGGCTTTTGGCGCTTGTCCTGTCGCTTTTATGGCTGCGCTCCGCCCTGGCGCGGAATGCGGGGGAAGGAAAGCGGATCGGCCTGATCGCGCTGATCGGGTCTTTGGCCTTTCTTTATTGCCCGCTTGCGTATGTTTATTACGGCTTTGTCTCCCTGCCCATCTTCGATGCCACCACCGACCCGGAAGACGCCCCCCGTTTCGTCGCGCTGGCCAATGTGCCGTCGGCCAATGCGCGCGTCTTTGACGGCCATCGCCGCATTCCCTATTCCGGCCCGGACGCCCGCTATAAAGGGCAGGACGTCACCGTGGCCTATGCCTTCCATGACAAGTATCCGACGCTGACCAAGCCGCATGCCGGCCTTCTGGTATCGCCGCAAAAAACCTTCTGGCGCTGTTTTGAGACCGTGAAAAAGCTGGGCTGGGCCATTGTGGAGGCAGACGAGAAGGACCTGCGCATTGAGGCCACCGACAAGAGCTTCTGGTTCGGGCGCACCTCCGACATTGTGATCCGGGTACGTTCGGCGGGCACCATCGGCAGCCGGGTGGATGTGCGCTCGCAAAGCCGCGAGGCGGGCCTGGATCACGGGCGCAATGCCGAACGGCTGAAGGCCTTCTTCCGCGCCTTCCATTTTTAAAGTCTCCAGAGCCCCTCGGCCGGTACAGCTTCGCCGCGCGACTGCATATGGTGGAGGTGCGCCAGGATCTGCTGTGCGGCGGCAGGACGTAATGCCGGCTCGATCTGCGGATAGAGCTGTTCGACCAGTTCGGTGACGCTTTGGGCGCGGCGCTTGAGCACGGTGCGAATCTGGTCTTCGCGCATATGGCGATGGGCAATCAGTTGGCCGATCCACGCTTTGGGATTTGCGATGGGCGAACCATGGGTGGGATAAATGATCTGGTCGTCACGGGTTTTGAGCCTTTCCAGGCTGGCGAGATAATCGCCCATGTCGCCGTCGGGCGGCGCGATGACGCTGGTCGACCAGCCCATCACATGATCGCCGCTGAACAAGGCCCCTTCCTGCGCCAGTGCATAACAAATGTGATTGGCGGTGTGGCCGGGCGTCGCAATGCACTCCAATTCAAAACCGTCGCCCGCGATCCGCATGCCATCATGGACCAGCACATCCGGCACAAAGTCATGGTCGTGCGCCTCGTCGACGGCGCCTTCCGCGGCGACGGCGGGCGCGCTCCGCGAGGCGAGCGGCAACCCGTAGGTTTTGGCCCCGCTCCACATTTTCAGCGAGGCAGCCGCTGGCGAGTGATCGCGATGGGTATGGGTGACAAGGATGTGACTCACCCGGCGCGATCCCAGTGCGCGCTTCAGGACATCAACATGCTGCGGCATGTCCGGCCCCGGATCGATCACCGCAATCTCGGCTCCCGCTCCCAGGATATGGACCCCGGTGCCCTTGAAGGTGAAAGGCCCGGGATTGGGCGCCAGCAACCGCGACACCAGGGGCGACAAACGTATCTCCACGCCCGGGTCCGCTTGCAGCGAACGGTCGAACTTCATCTTTTGTTAACCCGTCAAACCCGCCCAAACCCTACATCAGTTTCGGCGCGCCCCGGGAAACATCCCCATAAAAGCAATCTTAAGGGTGAATGGCCCACCCTCTAGCCGGGGAAGTCGCATGCGGGTTTGACGTGGCCAGCGAAAGGTCCGTTCGCTTTTTGAGTGCCTTGGGCGGCGCCTCGACCAGCCGGGTGCTGAACCTGTGCCGCATTGCGGCCGACCATGCCGGCGATCCGGAGCATGCGGAAAAGCCGCTATTCCTCTCGCCGGTGATCAACCGGGCCTTCTTGCTCAAGCACCGCACCCGCTCGGACGAGACCTATCTTTTTCCCAGCCCCAGGGCGGTGGCGACCAAGATCATCATTCCGTTCGACCCTTCCGACCTTAGGGCCGGCGGCCGCTCGCTGTTCGTGGACCAGCGCGGCTATTGCGACATGCTGGGCTCGGCCGGCAATTACAGCGGCGATGCGCTGGACCGCGACCTGTGGGTGCTGCGGCTTCTCAATGCGGTGCCGTCGCTGGACCCCTTCCTGCTGCGCGAACATCTGCGCAACAACAATATCGAAGTCGCCGCCAGCTATTTCGCCATCTCCGAAGGCGATCAGACCCGCATGCACGATTTCGTCAGCCAGGAAATGTCCAAGCTGATCCTGCTGGCGGGCGGCGGCGACCAGTCCGGCAACCGGCTGGTTTCGGCCATGCTGTCCAACCGTATCGACGAAAAGCTGGAGCCGCTGCGCCTGACCCTGGGCCTGACCGGCAACGACTTCCGCGAAGGCGTGTTCAGCTGGCGCGGCTTTCTCTATTACAAATGGTCCATGGGCAAGTTCTGGCCCGATGTGATGGGTGTGCTGCGCGAGATCAACCGCATCGAGCCGATGGGCGGCCAGACGCCTGAGCAGAAAATCTATCTTGCCGGCGCCCGCCGCAACATTATCGAGATGGTGCGCGACAATGGCGGCCATGTGAACAAGGCGCTGGCGGTCTATGACGCGTCCTTCCGCGACCTGGTGGAAAACCAGTCGCCGCGCAAATTCCGCGACTTCTTGCTCAGCGCACCCTACATGTTCCTGGAGCTGGGCGAAAAGCTGGGCGCCATATCCCATATCGTCAGCTTCTGGCGTTATCGTTTCGCGCCCGGCTGTGCCCATATCGACAGCGAAGAGCTGGCGGCCATCTTCCAGGATTTTTCCAGCGGGTTCGGCGAGAAGCTCAAGGGCGTGTCTTCGCTGATCAAGAAGCCGGTCGTGATTGACATGACGGCTGCCTGAAGCTTGTCTCTCTGCCAGGAGAGACGCGTTTGGGAAAATTCGAAATCATCGCAGGGCTTCTGCTAGCCGCCATCCTGTTCATCGTCTTGAAGGTGATCGGAATGGTGGTGAAGTTCGCCCTGGTCGCCGCCGTGCTGGGCTTTGTTACCGGCCTGTTTCTGGCGCGCGCCTTGCGGCGCTGATCCTGGAACTTTCCCCCGCTATTTGCGTTAGTGCGGCATGGGATTTGGGAGGATTTTTTCCATGCTGCAATCACTGACCCGCCGCGCGTCGATCGGCCTTGCCTCTGCGCTTGTCCTTGTTGCCCTGCCTGCCTTGGCCGATGTCGCCCAGGACAAGGCAGACCTGCTGCGCCACGCCAACCAGACGGTGAACCATCTGCGCAGCGATCCTGCTTTCGGCACCGCCCGCACCATGCTGCAGGGCGCCGAGGCGGTATACATCGTGCCCAAGCTGGTCAAAGGCGGCTTCATCTTCGGCGCCGAAGGCGGCGACGGGGTGCTGCTGAAACGGGAGGGCCATGGCTGGAGCACCCCGCGCTTCTACGGCATGGGGTCTGCCAGCTTCGGTCTCCAGGCGGGCCTGGAACAGGCGGAACTGGTTTTCATTATCAATAGCAGGCGGGCCCTCAACGGCATCGAAAAGGGCGAGGTCAAGCTGGGCGCCGGCGCCGGCATTACCGTCGTCACCCTCTCCAGCGGAGCGGAAGGCGCCACCACCGCCCATGGCGGGGATATGGTGGTGTGGACCTCGGGTACCGGCGCCTATGCCGGCCTGACTTTCAACGGGACGGTCATCAAGCAGGACAAGGAGATGAACGAGGTCCCGGCCACCGGCAAGGCGGCCACGGCCCTGCGCAAGAACTTGGCCAGCATCTGGTGAACCAGACGCTGGCCTTTTTAAGGGGCGCGTCCGCGCCCGGGGGGCAAGTATCTGGTAACTGCTACCATTTCAGGAGTAGGCTCCCAGCGCCCGGCCGATCCTGTTTGGGACTGAAACGGGCGCCCCGATTTCTTGGTTCAATAGAGGAAACCCCTATGAAGAAAATCGCCCTGCTGACCGCCTGCGCGGCCCTGATCGCCACCCCGGTGCTGGCCGACGCCGCCGCCGAACTCAACATCGCCCAGACCCATGCCGGCCTGGCTACCAAGGCTGCCGACCTCAAGACCACGCAGATGCACCTGCATCATGCCGTGAACTGCCTGGTGGGACCGGGCGGCAAAGGCTTTGATGCCGCCGCCGGCAACCCCTGCGGCAAGGCCGGCGCCGGCGCCATTCCGGACTCTACCGACGCCGCCGTGAAGGCCAAGCTGCAGACCATTGCAGACGCCGCCGAGCCCGGCCTGAGCACGACCGACCTCGCCGCCGCCCAGAAGGCGGCGCAGTCGACCGCCGACGCGATCGGCGCAGCCAAGTAATCTTTCGATCATTGAGCATGGAAAAAGGCGCCCCTTGCGGGCGCCTTTTTTCTTTCCCGGGTCAATGCGCGTTGTGCCGGAATATGAGCTTATCGCGCCGGCAGCAGATACTTCAGCCCATGCATGAACCCACGCGGCGCCACGGAAACATGATCTTCGTCATTCAAGACATCTGACTTCAGAACCAGGCTCGGATATTTCCGCTTCTTCAGTCTGCCTTCAAGCTCACGGTTGTCGGCAACAAGGTCATTTATCCGGTTGTATCGGTTGGTCTCATACTCTCCGACATACATATAGACCTTGGCGGGCAGATCGCGATGCCCGGCGGCATACTTGGCCTCCACACCGAAGATATGATGCTTGTCGTACCAGAGTGACGGACTGCCCAGGATGTAACCGCTGAACATGCCAGGATCTGTGAAGAGGATCTGCGCTCCCAGCAGCGCACCATAGGAATGGCCCAGAAAAACCGCACGACGAGCATCTGTCCGGTAACGCTGGGCGATGAACGGCATCACGCGATCGCGCAAATAGGCTTGATAGGCAAGGCCATGCCCCTGAACAGCGCCGGCCGGTATGCCGGGCGGACCATTGGGGGTCGGGGTATAATCGCGGTCCCGGCTCAGCGTGCCATCTTCGCCCTTGGCATAGGATAGGCCAACGAGGATGAAATCCGCGATCTGGGCATGCTCGACATTCAGGCGGCGGCTGATCTCACGGATGACGGGAAATGCGTAATTGGCGTCTGTAACGAAGAGGACGGGATATCGCCGGTTTGGCTCCTTCTCATAGGACGCTGGCAAGCTGACAAAGACCTGATAGCCCCGCTTGGATACCGGGTCCGGCACATCCCAGACCTCAGTCCCGAACAACAAATAAGGGCTGCCCTTACCCGGTTGGACTTTGGCAGGTTGCGTCTGGGCTTGCGCGACATCGACGTGGCTGAGCAGGCCAACGGCCGCGATAATTGCGCACGCGATGTTGGCACGCTTCATATTCAAGCCCCCTATCGATCCAGGATCGAATGCCCGCGGTGCGGGCGATCGGTCAATGGTCAGAGGGCTTCTCGGCGCGATTGCCGACCCAATCCATCGCCGCGAACAGCAGGCCCGAGACCACAAAGGCCAGGTGCAGGATCAGCATCCAGCGCAGGCGCGGCTCGTCCAGCGGCGCATCATGCTCGGTCAAAGTCATAAAGGCGCGCAGCAGCGAGATGGCGGAGATCGCCACGATGCTGCCGATCAGCTTCATCTTAAGGCCGGAAAAATCCAGGGTCCCCATCCAGCTGGGACGATCCTCTGCATTCTCGGTGTTGATCTTGGAAACGAAATTCTCGTAGCCCGAGAAGATCACGATCACCACCAGATTGCCCGCCAGCGACAGGTCGATCATTCCCAGGACCGCCAGGATCACCCGTTCGGGATCCACCGACGCAAGATCCATCGCCTCGGGGAAGGCATGGATCAGCTCGGCCACAAAGGCGGCCAGCAGCATGACCAGCGACGCCACCATCCCCAGATAGAAGGGCGCCAGCAGCCAGCGTGACTTGAAAAGGCTCTGTTCCAGAACCGTTTCGAACAGGTTGCGTTGATGCATGTCTGATTCCCCTCGCCCGGCTTGCCTAGTTGTAAATCATGCCGGAATCTGGGCGAAGGCCCTGCACAAATCCGGAACGCGGCCTATATTAGGGCCATGGCCCACAATAACGGCATGGTTCCCCGCGCCAAAAAACCGCGTGCTCAAAAGGGCATGCAGGATAATGCCGCCAAATACCAGGCGGCGGTGGATCAGCTGGGGGTTTTCAAGCTGGAGGGCGATCCCGCCATCGACCCGGCCTATGAGACCGTCCCGATCAGCGAATTTGTCCCCCACCGCCCGGCCCGCCCGGAAAAATCCGAGGGCGGCAAGAAGTTCAAGCTGGTCAGCGAATACACCCCGGCGGGCGACCAGCCCACGGCCATCAAGGAGCTGGTGGCTGGCGTCCAGGCCCAGGAACGCGATCAGGTGCTGCTGGGCGTCACCGGCTCGGGCAAGACCTTCACCATGGCCAAGGTGATCGAGGCGACCCAGCGCCCGGCCCTGATCCTGGCCCCCAACAAGACCCTGGCGGCCCAGCTCTATAGCGAGTTCAAGACCTTCTTCCCGGAAAACGCGGTCGAGTATTTCGTCAGCTATTACGATTACTACCAGCCGGAAGCCTATATCCCCCGCACCGACACCTATATCGAAAAAGACAGTTCGGTGAACGAAGAGATCGACCGCATGCGCCATTCGGCGACGCGGGCGATTTTGGAGCGCGATGACGTGATCATCGTGGCGTCGGTTTCCTGCATCTATGGTATCGGCTCGGTGGAGACCTATTCGGGCACCGCCGTCGGCATCCAGCGCGGCGACAAGATCGACCGCCAGTCGGCCATCCAGAATCTGGTGGCCCTGCAATACAAGCGCAATGACGACAATTTCGTGCGCGGCGCCTTTAGGGTGCGGGGCGATGTGATCGACATTTTCCCCGCCCACTATGAGGACCGCGCCTGGCGGGTGGAGCTGTTCGGCGATGTGGTCGACAACATCACCGAATTCGATCCCCTCACCGGTCACAAAGCGGGCCAGCTGGAGGCGATCAAGGTCTATGCCAATAGCCACTATGTGACGCCGCGCCCCACGCTTCAGCAGGCGATGAAGGGCATCAAACAGGAACTGATTCACACCCTGGCCGACTTCCGCGCCAAGGGAAAATTGCTGGAAGCCCAGCGCCTGGAACAGCGCTGCACTTTCGATCTGGAAATGATCGAGGCCACCGGAAGCTGCGCCGGCATCGAGAATTATTCCCGCTGGCTGACTGGGCGAAAGCCCGGCGAGCCGCCGCCCACCTTGTTTGAATATCTGCCCGACAATGCGCTGGTCTTCGCCGATGAAAGCCATGTCAGCGTGCCGCAGATCGGCGCGATGTACAAAGGCGACTATCGCCGCAAATTCACCCTATCGGAATATGGCTTCCGCCTGCCCAGCTGCATCGATAACCGGCCCTTGAAATTCGAGGAATGGGACGCGATGCGCCCGCAATCGGTCTATGTCAGCGCCACGCCCGGCAATTGGGAGATGGAGCGCACCGGCGGCATCTTCACCGAACAGGTCATTCGCCCCACCGGACTTATCGATCCACCCGTCGAAATAAGGGCAGTCGAAACCCAGGTCGATGACCTGATCGCCGAATGTCATCTGATCGCCAAACGCGGCTATCGCGCGCTTGTCACCACCCTGACCAAGAAGATGGCGGAAGACCTGACCGAGTATATGCACGAGCAGGGCATCCGCGTGCGTTACATGCATTCGGACGTCGAAACCCTGGAGCGGATCGAGATCATCCGCGATCTGCGCCTGGGCGCTTTTGACGTGCTGATCGGCATCAACCTGCTGCGCGAGGGCCTGGACATTCCCGAATGCGGCTTGGTCGCGATCCTGGATGCCGACAAGGAAGGCTTCCTGCGTAGCGAGACCTCGCTGATCCAGACCATCGGCCGCGCCGCGCGCAATGTCGACGGCAAGGTGATCCTCTATGCCGACAAGGTCACCGGATCGATGGAGCGGGCGATGGCGGAAACCAGCCGCCGCCGCGCCAAGCAGGAGGCCTATAACAAAGAGCACGGCATCACCCCTGCCAGCGTCAAGCGCAACATCGCCGACATCATGGGTTCGATGTATGAGAAGGACCATGTCACGGTGGGTGCGGGCGCGCTGGCCGAAGAGGGCCGCGAATTCGTCGGCCACAATATCAAGGCCGTGATCGCGGAGATCGAGAAGAAGATGCGCGCCGCCGCCGCCGACCTGGAATTCGAGGAAGCCGCCCGTCTGCGCGACGAACTCAAGCGCCTGCAATCCACCGCCCTGGCGATTGCCGACGATCCCTTTGCGCGGCAATCCGATGTCGCCCGCGCCGGACTGGACGCGGAAATCACCTATTCGACCGAAGACAGCCCGTCCAAGCCGATTCCGGCCAAGGGCGGCAAAGGCAAGCGCCTGTCGCGCCCGGGCCGGCCCAAAACGTTTGGCAGCAGGGCACGATGAAAATCGCTAACCGCTATCGCGTTGGTACGCTGCCGCTACCAACCACTACGCGCTCGCACGCTGCCGCTACTCGCCTAGCCGGGTTCACGCGCGCGCTGATCGTAGCGGCGCTGGCGTAAAGTTCCACGCGGTAAGCCGCTGTTCGGATGCGATAAAAGCCCATGCATTGTGCATTGGGCCCCGAGTGCCTATATCAATATCTCGTGGTTCTTGCGTCCCAGTCAGACGAAGCGCTTTGAAGTCTGCCTGACCCGCTCGGTTTCGAGCGCGCCGGACGAACCCAAAACCCTTCCCCGGCCTTGATGTTCTTGTTGCCACGGCCGTTTCGCGCATTTCGCGCGGACGGATCTTTAAGGACGTAAAGGAACTATCATGCCAAGTGGCACCGTAAAATTCTTCAACAGCGCAAAAGGTTTTGGCTTCATCGCGCCCGACGACGGCGGCAAGGACGTGTTTGTCCATGTCTCGGCGGTGGAAGCGGCCGGCCTGCGCACCCTGAATGAGGGCCAGAAGGTCAATTTCGACATCCAGCCCGACAAGCGCGGCTCCAAGGCCGCCAATCTTTCGGTCTGATAAGGCGTGCGGCTGGCCACCGGTCAGCCGCTCCGCTGTTTTTTGGAAGGATCGAGTAATGCCAGAGACCAAAGCAGCGCGCGAACGCGCCGCCGCCGTGCGTACTGCACGCGGACTGGAACAGGTCTGGGAAGACCGCAAGACGCTGGTCAAGAAGGAGATGGAAGCCGAAAGCGCCGCCAACGACGCCAAGACGGCTAGGCTGCGCGCGCTGCGGCTGGAGAAAGAGGCACAAGAGGCGGAAGCCAAGCGCCTGAAGGGCGAAGAGACGCCTGCGGCCGCGCCCAAAAAGCGGGCAATCCGCCGGATTGTTGTTGAGTGAGGAGCGGTTCGCCGTCAGGCGAACGACCGCCCGAATCCCAAAAATCGCAAGCACATAGGATGAAGTTCCGGCGCGATATTTATTCGGGCTCGCGCATCGGCATCTTGCGATAAATCTGCTAGCGTCTTCCGGTCGCCGGTGCACCATCTGCAAGCCGGCGCTTGAGAGAGATCCGGGACAGATTCGAGAACGCTGTCCGCGCTCCCGCAAACAAACGGAGCGTCATCATGAGTTTTTATTCTTTCCATTCGATCGATGTGCGAGGCGCCACGGCCCTTTCGCAGAATCTGGCATGCACAGACGATCTGGATGCCCTGGCCGAAGGCGTGCGCCGTTCCGGCAAATGGTCCATTGAAATCTGGCAGGGCGTGAGGCTGGTGGCGCGGGTCAAGCTGGGCAATGCTCCGCTGAATGCGGACGATCCGCGCTGCTTATGACCGGGCCTCCAATGGAGTCAGACAGCAACTTCCGCCGTATCATCCGCACCAGCGCCAAGGCGCAGCCGCATTTTCCTGTCTTCATCGAAACGGTCGAACAGGCGCTGGATCACGTTCAGGAGTTGCCGCTGGCGACCCTGCGCACCAGCCGCTGGCACATCGCGAGCGAAGCCCTGTGGAGCGCGGTGGACTTTCCGCAGGATCCCGGCCGCCTCAAAACGGCGGATGACGCCCTTTGCAAGGCTCTGGCGGCGGAAGGCTGGCTGAATGAGATTCCGCCCGACATGGTCTGGCCTGATCCGGCACCGCAATCGCAAAAACAACCGCGAGGACGGCGGCGTTAACTTCCGTAAATTCGCGCCCAGCCATTGCCCGGCGGCAGAATTGCGATAAAGAGAGCCGATGACACAGCAGACCAAGACCGAAATCGAAGCATTCGTTAAAAACTGGATAGCGCTGAACGTACGCAGCGTGAAAGGCAGCGTGCCCACCGAGGTGGACCGCCTGGCAGCCGAGCTGACCGGCGCGGCCCGCGCCGAAGGCATTAGCGGCGGCGAGCTCAATAGGGCGCTGGGCGATATCGACGATTATCTGACCGAGCAGTACCAGCAGATCAGCGCTGCGGCGGCTTAGCCAGCGCCCCTGCCCGTTCTGTCATTCCCGCGAAAGCGGGAATCCAACTTCTGCGTTATCTCTTGATCGGCTACCTGGCCGTCCCCATCCTTCGACAAGCTCAGGATGAGGACGAGCTAAAAGCCCGCTATATTGCTGTCCTCATGCTGAGCTTGTCGAAGCATGAGGGCAAAGAGAGACCACCATGTCCCGCGCCTTTGTAAAAGAAACCGCTGAGTCCGCCGCTCCACCCGAACGGATGATTGATGACGGCCCCAACCTCGTCACCGCCGAGGGCCTGGCCCAGATCGACGGCCATATCGTCCGCATCGAAGAGGCGATGAAAACCGAAGCCAACGTCCTGCTCCGCGAAACCTTGGCCCGCGATCTTCGCTATTGGGAAATCCGCAAATCCACTGCCGAACTGGCGCCCCCTCCCGACCCTGACAAAGTGTCATTCGGCTCAACCGTCACCATCAGCCGCAAAGACCGCCAGCAAACCTTCCGCATTGTGGGCGTGGACGAAGCCGACGCCAAAGGCCTGATCAGCTTCCGCAGCCCTCTGGCTCAGGCGATTTTGGGGGCAGAGGTAGGCGAAGTAATCGAAGCCGCCGAACCGCTCGGCGAGATCGAAATCATGACGGCGGTCCGATAAGTCGCCTTCAGGAACCAACCCCGTCTTTCCCCGCTTTCCTTTCCGTCACCCTCCATGGGAGGCACAGATGGCGGAACCGCTTCATCACAATCGACACGACATTATAGGCGTGGCCGCCGGTGCGGCACTCGTCTTCCTGCTTGTCGTGCTGATCGTCGGCGGCGGACATCATAGCCAGCCCTCGGTCTCCAGTTCCGGCAGGCCGATGCAGGCGGATCAGGGCAGATAATAACTTTTGCTAAAAAACGTCATCACCCGCGAATGCGGGTGATCCATTTTACTGCCTACAAATTGGATCGCCCGCATAGCCGCTAGCGACAGCGTAGCGGCGGGCGATGACAAACAGATGAGTTAAAGAACCTCTTCGACCGCTTCTGCCTGCCCACACAACTTCGCGCCTCGGTCGGTCACCACCACCGGCCGCTGCATCAGGGATGGATGCGCGGCCATCGCCGCCAGCAGGGTATCGTCGTCGGCCTTGTCCAGGCCCATCTCGGCATAGCAAGGCTCATTGGTGCGCACCATCGCGCGCACCGCCATATGCAATTCGTCCTTGATCAGGTGGCGCAACTTTTGCGGCGACATCGGCGCACCGAGATATTCGATCACTTTGGGCTCGATACCCCTGCTGCGTATCGTTTCCAGCGTCTTGCGGGATTCAGGGCAATTCGGGTTGTGGAAGATGGTGACATGCATGTCTCACCTCAGACTGACTAACTGGGAGCTACTCTCCCATCCGCCGACAATCCAATCCTGTGACGCTGCTCGACCAGCTCCGTCATCTCTTCGGCACGGATCAGGATCCAGCGCACAAAACCGTCCCCGCCCAGTATAGGCACGCTGGTGACAGACCAGTAACGGGTCTCGAACCGGCCCAGCGGCGGCTTCACATCATAGCGCAGCATGGGCAGCGTGTCCGCCTCCCGCCTCTTCAGCACCTTGAGCAGGGAGGCGCGGATTTTCGCCACCCCCGTGGCGCCGGAATCGTCGGGATTGTCGGGAAAGGCGGCGAACACCATCTGGCCCACAACGCTGGCCTGGGTGGCGCGGAAGTGTTCCTCATTCTGGGCGACGATGACAAAGCTGGGGTCCAACACCAGGCAAAGGCCCGGCATCTTGGCGAAGACAAGCTCGAAATCCGGCACGCCCGCATCACGGCGGACGATGTCGGTTCTCATAAAAAACCTCCCCGACCATCGTTAATTTTGAAACCGTGCGCTGCCGGGATGGCAGCGGCAAGCCCCTATTTGGTGCAACCGAAGACCGAATCTGGTGCAACGACGCCGGGCGCCCAAAGGTTGCATAGGTACAGTGGGAGCGTAGTTTCGTTCTGGAAACCGCCGTATACAGAGGTCTTGGTTACGGTTGCAGATGCGAAGCGCAGGGTGTTCGCGCCGGGCGCCATTGCACAAGCCGCCGCAGGCGCGTAAAGTCGCACCCACGTGGAGTTACGGCCCGTTACAGTGAAGCGCACCTAGACTTATCCTGCCCGCCCTTAGAGTGCGCGCCTGGACGACGGTTGAACTTCCTTCCCTGCAACACCGTAAAGCCCCGTTCCGCCCCGGCATCCCGCCTGGGAGGAAATCAATGCAGGAAAACTTTTTATGACTATCGGAACCGTCAAGTTCTTCAACACCACCAAGGGCTTTGGCTTCATCGCGCCGGAAGGCGGCGGCAAGGACGTGTTTGTCCACGCCACCGCTGTTGAAGCGGCCGGCATGCGCAGCCTGAGCGAAGGCCAGAAGGTCTCGTTCGACATCGTGCCGGATGCGCGCGGTGCCAAGGCGGCGAACCTCAAGGCCGTCTAATCACGGTCTCGATGTTCTGAATAAGAAAGACCCGGTGGATCGCTCCACCGGGTCTTTTTATTTTTGCTGCGCGCTGTGAAATGCAGCGCTCAAGATCATCCTGCTTACTGCGTTCTCGGGAAGAGCAGCGTCACTTCTTTCTGCGCGCCGCTGCCGCTGGTGCTGAAACTCGCGTGCGCGCTGTTGTTGGCGCCGATCAGGCTGGCGGTGGCGGTGTAGCTGCCGGCCGGCGGCTTGAACAAAATCCAGGGCGCATCGCAATCCAGGCCGGCGACTTCCTGGTTGCCCTTGGTCAGGCTGATATGGGCGTTGGCGAGATTGGCGCCGCCGGTCGTCGCCAGCACGATCTTGATGGGATAGTCCTTCCAGCGCGGATCGTCCTTGGCAGAACCCACGCCGGTGCAAACCGTCTCGATCCCGTTGATGGTGGTTGGGGTGTCCTGCACGGCCAGGGCTTGTTCGGCCATCATGGTGGTGGTCAAGGCGAAGCCTGCCGCTGTTACGGTCATCAGGAAAAGGCGCATCTGAAGTCTCCTCCTCCCCTTCGCGGCTGTAAGCGTACAGGGCGGCTTTCCGGTTCCCACGGTTCCGCGGCTATGGCAGGGTGCGGCCCGTTTTGGCAGGGCGATATGAACAGGAAATTGCTTAAGACTTTGTTGGCGCTTTTGCTGTCTGCGATGTTCTCTGGCACCCCTGCCGCCGCCGCCCAGAAAGCCAAAGCCATCGCCCACCTGTCCGGCCTGGACGGCAAGCCGGCCGGTGCGGTGGAATTCGCCGCCCTGAACCATGGCGTGCTGGTCACCTTCGACTTGCAGGGCCTGGCCCCCGGCGCGCACGCCATCCACCTGCACACCTCCGGCAATTGCGACGCCAAATCGGGCTTTACCGCCGCCGGCCCCATCCTCACCCTGACCCCGGGCAAGCAGCATGGCTATCTGGCCGATGGCGGACCGCTGGCGGGCGACCTGCCCAACCAGTTCGCCGGGGCCGACGGGCGGCTGCATGCCAGCACCGTCACGGGCAGCTTCAGCCTGGGCAACGGCAAGAGGTCGATCTTCGACCGCGACGGCGTGTCGGTGATCGTGGACGCGCGTGGCGACGATTACCGCACCCAGCCTTTGGGCAATGCCGGCAACCGCATCGCCTGCGGGGTGGTGATCCGCACCCGGGGACCGGCGCCCCGCCCCAACTTCCCGGTTAAAAACCCTGGCAAAACCCCCGATAAAACCCCTGGCAAAACCCCAGCAAAAGCAGGCGGGTAGCAACCCGCACCCCCGCGTGACATATTCCACGCCATCATGGGACTGGAAAAACCCCAAACACTGGCCCTGCGCGAGCTGATCGACGCCGATGCCCTGCGCCGCGAGCTGACCGCGCTGGCCAAGGAGACCGGCGATCCAGGCACCCTGCGCCAGAAGGGCCTGACCCTGATCAAGCAGGCCTTCCTGGACGGGCGCGAAAAGGTGAAGTACGCGGTGGAGAAGGAAGGCCTGCCGGGCCTGCCCGCGGCGCGGGTGCTGTCGCAGCTCCAGGACACCATCATCCAGGTGATCTACGACTTCGCCGTCAAGCACGTCTATTACGCCCAGAACCCGTCCAGCGCCGAACGCATCGCGGTGGTGGCGACCGGCGGCTATGGCCGCGGCGAACTGGCGCCGGGATCGGACATCGATCTTCTGTTCCTGCGCCCCTTCAAACAGACCGCCTGGGGCGAGAGCGTCATCGAATTCATTCTCTATATGCTGTGGGATCTGGGCCTGAAGGTCGGCCATGCCACGCGCAGCCTCGCGGAAAGCGTGCGGCTGGCCAAGCTGGACGTCACCATCCGCACCGCCATCCTGGAAGCGCGCTTCCTGTGGGGCGACCAGGGTCTGTACGAAGACCTGCGCAAGAAATTCTGGAACGAAGTCGCCACCGGCAATGGCCGCGATTTTGTCGAAGCCAAGCTGGCCGAACGCAGCGTACGTCACGAACGCCAGGGCGAAAGCCGCTATCTGGTCGAGCCCAACATCAAGGAAGGCAAGGGCGGCCTGCGCGACCTGCAGACCCTCTATTGGATCGGCAAATATCTCTATCATGTCGATGACGCCGCCGACCTGGTGGATTATGGCGTCTTCACGCGGGAGGAATACCGCACCTTCCAGAAGGCGGAAGCCTTTCTGTGGAATGTGCGGGTGCATCTGCATTACCTGATGGCCCGGGCCGAGGAACGGCTGTCCTTCGACGTGCAGCCCTCGCTTGCGGCGCAGCTTGGCTATGTCGATGCGGAAAAACCGCGCCGGGCGGTGGAAGCCTTCATGCGCGCCTACTTCCTGGTGGCCAAGGATGTGGGCGACCTGACGCGCATCTTCTGCGCCGCGCTGGAAGAACAGCATCGCAAGGTGCGCCCGTCACTCAGAACCATCCTGCCGGGGTTCCTGAAGCCGCGCACCGCCAATGACGATTTCTTTGTCGAGAACGGCCGGCTGAACGCCAATCCCGCCATCTTCCGTTCCGATCCCGCCAATATCCTGCGGCTGTTTCAGGTGGCCGATGCCAAGGGCGTCGATGTCCATCCCCATGCGCTGCGCACGGTGACACGCTCACTGGACCTGATCACCGATTCCGTGCGGGCCAATCCGGTCGCCAACCAGGCTTTCCTGGATGTGCTCACCTCCCGCCACGATCCCGAGCGGGCGCTGCGCCTGATGAACGAGGCCGGTGTGCTGGGCCGCTTCATTCCGGAATTCGGCCATGCCGTGGGACTGATGCAGTTCAACATGTATCACCACTATACGGTGGACGAGCATCTGATCCGCGCCGTGGGCAATGTCGCGGCCATCGAACGCGGTGAGCACAAGGACACCAATCCGCTCACCAGCGACATCGTCAAGCGCATCCAGTCGCGTAATGTGCTGTATTGCGCCATCCTGCTGCACGACATGGCCAAGGGGTTGCCCGGCGACCATAGCGATGTGGGCGCGGAAATCGCCAGGAGCCTGTGCCCCCGCCTGGGCCTGTCGCAAGCCGACACCAGCGCCGTGGCCTGGCTGGTCAAGAACCATCTGGTGATGAGCGACACCGCCCAGCGCCGCGATGTCTCCGATCCCAAGACGGTGCGCGATTTCGTGGAGCTGGTGCAGACGCCGGAGATGCTGCGCCTGCTGGTGATCCTCACCGTGGCCGATATCCGCGCCGTGGGGCCGGGCGTATGGAATGGCTGGAAGGGCCAGCTGCTGCGCGAACTTTATTATGCCGCCGAGAACATGATGACCGGTGGCGACCAGGCGCCGTCGCGCACCGCCCGGGTGGCGACCGCCAAGGCGGCGCTGGAGGCGCGCCTTGCCGACATGTCGCCGCAGGACCGCGAGCGCGCCCTGGAACGTCATTACGACAATTACTGGCTGGCCTTTGAGGAGGACGAGCTGGAGCGGCACGCCCGGCTGGTCACCAAGGCCGATGCCGAGAAGAAACTGCTGACCCTGGACGCCACCACCAACAAATTCCGCGCCGTCACCGAGATCATCCTCTATACCCCCGACAATGCCGGCCTGTTCTCGCAATTCGCCGGCGCCATCGCCATGTCGGGCGGCTCCATCGTCGACGCCAAGGCCTTCACCACCTCGGACGGTTTTGCGCTGGATGTGTTCTCGGTCCAGGACGCGGAAGGCGAGGCCTTTGGCGATGCCGAGCGGCTCAACCGCCTGCGCCAGACCATTGAAAAGACCTTGCGCGGCGAGATCAGGCCCCGCCGCGAGCTGGCGCGCCGCGCGGTGCGCAGCCGCGCCAGCGCCTTCAGCATCAAGCCCAAGATCCTGTTCGACAATGAGGCGTCCCGCATCGCCACTGTGATCGAGGTGGAATGCCTGGACCGGCCCGGCCTGCTCTATGACATCACCCAGGCGATCTTCGAGGCAGGCCTGTCCATCTCCACCTCCATGGTGGCGACCTATGGCGAGCGGGCGGTCGACGTCTTTTATGTACGCGACGGCTTCGGCCACAAGATCGTGCACCCCACCCGCCTGGAAGCGGTGGAACGGCGGCTCAAAGCGGCTGTGGCGCCACCGGCCCCCGCCAAAACTTGAAGCTTGCGGTGCGCCGGGGCATAAAGCCCGCGCTTTTTGAGACCATTCCATGACCCACAAACCGCTGGTTCTTTCGGGCATGCAGCCCACCAACACGCTGCATCTGGGCAATTACCTGGGCGCGCTCAAGAACTGGGTGCGCATGCAGGAGGAAATGCCCTGTTTGTTCTGTGTGGTGGATATGCACGCCATCACCCAGGATGTGGGCTATGGCCATCCCGCCGAACTGACCCAGGCGACGCGGGAAGTCACCGCCGCCTATATCGCCGCCGGCGTGGACCCCAAGCGCACCCCTATCTTCAACCAGGGCCAGGTGCCCGAGCATGGCGAGCTGGCCTGGATCCTCAATTGCGTGGCGCGGCTGGGCTGGCTGGACCGCATGACCCAGTTCAAGGAAAAGTCGGGCAAGCACAAGGAACGCGCCAGCGTCGGGCTTTACACCTATCCCGTGCTGATGGCGGCCGACATCCTGGTCTACAAGGCCACCCATGTGCCGGTGGGCGAGGACCAGAAGCAGCATCTGGAGCTGGCCCGCGACATCGCCCAGAAGTTCAACAATGACTTTGGCGTGCCGGATTTCTTCCCGCAGCCCGAGCCGGTGATCGTGGGCGCCGCCACCAGGGTGATGTCCCTGCGCGACGGCAGCAAGAAGATGTCCAAGTCGGACGACAGCGATATGAGCCGCATCAACCTGACCGATGACGCCGACACCATCGCCAACAAGATCAAGCGCGCCAAGACCGATCCGCACCCCCTGCCCGCCGAGGCCAAGGAATTGGAGGGGCGCCCAGAGGCGGAGAACCTGCTCAACATCTATGCCGCCCTGGCCGACCAGAACCGGGATGCGGTGATCGCCCAGTTCGCCGGGCAGCAATTCTCCGGCTTCAAGACGGCGCTGGCCGACCTGACGGTGGCAAAACTGTCCCCCATCGCCGGGGAAATGCGCCGCCTGCTGGCGGACCCCGCCGAAATCGACCGCATCCTGAAGGACGGCGCAGCCAGAGCCCGCGCCATCGCCACGCCCGTGATGGACGAGGTCAAGAAGCGGGTCGGCTTCATCGCCTAGCGTCTTTACCCTCGTCAGCGTGTCGCGCGCGTTTGCCGCGCGCTTTTGCCAAAAAACGTGGCTAGGATGCGCGCCATGACATTGGACCCGCTTGTCCTGTCGCGATTGCAGTTCGCCTGGGTCGTCGCCTGGCACATTCTTCTGCCGGCGCTGACCGTGGGGCTTGCCTCTTATATTGCCTTCCTGGAAGGCGTCTGGTTTTTCAGCGGCAAGGAGATCTGGTTTCGCATCTCCGGCTTCTGGACCCGGATCTTTGCAGTCGCCTTTGGCATGGGCGTGGTGTCCGGTGTGGTGATGCCCTTCCAGTTCGGCACCAACTGGAGCCGCTTCTCGCTTTCCAGCACATTGGGATCCTAAGCTTAGAATTCCACGTGGACAAGTTGTCGCG